>Ga0315912_10005237_pt1 | contig 11994 bp, 11 predicted proteins | sample VfabasoilMG_FD_204469 | JGI IMG/M metagenome (GOLD analysis project Ga0315912, IMG submission 204469) | Garden soil microbial communities collected in Santa Monica, California, United States - V. faba soil | ecosystem: Environmental > Terrestrial > Soil > Garden | place: USA: California... | reverse complement strand
CAGTTCAGGCAGATGCTGAAAATGGTAGGCCAATGCATTAACCAGTGTTCCGCTCCAGTTTTGATAGGCGGGGTGTACCACCATCCCTGCAGGTTTGTTAATAACCATTAAATGCGGATCTTCAAAAACTATTGTAATGGGGATATTTTCCGGAATGACATCTGTATCTCGCGGAGGTTCCGGCATGGAAACCGTAATCACATCGCTGGGACGTACTTTGTAGTTTGACTTGACATTCTTTTCATTCACCTTTACAAAGCCTTCCTGAATGCCACCTTGAATTTTTGTCCGCGTCACGTTCGGCAAGCGATCCATCAGAAATTTATCGATACGTACAAGGCTTTGTTTTGGGTCGGCAATTATACGATGATGTTCAAATAACAAATCATCATCTTCTTCTGGATTTGATTCAACACTCATTTCCTTTTTTTTCCACCTCGTTTAAACCGGTACTCGTTCAGTATGGCTGCCTCATTCAGAATATGCCGTATGGTATCTTCATTCTCTTCCAGTTCGGCTACGCTGTGAAAGGTTACGGACTTCACCTGCTTACGGCCTTTTGATTCCAGGATCTTGTGGTCATTTGAAAGTTCATAACCTTTGGTAAATCCCAGGTCAATACCCTCGTCATGGGGATTTAAGTAGCACATGGTGCCATAAAAGGAAAAATATGGAATTTTATAACTGAGCTTTTCCTGGGTATGAGGTCCCAAATCCAGGATCCAGGAGCGTAAAATGGTCATCATTTCGCGCTGGGGCTGGGGTTGTTCGCTGATTAATTGTCGCACGTTCATGAACAAAAATAGCTCAGGTTTCTCAGTTTGTTAAGCATGGAGAAATGTTAATTGCAAACGGAGACCAGGAAAAGATGAGAATGTGTCTCTTTTCAGAAGTAATTCGTTGCTTCTGATTGATCCATCCAGCCTTGATACGGTTGAAGCTTGATGGCCTACCTGATCAACCGCTTAAAGAAATGTGTGAGAAGTCATTTGCATTTAAGCTTTCAACTCCTAACTTTAGTCATACCCTGTTTCACGGTAAATCCGGGCTACAATGAAAATAATCCTGAAACAAACTTTTCTGTTTTTGATGTTGTCAGCACTCGCTGAATCAGCAAGTAGCCAGGGGATGAAGATGGGAGAGGTCGTGATCGTCAGCACTTCCTCCCTGAAAAAAAATGTGAAGCCTGAAGTATTCAAGTCCTTCCTAAACGAAGTGGTATCTACTAAGCTAAAAAAGTCAACACCAGACATAGGTATTCAGCTTTTTCACGCGGACCGCGGTGACAGGAAGGGAGAATCACTGCTTGCCTTTAGCGCTAAATCGGTGGCAGCTCGGACGGCGTTTTCATCCGGGAGTCCTTTCACCGATGAAGTACTTTCCGTTTCATCAAAAAAAAGTTCAGACTTTTTAGAGAACACACACACCTATACGGAATACCGGCTTATTGGTGCTGATAAATTTAAATCATTGCCTGTTATAGACATTTTGGGAATCCATTACATCAAAGTAAAAAAGGAGCGATCCGCTGAATTCGAAAAATTTGTCGTTGATAAAATTCACCCGGCAGTAGGTCACGTACTGCCGGAGATGCACTTGTTATATTACAAGGCCACTGCCGGTGATCACGCGGGAACTTACATCACGATTTTTGCTATCACTTCCGTTGCAGCGAGGGATAAATACTGGCCAGCGGGTGCGCCGGAAACAAAGATTCTCAAAGACGCATTCCAACCTCACCAAGGTCTGGCTAAAGAGTTAGGCAATTATCTCGTTGAAGGTTCATACCTGGAACCCTCATCAGGTGGAGCCGCTGCATATTATGAAAGTAAAGAGTGGACGGACTTCGTCTATTTGCCGAATTAATTTAATAGAATCTTTAATAAGGCCAGAAACGACTGGCCGTTCGAACTAAACTTTATACAATTCTATGAGACGATTTCTTTTAGCTTCAATTTTTATTTTACTAGGTGGAGTGACACTTGCTCAAAGCAATGAAAAAGCACCTGCTGGTTTTGTGTCCTTGTTTAACGGGGAAAATTTTACGAACTGGAAAATACCAACTGGCGACAATGGCCATTGGAAAGTAGCAGAGGCGGTGATCGATTACGATGCCGAAAGTGAAGCGCAGGACAAAAACCTCTGGTCGGAAAAGGAATACAAGGACTTTGTACTTTATGTTGATTGGCGAATCAAAGAAACACCCTGGAAAAATCCGAACGTACCATTGATTTTGCCAAGTGGTCTTCACAAAAAAGATGAAAAAGGAGTTCCCATCAAGATGGTAGTGCCGGATTCTGATTCAGGCATCATTTTGAGGGGCACAGGTAAGTGTCAGGCGAATATATGGGGATGGCCTATTGGATCCGGGGAAGTTTACGGTTATCGAATGGATGAGAAGATGCCTCCTGAAGTACGACGAGGGGTAACTCCGAAAGTGAATGCTGACAAGAACATTGGTGAGTGGAATACTTTTAAGATAACGATGAAAGGCAATCGTATGAGCGTGGAACTTAATGGCATCAGTGTGATTGAGAATGCTCTGCTTCCGGAACTTCCCGAGAAAGGTCCCATCGGATTGCAGCATCATGGATCGAAAAAAGATGGGGAATGGGTTAGCCCACCCAGTCTGGTCCAGTTCAGAAGAATTTATATCAAGGAATTGTAACATGGTAACTTTGGCTCTCTTGCCTTAAGCTGCCATGCAGAAAATTTCGACTCTTTTATTTCAATTCCTGTTTTTTTTCGCCGGTTACCTCGCTTCGGCAGGAACGTCCACGGAAGCGCCACCTCGCTTCAGGATACTGGTACTTGCGGAAAGCGGAGGTCATCATATAAAGTATAGTCAGGCGGCCAGAATATGGATTGATAAACTGGCGGCTGACAGCAGTCTCACCGTTGATTATATTCAAAATTCGGCGCCTATTGACGAAAATTTCCTGAATCAATACCAGCTTTTTATTCAACTTGATTTCCCGCCTTACACCTGGAGTGAAAAGTCAATGAAAGCTTTTCAGTCTTTTATGAAAAAGGGCAACGCCGGATGGATTGGTTTCCATCATGCTTCGCTGCTTGGAGAGTTTGACGGATATCCAATGTGGAATTGGTTCTCCGATTTTATGGGCGGGATTCGTTGGAAAAATTATATCGCGGATTTTGCCAGCGCAAACGTAACTGTCGAGGACGCAAGTCATCCGTGTATGCGAGGTATTCCACGAATATTTACAATTGAAAAAGAAGAATGGTACACCTATGATAAAAGTCCACGGTCGGGTGTAAAAGTAATTGCATCTGTGGACGAATCAACGTACTCTCCGAATTCGGAAATCAAGATGGGTGATCATCCCGTAATATGGACAAATGAGAAGATGGCTACGCGTAACATTTATATTTTCATGGGGCACTCTCCTGACCTTTTTAACAATCCGGTGTATACCGCGCTTTTTAAAAATGCAATATTCTGGGCCGCAGAGGGAATGAAGTAACAAATAGTGTAAAGTGTAGTGTCAGGAACGTTCTTCCGTTGGTTTGGAATGGTGCAATACTTGAATTAACATGATGAGGTCAGTGACAATTCACGTCGGAAATTCGTTCTGGACTAAGGGTGTAGAGTAGAAGTAACGTCATCATTCTATTAGTTCATATACATCAACTGGTTATGAGCCCTATTCTTCTCCTCATTATTGGACTAATTGTGGTGCTGGGCGGTATCCTGGTCGTTAAACTCCATCCTATCCTTGCCTTACTTCTGGGAGCATTAATCGTAGGTTTTCTCACTCCGGATTCGTTGCTTGAGGAATTTGCCATCAGCAAAAAATTTTCTCCACAACAGATCACTGCCTTACTAGACCAGTCACTCGGTGAGCGCGTCGCGATTGCGTTTGGAAAGACGTGTGAAAAAATCGGATTGCTCATTGTGCTGGCGTCAATTATTGGAAAGTGTTTGCTCGACAGTGGTGCAGCCGAGCGGATTGTGCGATCTATGTTGAGTGTGTTTGGGGAAAAGAAAGCTCCGGCTTCTTTTATGGCGAGCAGCTTCTTATTGGGGATTCCGATTTTCTTTGACACTGTATTTTACTTGATGATACCGCTTGCGCGCGCTATGGGAGTACGGAAGGAAAAATCCTACGCACTCTATGTAATGGCTATTGTTGCAGGTGGTACGATGGCACATTCACTGGTGCCACCAACTCCGGGACCATTATTCGCAGCAGGAGCTTTTGGTGTAAGTATTGGATTGATGATCATCATGGGGACGATCATCGGGCTGGCGTGTTCAGCTGGGGGGTTACTATATGGGATTTGGCTGAACAAGCGGCAAAATATTCCGCTTCGTGCCACGGCGGAGACATCATTGGAAGAACTCAAGGCTTGGTTGAATAAAGATACAGCCAAGCTTCCTTCATTTTTTATGTCCAATCTTCCTATTGCTTTGCCGGTTATATTAATCGCCGGAAATACGATCACCGAAAGCATGTCTGCTACCGTGCCAGAAAGCATTCGTTCATTTTTTGGGTTGACTGGTGATCCGGTTATTGCCCTTTTTATAGCCACTATCATTTCATTATTTCTGCTGTCCCGGCAATTGTTGTTTCGCCTGAAAGAATTAAAAAAGCCTATAGAGGATGCCATATACAGCGCAGGTACAATTATTTTGATTACTGCAACCGGTGGGGCTTTCGGCGAGATGCTGCAACAGACCTCAATAGGAAACTGGTTGGTTGGCCTGTCTCCCAATCTTAAACTAGCTGCCTTACCGCTGGCATTTTTTATTGCAGCCGTTATTCGAACGGCTCAGGGATCTGCTACCGTGTCGATCATTACCGCGGTCGGAATGTTAACTGTGTTTAACGCGCCGGGGGCTTTAAGTTTTCATCCGGTATACCTGGCCATCGTTATTGGTTGTGGTTCAAAAATATTCCCCTGGATGAATGATAGTGGGTTTTGGATCATTTGTAAAATGAGTGGATTTACGGAGGGAGAGACCATCCGGAATTTTTCATTCTTACTGGCGATTATGGGCATTGTAGGTTTGGTGGCGACGATGGTTATGGCAAAACTATTGCCGTTGATTTGAAAGCGTCGGGTATAAAGAAATTTTATACCTTGCTTTACTATTTTATTTGAAAGACACAACGTATGAAAATAAAAGATCTTCGTATTCACTCCATTGCGATTGCTGATCCTCCTCTAAGAAGTTCTTACGGACTTCACATGCCCTACGCTTTGAGGACAATTATTGAACTGGAGAGCGAAGATGGAATCGTAGGGATCAATGAAACATATGGAGGAGAAACGCCGGCGGCAGCTTTACGCACGGTGCGGAATCAGCTTATTGGCGCAGACGCGTTTCGGATAACCGGGCTGCTTAATCCGGAAATGAAGTATAAACAGAATGGACAAGATAGTTCGCAGACTTTTCTTGTGCCGGGAGAAAATCCATTAGACGAAACAAGTCGTACTTACGCGGCCATTGAAGTGGCCTGCCTTGATCTGATTGGCAAAAGTATCGGGATACCGGTCTGTGATCTTATCGGAGGGCGCGTTCGGGAAAAAGTACCCTTTTCTGCTTATCCCTTTTATAAACATGCTGGTGGTGGCGGAGAAGGAAGGGATCTTCGCGATGATGAATACGGGGAGGCACTTTCACCGGAATCTCTTGTCTTACAAGTGAAGAAAATGATAGCCCGCTACGGTTTCAGCTCTGTTAAATTCAAAGCGGGTGTACTCGATCCGGAACTGGAAATTGAAACGATAAAACTGATGTATCAGGAATTTGGACCTGATGTACCGTTGCGTATTGATCCGAATTCCGCCTGGACAGTGGAAACGTCGGTCAAGGTTGGCAAAGCACTCGCCCGCGAGTTATCCGGTGGTGGTTATCTTGAAGACCCGACCGCTGGAATTCCCGGGATGTCGGCTGTGCGTAAGCAACTCCTTGCAATGGGTATAGATGTACCGTTGGCCAGCAACGTTGCGGTAACTTCTTTTGCTGATATACCATCCTCCGTGGCTTCCGATGCTGTTCAAATTATTTTGTGTGACCACCACTACTGGGGAGGTATGCGTCAGGTACAACATCTGGCCAAACTGGCACAGACATTTAATATTGGTTTATCCATGCATTCCAATAGTCATCTTGGAGTGTCACTAATGGCCATGGCGCATGTTGCAGCCGCAACCCCTCATCTGACTTATGCCTGTGATACGCATTATCCGTGGCAATCTGAAAAGGACGAGGTTGTGGCTGGTGGCCGGATTCCAATAAAGGATGGGTGCGTCACCATACCGGAAAAACCAGGACTTGGAGTCGAACTTGATTATGATCAGTTGGAAAGAGGAAAGGAGCGGTATAAACAGGTTCCCTACCGGAAACGAGATGACGCGGCTGAGATGCGAAAACATGTTGATCCTACCTGGGAAAGAATTCTTCCAAGGTGGTAGATAATTTAGGAAACAGAAGCTTATGAGGATAACAAACGTGGAGGCATTTCTGATGTCCTACCCGATGCCTGAAAAAATTGAATTGCCTTTTTGGGGTGGTGTACGAACTATTTTGAAGAGGGATGCCATGCTGATAAAGATTACTACGGATAACAAGTTAACAGGCTATGCACCCGGACCTGCATTTGCGAGGGCTGCTGAAGAAATCTCATCGATTATAAAAGACTTCCTGATGGGCAAGGATCCGCTGAAGTGGAAGTCCTTCGGTTTCAAAGCAAGTCCCGAGGTGATGAAGACGTATTATGCTGTGGAAGTTGCGCTGCTGGACCTGGTTGGGAAATACGAAGGATGCAGCATATCACAACTTATGGGTGGACGCGTGCGTTCGACGATCAAACTATATGGAAGTGGCGGAATGTATATGCCGCCAGAGAAGTATGCTGAGGAAGCCAGGGCAATTCAGCAAATGGGATTTCCCGCTTACAAAATGCGGCCTGGACTCGGGCCGGAGAAAGATTTAAGGACGTTGGAATTAATGCGGAAGGCAACCGGACCGGACATGGGTTTGATGGTGGACGCGCATACCTGGTGGCGAATGGGAAACAAGAGTTATACACCGGAAATGATTCATGACCTGGCCAGGGCGATGAGCGAGTTCAATCCGTACTGGCTTGAAGTACCGTTATTGCCAGAACAACACCATGCGTATAAAGATTTACGGGATAAAGGTTTTGTGACCATCGCTACTGGAGAACATGAACAGGAGTATGCAGGGTTTGAAGACCTGGCACAACTACAGGCTACTGACTTTTTGCAGATGGATGTATGTTGTCAGGGGGGATTTGAAATGGGACTGAAAGTGTTTGATCTGGCGGCGGCTCATAAGATGAAATTTGCTTTTCACAGTTGGGGTACCACGCTGGAAGTATTAGCGGCAGCGCAGCTGGGTGTGTGTCGTGAGGAGTCCGTGGTGGAATGGCTGGAATATCCATGTTATTCATCGCCCGGAAAAGCCGGAATGTACCCTTTTCCATTGTCGGATGAGATCCTGAAAGAACCATTGGAAATTGAGAAAGGGTATTTAAAGATGCCGTCGGGTAATGGGCTTGGTCTGGTAGTGAATGAGAGCGTGATCCAGAAATATCCTTTCATCCCCGGGCCGTGGTCGTTCTTTCATCAGGACTCACCGAAAGAAACCATTGCTGTTACAGGGGATCACAGCGTAAAATGGATTCAGCATTGAGAAAATAATTATAACTTTTGAGTTAAATTAAGTTCGCACGCACAAGGAACTATATTAATGAATAATCTTAAGGAGAGAATCAGACAAGGGGAAGCCGTTCACGGATGCTGGATCAATCTGGGTTCATTGGTGTCGGCCGAGATTATTGGTCAGGCTGGGTTTGATTGGGTGCTGATCGACCTGGAGCACGGCGCAGGAAATGAAGTGATCATGTACAATCAGTTGCAGGTTTTATCTGGCTCAGCCAGCACGCCTATTGTTCGAATTGATGACACGACCAGACCAAATGTTCAACACATTCTGGATGCGGGAGCAATGGGAATTATGTTTCCCCAAATACAAACGCCAGAACAAGCAGATCTTGCTGCTCGCATGATGTATTATCCTCCCAGGGGAATTCGTGGGATGGCAAAAATGGTAAGAGCAACGGGTTTTGGACATAAAGCAGATGCCTATATCAACAGCCTGGAAAAAAATATAATCGGTGTTATTCAGATCGAGACTAAAAGTTCAATCAATCATATTGATGACATTGCCGCTATCGACGGTGTTGATGTGCTTTTCGTGGGACCAAACGATTTATCACTCGCGCTCGGAGTTTTTGGTCAACTGGATCACCCACTTTATCAACAAGCCATCAAGGAGGTTGCCCGGGCTGCCAAAAAATATAACAAAGCGGCAGGTGTACTGTTGATGGATGGCAAGGAGTATGAAATGTATTTTCAGCTGGGGTACCGTTTCCTGGCTTGCGGGGCAGACGGTTCCTTCGTAGCGAAAGGTGCGAGCGAAATGGTCAAACAATTGTCGGCATCCCGGGAAAAAGTTAATCCCCGTATTTGAGTAGAATCAAAAACACTGTACATGGAAAAGATAGGATTCATCGGCTTGGGAATTATGGGAAAACCAATGGCCCGACATTTAATGAAGGCTGGATATCCGCTCTTGATTCTTTCAAGGAGTTCATCTGCCACTGAACTAAAAGAAGAAGGAGCTCAAGTGTTTGAAACTTCAAAAGCCCTCGCGTCTCGGGCAGACGTGGTGATTACTATGCTTCCGGATTCGCCCGAGGTGGAATCCGTTGTGTTTGGAGCAGAAGGAGTCTTGCAGGGGATGAACGGAGGTACGCTATTCATTGACATGTCGAGTATTGCACCTGCCACGAGCGTTTCGCTTTTTAATGCTTTTCAGAAAAAGGACATTGAGGCAATTGACGCACCTGTCTCCGGCGGACAATCCGGTGCTGAAGCAGCCACCCTTTCGATCATGGTGGGAGGAACTGAAAGCGGTTTTCAGCGGGCGCTACCCATCTTTGAAAAGATGGGAAAGAATATTGTTCATATTGGGAAACCAGGAGCAGGACAGACCACAAAGGCCTGTAACCAGATCGTTGTGGGGCTGACCATTCAGGCAGTTGCGGAAGCACTTACATTGGCAAAAAAATCCGGTGTAGACGTGGCGAAAGTGCGTGCGGCATTGTTGGGTGGATTTGCACAAAGTAAAATTCTTGATCTTCACGGTCAGCGTATCATTGATGGTAATTTTAAGCCGGGATTCAAGATTAAACTCCATCGAAAGGACATGAACATTGCCCTTCAGGCGGGCAAGTTTCATTCCGTTCCATTGCCGGCGTCTGCCATTGTTGCGGCACAGATGGACGCAGTTCTTGCTCAGGGGGATGGAGACCTTGACCACAGTTCGCTTGCCCTGTTTCTGGAATCTATATCCGGATTATAAATCATTCTTCCTGTACGGTTATGACCAGTCCAGTGTACAAATCCGAATAGTGGATTAATGTTTTCTATTGCAAGGATGCTCAGAATCATCGGTTTATTTATTGGCAGGACCTTTGTTGTATAAACTGAAAAAATTCATGAGAACTCTTCTGGCCATTATTCTTTGGTGCATATTGTTTGTAATGTGCTGGCCGTTAGCACTGGTCCTTATATTTTTGCTTCCGCTGATTTGGTTGATCCTGCTTCCCTTCCGTATTATTGGATTTACCCTTGAAGTGGTTTTCAAACTTATCAGTGCCATACTCCTATTTCCATTCCGTATCGTTAAGGCCATTTAGGGTGCAGGCATTAAGAATTCATTTATTACATTAGCGCTGTCAAAACAGATCATTGGACCGTTGATTAAAGCAGCACTAGTCTCCTACGCACTTTTACTTTGTGCAGTCTGGATTTTCTATCCTGAGTTTACGGCTTGTTCGAAGGAAAGTTTATGGTGTTCCATTGCTTACTGGGCTACTGTTTCTGCAGGAACAATTGGCACGTTCGTTATTGTTACGGTTACCAGCATATTTTATGCGGTTAATCAGTCAACCGCCCTGGAAAAGGCAAAGACTTTCTTCCGGTCATTTTTTGTTCTGGGGGGTATGCTAACTGCTTTTGCTTTTCTCAATGAACATGTAATTAAGTCAGTTGCCAGGTTGTCCAGGCCCAGTCATTCTTATATCATCAGGCAAACACACTCGGGTGTTAATATTGATTCGCTTTATACAGTGGATGAGAAAGAGAGGAAAGCATATTTTCAGGAACTCATCGTATCAGATACTACAAGTTTCAGGTTGATTGATCAAAGAATATTGGATCATTGGGTAGATGAATCCGGTTATTCATTTCCTTCTGGTCATTCCTTCAATGCTTATTTATTGGGAAGTATCCTTGCTTTCAGTATCTATCAGGGTAAGAAAGGAAATTTGAAGTTGCTGGCTTTTATTCCCATGTTATGGGCCTTTCTGGTTGCAGTCTCTCGGGTGGCGGTAGGGGCACACACCGCACTGGATGTAAGCGTCGGCGCGGGAATGGGATTGTTGTTTGCATTTACCTTACTGAGAATTACGGCGACCAGAAGACTGCTTATTCCGAAGGAAATTTTAAGTTGATGGGAGTCTATTGAAGAAGGGGTTTTCCACTCATTTCAGCGGAGCCCTCACTATCAATATTATTTCACTGACCATTTAAATTCATTAACCGCTAAGCCGCCATGGACCGCAAAGAATTAAGCTATGAACTTTGCGTACCTTTGCCACTTCGCGGCTCCGCGGTTAACATGCCCGCACTCACACCTCTTCACACCCCAATCCCCTAACTACAGTATCTCCCCACAAATTGATTAGCCTCTTCGGTTAGAAATAGCTGGAAATTCCAAATTGAAAGGCTGCTGTTTTCGACGGAGGATTTCCTAATAAATCCTTTTGCCATTCGCGACGGTAATTGAATCGTATTACCGTTTGAGCCGTTGGACGGAAACTAACACCGGGTACAATAGCCCAGAGGTTATCACCAATGTTGCCTCCGGTTTCGTTGAATGCACCTACATTCCAGTCGACGTACTCCAGTCGGCACGCGGCATTCACGACTGCATTTTCAAATCCAAATAGATCTTTTCGGAGGAGTGGCTGAACGATGTCCAGAAACCCACCTTGTTGTTTGTCTCCAAACTGCTGACTGTACGTATCGGCGATATCGACATTCACCCAGGCCCATTCACCAACCAGATAGGTTTGGGCTACCGGAATTACCATATTAAAATCAAAAGCGAGAACATTTAGTCGTCGCTTTTCATCCAGGGTAAGTCCGTCTTCCTCGAACTTATTGTAAATGCCTCCCATATAAGAAATGCCAATTTCGCCGAGTTTTTCTTTGCGAAACGCGACTTTCGCTGTTACTAATGGTTTTCCATTACTGCTTTCTTCAAACCGGTCGGCCGTAGCTTTGGTGGCGGGAAGAAATGTTTTGTTCTCGGGATTGTTAATAATAGATTCATCAAATCCATTGGTAAGATAGACCTCATACCCAAACGCCCAGGTATTAAAGTATTGTTTCCCATACAATCCAAAGCCAACATTACTCCAGGTAGCAGGTAACATCTGAGTCATTGCCACAGGCCGTTCGACAAACTCCCATTTCGGACCATCATGATTCTGGTTAAAAGCGCCGATGGGATTCATGACCACCCCGCCACGAAAATTCACCAGGGGATGAAAGGAAAAGTCAAGCGACGCAAATTCAATATTTATTTCGCGACCGCCTTCTTCCAATTCGATTTCAGAAAGGAACTTGATTCTGCGGTGGATGGATGAAGCGATGAATATAGTCAGTCTTGGGATACGGAAGCTATGCCCTTCGGACACGCCGTCGGTTCCCTTATAGGTATAATCGGCTTCAATGTAGCCTCCTATCGCAACGGGAATTTTCCCCATCGTAAGGAACGGCCGGTTGTAAACAGCATCCATGTTCATTGCTTTCTGAAATGACGTGTCTCTCGGCGTTCGTTTGAATAGTGAACTATCTACTTGTGCA
>Ga0315912_10005236_pt1 | contig 11996 bp, 7 predicted proteins | sample VfabasoilMG_FD_204469 | JGI IMG/M metagenome (GOLD analysis project Ga0315912, IMG submission 204469) | Garden soil microbial communities collected in Santa Monica, California, United States - V. faba soil | ecosystem: Environmental > Terrestrial > Soil > Garden | place: USA: California... | reverse complement strand
GTGGGATCTTGCTGAACCATGGCCAGGAAGCGTGAAAAGCCGTCGAACTCGAAGGGATCGCGGGCCAAGGTCGGGGCCAGGTCGAAGCGAAAACCGTCGACGTGCATTTCGTTGACCCAGTAGCGCAAGCTATCCAAAATCAACTGCAGCGAGCGCGGGTGCAGCACGTTGATGCTGTTGCCGCAGCCCGTGAAATCCATGTGGTGGCGCGCTTCGTGCGAGAGCAGGCGATAGTAGGCCGGGTTGTCGAAGCCGCGGAACGAGATCGTGGGGCCGAGCTGATTGCCCTCACCCGTGTGGTTGTAGACCACATCCAAGATGACCTCGATGCCGGCGCGATGGAACGCCTTCACCATGGTCTTGAATTCGAGCACTTGCTCGCCCATGAAACCGGTCGCAAACGCCGGATCTGGCGCGAAAAAGCCGATCGTGTTGTAGCCCCAGTAGTTCGACAGGCCGAGCTCCTGCAGGCGCCGCTCGCTCATGGCTTGCTGAATCGGCAGCAGCTCGACCGCCGTGACGCCCAGCGATCGCAGGTGATCCAAGATCGGATCGGAGATCATGCCCAGGTACGTACCGCGCAGGTTGCCCGGGATCTCCGGGTGCAGCTTGGTCATGCCGCGCACGTGACACTCGTAGATCAGCGTGCGGCTCCAGGGGATGTTCGGCGGGCGATCGTCACCCCAGGAGAACGCGGTCTCGATCACCAAGCTCTTGGGCACGACGGCCGCGCTGTCGCGCTCGTCGAAGCTCAAGTCGATCGCGGGATCACCGAGCTTGTAGCCGAAGCATTCATCGGGCGCATTGACGCGACCAGCGATGGCTTTCGCGTACGGGTCGATCAAGAGCTTGTTGGAGTTGAAGCGACGCCCCTGCTCCGGCGCGTACGGGCCGCTCACGCGGTAGCCGTAGAGCTGGCCGGGCCGCGCGTCCGGCAAATACACGTGCCAAACGCGGTTCGTGCGCTGAGTCAGCGGAATGCGGATCGACTCGCGGCTCGCCCCTGGTGAATCGAACAGGCACAGCTCGACGCCCGTCGCTTCACCGGAAAAGACGGCGAAGTTGACGCCTTCACCGTCCCACGTGGCGCCCAATGGGGTGGGCGAGCCTGGCCTTGTACGCATGCTTTTGCGGTGCTCCGTCAGACGATTCTAGAAACCTTGAACACGTGCCCGACGCGCTCGACCGGATCGAGGCGCACGTAGTTGCGCACGCCGCGCCAGACGTACCGCGTCCCGGTCAGCAAATCAGACATCTCGTACGCTTCATCCGGACCGATGCCGAGCTCGCCTAGCGGAACTTCGATCGTCGTCTCGTGCATGGCGTGCGGATCGAGGTTGACCACCACGATCAAGTCGTTTCCCGGCACCGACTTCTTGTAAGCCAAGATCGCGTCATAGTCGGTCTTGAGGAAGCTCAAATTCGTCAGCTCGTGGAGGGCCGGCTGTTCGCGGCGAATGCGATTGAGCTTGGAGATATCCTGCTTGATGTTTCCGGGAGCGTTCCAATCGCGCACCCGGATCTGGTATTTTTCCGAATCGAGATATTCCTCGCTGCCGTGATGAACGGCTAGGTTTTCACACAGCTCGTAACCGCTGTAGATGCCGTAGGCCGGGGACAGGGTCGCGGCCAAGAGCAGCCGCAGCCGAAACGCCGGCCGCCCGCCCGTTTGCAGGAACTCGTGCAAAATGTCGGGCGTATTCGCGAAAAAGTTGGGCCGGTAGTAGTCGGCCATCTCGCTGTGGGCGAGCTCGTTCAGGTAATCTTTGAGCTCCCAAGCCGAATTCTTCCAGGTGAAATACGTGTAGCTCTGGGTGAAGCCGAGCTTGGCCAGGCTCTTCATCCGCTTCGGCCGGGTGAACGATTCGGACAGGAAGATCGTCTCAGGATGGACGGCCTGCACATCGCGGATCAGCCACTCCCAAAACGAGAGCGGCTTGGTGTGCGGGTTGTCGACGCGGAAAATCTTCACGCCCCGTGCGATCCAGAACAGCACCGCGTCGCGGCACGCCTGCCAGAGCGCCTCGCGATCCTTGCACCAGAAGTTGATCGGATAGATGTCTTCGTACTTCTTGGGCGGATTTTCGGCATAGCGGATGCTGCCGTCCGGCCGTATGAAGAACCACTCCGGGTGCTCCTTCACCCACGGGTGATCGGGCGAGCACTGCAGCGCGAAATCGAGCGCGACCTCCAAACCGAAGTCGCGCGCGGACGCGACCAGTATTTCGAAATCAGCCAGCGTGCCGAGTTGGGGATGCACGGACGTGTGCCCGCCCTCACTGGAGCCGATGGCCCACGGGCTGCCCAGATCGCCGGGCACGCACTGTGGGTTGTTGTTGCGACCTTTGCGGTGCGTGACGCCGATCGGATGGATCGGCGGCAGGTAAATCACATCGAAGCCGAGCGCGGCGATCTCGGGCAAGCTCCGCGTGGTGTCCGCGAAGGTGCCGTGCTTGTTCGGATCCTTGCCTTGTGAGCGCGGAAACAGCTCGTACCAGGCGGAAAACACGGCTTCCGCGCGATCGACGTAGACCTCGAGCGGGCGCTCCAAGCGACTCGCTTCGTCCGCGAACAGCGGCGCTCGCACCAGCTCGGCGACGTCTTCCGCGAAGGCGACCTTCAACCGTTCCTCGAGCAAAAGCGAGCCGTCTGCGAGCCGCTTGGCGGCGTCCCCGATCAAAACCTTGGCGGCGCCGCTCAGCTTCTCGGCCATGCGCGCGAGGATGCCCGCGCCTTCCAGCAACTCGGGGCGCACGTCTTGTCCGGCGTTCAAGCGCTTGCCGAGATCGGAGCGCCAGGTGCCGAAGCGATCGGGCCAAGCTTCGAGGTCGTATTGCCAGAGTCCGATCTGGTCGGCTTTGAACGAACCGTGCCAGCGATCCGGATCGAAACGGTACGTGAACGGCGCGACGCGCGAGGAGGCTTCACCCGGCCTGCGATAGAGCAAGCGAGCGGCGATCAGATCGTGGCCGTCTTTGAAGATGTCGGCGCTCACCTCGATCACGTTGCCGATCACGCGTTTGATTGGATATCGGCCCCCATCGAGCTTGGGAGTGACGTTTTCGATGACGAGTTGTGGTGCGCTGAAAATGGTCAGGGGCATCTTGCGGGTTGGGGTTTTAGCCTAGTTTTGTGTCCTACTGGAGGCTTTTAACCGGGCAGGATCGCGTGGACTCGGGCTTGATCGTGGCGCCTCGAAGGCGCACTCTGAAGAATGCAGACTCGCGAGCAGCCGGGGCCGTTTCCACACACGCTCCTACTCGGAAATTTCTACGCCGGGGGTCCGCGCCCGAGCAGCGGCGCGCTGTTCGAACGCCGGAACCCAGCAGACCTGCGAGATTTGGTGAGCCAAGCGCCGCAGAGCTCGGCCGAGGACGTGCGCGCAGCCTGCATCGCCGCGCGTGACGCCGCGCGAACCTGGGCGCACACGCCCGCTCCACAGCGCGCGGAGGTGCTCGGTCGGCTCGCTTTCCTGCTCACGCAAGACAAGGAGTCGCTTTCGCGCTTCGTCGCACGTGAGGTCGGTAAGCCGCTGCGCGAAGCGCGCGGCAGCGTGCAAGAGGCGATCGACACCGCGGTGTTCTTTCAGAGCGAGGGCCGGCGTTTGTACGGGCAAACCGTGCCCAGCGAGCTCAGCGACAAGGAACTGTTCACCTATCGCCGCCCGCTCGGCGTCGTGGGCGTGATCACCGCCGGCAATTTCCCGCTGGCCGTACCTTCCTGGAAAATCATTCCCGCGCTTTTGTGCGGCAACGCGGTGGTGTGGAAGCCCTCTGACGACGCGCCGGGCACGGCGGCGCTGTTTTTCCGCGCCTGGCAGCGCGCGGGCCTGCCGCCGGGCGTGCTCAGCATCGTGCACGGCGGCGGCAAGGATCAAGCCGGGCAGTTTTTGATCGAGCAGGTCGAGGCCGGCAACATCAACAAGATCTCGTTCACCGGCTCGACCGCGGTCGGACGTCGGATCGGCGAGGTCTGCGGGCGCAATTTGCAACAGCCCTCGCTCGAACTGGGCGGCAAGAACCCGCTCGTGATTTTGGCAGATGCAGATTTGGACTTGGCGGTCGATGGCGCGCTCTGGGCCGCCTTCGGCACCGCCGGGCAACGTTGCACCAGCGCAGGCAACATCATCGTCGATCGGCGCGTGCTGCCCACCGTGCGCGACAAGCTCTTGCGCCGCGCACGCGCCCTCTGCATCGGCGATCCCTCGAACCCCGAGGTCGACTATGGGCCGCTGATCAACGAGCGTTTCATGGCAGCTTTCATGCGCCAACGCGAAACGGGCATCGAAGCGGGCGCCGAGCTGTTGCTCGACGGTCGCCAAATTCTGCCGGGTGACGAGCCCGAAGCGTTCACGGGTGACGCGACGCACGGGCTGTACGCCACGCCACGCATCTTCGATAAAGTGACGATCGACATGCGCATCGCGCAAGAAGAGTGCTTCGGGCCGACCGTGAATTTGATCGAAGTCGACGGCATGGATGAAGCCATGGCCGCCGCCAACGGCACGCCCTACGGGCTCTCCAGCGCGATCTACACGCGTGACGCGCGCGCCATGCTGCGCTTCAAAGAAGAGATCACGGCCGGCATGACCAGCATCAACAATTCGACCACCGGCGCCGAAGCGCATTTGCCCTTCGGCGGCAATGGTTGGTCCGGTAACGGCACCCGTGAAAGCGGCATTTGGGTGCTGGATGCGTACACGCGCTGGCAAGCCGTCAATGTGGATTTGTCGGGCAAATTGCAGAAAGCGCAGATCGACCTGGTCGAGAACGCGCTGCCGCCCCACGAAGACTTGGAGGCGATTTTACCGAAGCGCCCCTGAGCTACTTGCCCGCGTCGCGCGCGTCATCCACGTGCACGCGGCGTGGCTCTTCATCGGGGATCGCCCACGCGGGCTTGACCCAGCCGGCATCCGGCGCAGCGCTGGGCGCGCTTGCCGAAGCCGGCGGAGGCACGGGCTTGGTCGCGGGCGCGACTGGCGGCGCGGCTTCTTCTGCAGCGACGTGCGCGGCTGGCGTAGGCTTCGCCGTTGCTTGCGCGCTGACCACTGGCGGCGGCTCTTCGTGCACGGATGCGGCGTGCTCGGGCGTCTTGTTGTTGTGGGGGCGCGGCGCGGCGGACTCCGACGCGTGCGCGGGCGGCACGGCTTTGGGCAGGGGACGCAGCGCGGGGTCCTGACGCTTCATGAACACCCAACCCGCACCCAGGCCGATCGCCAACGCGACGCCCGCGACCGAGAACACGAGCCCGGCACCCGAGCGCCGACGCGGCGGCTCGGAGGCTGCGCTGGCCAATAGCTGAGCAATCACTTCGCTCTCGGCGCGCAGGCTAGCGGGCGCGCGCGAAGCCAGCGGATCGCTGCGCGTGGCCAACGGATCACTGCGTGTAGACGGCGGCACACCGCGCGAAGCCAGCGGATCGCTGCGCGTGGACGGCGGCACGCCGCGCGAGGCCAGCGGATCACCGTGTGTGGACGACGGCGCGCTGCGCGAAGACACGGGGCCGCCATCAGTGGCGAACAGCGTGGCCGCGCCCGCGTCCGCGAGCAGGCTGCCGCTGAGCCGGATCTGCGAATTCGATTCGGTCACTTGCGGAGCGCGCGGATCCAAACCCGAGCCATCGAGGCGCGTGTGCGCTTGCGAGTTGGGTGCGAATTCGCTCGCGCTCGACCCGTCGAGTGACGTCCATTGCACTTCCCGCGCATCGCCGCCCAGCACCTCGCGCAGCGCGTCCGTCAGTTCACGCGCCGATTGAAAGCGCGCCTCGGGATCGCGATTCACCGCGCGCGCGAACCAAGCATCGAAACCGACGGGCACCGAGCTCGACTCGGAGGGCACGGGGATGTCGCGAATGCAGATCTGCAGCACGAGATCGCCCAAACCATCGCTGTAGAACGGGCGCTTGCCGGTCAAACACTCGAACGCGATCACGCCCAGCGACCACAAATCCGAACGATGATCGACGGTCTTGTTGCCCTGGGCTTGCTCCGGACTCATGTAATACGGCGTGCCCAGAATCGAGCCGGTGCGGGTGCGCGAACCCTGTTCGCCGAGCGTGCCCACCGAAACCTTGGCCACGCCGAAATCCAGCACCTTGGCGATCTCTTCGTCTTCATTGCGGATCAGAAACACGTTTTCCGGTTTCAGATCGCGATGCACGATGTTCGCTTCGTGCGCGCGCGCCATGGCCCGCCCAATGTGCGTGACGATGCGCGCCGTGTCCGCCGAACCCAGCCGCCCCACACGGCGCAAACGCTGCGCGAGGTTCTCGCCATCGAGCAGCTCCATGACGATGAACGGCAGCTTGTCATCCACGCCATAGTCGAGGATTTGCACGACGTGCGGGCTGCGCAGTGTGGCGGCCGATTGCGCCTCGCGCATGAAGCGCGCGAGCGTATCTTCGTCCGGCACGTGCTCGCGGTCGATCAACTTGACCGCCACCGGCGCTGCCAGCACCAAATGATGCGCGCGCCAGATGGAGCCCATGCCGCCCGCGCCCAGCCGTTCGTCCAGCCGGTAGCGACCCACGAGCACGCGATCGCGAAGCAGGGCCGGATCAACCATGTAGGGGCGTCCGGACCATAGCGCTTGCCGGCAATGGACGCACCTCTTTCGACTGCGCTAGGCTCGCGGGCCCATGGCAACCGAAGTGTGTGAGTCGAATCAGCTTGCTCTGCTGGCCGCGGAGCGCATCGCTGAAGCGCTAAAAAAGGCGATCATCACGGACTCGGCCGCATCGCTTGCCCTCGCCGGCGGCACCACGCCACGCGCGGCTTATGAGGCTCTCGCGAAAATTCCAGGAATAGATTGGTCCAAGGTCAGCGTTTATTTCGGCGACGAACGCGCTGTTCCGCCCACCCACGCCGACAGCAATTTCTCGATGGCGAAAGCTGCCCTGTTCGAGCGAGTTCCGCTCCCCCAAGCCAACATTCATCGCATCATCGCCGAAAACCCGGACCAGGACGCCGCCGCACGCGCCTATGAAGCGCTGCTGCCCACTCGCATCTCGGTCATGGTCCTGGGCATTGGCGAAGACGGACACACGGCCTCGCTATTTCCCGGCAGCCCCGCGCTCGACGAACGCACGCGCCGCGTGCTGCCCGTAATCGGACCCAAACCACCACCGCAACGCCTGAGCATCACGCCCCCCGTGATCGAAGCCGCCCAGCTGTGCATCGTGATCGCCAACGGCGCCGGCAAAGCCGAACCCGTGCGTCGCGCACTGAAAGATCCGCTCGATATCCAGAGCACGCCCTCGGGCTTGGCGCGGAACGGCTTGTGGCTCTTGGATCACGCCGCCGCCGCTCTGCTCGACTAATTCGACACCCCCGTAACCGGGCCGTGCCCGTGCCCGAAAAATCGAACCGCGCGACCGCGCGCCGTGACGCGCTGGTGCAATCGGGCTGTTGAGAATCAGCCCATTCAAAGGAGAAGGGGGCGATCGACGCGCTTCGCGATACCCGACGGGGGAAGAGCCAGCAACGACGCGCTTCGCGATACCCGACGGGGTGCACCTCGTAGGGGGCCTTGTTCAGGGGAAGAGAGTCGGAAGAAGGGCACGAGCACGGCGGGAGAATGGGTGCACGCGGGCTGCTAAGAAAGAGCCTCACACAAGAAAAAGAAGAGGGCTCCTGGCAGCTACGGCCCTGCGGGCGTCGCTTGTTGCCCGTCGAGCGCTGCTTGCCCACGGGCCCGATGCGTCCGCGATTGCGAATAGACAAATCTATTCACACTTCCGCGCACGAGCGCTGCTCCGCGGGGCCCCATGCGTCCGCAAACCCGAATAGACAAGTCTATTCACACTTCCGCGCGCGAGCGCTGCTCCGCCGGGGCCCCATGCGCCCACAAACGCGAATAGACAAATCTAAGACAAATCTATTCACACTTCCGCGCGCAAGCGCCGCTCCGCGGGGTCCCATGCGTCCGCAAACGCGAATAGACAAATCTATTCACACTTCCGCGCGAGCGCTGCTTCCCCACGGGCCCGTTGCGTCCGCAAACGCGAATAGACAAATCTATTCACACTTCCGCGCGCAAGCGCCGCTCCGCGGGGTCCCATGCGTCCGCAAACGCGAATAGACAAATCTATTCACACTTCCGCGCGCGAGCGCTGCTTCCCCACGGGCCCGTTGCGTCCGCAAACGCGAATAGACAAATCTATTGGCATTTCCGTGCCTCGAGCGCCGCTCCGTCGATGGTGTCGACGGTGTCGCCGCGAATGCGAATGCGAATGCGAATAGACAAATCTATTCACATTTCCGCGAGCGAGCGCTGCTCCGCCGGGCCCCGCTGCGTGCGCAAACGCAAATAGACAATCTATTCACACTTCCGTGCCGCGAGCGCTGCTCCGTCGCCGGCGCCGCCGCGTGCGCGACGAGCGCTGCTCCGCCACCGGTGCCGCCGCGAATGCGAACGCGAATGCGAACGCGAATGCGAACGCGAATAGACAAATCTATTCACATTTCCGCGAGCGAAGCGTCCCGGGCGGTCGGTGAAGGGTCCGTGCCGTTGTCCGTCGTGCGGTCCGAAGAGCGGTGAGGCTCCGGCGCGCAGCTGGGGCGTGTTGAACCACAAAAAAGAACGCTCGCTCGCCACGACCGCGCATGCATGGCGATCGTTTGCGCGATCGGGAGGAACCCGAACGCTAGCCGTCGACTTTGCGCGATCGCGGGAGGAACCCGAACCTAGCCGTCGATCTAGCCGTCGACTTTGCGCGATCGCGGGAGGAACCCGAACCTAGCCGTCGATCTAGCCGTCGACTTTGCGCGATCGCGGGAGGGATCCCGAACCCTAGCCGTCGAAGTTGCGGGAGAGGCGCAGCACCGCGTCGGGCGTGGCTGCGCCTTCCATCAAGAGTTCGAGCTTGCGCAGTGGGACGCCGAGCTTGGTCAGGCGGACCAGGGATTCATTTTGGATGCGTTCGCGGGTGGCGCGGCGCACGCCGCTGGCCAATACCGCGCGTGCTGGCGTGCTTTCCGCGAGTAGGCCCAGGGCTTCGAGCGCGCGGGCGTCCGTGGCGGAGAACAGCGGCGGCAGCAGTGAATTGACCACCACTTCGTGGATCGGCAGGGTGAGTTCGTCGTGCAGTGCGGCGCACAGTTCGAGTGACTCGTTGGTCGGCATTTCTTCGGGCAGGGTGACGACCACGACGCCGCTGCGCGCGGGGTCGCGGAACATTTCCCAGGCGCGTTCCGCGTCGCTGCGCAGTACGCCGGGCGGCGCAATTTCGACGATCACCTTGGGCACGCGCAGCATGTCGAGGCCGTGACCGGTGGCCGGCGCGTCGAACAGGACGACGTCGAAGCGGGGTCGGCCATTTTGTTCTTCTGTCGCGTGAAACCAGGCCTTGCCGAGCAGTGACCATTCTTTCATGCCCGGCGTGCCGTTCAAGAAGCCGGCCACGTACTTGCTGTCGAAGATCGCGTCGACCAGAACGCGATTTTTCAGTTTCATCGTGCCGTACTCGCGCAGTGCGACTTCGGAAACGAGCTGGACGCCCCAAATATTGGGCGCAAGCTCGCTGATGGTCGAACGTAGGGGCGGGGCGCCGAGTAAGGTCGCGAGCCGCTCTTTGGCGCCGCAGACCGTGACCAGGACGCGCAGGCCGCGCGCCGAGAGCGAGCGTGCAAGCGCCGCAGTCACGGTCGTTTTGCCGACGCCGCCTTTGCCGGTGATGAACAGGAAGCGCCGGGGCGCGAAGACGGGCATCGAGGAGCCCGCGGTTTTGTCCCGCCCCCGAGCCGCCGTCAAATTGGGAACTGCCGAGCGCGCTAGTCGAGCAGGTTTGGGGCGTGCTACTGGTTTGGTTCCCGGAGGTTTCATGCACGCGTGTTCTGCTCGGTCGCTGTTCGCTTTGATTTCGATCGCCTCGGCATGGGGCTGTAAATCACCGGCAAAACCCCAGCCGCCCGGCGCTGCCAGTGCCAGCGCCAGCGCGCCGCTCGCAGCGACGCCCCGAGCGCCGGCCGCTCCTAGCGCGCCCGCCAAGCCGCAGATGCCCGAGGGTCCCGTGCTCGCGATTCAAGCCGGGGAAGGCGTGGGGCCGATCCGCATCGGCGCCACTGTCGCCACCATCGAGCGTTTGATGGAAGCGCCCTGTGAGGTGAAGACCGAGAGCGTGTGCCGTTACATTCGGCGCGCGGTCGAGTTCGATCTCGACAAGAACGGCGTCACCGAGCGCATCGTGGTGCACCGCCGCGACCGCCCCGCGGGGCCCGATGCCAAGGGCGAGCCGCAGGTGTATGGCTTTTTCAACGGCGGGATCCCGCCGGGAGTCGGCCTGGGCATGATTCCCAAGGCGGTCGCGGACATCATCGGCCCGCCACAAAGCTCCGAACGCGTGACCACGGCCAACGATTTCAAGACCGTCAGCCGTGACACTTACCCCGGCGGCATGGTGCTCGAGTTCGACGAGTACGAGAAGAGCGGCCGGGTGATTTTGGGCGGAGTGATCCTCACCAAGCCGGCAAAACCGGCGAAGTGAGCGTGCACTGGGTCAGGCCAGCGGACGCTCGGCGGTGACGGTGTAGCCGAGGCAATCGTCCCCGCCTTTGCCGCGCAGGGACAAGTTGCCGACCACCGCGAGCGCGACGAAAAAGGGGATGCTCGGGCTGGCCAGCAAGCGCAGCGCCATGGCCTTGCCCGCGCTCGCTTGCTGCGGCATCAAAAACGGCAGAAATAGGGCCTGGACCTTGTAGCAGGCCACGGTGAGCGCGCCGCCCCGTGCATGCACCACGACTTTGCGGAAGCCGGCTGCCTCCAGCAAATGCTTCAAGCTCGAGGGCGTGTAGCGCCAATAATCGTAGGGCACGAAGTGCCAGCGCGCGGCGAATGGAACCGTGAGCATCAGGCGTCCGCCAGGCTTCAACGCGCTGAAGGCTTCACTCAGGGCAGCCGCGGGGTCGAGCACGTGCTCCAGCACTTCCGTGCACAACACGACGTCCGCGTCGTGGGTAGCCGCGGGCCAACGACCGCCGTCGAAGTGGATCACGTTCGGCGGCGCATAGCCGAACGCCTCTTCCGCGTTCGCGATGTCGAGCCCCACGTAGTCCATCCCCGCGGGTAAGAGCGAGCGGTACGGCTGGGCACCACAGCCGACATCGACGACCTTGCCGCGCCAATTCTTGGCCTCGGCGGCCACATCCGCCCAGCACGAGCCGGCCTGGAAGTCGAAGTAGCGCCGCACGCGCGCGAGCGCGCGACCGAGCGCGGAGTGACCAGGTTCCAACGCCGGGGGACGCCATTTGTCTCCTGATCGCTCTGCCAGATTTGCTCGCTTGGACTGCGTCACCGTTTCGTCCTCCGTTCGAATCGAAATCCAATGCTCACACGGCATCGCCGCGTCGGCAACCAACCCGCGGGCGTTAGCGACGCGCACTTGGTTCTTGATTGCGGCGCGCGGCTCGTGTTCACGTCGCCCGGCCCAAGAACACGGCGGGCATGGGTGTTGATCGTCTAATCATTAGCTAATCGGGGAAAATTGAAGATGTCGATGGGTGGTCGTTCGGTTCGGGTCTTGGGTTCTATGGGTACGCTCGCGCTCGTCTCCTTGCTGGCCGCTTCGTGCGGTAGCGATGCGCCAAACAACGTCGACCACGGCGGCGCAGGTGGCGTGGCGAATGGGGCAGGTTCGGGGCATGGCGGCAGCAGCGCGGGTACGAGCCACAAGGGCGGCTCCGGCGGACACATGTCAGGCTCCAGCGGCAACGCGGGAGACAACGGCAACGCGGGCGCTGGTGAAGTGGGCGGCGCGGGGGCGGGCGGACACGGCGGCACCAGCGGGCAAGGCGGCAAGGCAGGCAGCGGTGGCAAGGCGGGCAGCGGCGGGAACGCGGGGGCGGGCGGCTCGAGCGGCTCGAGCGGCTCGAGCGGCAACTCAGGCAGCGGCGGCAAGGCAGGCAGCGCCGGCTCCGGTGGAATCAGCGGTTCGGCAGGTAGCGGTGGCAGCGCGGTCAGCGCCGGCTCCGGTGGAATCAGCGGTTCGGCAGGTAGCGGTGG
>Ga0315912_10005235_pt1 | contig 11996 bp, 10 predicted proteins | sample VfabasoilMG_FD_204469 | JGI IMG/M metagenome (GOLD analysis project Ga0315912, IMG submission 204469) | Garden soil microbial communities collected in Santa Monica, California, United States - V. faba soil | ecosystem: Environmental > Terrestrial > Soil > Garden | place: USA: California... | reverse complement strand
AGAAAGTCGGCGAGGTGAACGGGCTGCCGACTTTCGCGACGGTGCCGTTCTACACACGGGCGGGGGATTTCCAGCCAGACAAGGACGGCTACCTGGTGAACAGCGCCGGCAAGTTCCTGAACGGCTGGCTGACGGATTCGGCGACGGGTCAGCCGGACATGAGCGCCGTGCAGCCGATCCGCTTCACGCAGACCACGTTCGCGCCGGTGGCGACCAGCACCGCCACGCTGGCCGCCAACCTGCCGGCGACGCCGGCGGCGGGCGTACCGATTTCCACGCAGTTGCAGGTGTTCGACGCGCTTGGCACGGCGCACACGGTGACGCTGGACTGGACGCAGATCGCGGCGAATGACTGGACCGTGTCCATCTCCTCCGCCGACGATGTCGCGGCGGCAGCGCGTGGCACGGCGGACCTGGCGTTCGGGCCGGTGACATCGGGCAACGCGGTGCCGGATGGCGGCATTGGCGACATTGCGGGCGTGACCGGCAGCGTGACCACGCCGGGGTATGCGGCGAGCGGGCCGGCGAGCCTGAGCTTTACCACGGATTTCGGGTCCGGCGCGCAGACCATCACGCTGGACCTGGGCGTTTTTGGCCAGGCGAGCGGACTGACGCAGTATGCGGGGACGCAGTTCAACCTGCTGTCCCTGTCCCAGGACGGGGTGCCACCGGGGACGTTCACGTCCCTGCAGGCGCGGCCGAACGGCGATATCCTCGCCAGCTACGATAACGGCCAGACGCAGCTGATCGCGCGCGTGCCGCTGGCAACGTTCGCCGACCCCAACGCGTTGCAGCGCGAGGACGGGCAGGCATTCACCGAGACGCTGGATTCCGGCACCGCGTTGATTTCCGCCGTTGCATCCAACGGCACGGGCTCATTGGTGACGAACGCGACGGAGAATTCCAACGTGGATATCGCGGCCGAATTCTCCAAGCTGATCGTGGCGCAACGGGCCTACGCGGCGAACACGCGGATGATCACCACCGCGGACGACATGCTGCAGCAGACGATCGACATGAAGCGTTAACCGGGCGCGGGCAGGATAAAGCACCATGAGCATCGGTGCCGCGCTGGGTATCGCCACGAGTGGGCTGGCCAATATCAACCGCCAGCTTGCGCTGCTGTCCCACAACGTCGCCAACGCGGGGACCGACGGGTATGTGCGGGCGCGCGGCACGCAGACGGCGGTGAGCGCCGGCGGGCTGGGGCTGGGCGTGCGCACCGGCGTGACGGTGCGCGATGTGGAGAAGATGCTGCGCGGCGAACTGACCGCGCAGGGCGCGCGGGCGGACGGGGCGGCGACGCGCGAGGCGGCGCTGTCGGCGATCGACGCGCTGCATGGGGTGCCGGGCGATGGCACCGACCTGGCCGGGCTGTTGGGCAGGCTGACGAATGCGTTTTCCACCCTTGCTGGGGATCCGGCCAACGCGGCCGGGCAGTACCAGGTGCTGCACGCGGCGGAGGGGCTGGCGCAAGGGTTGAATGCGCTGGCGGCGGAGACGCTGCGGCAACGGCAGGCGGCGCAGGACGGGTTGGTGGCGGATGTGGCGGCGCTGAATGACGGGCTGGCGCGCGTCGGTGACCTGAGCAACCGGATCATGGCGCTGAAGGCCGCCGGGCAGGGCACGGCGGACCTGGAGAACGAGCGCGACCAGGCGATTTCCGGGTTAGCGGCGCTGACGCCGGTGAAGGTGCTGGAGCAGGAGAACGGCGATGTGCTGCTGGTGGGTGCCGGCGGGCTGAGCCTGCCGGTGCATGGGGCGGCGGCGCCCTTCAGCATTGCCGGGGCGACCACTGGGGCCAGTTCGTATTATCCGGGTGGTGGCCTTCCGGGCGTGCTGATGGGCGGGGTGGACGTGACGGCGCAGATGCAGGGCGGGCGGATCGGTGCGCATATCGGGTTGCGTGATGCGGACCTGCCGGGGTTCATGGCCGAATTGGACGAGTTCGCCTACACGCTGGCGAGCCGGTTCGATGCACAGGGGCTGACGTTGTTCACCGATCCGGCCGGTGCGGTGCCCGCGGGCGGCGGCGTGCCGGTGCAGGCGGGGTATGTCGGGTTTTCGCTGACCATCCAGGTGAGCGCGGCGGTGCGCGCGGCGCCAGTTCTGGTGCGCGACGGCACGCATGCGGTGGTGGGCAGCCCGACAGGGGCCTCCGCGTTCACGCCCAATCCGTCCGGCGGTCCGGAGGGATTTACCGGACTGATCCGGCGCGTGCTGGACTTCGCGCTGGGCGCGGAGACGCAGGCGGGCGTGGCACAGGTTGCGCCGAACGTGGCGGGGCTGGGGCCGGGCGGGACATTGGCGGCACCGTTCGCGGCGCCCGCGACGCTGGCAGAGCTGGCGCGCGATACGGTGACGGCGCAGGTGGGTGCGGCGGCGACGGCGGCGCAGCGCGCGGATTTGGAGTTGTCAGTACAAACAACGCTGAAGGCGCGCTATGCCGATGCGACCGGTGTGGATACGGATGCCGAGATGGCGCTGATGGTGCAGTTGCAGGCAGCCTATGGCGCCAATGCGCGGATCATCGCCGCCACGCAGTCCATGTTCGACACGCTGCTGGACATGGTGCGCTGAGATGAGCGGCACGGTGGTTCCGCATGGTACGCTGGGCCGGCTGGTGGGCGATGCCGCTCTGGTGCGGGCCGAGATGGACCGGTTGACGCGGCAGGCTGCGAGCGGGCGCGTGGCCGAAACCTATGCCGGGCTTGGCGACGCGGCGCCGACGGTGCTGGATTTGCGGCCGGCCATCGCGACACGGGAGGCGTGGCAACGCAATATCGACGCAGCCACGGGGCGGATGGCGGTGACACAGGCCTCGCTGGAGCGGATAGGGGCGATCGCGCAGGAGTTTTATGCGCGGATCCCGAGCCTGAACGGGCTGGATACGGCGACGATCGACAGTGTGGCGGCGAATGCACGCGCCGCGTTGCGGGATGTGGCGGGGCTGCTGAACGCAACGGCCGGCGGTGTGTATGTGTTCGCCGGGCAGGACAGCGGCCATGCGCCGGTGCCGGACCCGGACAATATCCTTTCCAGCGGGTTCTTCACGCAGATCAGTGCGGCGGTGGCGAACCTGTCCGTAGCCGGGGCACCGGCGACGGCGGCGGCGACGCTGGGCATCGCGGCATCCAACGCTAGTGGCACCTCCCCGTTCTCCGCCTTCCTGTCGCAATCGGCCACCGCATTGCAGGGACAGGGCAGTACGGTAGAGGTGGGCACGCGGCAGCGCGAGGCGACCGGGGTGCTGGCGAGCGCGAACGGGTTCGTCGCCTCAGGCGGCGGTTCCACCACGGGTTCCTACATGCGGGATGTGATGCGGGCTCTGGCGACGTTGGGATCGTTGACATCGGCGCAGGAAGGGGCCGGCGGGTTCCATGAGTTGGTGGCGGATACGCGGGAGAGCCTGCGCGGGGCGATTTCCGCGTTAAGTGCCGATGCGGGCGTGCTGGGCGATACGCAGGCGCACCTGGCGACGACGCGGGCACGGCTGGGCACGGAGGCGACAGCACTGACCGGCCAGGTATCCGACGCGGAGGATGTGGACTTAGCGGCGACGCTGTCCCGCCTTTCCCTGGTGCAGGCGCAGTTGCAGTCCTCATACCAGATGATCGCCAGCGTGCAGTCGCTGTCGCTGGCGCGATTCCTTTCTGGATAAGGCGCGCCGGGTTCATGGCGCGTTAACCGAGTGGCCCCAGGATGGGGCAAGCCCGCCAAAATGCGGGGGCACGCGAAACCGAATGGGCAACAGGGGTAAGACACCATGTCCCTTAATTCCGTAAATACCAACATGGGCGCGATGATCGCCCTGCAATCGCTGAACCGCACGAACGACCAGCTGGAGACGACGCAGAAGAAGGTCTCCACCGGCTATCGCGTTTCCGACGCGACCGATGATGGCGCGGCCTTTGCCGTGGCACAGCGTGTCCGGTCCGACGTTTCAGCGTTGAACAGCGCGAATGAGCAGCTGGGCAATGTGAAGGGCCTGATCGCGACGACCCTGTCCGGCCTGGACAGTGTGTCCAACACCATGATCGAGATGCGCGATGTGATGGTGAAGCTGGCGGACAGCGCGGTGCAGGGTGACGAGCGGACGCAGTATACGGCGCAGTACAATTCGCTGCTGGCCAACGTGAAGACCTTCATCCAGGACGCCGGCTACAACGGAAAGACGCTGATCGGCGACCTGACGGGGTCCAACGGCACGTTCGCCTCCATCGCGGTGGAGCGCAACGAGCTGGGGGCGACGTATGGCATCGCCAGCTTCGGCGGCTCCGCCTTTTACAGTTCGCTGGTGTTCACCGGCACGCAGATGGCGAGCGCGACGACGATGGCGGCGCTGATCACAGCGGCGGGGACGTTCATCACCAAGATGAACGACCTGGGCACGCAGCTGAACACATATGGCGCGGCTTCCAAATACGTGGACAACCAGATCGGCTACAACAAGAACAAGATCGACGCGCTGAACGGTGGTCTTGGTGCCTTGATCGATGCCGACTTGGCGAAGGAGTCGGCCAAGCTGCAGGCATTGCAGATCCGCCAGCAGCTGGGCGTGCAGGCGCTGTCCATCGCCAATCAGGCGCCGCAATCGCTGCTGAGCCTGTTCAAGTAGGCGGCCTGAGGCGGCGGGCAAAACGCCCGCCGTTGCTTCGTTCTTCTCCCCTGTCCGGGAACAAACATGTCCAACCTGGTTCTGGAATTGCGGCAAGGCGAGGTGATGATCGTCAATGGCGCGCCGATCCGCTTCCGGACGAAGTCGCGCATCGAGTTGACGGCGAAGGCACGGTTCCTGTTCGGCAAGCAGATCATGCCGCCTGACCAGGCGGATAGCCCGGCGCGGCGGATCTATTTCGCGTTGCAGTCGGCGTATATCGGCGCGGAGGGCGAGCGGGCGGCGGGGCTGGAGGCGGCGCGCGCGTTGATCGACGCGTTCAAGCACGCCACAACATCCGACCTGGCATGCGAGATCCTGGATCGCGCGCTGGCCGCGGCGGAGGCGGATGATTGTTATCAGGCGCTGAAGCTGGCGCGGCGGATCATTCGCCACGAGGACACGGTGCTGGGGCGCGCGGCGGCGCCGGCGGAGATTGCGGGAGCGAGCGGATGATGCACGGTGGTGCCGGGAACGGCGGCATGCGCCCCGTGGCGCGGGCGGCACAGGCGTACCAGGCCTCGGCGGCGCATCGCGGGTTGCGGGCGCAGGAGGCGGATGTGTTTCGCCGGGTGATCGGGGCATTACGCGCGGCGCGGCTGGCGGACCCGATCACTCGGACGCGGGCGCTGGCGGATAACCGGCGGCTGTGGATCGCGGTGGTGGATTTGGTGCGCGACCCCGACAATGCGCTGCCGGTGGATTTGCGCGCAGCGATCGCGTCCGTGGGACTTTCCGTGCAGCGGGAGATGAATCGCGACCTGCCGGACCTGGATTTCCTGATCTCGGTGAACGAGAGCATCGCCGAGGGATTGGGCGGGACGGGGTGATGGCGATGTCGGCCGCCCAACTTACCGGTCTGTTTGGCGGCAACGTGGCTGGCGGCGGACTGCTGGAGATTGCCTATGGGCTGGGCAAGGCGCCGGCGCGATCGGGTGGCGGCAATCCGGTACTGGCGTTGCGGCAGGCGGAGCGGGACAGGGCGCGCGACATCGGCCGCACCGCGGCGCGGCCGGAGGTGGCGCGCGATGTCGCGGCATTTCGCGCGGGCGTAGCGAAGGCGGCTTCCCCTGCCGCGTTGCTGGATGACCCGAAGGTGATGAAGGTGCTGCTGACCGCCAATGGGCTGGGTGACCAGATCGGCGCGACGGCGCTGGCGCGCAAGGCGCTGCTTTCCGATGTCAGCGACAGTAACAGCCTGGCGAACAGGCTGGGTGATACACGCTGGAAGGCTGTTGCACAGACCTATGACTTCGCGCGCCAGGGGCTGGACAGGCTGCGTGACCCGAAGGTTATGGCGACGCTGGCCGATGCCTATGCGGAGGTGACGTGGCGGCAGGAACTGGACGCCGCGACACCGGGGCTTTCCGACGCGCTGACATTCCGGGAGCAGGCTGGCAAGGCGACGTCCGCGCTGGCGATCCTGGGCGACCCGGTATTGCGGCGGGTGGTGACGACGACGCTGGGGCTGCCGTTGCAGATCGCGTTCCAGAGTGTGGAGGCGCAGGAGACGGCGATCACCGCCCGCCTGGATGTGAGCAAGCTGGCGGATGCGAAGTTCGTGGCAAAGTTCGCCGATCGCTACCTGATCGCGCGAACACAGCAGCAGCAGGCGGAACCGGCGGTGGGCGGCAGCGACCTGATGAGCCTGGTCCGGAAATCGGCTGGACTGGTGGTGTAGGTGCCGGCCGCGCCCGCCAGTGCCAAGCCCCGCAGGATGTGGAGCCGAAGATGGATGCGCTGACAGATCCCGACATGTTGCTGGACCGTGCCGCGGTGTTGATCGCGGAAGGGCGGGCGGAGGCGGCATGGCCGGTGTTGCAGGCGGCGGCGCATGCGCGGTCTGCCCAGTGGAGCGAGTTGAGCGCGCTGCTGCATCTGCGGGCCGGGCAGTTGGATCCGGCGCGGGCGATGCTGGATGGCGCGATTGCCGAGCATGGCGGGCATGGCGGGCTGCGCCGGTTGCGCGCGGAGGTGCTGCAGAGGCAGGGCGCGCTGACCGCCGCGCTGGGCGATGCGGCGGAGGCGGTGATCCTTGACCGGACGGACGCGACCGCGAAGGCGTTGCTGGGCGCGCTGTTGCTGCAGGCGGGGCAGGTGGATGACGCCATTGCCTGCCTGGGCGAGGCCGTGACGGACGTTCCGGGCCGGCCGAGTTTCCGGCGCGGGCTGGCGGCGGCATTGGAAGCCGCCGGGCGTGTGGATGAAGCAACGGCGGCATTGCAGGCGGGTATCGATGCCGTGCGCGGTGACCTGTCCTTGCGGAACGAGGCGGTGCTGCTCGCCATACGGCGGCAGGCGTTCGGGCAGGCGGTCGTACTTGCCGAGACAGCGCGGTTGGATGGCGTGGTGGATGCGTGCCTGTTCGGGCTGAAGGGGCATGCGCTTTCCAGCCTGGGACGGCATGAGGAGGCCGCGGAGGCGTATCAGGAAGCCTTGAAGCTGGGGCCGGATGATCCGTATGTGCGGCATCTGGTCGCGGCTTCCGGCATGCTGCCAGGGGGCGGGCGAGCGCCGGAAGAGTATGTGCGCACGGTGTTCGATGGCTATGCGAGCCGGTTCGAGGCGCATCTGTTGAAGTTGGGCTATCGCGTGCCGGGGCTGCTGCGTGCGGCGTTACTGCGGCACCTGCCGGGACGCGTGCCATTGCCGCGCATGCTGGATCTGGGATGCGGCACGGGATTGATGGGCGTGGTGCTTTCCGACCTGGCATGCGACGGGCTTGTGGGGGTGGACCTGTCGCCGCGCATGCTGGCCGAGGCGCGGGTGAAGGGGTTGTACTCGGCGCTGCATGAGGCGGACATCCTTGCCTTCCTGCGCGGGAGCACGGAGCACTACGGCGTGATCCTGGCGGCGGATGTGCTGTGCTATTTCGGGGAATTGTCCGAGATACTGACGGGCATAGCGCTGCGCCTGGCGTCGGGCGGATTGCTTGTCGCCTCATTGGAGGATCTGACGGGCGGGCAGGAACCTGGCTGGCGGCTGGGGCGGCAGGGGCGCTACGCCCATGATCCGGGCTGGGTGCGGGCGCGGATGGAAGCCTCCGGGCTGGTGGTGCGGGACCTGGCGCGCGAAAAGCTGCGGCAGGAAGCCGGGGCGCAGGTGGCCGGGTTGATCCTGGTTGCGGAACGGACGGCATGACGGCGCTGGCCGCGCTGGACGCCCTGCGCGCGGGCGATCCCGCCGGGGCGCTGGGGCTGCTGGGCATGGCCGACGGCGACGACGCGGCGCGGGCCGAAGCGCGCGGGATGGTGCTGCTCGCCACCGGGGACAATGACGCGGCACGGCTGGCGCTGGATGCGGCGATCCGCCTTGGGGGTGCATCCCCCGTGTTGCTGCTGAACCGGGCACTGGCGGAGGATCTGGCGGGGGACGCGGCGCGGGCGCGGGACTGGATGCGCGAACTGGCCGGCGCCTACCCGGACTGGGCGGAGCCGGTGCTGCGGCTGGCCGAGAGCCTGCGGCGCGCGAACGATCCGGGCGCCGAGGCGGCCTACGCGGCGGCGCTGGAGCGGGACGGGCTGCGCGCGGAGGCGCTGATCGGGCTGGGCAGCCTGCTGCTGCAACGCGGGGACGCGGCGCGGGCGCAATCCGTGCTGCTGCGTTGTTGCGGGTTGCACCCGCAGCAGCATGAGGCATGGGACGCGCTGGGGCTGGCATTGCAGCGCTTGGACGACCGAATGGCCGAGGCGGCCTTTGCCGAGGCCAGCACGCTGGCGCCGTGGCACTACGACTACGCGCTGCATCGGGCCGATGCCGCCTGGCGCCACGACCACGCGGCGGCGGAGCTGGCGCGGCTGGAACTGGCAGGGCCGGCGGATCCGGTGTGCCTGACAGCTCGGGCCGCGTTGCTGGAACGGATGGGCAAGCGCGGCTCGGCGATCGACCTGCTGGAGGCCGCCTGCACCATTGCGCCCGGGGCGGTACCCCCTGCCCTGTTGCTGGCCGGGTTGCTGGCGCGCACCGCTCGCGTGGCGGAAGCCGAAGCGGCGTTGCGCCGGGCGCTGGCGATGGCGCCGGACCATCCGCGCCTGCTGAACGACCTGGGCGCGGTGCTTATGCGCCGGCACAAGCATGCCGAGGCGGTGCGGGTGCTGGAGGATGCGCGGGCGCGGCATGGCGACGATGCCGTGCTGCTTGCAAACTTGGGCAATGCTACGGTTTCCCTGGGGTTGCAGGAAACTGCGGTGGCGTATGCACGCGCGGCGGCGGCACTTGGGCCGGACTCCGTGCTGCCATGGCGGGCGATGACCAACATCCTGCCCTACGCGGATGGCACCTGCGCCGCCGATCTTCTGCAATCGGCGCGCGCGGTTTCCGACCGGCTGCCGCGCGAGCACCCGGTGTTTGCCAACGCGCGCGACCCGGCGAAGCAATTGCGCGTGGCGCTGCTATCCGGATCGTTGCGTACACATCCGGTAGGATGGCTGACGGTGGCGGGCTTCGAGGCACTGGACCCCGCGGCGTTCGACATTGTCTGCCTGGCGCAGAACGCCGCGGCCCCGGCGCGGGATGCGCTGGCACGGCGGTTCCGGGCGCGCGCTTCCGCCTGGCACGACGTGGATACGCTGGATGACGCGGCGCTGGCGGAATTCGCGCGTTCCCTGGAGATCGATATCCTGATCGACCTGGGCGGCTATGGCGACAGCGCGCGGATGCCGGCCTGTGCCCGCCGCCTGGCGCCTGTGCAGATCAAGTGGGTGGGGATGCAGAACCACTCCACCGGGCTGGCCGAGATGGACTGGTTCATCACCGATCGCTGGGAAACGCCGGCGCGGTTGCGGGGGCTGTATACGGAGCGGTTGCTGCCGCTGGCGGATGGGTATGTGTGCTACAGCCCGCCGCCGCAGGCACCCGATGTGTCACCGCTGCCGGCGCTGGCGAACGGGTTCGTCACCTTTGGTTGCTTCAACAACCTGGCGAAGATAACGCCGGCGACCATCGGGGCCTGGGCCACGGTACTGGACCGGCTGCACGATGCGCGGCTGGTGCTGAAGACGCACCAGTTCTCCGATGCCGAAACCCACGACCGGATCCACGCCGCCTTCGCGGCGCACGGCATCGATGCGCACCGGGTGGAATTGCGCGGTGCCTCCCCGCACCGGGAGTTCATGCGGCAGTATAACGACATCGACCTGGTGCTGGACCCCTTCCCCTACACCGGCGGGCTGACGACCTGCGAGGCGCTGTGGATGGGGGTGCCGGTGGTGACAATGGTTGGCACCATCTTCGCCGCCCGGCATTCGTTCAGCCATCTATCCAATGTCGGGCTTGCCGACTGGGCCGCCACCTCCACCGATGCCTATATCGACCTGGCGCTGGAGAAGGCCGCGGACCTCCACACGCTCTCCGACCTGCGCGCCGGGCTGCGGGCGCGCATGAAGGTCTCCCCCCTCTGCGACGCCCCCCGCTTCGGCCGCAACCTGGCCGCCGCGCTGCGGCACGCCTGGCGTGACTGGTGCGCGCGAGGGGATGGGAGTTAGTAAGGAAGGCAAGGGGACGTTGGCCCCCCGCCCCCCGCCAGGGCGCCGTTAGTCGCCGCCCCAGTGCTTGGCGAACTTCCGCGGGTGGCAGGCGGCGCAGGCCTGTGTCATTTCCTTCACGGCCGCGGCGAAGGCGGGACTGTCGTTGGCCTGGGTTGCCTTCACCAGCGATTCCGAGGCCGCGATCATTTGCGCGATGGCCTTGTCGAAGCCGGCGCGGTCTTCCTTGATCGTATCCAGTCCCAGCCGCCCCAGGCCCAGGTTTTCCGGATACATCGCCGCCGTCATCTTGCTGATGGCCAGCGCGCCGTAGGCCCCCTGCACGAAGTTGATCGGCGGTTGCTTCGCGTCAACCGCCAGGCGCACACCGCGCCAGGTGCCGTAGAGCAGCGCCATGCTGGCCTGGCGCAGGGCGATCGTGTCGCTGGGGTTGGTGGCGGTCGGCATGGTCTGGGCGGTCTGGGCAAAGCCCTGTCCGGCGCAGCCGAGTATCATCGCGGCTGCCATCAGGCTTCGTTTCATCTGTCGGTATCCCTGCGGACTCGGAGTGCGAAGTGGATCGGATGCCAAATTCTGTGCGTGCGGCATTGTGGTCTGGCAAGCGAAAATCCGCGCGCAACGCAACTCATCACGCCATGAATAAACCCGCGAAACCGCGGTTTCTTTATTCGTGTCCACGAATTACCGCTATGGTAGCGAATTCCCATCGTTCGCGGCCGAATTTCATCAATGAAGCAGGGTTTTGTTCAAATCTTGCCCGTTAATCACCTTTTTGAAGCGTACCACGGCGCGTGCGTTTTCGCTGGGAGCCCGTGTTTATACAACACCGTGAATAGAAAGAGGCCAGGGCGATGTACCACCCCGGCCCTTCCCGCACTCAATCCGGCGACGACAATGATGTCCCGGTCTCGGACGACCGAATCTATTCGTTCCAGTTCCGCGAGAAATTCCGCGGATGGCACCCACCGCAGGAATCCGAGAACGCCTTGGCGGCGGCCGGAAATGCTTCGGCGTCGTTGGCCTGGGTCACCTTCAGCAGGTTATCGGCGGCCGTCACCAGCGCCATGGCTGCCTGCTCGAATCCGGCGCGGTTCTCCATCATCGTCGGCATTCCCAACCGGCCGATGCCCGCTGCGGGCGGAAACAAGGCCGGGATCTGGCGACCGAACGCGGCGGCGCCCTTGGCGGCAAGGATCAGGTTTTTCGGTTCGGTCTTGGCCTCGGCGGCGGGGCGCCACGCGCGCCAGGTGCCATAAAGCGTCCCCATGCCGGCCTGCCGAACCGCGACGACATCAATCGGGTGCACCGGCACATGCGCCTGCGCCTGCGCCTGGGCAACCCCGATCGACAAACCGGCCGCGACAACAGCCATGGCAAGAAGTAGTTTCCTCATGTGATCCCCATGTCTCCCTGTGTGACTCGGAACTACCCGATAGACGGCCAAGATGTTGGAAACAGGACGGCCTGCCAAGCCGAAATCATATGCAACATACTGACAAATATTAGAAAATCAGACGATCGGTCGTTTTCGGATGAATGGAAGAGAAAGTTAACGCACAATGACCCAGCTTTATTCCATCGCCGCCTTCTGCGGCTCGCAATTGGGCGCCGATCCTGCCTTCCAGGCCGCCACCGCGGAATTCGGCACCGGCCTCGCCCGCGCCGGCATCCGCCTCGTCTACGGCGCTGGCCGCAACGGCCTGATGGGCGTGCTGGCCGATGCGGCGCTCGCCGCCGGCGGCACCGTGATTGGCGTGATCCCTGAATTCCTCAAAGGCTGGGAAGTCGCCCATACCGGTCTGGCCGCGCTGGAAGTCGTCGGCTCCATGCATGCCCGCAAGCAGCGCATGTTCGAG
>Ga0315912_10005234_pt1 | contig 11997 bp, 8 predicted proteins | sample VfabasoilMG_FD_204469 | JGI IMG/M metagenome (GOLD analysis project Ga0315912, IMG submission 204469) | Garden soil microbial communities collected in Santa Monica, California, United States - V. faba soil | ecosystem: Environmental > Terrestrial > Soil > Garden | place: USA: California... | reverse complement strand
AACATCTCGAGACCTTTGCGTGCGTCGGCGAGCGCGATGTCTTGCGGCGTCGTGACGATGACCGCGCCGCTCACGGGCACGCGTTGCGCGAGCGTGAGCTGGATGTCTCCCGTACCGGGCGGCATGTCGACGATCAGGTAGTCGAGATCGCCCCAGCGCGTTTGCGTGAGGAGCTGGTTCAGCGCCGACGTGACCATCGGACCGCGCCACGCCATCGGCTGCTGCTCGTCGACGAGGAAGCCGATCGACATGGCCTCGATTCCGTGCGCGACGAGCGGCTCGAGCAGCTTGCCGTCGCGCGTCTCGGGCCGGCGGCCGCTCAACCCGAGCATGCGCGGCTGGCTCGGGCCGTAGATGTCGGCGTCGAGCAAGCCGACCTTCGCGCCTTCGGCCGCGAGCGCTAAAGCAAAATTCACAGCCACGGTCGACTTCCCGACGCCGCCCTTGCCCGAGGCCACGGCGATCAGGTTGTGGGCTCCCGGCAACGGCTTCAGGCCGTGCTGAACGGAGTGCGCGACGATCTCGCTCTCGATCGAGACCTCGAGCGTCTCGCCCCCGAGCACGGGTGCGCAGTGGACGCGCAAGCCCTCGGCCAGCCCCTCGCCGCTCGCGGCGAGCGGGAACCCGGCTCGGATCGTGACGTGCCACACACTTCCACGACGCTCGAGTTCGAACGAGGTTCCGGGCCCGCCGAGGGGCCGAGCCGTATGTGGAACGATGAAGCTGCCGAGGGCCTTCGTGAGGTTAGTGGAATCCGTCATGGCGCGACTCGCGAAAGGGCGCGATTGTAACCTAATGCCGCTCGTCTTCCGGGCGCGAGAAACGACTGTAACGAGCCCCGCAAACCTGTGATACGCGTTACATTTCGACGAAAACCATGTGGCATAATTGCCGCCGCTGGGAACACCATTATGTCGATTGCCGGGCCGATGGGTACGGGCCGGGAGTCGACTCGTCAAGGCATTTTTCAAGCTGATTAGGGATCCTCTAGTCTGCGAGGCCGATGAACTTTTTAAACGCCCTACAGGCCGATCGGCTCATTGCGCAGATTCGTGAGGAAGCCGACCCTTCCTCGGCCACCGGCAAGCAACTGTTCGCCAAGCTGAGCAAGCTCGGTACGGGCGCCATTCCGAAAGTCCTGGAAGCCTTGGGCTCGGCCGACAAACGCCAAACCTCCGAGTACATCGAGGTCCTGAGCAGCCTCACGAACGACAAGACTCTGCCGCTCGTCACGCGCGGCCTCGCCGACACGGACCCCCGGGCCGTCTCGGGAACCGCCGCCGCGCTCGCCGGCAACAAGCGCTACAACGTCAATCGCCTCGTCGATCTTCTCGGCGAGGACGAGTACTCGAAAGCCGCGATCGTGGAAGTGCTGCAGGCGCACAAAGACCGCCTGAACGTGCGTCAATTGCTCGGTCAGATCTACCACCTGCAGCCGAGCGAGAAAGCCGCGGTCTTCAAGCTCATCGACGAGATCACGACCGACGAGATGGTCCCCGACTTGCTGACGCGTATGGACGGCAAGGACCCGCTCGTCAAGACGCACCTGATCAACGTGCTGTCGCGGTTCGACCGGCCCGACATCAACAAAGCACTCGTCGACGCGTTGCGCGACAGCAACAAGCTCGTGCGCAGCGCCGCGCTGACCGGCATCGCGAGATCCAAGACGACGCTCGATGTCGGACTGATCTCCGGATTGCTGCTCGACCCCGATCTCGAGGTCATGAACAAGGCCGTCGACGTCATCATTCAGCTCAATCACCCCGAGACGGCCAAGTACCTGATCGAAGCGTTGAAGGCCGAGAACGAGTTCAGCCGCCGCTCGGCCGTCGAGATCCTGAACGCGATCGGCACGACGCACAGCGTGAAGTACCTGCTCGAAGCCGTGTCCGACGAGGACTGGTGGGTCCGCTCGCGCGCTTCCGACGCGCTGGCGCGCATCGGCGGTCCGCGCGTCGTCGACGCCGTGCTCGAGCTCATCAAGGACAAGGACGAGAACATCCGCCGCGCCGCCATCGAGATCCTGAACACCTGCCGCGACAAACGGGCGGTCGACAAGCTCATCGAGGCAACGCGCGACAAGGATTGGTGGGTCAGCGAGCGTGCCGCCGACGCGCTGGCCGAGATCGGCGATTCGAAAGCGTTGCCGGCACTGCTCGAAATGGTGGCGAAGAACAACCGTTCGCTGCCCGCCGCGCTGAATGCGATCGGCAAGCTCGGCAATCACAAGGTCCTCGACAAGGTCTTGCCGTTCTTGCAGCGTCCCGAGAAGGAAGTCAGGGTCGCCGCGATCACTGCCATCGCGCAGCTCGCGGGTGACCAGCAAGCGGAAGCCGTACGCCCGTACCTGCAGCAGAGCGGTCAAGGCGCCGACGAGACCGTGCAACGCGCCGTCACGAAAGCGCTGCAAAAGCTCGACGGCCGCACCAGCGCAAGCGGCAAGTACACGGCCCGCGCGGAGGCGCTGCCCGGCCAGCCGCCGGCGCCGACGCTGACGGCGACGCCGCCGCCGATGCCGGCGCAAACCTTGACGCGGGCGACTCAGACGCGCTCCCCGCAGGTGTCGCCGTCGGCCACGTCGACGGCGCGCACGCTGCTCGTCGACGGTCCCGAGGATGCGGTCGCGGAGCCGCCGCCGCCCGAAGCGCCGTCGTTCGATCTGAACGCGCTGCAAGCCGGCGACATGATCGAAGGCCGCTACAAGTTCATTCAAAAAATCGGCAAAGGCGCGTTCGGCACCGTCGTCCTCGTCGAGGACACCGTCGTCGAGGAACGGCTGATCTTGAAGTTCTTGAACGCGAACGTGTCGTCCGACGAAGAGATGTTGAAACGCTTCGTGCACGAGCTGCGCTACTCGAGGCGCATCACGCACAAGAACGTCATCCGCATCTACGACTTCCTGTACGTCGGCGGCAGCTACGCGATTTCGATGGAGTACTTTCCCTCGCACACGCTCGGCGCGGAGATCGCGAACGAGAAGCCGATGCCGCCGAAGAAGGCCGTCGGCTACGGCATGGACATCTGCATCGGCATGAGCGTTGCCCACCAGCAGGGCATCATTCACCGCGACCTGAAGCCCGCCAACATCCTCATCAACGACACGGGGCTGCTCAAGATCGTCGACTTCGGCGTCGCGGCGGCCGCCAAGAGCGGCGACACGCAGCTCACGAAGACGGGCTACGTGATCGGCTCGCCGAAATACATGGCGCCGGAGCAGATCCTCGGCAAGAAAGTCGACGAGCGCGCCGACATCTACAGCTTGGGCGTAATCATGTACGAGATGCTGGCCGGCAACCCGCCGTACAGCCGCGGCGACCACATGTCCGTGATGTACCAGCACGTTCAGGGCAAGGCTCAGCCGCTCAACGAAGCGAATCCCAAGGTGCCTCGCGATGTCGCCGACGTCGTCACGAAGACGATGCAGGTCGACAAGCTCAAGCGCTACGCGACGATGGAAGAGCTGCGCGTCGCTCTCGAGGCGGCCTCCGCCGCAATCAGGTAGGACGAATGGCACGTATCGACGCATTCTTGAAACTCGGCCTCGCGCAAGGCTGCTCCGACATCCACCTCGCGGTGGGCGTACCGCCGATGCTTCGCCTGCACGGCGACCTCATGCCGATCAAGTTCCGCGACTTGGGCGACACGGAGCTCGAGGGCTACGTCGACGAGATCTTGAGCGAGTCGCAACGCTCGCGGTTCCGCCAGAAAGCGGACATCGACTTTTCCTACGTGAGCAGCGACGGCGGGCGCTTTCGTGTCAACGTATTCCACAAGGCGACCGGCGTCGGCGCGACGTTCCGGAACATTCCGAGCGTAGTGCCGAGCTTGGACAGCCTCGGCTTGCCGCCGATCCTGCACAAGTTCTGCGACTTGCACCAAGGCATGGTGCTCGTGACTGGCTCGACGGGAACGGGCAAGTCGACGACGCTCGCGGCGATGATCGATCACATCAACACGACCAGCAACTCGAACATCATCAGCCTCGAAGACCCGATCGAGTTCGTGCACTCGAGCAAACGCAGCCAAATCATCCAGCGCGAGCTCGGCACGCACATTCCGAGCTTCGCCGAAGGCGTGCGCGCGAGCTTGCGCGAAGACCCCGACGTGATCCTCGTCGGCGAGCTGCGCGACGGCGAGACGATCAGCATGGCCATGACGGCTGCCGAAACGGGTCACTTGGTCTTGGGAACGCTGCACACGACGAGCGCGGTGAAGTCGATCGACCGCGTCATCGACGCGCTGCCGGGCGATCAGCGCGAGCAGACGAAGAGCTTCTTGTCGAACAGCTTGCACGCCGTCGTCACGCAGAATCTCATTAAGACGCCGGACGGCCGCGGCCGCCGCGCCGTCGTCGAGATCATGGTCATGAATCGCGCGATCGCGAAGCTCATTCAGACCGAGCAGACGCACCAGATTCCCGCGCAGCTTCAGACCGGCAAGGAGCAAGGCATGCAGCTCATGGACCAAGCGCTGCTGCAAGCGATCAGTGCCAAGCTCGTCGATCCGGACGATGCGTATCGGTACGCGACGGACCGCAAGAAGTTCGAGCGCTTCGTCACCGACACGACCGTGCTGCCGAGCGGCATGAGCAACACGCCCGCCCCTGCCCCGAGTGCGGCGCCGCCGGCCGGCAAGACGGCCGGAACGGCCTAGGAATAGCCGATGTCGCTGATCAATGACTTTCTGAAGAGCATGTACATGCGCAAGGGGTCCGACCTGCACGTCATCGCGGGCGACCCGCCGCGCATGCGCGTGCACGGCGACCTCATCACGCTCGACAACCAACGCCTCGACCCCGAGGAGCTCAAAGCCGAGCTGTTCGGAATCATGTCGGAGCAGTCGATCGAGCAGTTCAACAAGCACGACTCGGCCGACTTCGCGCACGCTATCCCCGAGGTCGCGCGTTTCCGCGTCAACGTATTCCGTCACCTGAACGGCATCGGCGCCGTGTTTCGAGGCATCCCGTCGAAAGCGTTGTCGCTCGACGAGCTGAAGATGCCGAAGGCGCTGACCGAGCTCTCGACCGCGACGCGCGGCATGATCCTCGTCACGGGCAAGACGGGCTCGGGCAAGTCCACGACGCTGGCGGCCGTCATCGACGCGATCAACACCCGCGAGAAAGGCCACATCCTCACGATCGAGGACCCGATCGAGTTCGTGCACCAGCGCAAGCTCTGTTTGATGAGCCAGCGAGAGGTCGGCGTCCACAGCCCGAGCTTCGCGAACGCCCTGCACTCGGCCTTGCGCGAGGATCCCGATGCGATCCTCGTCGGCGAGCTTCGCGACCTCGAAACCATGAGCATCGCGATGACGGCCGCCGAGATGGGCGTGCTCGTCATGGGCACGCTGCATACGAACGGCGCCGCCGCCACGATCGATCGCGTCGTGAACATTTTCCCGGCCGACAAGCAGGATCACGTTCGCAACATGCTTTCGACGTCGCTGCGCGGCATCGTCTCGCAGCAGCTCGTCAAGAAGCGCGACGGCACGGGCCGCTGCGTCGCGCTCGAGATCCTGATCAACACCTCGGCGGCCGCCAACCTCATTCGCCAAGGCAAGCTCGAGCAGCTCGAGAACGTCATGCAGTCGAGCGGCCGCGAAGGCATGTGCACGATGGACGGCTCGCTGAAGCGGCTCTACGACGACGGCATGATCACCGGCGAAGAGGCGTACTTGAACGCCTACGACAAGGCGAAGTTCGAGCAGATCAAGGACGCCTGACGCATAATAGGGCGCGCGGCGGCAATGGACGCCTGCCGTTCTAGTTTCGGAGCTCTCCAGTCTTGAGCGTCAAGCGCACCATCCTCGTTACGAGCGCCCTGCCGTACGCGAACAGCTCCTTGCACTTGGGACACGTCGTCGAGTACGTGCAGACCGACGTTTGGGTGCGCTTCCAGCGCCTGCGCGGCCACCGGTGCCTGTACGTTTGCGCGAGCGACGCGCACGGCACGCCGACCATGTTGCGCGCCGAGCAGGAAGGCACGACGCCCGAAGCGCTCGTCGAGCGCGTCACGGCCGATCATAGGCGCGACTTCGCGACCTATCGCATCAGCGTCGACAACTATCTGACGACGCATTCACCGGAAAACGAGGAGCTTACGGCCGAGCTTTACCGACGGCTCGTAGCCGGCGGTTTCATCGGGCGCAAGACCATCAAGCAGGCTTACGACGAGCAGCGGCAGATGTTCCTGCCGGATCGCTACGTCAAAGGCACGTGCCCGAACTGCGGCACACCGGATCAGTATGGCGACTCGTGCGAAAGCTGCGGCGCCACGTATTCGCCCCTCGAGCTCAAGGACGCCGTCTCGACGGTCTCGGGCACGAAGCCCACGGTTCGCGAGTCGGAGCATCTGTTCCTGAAGTTGAGCGAGTTCGAGGACGAGCTCAAGCGTTGGGTGCCCGAGCACGTCGACGCTGCGCTCGCGCGCAAGCTCGAAGAATGGTTCAAGGCCGGGCTCAAGGACTGGGACATCTCGCGCGACGCGCCGTACTTCGGGTTTCGCGTTCCCGGCGAGCGCGACAAGTACTTCTACGTTTGGTTCGACGCGCCGATCGGCTACATGGCGAGCTTCTTGAATCTGTGCCGGCGCGAGAACATCGACTTCGACGAGTTCTGGGGTCCTGCCAGCAAGCACGAGCTCTATCACTTCATCGGCAAGGACATCCCGTACTTCCACGCGCTGTTCTGGCCCGCGATGCTCTCGGGCGCCGGTTACCGCAAGCCGAGCGGCTTGTTCGTGCACGGGCACGTGACCGTGGACGGGCAGAAGCTCTCGAAGCGGCGCGGCAACTTCATCACGGCGGGTGACTTCGCGAAGAAGATCGACCCCGATTACCTGCGCTACTACTACGCATCGAAGCTCGGCTCGACGATCGACGATCTCGATTTGAACCTCGCCGACTTCGTGGCCAAGGTGAATTCCGATCTCGTCGGCAAGCTCGTCAACATCGCAAGCCGTTGCGCGGGCTTCGTGCACAAGCTCGGCGGCGGGCGGCTCGCCGGCCGGCTGCCGCAGCCCGAGCTCTACGCCGAGTTCGCCGCGGCCGCCGACGATCTGGCCGCAGATTTCGAGCAGCGCGAGTATTCGCGCGCCGTGCGCAAGATCATGGCGCTCGCCGATCGCGCAAATCAGTACATCGACGACAAGAAGCCGTGGATCATGGCGAAAGACCCGGCCGCGGCAGCCGACGTCGTCGCGGTCTGCACGCTCGGCTTGAACCTGTTCCGCGCGCTGATCGTGTACTTGAAGCCGATCGTGCCGGCGCTCGCCGAGCGCGCCGAGACGCTGCTCGCGGGCGGCGAGCTGCGCTGGGACAGCGCCGCCGCACCGTTGCTCGGCACGAAGATCGAGAAGTTCGAGGCGCTGCTGACGCGCGTCGAGATGGCAACCGCCGCATCGCTCATGAAACCTGCGGCCAGCGAGGCCCCAACAGTGACAACCACAACCGCGACCCCAACGAGCAACGGCGAGATCGACCTCGCGGAGTTTCAGAAGACCGAATTGCGCGTCGCGCGCGTGGTCGAAGCCTCGTACGTCGAGGGAGCCGACAAGCTGCTGAAGCTCAAGCTCGACGTCGGCGACGAAGAGCGCACGGTCTTCAGCGGGATTCGCAGCTCCTACGACCCTGCGGCACTGACGAACCGGCTCGTCGTGCTCGTTGCGAACTTGGCCCCGCGCAAGATGCGGTTCGGCGTCTCACAGGGCATGGTGCTCGCGGCGAGCGGCGAAGAGCCCGGCATTTTTCTGTTGTCTCCGGACTCGGGCGCGAAGCCCGGCATGAAGGTGAGCTAGTGGGCGAGCTCTTGCTCATCGCGCTCGGCGCGGCGCTCGTCAACAACTTCGTGCTCGTGCAGCTGCTCGGCGTCTGTCCGTTCCTGAGCGGCTCGCAGCGCGTCGAAGGCGCCATCGGCTTGAGCCTCGCGATGGCGCTCGTGCTCACGATCTCGGCCGGCGCGACGCAGCTCGTGGACCTCCTCGTGCTGCGGCCTTACGGTCTCGGGTACCTGCGCCTGTTCGCGCTGCTGCTCGTCATCGGCGCGACCGTCGGCGTCACGGAGCTCGCGGTCCGGCGGCTCGCTCCGCTTCTGCAGCGGGTGCTCGGCCTGTACATTCCGTTCGTTGCGACGAACTGCGCCGTGCTCGGCGTCGCGCTGATCAACACGGCGGCGAGCCGCAGCTTCGTCGCAGCCATGTTCTATGCAACCGGCGCCGCGCTCGGCTTCGGGCTCGCGCTGACGATCTTCGCCGGTCTTCGTGAGCGCGTCGCACTGGCCGACGTGCCTGCCGCATTCCGCGGCGCACCGATTGCGTTCGTGACGGCCGGCATCGTGTCGCTCGCATTCATGGCCTTCACGGGCTTCGCGCGGCTCTAACTCGCCATGGTCGACTACGTCTTCGAGCGGCACCTAAGCGGTGGGATTCTGCTGCCCGCGAACAAGACGACCTCGACGGCGTTGCCGATTCGCCGCGGCTTCGTCCCGAAAAGGCTCGTGCTCGCGCTGCGCCAGCATCGCGGCAATCCGGCGACTCCCGTCGTCCGCGTCGGCGATCGCGTGCTGAAGGGGCAGACCGTCGCAACGGCGGCGGCGGCACCGTCGGCCGCCGTGCACGCGGGAACCTCGGGCCACGTGCGCGCCATCGAGGAGCGCCCTGTGCTCGGCGGCAACGGCGTGCAGCCTTCGCCATGCATCGTCATCGAGGCCGACGGGCGCGACGAGCGCTTGCCCGACAGCGCCGCACCTGCGTGGCCGGGCGACGCCGCGAGCCGGCGCGAGGCGATCCGCGCGGGCGGCATCGTCGGCTTGGGCGGCGCCGTCTACCCGACCGCGGACAAGCTCGCGACGCCGGTGCCGTGCAAGACGCTGATCGTGAACGGCGCAGAGTGCGAGCCGTACATCAGCTGCGACGACATGCTGATGCGCGAGAACGCCGCCGAGATCGTCGCCGGCGCCCTGCTCCTGACCGACGTGCTCGAAGCGCCGCGCTGCATCATCGCGATCGAGCGCGACAAGCCGCAGGCCATGGAAGCGATCGAGGCCGCAGCGGAGGCCGTCGGCGACGCGCGGCTCAAGCTCGCCGAAGTGCCAACGATCTACCCGGCCGGCGGCGAGAAGCAGCTCGTCGAGCTCTTGACCGGCGAAGAGGTTCCGAGCGGCCGCTACCCCGGCGAGTTCGGGTACGTGTGTCAGAACGTCGGCACGGCCTTCGCCGTGCAGCGCCTGTGCGCCACGCGCGAGCCGCTCGTGTCGCGCGTCGTCACGATCACGGGCGGCGGCGTCAACAAACCACAGAACGTCGAGGCTCCGATCGGCACTCCGATCGCGGAGCTGATCGAGCTGTGCGGCGGCTACAACGGAGGCGTGGCACGGCTCATCGCCGGCGGCAGCATGATGGGCTACTCGCTGCCCGACGACGAAACGCCGATCACGAAGGCGACGAACTGCGTCATCGCAGCTCTCGCCGACGAGGTGCGAACGGATACGTTCGAGTGGCCGTGCATTCGCTGCGGCGACTGCGCGATGGCCTGCCCTTCGCGGTTGCTGCCGCAAGACCTGCTCGTCGCGGCGACGACTTCCGACTACGGCGCGCTCGCAACACTCGGCCTCGGGGACTGCATCGAGTGCGGCTGCTGCGACGTCATTTGCCCCTCGCACATCATGCTGACCGAGCGTTTCCGCATCGCGAAGCGCGCGTCGGCCGCGCGCGAGCGCATTCCCGTGACGAAGCCCGGGAAAGACTGAAGATGCGATTCGAGCAACCGACCGCCCCGCATGCCCGCCCGCTCACGAGCGTGCCCGTGGTCATGCGCCGCGTGCTGTACGCGCTCGTCCCGGCCGCGCTGTGTCACACGTGGTATTTCGGGCCCGGCTTGCTCGTGAACTTCGCGCTGACGGTCGCCGCGTGCTTGCTCACGGAAGGCCTCGTGCTGCGACTGCGCGGGCGCCCTACGCGCCACGCGTTGCGCGACGGCAGCGCGCTCGTGACGGCCGCGCTCTTGTCGTTCGCGTTGCCGCCATTCGTTCCGTTCTGGATACCGCTGATCGGCGGCGCGATCGCGATCACGCTCGCGAAGCAACTCTACGGTGGTCTCGGCAAGAATCTGTTCAACCCCGCGATGGTCGGCTATGTGTTCCTGATCGTCTCGTTTCCCGTCGAGATGACGCAGTGGCTGCCGCCGCGCATGGGCGATCTCGACTACCGGCCTCTCACCGTCGGCGAGCACGTGAGTTACGTGTTCGCCGGGCGCCTGCCCGCGGACCTCGACGTCGACGCTGTGACGCGCGCGACCCCGCTCGACCTCGTCAAGGAAGGCCTGCGCACGGGGCGATCGTTTGCCGAGATTCGCGGCGGCTCGTTGTTCGGGGACTTCGGAGGCCGAGGCTGGGAATGGGTCGCCAACTTCATCGCGCTCGGCGGCCTCTACCTGCTCTACACCGGCACGATTCGTTGGCACATCCCGACGTCGTTCCTCGTCGGCTTGCTCGCGCCGGCAACCGTGCTCTATCTCGTCGATCCGAACGGGTTTGCAACGCCGGCGTTCCATCTATTCAGCGGCGGCACGATGCTCGGAGCATTCTTCATCGCGACCGAGCCCGTGTCGGCGGCCGGGACCGATCGAGGCCGGCTCATCTATGGCGCCGGAATCGGCCTGCTCGTGTACGCGCTGCGAACGTGGGGCACGTATCCCGACGGCGTCGCGTTCTCGGTGCTGCTCATGAACAGCGCCGTGCCGTTGATCAACCGCTACACGCGACCGCGCATCTATGGCCAGCGGCGCGGGTAATCCACTCCTATCGGGGGTGCTCGTCGCGGCCTTCGCGATCGCGGCCTTCTACACCGTCGAAGCCGCTTACGACTGGAGCGACGATCGCATCGCCGCGAACGAGCGCGCGCGCGTCGTCGCACGCTTGAACAGCGTGCTCGAGCCCGCACTGCGCGGACGCGACCTCACGACGACGCTGCTTGGCGTGACGGATGAGGCGCTGTTGGGCTCCGAGGCGCCCGTCGACGTGTTCGTGCTCACCGATCGTGGCGCGCCGATGGCGACGGTGTTCGCAACCGTTGCGCCGCACGGCTACAACGCGTCGATCAGCCTGCTGATCGGCGTGTCGCCGATCGGCACGATCACCGGTGTGCGCGCCGTACGTCATCGCGAGACGCAAGGGCTGGGCGACGCCATCGAGATCGCGAAGAGCGACTGGATCCTGCAGTTCGACAGCCAAGCGCTGACGGCGCCGCCGCAGGAGCTTTGGGCCATCGACCAAGACGAGGGCGCGTTCGACGCGATTTCGGGCGCCACGGTCACGTCCCGCGCTGTCGTCGCTGCCGTGAAAAGCACGTTGCTATACTTCGAGCAGCACCACGACGAGCTCTACGCGCGCGCGGCCGAAGTCGCAGCGGCACCAGCAAGCCAACCATGAGCGAGACCTCGAGCACCTTGCGCGAAGCGACCGCGCCCTTGTGGCGCAACAACATGGCGCTCGCGCAGCTGCTCGGCCTCTGCCCGCTTCTCGCGGTCACGACGACGCTCGTCCAAGGCGTCGCCCTCGGGCTCGCGAGCGCGGCAGTCGTCGTGGTCTCGAGCACGACGGTATCGCTGCTTCGCCGCGTGCTCGTGCCGCCGACGCGTTTGCTGCTGACGCTGCTGATCCTCGCGGCGCTCGTCTCGGCGCTCGACCTCGTGACGGAAGCCGTCTTGTACGACCTTCACTCTGCGCTCGGCATCTTCGTGCCGCTGATCGTCGTGAACTCCGGCGTGCTCGCGCACGCCGAGAACGTCGCGAGCCGGCGCAGCGTCGGGTTCACGTTCTTGTCGGCTCTTGCGACGGGGTTCGGCTTCTTGTTCGCGCTCGCGGCGCTCGGAGCGCTGCGCGAGGTGCTCGGAAAAGGCACGCTGCTCGCAGGCGTCGAGATGCTCGGCGGGGACGGCGCGCTGACCATGAAGCTGCCGTGGGACGGCACGCTCGTCGCGACCTTGCCGCCGGGCGCCTTCTTC
>Ga0315912_10005233_pt1 | contig 11998 bp, 11 predicted proteins | sample VfabasoilMG_FD_204469 | JGI IMG/M metagenome (GOLD analysis project Ga0315912, IMG submission 204469) | Garden soil microbial communities collected in Santa Monica, California, United States - V. faba soil | ecosystem: Environmental > Terrestrial > Soil > Garden | place: USA: California... | reverse complement strand
AACCCAACGTACTTATATACTGTGCCGGGTAATAAGACTGTAACCCTTAAAGTAACGACCGACCAGGGCTGTAGCAATACCTCATCGTATGCACTTCGTGTGGGGAATGAGCCCTTGGTAGATTTCAATTGGTCATCCATTTGCAATAACGATAGTACTAATTTTGTTGATGCCACGATTTCAGCTTTTAGCCCGATAACGGATTATGTTTGGGATTTTGGTGATGGCGATATACTGGCAGGAAATGCCAATGCACCAGTTCCACCGGGTACACATGGAGGTCGCACTACGGGTGATTTTACAAATCCTACTCACCACTATAATACATTCGGAACATATACATCAACTGTAACAGTTAATACCTTCGATGGTTGTAGCAATGTTCAAAGCAAAAAATTATTCATTCTTCCTTATAGCACCATTACCCCTTTACCAAAATCAGCTTACGCAGAGACTTTTGAAGTGTCAAAAGGTGGCTGGATTGAAGAAGCATTTCAAGCCAAGAATTCACCGACTACCATTATCGGAGCTCCCGGATATGTTGCCAGCGATACCAGTTGGGTATGGGGTGTTCCGGTTGGGGATACTATTTTATCGGGAGGGGCAGGATCGCAAAAAGCCTGGTGGACTGGTAGAAACAGTGCAAGCTATTACCGCAATGAAAATTCAGCTGTAAACGGCCCTTGCTTTAACCTTACCCGGTTAAACCGACCCATGATTTCTCTTGATTACTTTTCTGATTTTGAAAAAAATGTGGATGGTGCCGTACTTCAATACTCCACGGATGGTGGTGTTACCTGGATCGTAGCAGGTAATAATGCAGAAGGAATAAACTGGCATAATGGAAATGCTATTTCGGCCAATCCGGGTTCTCAGGCCATCGGAAATTTTGGTTGGACAGATAAACAAGGTAAATGGAAAACTGCCCGCTATAATTTAGACATGATTCCCGTTGCCGAACGAGATCAGGTTCGATTTAGGTTTGCAATGGCCAGTAACGATGGAAATGCCTCAGGCGCCACCTACGATGGTTTTGCTTTTGATAATCTTTTTGTTGGCGACAAGACAAGAAACGTTGTCGTTGAACAATTCACCAACTATACAGTGCCGACCGCTAATGCTGCTAACGCTTATCTGGATGGATTGCTTGCCAATGAACGTGTAACCAGAACCTATGATAGTACCGACTTTCATATTATTCAATACCATTTAAATTACCCTGCACAGGATAGTCTCTTTGAACATAATCCGGAGGATCAGGATACACGAAGTTTCTCTTATGGCAATACGCAAACTCCATTTACAGTTATGGATGGCCGCCTGGGCACTTTTGACAGGTTATACACAGGCTCTAATGTTTCATCAGAGATCACACCCATAACTATTGATAGAAGAGCATTAATGGATCCTGAGTTTGCTGTTTCACTGGATACCGTTTCCACCACTTCTGATTCAGTGGTTGTAAAAGTAAGAGTGAAAGCTAAAATGGCCTACCCTGACCCGGTTATCGTTCAGGCAGCGTTGGTCGATGATGGAATGACTTCATTCAGAAATGTATTCCGCCAGGCACTGTTTGGAAGAGAAGGCAGATTAATAACATCTGGTTGGGCTTTAAATGATTCCATAATGTTTATTGCGAGAAACTCACTTGATGTTCCGATTTCAAGGCCTGATAGCCTGTCGGTCTTGGCTTATGTGTTTGATAAGAAAACAAGGGTTATACTTCAAAGTCAATACTTGAAGATTGGAAACAAACAGCTTTCGGTTATTACCGGACTGGGTGGAGAGTCTGCTTCCATACAGGTCTATCCAAATCCATCTAGTGGACTTTCTTACTTAAAGGTTAGCGGCCTGGCCAGAAATGCGAGAGCATGGCAGTTGATTGACCAGCGTGGTGTAATTGTATTGAAAGGAGAGTTGACTAACTCTTTATCAGGCGAAAATCCAATAGATGTTTCCGGCCTGGCCAATGGAATGTATTTTGTAAAAGTTCAGCTGAATAATGGTAAGTCGGTTTATCAGAAACTGATCGTAAATAATAAAAATTAATCTGGTTTTTGCTCCGGAAACCTTATTAGTTGATTTGCGAAAATTATTCACTTTAGAATGGATGGATCATTTACTCCAATTCCAAATAAAGCGAAATCGTATTTCACCGGATCATTGGGGTCGAATTTCCTTAAACTAGCGGTTAACTCTTCGGCTGTTTCCCAGTCAACTTGTTTGCGCTTAATCAATTTTAATTTCCGCGCTACACGCTCAACATGAAGGTCAATCGGGCAAATCAATTCAGATGGTTTAATTTGCTTCCATAGCCCAAAGTCGATGCCGCGTTTATCTGTGCGCACCATCCAGCGTAAAAACATATTGATGCGCTTGCAGGCGGATTTCCTTTCGGGAGTAGCAACATGCTTAATTGTGCGTGATGGGAAATCGGGTAAAGAAAAAAATGTTTCATGGAAGCTTGCTATCCGATGCTTCATGCCCGTTTGCGCTTTGAATGCCGACTCCAGCGAAGGATGCTTTGAATAGAATTCTTTAAAGAACTGGATGAAGTAGAGTAAATCGGTAGCGTTGAACGTGCGATGTTTAAAGTCAGTAAGTTTTTTTAAGTCGCGGGTGGTATGGTGAAGTACAAAATCATGCGGAGCGTTGCTCATGAGCGCCATTAACTCCTGGCATTTTGCAATAATAGTTTTGCGCTGGCCCCAGGCCAATGTTGAGGCAAAAAAGGCTGAAATTTCAATATCCTGCAGTTTTTTAAACTGATGTGGAATTTGGATGGGGTCGTGGTCAATGAACCCTTTGCGGTTGTACTGATCCACTTTTTCGTCAAGAAATGCTTTCAGCCAAGCTTGGTCTTTCATCGTGCTAAACTACCCATGATATACTGTTTTGTGCCAACGGTTATTGTCTATTTTTGCAGGCGAAAATAATTATGCAAGCCGTTATACTGGCCGGTGGACTGGGCACCCGGTTGCAAACAGTTGCCCCCAATATTCCGAAGTCTATGATGCCGGTTGGCGATAAGCCAATATTGGAACATCAAATCATTTTGCTTCAGAAAAATGGGATTACCGATATTATATTTATCGTTAATCATCTGAAAGATTATATACAAATTCATTTCGGCAACGGTAGCCGCTGGGGAGTTGAAATTTCTTACTATGAAGAGAAATCTCCTTTGGGAACTGTGGGAGGTATTAAAGCAATTGAAGATTCTCTAATGGGAGATTTTCTTGTGTTGTATGGCGATGTAATGGTGGATATGAATATTCAGCGGTTGTTGAAATTTCATGAGCAGACTACAAGCGATTGTACCCTGGTACTTCATCCGAATGATCATCCCTTCGATAGCGATTTGGTCGAGTTGGATGGAGCAAACAAAATTATTCAGTTTCATCCAAAACCGAGAAACAATTCAACCTACTATCGGAACATGGTGAATGCCGGCATGTACGTTATGTCAAAAAAAGTGCTGGCGCATTTAGAGAGAAATAAAAAAGCTGATTTCGGAAAAGATGTTTTCCCGGTCATTTACAATAAACTGAAAATGGTGGGCTACAATACATCTGAATATCTAAAAGATATGGGCACTCCCGAAAGACTGGAACAGGTAAATAAAGACTATAAGTCTGGGAAAATTCAAAACCGGAATTTGAATAAAAAACAAAGGGCAATTTTTTTGGATCGTGATGGTGTGATAAACATTGATACCGATTTAATAAAAACCCCTGAAGAGTTGGAACTCTATCCATTTGCATCATCATCGATTAGAGAAATAAATAATTCTGACTACCTGGCTATCGTCATTACAAATCAATCGGCTGTTGCCCGGAATTTATGTACAGAAGCTGAGCTGAGAATTATTCATAATAAGCTTGATACGTTGTTGGGTGAAGGGCATTCGAAACTTGATGCGCTTTATTATTGTCCTCATCACCCGCATGGTGGCTTTCCTGAAGAGAATCCGGCCTACAAAGTTGATTGCCATTGCAGAAAACCCAAGCCGGGCATGCTTATAGATGCAGCGCGTGATTTTAACCTTGATCTTTCGCAAAGTTGGTTTATCGGAGATAGCGAACGTGATGTGCTGGCCGGAAGGGCTGCCGGGGTAAAGACGATTGGCGTTCGAACTGGTCACGCTATGATTGGTTCTTCCATACAGCCTGATTTCATGTTGGATGATTTGAAAGAGGCGGTAGGCTTTATTTTAAATCAACAGAAGACTATCTAATGGTTTAACATTCTATTTTTGTAAAATCTGAAAACACCATAGTATTGATAATTACCCGTACTCCCTTTCGTGTTAGTTTTATTGGTGGCGGCTCCGATATGCCCGGTTTTTATACTCAATCGCCCGGAGCGGTGCTTAGCACCACCATTAATAAGTACATGTATATTTCATCTCATAAATTTTTTGAACCCGATAAGATCAGGGTAAAGTATTCCAAAACAGAAACGGTAGGTAACGTTAACGAATTGCAACATCCCATTCTCCGTGAGGTGTTTAAGCAATTTGGAATTAGCGGTGGATTGGAAGTAAGTTCTATTGCCGATGTTCCATCCGGCACCGGGCTGGGTTCATCATCATCATTTACAGTGGGGCTTTTGCATAATCTCAATATCATCAGGAATAAATTTATTACGAAAGACTCCTTGGCGCAGGATGCATGCAAAGTGGAAATTGATTTATTGAAGGAGCCTATCGGAAAGCAAGATCAGTATGCTGCAGCTTTTGGGGGGTTAAATGTTTTCCGGTTCAAATCTAACGAAGAAGTTTATGCCGAACCTTTGACTAAGCATAAGGAAGCGATCGGTCAATTAGAAAAAAATTTACTCATGTTTTATACTGGCGACCAGCGAAGCGCATCCAATATTTTATCCGAACAGAAAAATAACATTCAGGAATCGGAAAAATTTGAAGCGATGAAGCAAATGGTTGAATTAGTTGATAAGGCTAAAAATGCGGTCATTTTGGGTAATTTTGACCATTTTGGTAAAATACTCCATGAGAATTGGATTCTTAAAAAAAGCCTTGCTTCAGGTATATCAAACAGTGTGATTGATCAAGCCTATGATGTGGCTTTAAAGTCGGGTGCGCTTGGAGGAAAACTTTTGGGCGCAGGCGGTGGTGGGTTTTTATTATTCTATTGCCCGGAGCAAACTCAGGCTAAGGTGGTTGATGCGCTAAAAGGTTTACGTAAATTTGATTTTAAATTTGAACAGGAGGGAAGCAAATTAATTCACTACTCGGATGAATGAAACTAAACAAACCATACAGAATTATCTTTCTTTGATTAAGGATACAATTGATAAACTCGATCATCCTCAGATCGAAAAAGCGATTGAGGCGTTCATGCGGGTTTATCACTCGGGTAATACAATCTACATTTTTGGAAATGGTGGCAGTGCCGCCACCGCCACTCATGCAGCAGGAGATTTTCTGAAGGGGGCTTCTTATGGATTAGAGAAAAGATTTAAAGTGATCAGCCTGGTGGATAATCTTCCGGCCTTAATGGCTATTGCCAATGATGTTTCCTATGATGAAATTTTTGTGGAGCAGTTAAAGAACTTTCTCCAACCGGGCGATTTGGTTATTGGTATCTCCGGCTCAGGCAATTCCCGGAACGTAGTGAAAGCTATGGAATATGCTAAAGCTAAAGGCGTTCAAACTATTGCTTTCTGTGGTTACAAAGGCGGGGCAATCATTAAGCTTGGCGACATTATTATTCACTCAGTGGCTATGGACATGGAAGTAGCTGAAGATATCCACATGATGGTGTTTAACATTATTAAGAAAGAAGTGATGCGCAGGCTGATGGATAAAGGAGCTTCGATGGGGGGGACGTATGATGCGAGAGTAAAATAATTTTTCCCGACTAAGTTTTAGAATAATTTAGCCATTTCAATCGCGAATGGATTAATCAGATCCAGCAGCGGCTGTGGGTAAAGCCCCAACAATAAAATCAATGCTCCAAGCGGAACTAAAATTACCAGTTCCCTATTTGTTAAATCTGTTATGGATTTATTTTCATGCACGTAGAGTCTTCCTAAAAACATTCGTTGGATAGTCCAAACGTAATAGCCTGCTGTTAGAATAATTCCCAGTGTTGCTGTTATGGGTATCCAGGCAGGGATCAAGCCATTTTGTTTGTGCGATGCAAACGACCCAAAGAAAACCATGATCTCGCCAATAAAAGCGGAGAACCCAGGCATTCCTAAAGCAGCGAAAAATGCCACCAGCACAATTGAGGTATATTTTGGAGCGATAGCAAACAAACCGGAGTAGTTCGAAATCAATCGGTCTTGGGTCAGGTCATAGAGCACTCCGGCAATTGCAAAAAGCATAGCCGAGATCAATCCATGGCTCACCATTTGAAATACGGAACCGGCAATCCCTTCGGTGGTGCCTGATGCTACACCCAACAAAACAAAACCCATGTGCGAGATAGATGAGTAGGCAATTAATCGCTTTAAGTCCTTGCTGGCCATAGCGTTAAGCGCCCCGTAAATTATTGAGATCAAGGCAAGCAAGCCGGTTAAAAAACTGAACCCGGACGCCTCATTAGGAAATATGCTGTAGCCCAACCTGATCATTCCATATCCTCCAACTTTCAATAATAAGGCAGCCAATAAAATGGAAACCGGGGTCGGTGCTTCTACGTGCGCATCGGGCAACCAGGTGTGGAAGGGAACCACCGGAAGCTTAATAGCAAACCCAAAGAAAAGAAACAGGAATGCCCATTCCCTCCAGGTGAGCCCTGCTATAGTTTGTGTGGATAAAGGATCAAGCAATGATCCGCTTATAAAATTATTCGGATTAGTTAGATGAGTGATGCCAAATGTGTGGGCCATTGTTCCTGCCTCCGGGCTTTTAGCGGAAGAATAAATTCCGATGATAGCGATTAAAATAAAAATGGAGCCAAGCAGCGTGTAAAGAAAAAATTTCACGGATGCATACTCTCGGTTTTGCCCACCCCAAATCCCGATAAGGAAATACATCGGGATAAGCATGAACTCAAAAAATACAAAAAACAAAAGCGTGTCCATTGCCGCAAACGTGCCGATGATGGCACCGTTCAGGATCAGGAATAAAATATGATATCCTTTTGTGTGTTGCGCAATGCTCCACGAAGAGATTGCAGCGATCACCATCACAACAACTGAAAGTAAAACCAAAGGCATACTCATGCCATCCAGCCCCACCCAGTAATACGATGAGAAGGTACCCCAATCGCCCACGGTAAAAAAAATCCAACTTACCTTTTCAATAACTCTAAATGTACCAGATTCATTGGTGTATTGAATATAAATAAGGATTGAAATGAAAAGTTGAATGAATGTCGTGATCAATGTAAAAACCCGGAATAGTTTCGAGCCGGATGGAAGAAGAATCAGGGTAAGAGCAATTGCAATAGGAAAGAAGATGAGGAGGGAGAGCATTTACAATTTTATATTTCAGATTTTAACTATCTCATTATCATAAATAGAATTATGACGGCTAACACCGTCCACCAAATGTAACTTTGAATTTTGCCCGCAACAAATTGACGAAGCAGGTTTCCAATTAATTTAGAAATGTAGGCTATGAAGTCGGTAATTCCATCAATAATATTTTCATCGAACCACCGTGTGAATAGTGCAATGGAAAAATTGATGTAGGCGATTCCGTGCAGGCCTTTATCTAAAACTAATGCATCAAATCTTCTGGATGTATCTGCCATAAAAAATACCGGTCTTATGAATATTTTTTGAAGGAAATGATCGAATGGAATAGCCGGGAGAAATCGGCCAATTCGGTTAATTTCCCCATTTCTGGCCATAAAATAGGCGAATAACAAACCGCCTGTTACCCATACTATCCCAAAAATAGTATGGATGTTATCAGGGGCTTTTAAGTTCCATTGTTCTGAAATCCATTGAGCTGAAACCGGAGAAGGAGAGTAGAAAATCCAAACAGATGCGATTGCCAAAATTATTACCGGGAGAAACAGGAAACCTGAAATTGAAACTTTTCCGATTTGCTCCAGTTCAATTTTTTTCCCAAATGGAATTACTACCGCCAATAAACGCACTGAATACAAAATTGAAATCAGGCTAACCAGAAAAAATATTCCAAGAAAAATAGTGGACTGAACCTGGGCTGCCATAAATTCTTTTGAGAGAAACCCAATGGTGAGGGGTAGGCCCATTAGCGATAAACACAGGATCGAGACCGTGATAACTAACCAGGCTGGTTTTTTTTGTGTTGATAAATTCTTGACATCATAATTGGAATATGTGGCTATTAATATTCCAGCCACAAGGAATAAACCTGCTTTAAATATGGCGTGTGAAAGTAAATGAACAAACGATGCATTAAACCCTGCATTACCGGCCACCATTATCATAAGGCCGAGTTGCGAAAGTGTTGACCAGGCCAATAACCTTTTTATATCTTTTTCCTTGAGCGCGTTAAGCCCTCCGATGAGCGCAGTAATTGCTCCCACAATGGCTGCTACCTGCAACGTAGCGGGTGTAAATAAAAAGTGAAGGCGTGTTATTAAAAAAACTCCTGCGGCAACCATAGTGGCAGAGTGAATTAAAGCAGAGACGGGCGTTGGGCCTTCCATGGCATCGGGAAGCCAAGTGTGAAATGGAAATTGTGCGGACTTTGAAAAAATGGCAAGCAGAATCGAGATGCTAATAAGCGTTTTGATTTCAATTGAAATAGAAGAAGTTTCTAACGAGGAAATTTCCAGGAGCCCTCCCAAAGACCAAAGAATCATGAGCGCCACCAGGAAACCTGAATCACCAATTTTATTCATGATGAATGATTTGGTAGCTGCAGCCGATGCTTCCGGTTTTTGCCGGTAGTACCCGATAAGCAGATATGAACATGCGCCCACCAGTTCCCAAAAAATAAATAGTTGAAGCAGGTTTCCCGAAAGGGTAAGCCCCAACATGCTAAAGGTGAATAAGCCAAGTGTTGAATAATAGCGAGGAAGCGATTGATCTCCTTTGAAAAAACTTATCGAATAAATGTGAACGAGAAATGAAATGGTAGCCACGATCACCATCAGCGGAATGGTTAACCGGTTAAATTCAAATGAAAGTGCGATGGCTTGTTTGCCAATGGTGAACCATTCCCACCCCACGGCCGCCTGGCTGGTATTAGTCGATTGCCACGCTATTAAAAAGGATAGAACCAGCGTGAGGAAAGCAGATATAGATGGAAGCAGGGATGCTAATACAAGTTTTTTTTTCCCGATTATCAGGGTAACTAATGAACCTGCCAGTGGCATTGCCAGTAATAGAATTACCATCCGTGAAAGCGAACTCATGAAGCAGTTTCTTTAAGTTCGGAGATATTTTCAGGAATGGAGGTTTGATAATACCGATAAACACGAAGGGCAATGGCCAGCCCAACGGCCGCTTCGCATACAGCTACAATTAAAATAAAAAGTATTAGGAGTTGTCCATCGGCATCAGCCCGATAAGAAGAAAAAGCAATGAGGTTGAGGTTGGCGCTGTTCAACATTAATTCCAACCCAATCAAAATCATGATCGTGTTTTTTTTGAAAATAACAACGAGCAACCCGATACAAAATAATACGGTGGCCAAAACTGGTAAACTCATGATCGGGTTCATGGTGCGACAGGCTTTTGTATAGATGACAATGTAGCTCCAATCAGGCTAACCAACAGCAAAACCCCGGCTACTTCCAGCGGCAGGGAATAATCAAGTATGAGTTTGCGGCCCAGGTCGGGAGTTGGAATAACATATGGCACCCCGTTAGGTTGGTAAGCCATTACCCACGTGGTTATTATTACGATCACTCCGAAAGCCGCTATTAAAACCGGAATTGATGATTCTGTGGACGATAAACTGTTCTTATTTGCCACGATCATTGTGGCGAATAAAATAAGAACAAGGATACCGCCTCCATACACCATGATTTGTGAGATGAATAAAAACTCGGATCCATACAAACCAAAGATCACCCCAATGGATAAAACAACTACGAGCAGATTAAGCCCTGCATGGAAAACCGAGCGGGAGAAAAGTATCATCAAAGCCGCAGCCACAACAATTCCCTCGAATAACCAAAGTACCCACTCCTGATTCATTCGCTAACGGGTGGTTTAGGGATCACAATTTTTGGTTTGAATGCAGCAGGCTTAGGTACTGCCGGTTTATCGGTTGAGGCAGCAGGGGCAGGTGTTGCAGCTTGTTTTGCTTCCTGGAATTTTGCCCACTCATCTTTTTTAGTAGCCACTTCAGATTCAGAAAGATTTCCAAATTTGAAATAATGTTTGTCCATGCTATACGAACTGAAATCAAATGTAGGTGTCATGGTGAGGCACTCGGTAGGGCAAACCGTTGTGCAGAGACCACAGAAGCAGCACTTGCCCATGTCAATATCAAACGTGGCTGCGTAAATTCGTTTTGATGTGCCATCCGATGTTTTACCAAACTCTGTTGGCGACCGAATGGGTTCAATAGTAATGCAGTTGACCGGGCAAACTTTCACGCATTTATCGCACACAATACAATCGTCCATTTCATTATGCAATTGGTAGCGCCCTGTTTCGGGAATAGGCAATTGCTCATGTGGAAATTGAATGGTGGAAATGCCCTGTTGAGATTGAAAGTACTCCGAATGCTTAATATTTAAGCGAGACTTGCTATTGTTTCGCCTCCCGGCTTTCAGTAGGTGCGAAAACGTTAAGAGAAGGCCCTTATTTAATGAAGTAAAGGCTTCAAAAATATTTCCCCAATATGTGTGGGCAGACTTCATGAAAGCAAAAATAGGGTAAATGTCTGACTAGACACATAGAGCTATCTTTTTCTAGTGACAATAAAGGCCTCATTTTCGGATCGAAAGGATTTGATGCTAACGCTTCTGCAGTGCAGGGAAAGGAGGTTAGCGAAATGTTAAGCCCCACCTTCTCCAAACTGTCCCATGTTACTGAACTAAATTAAGAGAATACATTTAATACCTGCACCGCACCCCGCCATTGCAGAAACATTGTGTTGGCGGTAGTGCCTACTCTCATTGAGTGTCAAGTATTTTTAGAGTCGTCTTGTATTTTGACATGTCGTGCAGTTCTGTCAAGTTTATCCTTTTTTTTAATTCGTCAACTTCTATTTTGTAAAGTCGCTCGTGTCGTTCATGTGATGGATTAAGTACAAGAGTGTTTCTTTTTGAAATGTTAATCGGCTCACTAGTCTTAATAACATCACCGTTGTCGGTCTTGGAAATTCTTAACTCATGTCTCCCATGAGTCCACATGATTCGAATGGCTGATTTTAATCCGTCATGTACTAATATTACGAACTGGTCGCTGTCGAGCAGTATTGAAGAGTCTCCTGCTTTGTATTTTTGAATTTCTTCCCTTGTCATTTAGTTCGTTTTACTTGTTGTCTCGTTGGACTCTTGAATTCGTTTCTCAAACTTTATTTTGTAAACCAAGTCATATCTGTCGGAGGATACTGTCCATGTTGACATTTTTCCATCAATCGAATTCCCGTCCAAAGTCCCTTTAAACTTGTATTTTACCCAATCGGCCCCGTCTAATCTCGCTTCAAAATAAATCAATGGATTGTCGACCGTTATGTATGCCATTGAGATGTCGGAAGTGTAATTCGTTTCTTTAGTTAAGCAATTGAAATCTCTGATAGTTCCATTGCCGTGGTATTTGCCGTTTTCCGTTTTAAATATGTCCAATTGGATTGTTACGCAATTGTCGGCTTGCTCATAAGGTTTAGCAGAGCCGTTCCATTGTCCAACGATTGGATCTTTTTCGCAGGAACTAATCAGGACTCCAAGGATTAAAATTACTACTAGTCTCATAGGGTAATCGCGGCATTACCGCCAACTCGTATATATGCACTACTCACCCTGTTTTAAGCAACAGGAAGAGTGACAAAGAATTTGGAGCCTTGCTTTGTTTCGCTTTCAACCCATATTTTTCCACCATTGCGCTCAATGAACTCTTTGCATAGAACAAG
>Ga0315912_10005232_pt1 | contig 11999 bp, 7 predicted proteins | sample VfabasoilMG_FD_204469 | JGI IMG/M metagenome (GOLD analysis project Ga0315912, IMG submission 204469) | Garden soil microbial communities collected in Santa Monica, California, United States - V. faba soil | ecosystem: Environmental > Terrestrial > Soil > Garden | place: USA: California... | reverse complement strand
CGCGATCCTCAGCTGAGCTGCACGGGCGAGCCGAACTTCAACGCCACGCAGACGCTCGAAGTCCTCTGGGGCCTCTGAAGCGGCGCGCTTCGAACCCGCCGCCAAGGCGGCCCGGCGCGACCTCGCCGGAGGCCGAGTCGATCCTCATGCCGATTCCCCGTCGCAGCACCTTCACCTCTCGAGACCCACGATCATGTGCCCCCTGATCCTGCCCGCCATCACGCTCTGGACGAACCTGTGTGTTGCCGACACGCTCACGTTCAGCGCGGTGAAGGACAACACGCTGTACGCCGAATCGGCTGGCCTCAGCAACGGCAAGGGGATCTGGGTGTTCGCCGGGATGAACGGCCTCGGGGATGCGCGACGGGCGGTGATCCAATTCGACGTCGACGCGATCCCGCCGGGGTCGACGATCGTGAGTGTCACGCTCAGGATGTACATGTCGATGACGGTCGCGCCTGCGATGGACGTCGAGGTGCATCGGCTCACGGAGTCGTGGGGGGAGGGCGATTCGAACGCGCCGGGGGAGGAAGGCGGCGGCACGGCGGCGTATCCGGGCGATGCGACCTGGCTGAACCGCTTTCACAACACGGTGAATTGGGCCAACCTCGGCGGCGATTTCGACCCGAGCGCGAGCGCAGTCCAGTCGGTGGATGGCGCCGGTTTCTACACCTGGGGCTCGAACGCCGCGCTCGTGGCCGATGTGCAGGGGTGGATCGACGTGCCGGGGAGCAACACGGGTTGGATCGTGATCGGCGACGAGAGCCACCCGACGACCGCCAAGCGCTTCGACAGCTGCAACCACACTTTCGGCAGGGGGCCGTTGCTCGAGGTCGAGTTCACGACGGTTCCGCTCGGAGTCAGCCTGTGCTCGCCCGGACAAGGTGGCGTCGTTGCTTGTCCGTGCGCCAATCCGCCCTCGGGGCTGGGTCGCGGATGCAACAACTCCTCGGGGGCCGGCGGCGCGGTGCTGAGCGCGACCGGTTTCGCGTCGGTCTCGAACGATCAGGTGCGGTTCACGACGTTCGCTGAGTATCCGACAGCGCTCTCCGTGGTCGTGCAGGGCAAAGCGCTGGTCAGCGCGGGCAAGGTTTTCGGCGAGGGCGTGAGTTGTGTCGGCGGCGTGATCAAGCGCTTGCGATCCAAGAACGCGGTCGCCGGGAGCATCCTCTACCCCGACGGGATCGAGGCCAAGGTCTCCGTGCGATCGGCCGCGCTCAACGATCCGCTCTCACCGGGGATGACACGCTGGTACATGGTCTACTACCGCGATCCTCAGCTGAGCTGCACGGGCGAGCCGAACTTCAACGCCACGCAGACGCTCGAGGTCCTCTGGGGCCTCTGAAGCGGCGCGATCAGCTGCCCGCCTTGAGGGCCTGCATGAATGCCTGGTAACTCGGCTCCCACTTCGCGACCGTCGCCGCGGGGCCGACCAGCTTGAAGTACCAGGGACCTTCCTTGGTCTCGACGATCGCGGCGAGCATCCGCCAGCCGGGCTTGTTCACGTGGACGCCCGATCCCGGCGCCGTCTCCGCCACGTAGGTGCCGGAGAGGTCGGCATCGAAAACTTCGAGGCCGGCGATCGTGCGCGTGGAGCTCTTCAGTTTGTCGGCGGAGGACGAGCCGTCCGGTTGCTCGAATTGGCCGGCCCAGCGCTGCACGTTTGCTTCTCTCGAGCCGCCCTGGCCGCCGAAGTGATGGACGATCAGTGAGGCGTCGTCGCTGTCGCCGTCGACGTGCGGCAGGGAATACTGGCCCTTGCGCATGGCGTTCGCGGGCTGCTCGACGATCCAGCCCTGCTGGGGTGTCAGCACGAGGGCCGGCGTGATGGCCGCCGGCGCGAAGACCGCTTCCGGCGCAGGTTTCGCGGGGGCTGCGGCCGGTTGGGAAGCGGCCGGCGTTTCCTTGGGAGCGGACCGAGGAGCGCTTTCGCACGCAGCGAAAACGCTCACCAGCGGGATGAGTAATGAAAAGCGCGCTGAAATCAATTTCATGTGGAACCTCTGCTTCCTGCGGGCCGTCGATTCCGCCACCATAGCGTCGCTTGCCCTTTCCGTCGCGTATTCAGCCCTCGAGCACCCGAGCCCCATGATTTCCGGTTTGGGGCGGGTATGCTTCCCAGGTCGTGGGCTACTTGCTGCCGCGCGCCCGGCAGGCGCAGCGTGCGGCACGATCCATGCGGTCGGTTGGCAGACCGACTAATTGCTTGACACCTCGACGCCTATCCGCACGGAAGTGACCCCTAGACCCATGTCCGCGATGGTGGAAAGCTCGTGCAGCCCGTAGCATCAAGAGACTCCAGAAACGCGTGCGAAGGCACGCGCACGAAGATTCCCATGCCTTTCCCGACCCTGAGACCAAGATTGTCCGGCGTCCTCGCCCTTTTCGCCCTGGCGGGAGCCGCCAGCGCGCAGACGGAGGTCGTCGCCTGGGGACGGCAGGTGTTCAGCAGCGTCCGGAACAACGACGTCTTCGCCGAGTTGAAGGCCGGGGAGACCCACGTCGTCGGCCGCCTTCCCAACGGCAACCTGGTCGTCTGGGGGAACAACGCCTACGGTCAGTGCAACGTGCCCGCATTGCCCGCCGGCCTGACCTTCGTGCAAGCGGCCGGCGGTTCGACTCACACGGTCGGGTGCCTCAGCGACGGGACGGCGATCGCCTGGGGGGACAACTCCCTGCACCAGTGCGACGTGCCGCCGCCACCTTGGGCAATGAAATACGTCCAGGCCTCCGCGGGAGCTGGATTCACGATGCTGCGCTCCAACGACGGCTCGATCGTGGCCTGGGGCGCGAATACCTTCGGCCAGTGCAACGTCCCGCCGCAGCCCCTGGGCCTCTCGTACGTCAGCATGGCAACGGGCTCCCAGCACGCGGTCGGGCTCCTCAGCGACGGAACCCTCAAGGCTTGGGGAGACAGCAGCTACGGCCAGTGCATCGTGCCTGCGCCGCCGCCCGGAATCACCTATCTCTCCGCGGTCGCGAGTACGTACAACACGTTTTCGCTTCGCAGCGACGGCACCATCACTGCCCTGGGCAACAACTTCTACGGCCAGTGCAACGTGCCCGTCCCTCCGAGCGGAGTCACCTATGTCGAAGTGGTCGCGAGCAAGTCCTTCGCGATCGCGCGCCGCAGCGACGGCGTGGTCATCGGCTGGGGAGACAATTCCAAGCGCCAGTGCGAGGTGCCCACGCCGCCGAGCGGCTTGACCATCGTCGAGCTTTCCGCGTCGGGGGACTACGCGATTGCGCGGCTGAGCGACGGCACGTTCCTCGCCTGGGGAGACAACACGTACGTTCAATGCGGCGTCCCGAAGCCACCGCCTGGGGTTTCGTATGTGGAGGTCGCTTCGGGCTACCAGCACACGATTGCCCGCCGCAGCGACGGCCTGGTCGTCGCCTGGGGGGACAATGCCGTGCTGCAGGCCGGCGTGCCGGCCATGCCGGCCGGGCTCACCTGTCTCGGAATCGCGGCGGGATGGCAGCACTCCCTCGCGCTCCTCAGCAATGGCTCGATCTTGGCCTGGGGGGACAACGGCAGCGGCCAGCGCATCGTGCCTCCGCTTCCGGCGGGCGTCACGTACGTCGGCGTGAGCGCGGGTCAGTTGCATACGCTCGCGCTTCGCAGCGACGGCTCGATCGTCGCCTTCGGAAGCAACGCCTTCACCCAGTGCACGGTGCCTGCGCTGCCCAGCGGCCTGAGGTACGTCGAGGTCGCGGCGGGCGCCTACCACTCTGCCGCGCGCCGCAGCGACGGCTCGATCGTCGCCTGGGGAAACAACGTCTACAACCAGTGCACCGTGCCCGCCTTGCTCAATGGCCAGACCTGCGTCGAGCTGACCGCAGGCAGGTGGCACACGGTCGCGCGCCTCAGCGACGGTACGGTCATCGCATGGGGCAGCAACGCCTATGGCCAAACCACCGTCCCGCCGCTGCCCGCGGGCCTGACGTACGTCGAGGTATCGGCGGGTGAGTACCACGCGGTTGCCCGACGCAGTGACGGCGCAGCTATCGGCTGGGGGCGGAACAACAACGGACAGTGCTCAGCGCCCGATCTGCCCGGGACCCGAAGCTTTTCCGCGCTGGCGGCAGGTGCCAACTTCACTGTCTCTCTGGTGCACGCCGAGGATTGCAATCAGAACGGGAGCGCGGACGACCTCGACTTCCTGTACGGACGCTCATTGGACTGCAACGGCAATGAGATTCCGGACGAGTGCGAGCTCGCGCAGTTCGACTGTGACGGCAACGGGCTGATCGACTCGTGCGAGATCGCCGTGCAACCCAATCTCGACCTCGACAGCAGCGGCGTGCTCGACAACTGCCAGGCGGCGGGTACGCCCTACTGCTTCGGCGACGGCACGTTCCACGCCTGCCCCTGCGGCCCGACGCAGAACGGATCCCCGGGTCAGGGCTGCGCGAACTCCACCGGCCAAGGCGCGATCCTGAGCGCGACCGGCACGTGCAGCGTCACCGCGGACAGCCTGCGGCTGCACGTCCGCAACATGCGCAACCCGAGCACCGTGGTGTTCATGCAGGGCAGCATGCAGCTGAACGCCCAGCAGGGCTACTTCAGCGGCGACGGGTTGTTCTGCTCGGATCCGAGCGGCGGCGGACTGATCCGTCTGGCGCAGAAGGCAGGCCAGCCCGGCAGCTCAGCCTTCGGCCCGGGCATCGGATCCGACCCGCAGGTCTCCATCCGCGGCGCGATCCCCGCCATCGGCGCTAGGCGCTTCTACCAGGTCTGGTATCGCGACAACGCCGTGTACTGCAAGCGCGCGCGCTACAACTCTTCGAACGGGTTGGAGATCGTCTGGACGCCGTAGGGCCGGCCGCGACTAGCGTCTCCTGGCCGGCGAACGATTCCGGGCCACGGCGGCCTGCACGAGGAGCTTGAACGCGTCGGCGTCGACCTGTTCGCCTTCGCGGATGTCGATCGCGCGGCGCGTGTTGCCTTCCAAGCTGGAATTGAAGAGTCGCGCGGGGTCCTTGATGCTCGCCCCGCGCGCGAACGTGAGCTTGACGACCTTCGCGTAGGCTTCCCCGGTGCACACGATCCCGTCGTGCGACCAGACCGGCGTGCCCATCCACTTGCACTCTTCCGTGATGTCCGGGTCGGCTTGCAGGATCAGCTTCCGCATGCGCGCCAGCGTCTCAGCGCGCCAGCCGGAGAGCTCGCGGATGCGCTTGTCGATCATTCGGGAAGCGGATTGCTGGGGTGCATCCTCCTTCGAGGACTCCCAGCCGGGCAACGCCGCGGCCTGCTTGAACCAGCTCGCCAGCCGCGCTTCGTCGAGCTCGTCGCCTTCGCGGATGTCGAGGTAGCGCGAGCCCTCGACCTTGCTCGCGCCGGGCGGCATCGGTCGCAGCGACGTGCCGCGGAAGAAGCCGAGCTTGACGTACTTCGTGAAGACGTGGAACGAGAGGAACCAGCCCCGGCCTTCGATACCGTAGAAGGGCGAGTTCCACTTCACGGCCTTGCGCACGCCCGGGACGCTGCGCACGATCAGCGCGTCGAGGCGCTGGCCGAGATCGCGCTTCCAGCCCGGCATGGCGGCGATGTAGGCCTGCACCGGGCCGTCGCCGTCGCCCTTGGCGATCTGCGGATTGCCACCGGCGAGGAGCACTCCACCCTTGGTGCGCGACCTCGCGGGAGACTTGGACTTCTTGGTCTTCATGACTCGAGACTCCTCAGGGCCAGCGCAGGATCGTCTCTTCGCCCGCACCCGAGGAACGCGCCGGGGCCGGGAAGCGCGCCAACTCGGTGAGGCCGCGATAGAGCACGATTTCCCGTGCGTCCGGGCCGGCGCTCAGTCTCGCCGAGCGCCCCTCGATGAGCAACTCCACGCCTGTTCTCGCGGGCTGCGCGCCTGCGAGCGACCAGAGTTCCGCCGAGCCGGCGGGGCCGACGGCGCGCAGGCGATCGGGGGGGGCCGCGCCCTCCTCGCTCACGAAACGGAAGGGGCGCAACGAATCGAGCCGCAAGGTCAGCGCGGCCGCGGGCGCGTCGGGAGACAACTCCAGCCGCTGCGGCAGGAACCCCGGCTCAGCGGCGACCAGGTAGAGTACCCCCGCGGGCGCGCCGAGGATCTCGAAGCGCCCGTCGGCATCCGTCTGCGTGCGCAGGCGGCTTTGCAGCGCGAACTCGGCCGGGCTGCGCGGCGCCGCGACGCGACCGAGCCCGACGTTCACGGCGGCGAGTGCTGTGCCCGTCTCGTCGACGACTCGGCCGCGCAGGACGCGACCGGCTGCGCCACCTTCGACTCGCAGCAGCACGTTGCGCGTGCCGGCGGGAACCGGTTCCGAGCGCACGACGAGTTCAGAACGCGAGGCGCGGTCACGGCCCCAGGCGAGCAGCGTATAGGCGCGGGCGGCGAGTCCGGAGAATCGGAAGTCACCCTGCGCGTCGGTGCGCAGCTCGTCGCGGCCGCCAGTCTCGCTCTCGACGTAGTCCCGTGAGCGTCCGCCCGGATCGAGCGCCGTCGGATCCTCGATGCGCACGTGCCAGCCTTTCTGCGGTGCGCCGCTCGCGTCGACGACCCTGCCCGTCAGCACGAGTTCGGGGCCTGGCAGCTGGAGGCGCTCGGGCGGCAGCGTGCGCAGCTGCGGGTCGATCGTCTTCCCGTAGCCCGCGACGATCGCCGGCTGGTAGCCGCGCGCCCGCGCGACCAGCGGTGTCTCGGGCGTGCACCAGCCGCAGTGCAAGCGAAAGCGGCCCTGTTCGCCCGCCAGCGTACGAACGGCGCCGAGCGAGACCAGCGCGCCCGGCGCCGGCGTGCCGTCGGGATGCACGACCGTGCCTTCGAGGAGCGGGCCGAGCGAATCGGCCGGGGTGAGGACGATGCGCAGCAGCTCTCCTGCGGGGAGCGTGAGCTCGCGCTCATCGGTCTGCCAGCCTTCGAGCGTGGTGCGCAGCCGGAGTTTCGCGAGAGAGGGGAGTGCCTCGAACCGAAACCGGCCGGCGGCCCCGCTGCGCACCGAGAACTCGGCCAACCCCGAGCCTGCTCGCACCACGAGCGACGCGCGCGCGAGCGGATCGCCGGAAGGCTCGACCACCTGCCCCTCGAGCGCGACGGCCCGCGCCGCGACGACGACCGGTTCTTCGGCTCCGCTCGCGAGTGCGACCTGGCCGAAGCGCACCGTGGTCCAACCGGGCTCGAGCACTTCGATCTCGCAAGGTGTCGACTCGAGCAGCAATTCGAAGCGCCCATCGTCGCCCGAGCGCGCGACCGGCGCCGGATCGCGTTCGTCACCGCGCACGCCGACGGCGAGGTCGGGGAGCGCCGCGCCGGCTAGATCGACGACGCGCCCCGCGACCAGGAGACCATCCGGCGGCGGGGTCTCGAGGGTTGCCGTCGTGCGCGTCCCCGCCTGTTCCGCCCTCACGGTCTCGGAAGCGGCGGGTCTCGTGGTCGTGGCTGGAGACGTGACGGTCGGTTCCGGACTCTTGCGGCCCGGCAAGCTGATCCACAGCGCCAGCGCCAGCGCGAAGGCGGCCAAGAGGGCGAGGAACAGGCTGCGCGATCTCAAGCGCGGTCTCTCTTCGTGCGAGCGGGGCGAAGCCCTTGGGCCCCGCCCCGCACCGGAATCATCGATCGGACGGCGGCTCAGTGGCTCACGTACTCGAGCACATAGTAGTGGGTGGCGCTGAACCCTCCGTCCGCGGCCGAGACGCGCACGAAGTAGGTGCCCGTGGTGTCGATCACCGCGGCCAGGGTGCAGGTCGGGAGCGGGTCGGTCACGCATTCCGCGTAGATTCCCAGCGCCGGCATGCTCGTGCTCGAGGCCACGACCGTGCCCGTGTCGTCGACGAGCTCGATCAGCGGTGCGAGGTCGGACCCGTGCCCGGAGAGATCGCCGACGCCATCGGAGGAGGTGGCCCCGCTCGACGCGTAGCAGGTGAAGCGCGCCAAGCGGTCCTTCGTGAGCGTGATGCTGTACATGTCGACGTCGGGTGCGGAATCGATGACGCCGGAGACGCGCGTCGCCAGCACGCCGGCCTCGGCGTCGGTATCGTTCGGTTCGGTCTCGTAGGTCGAGGTCGCGAAGCGCGTCAGTACGACCGCGTAGGGCGAGTCGACGCCGCCGTTCTCGACCTTGATGTAGAAGGTCCCGGTCTCCTGCAGGATCGTGGTCAGCGTCTGGAGGTCTTCGTCACCGCCCCACGCGAGCTCGGTCGCGCCGTCCGTTCCGATCAGCGAGACGACGACGTCGTCGGGCTTCGACTGGGCATTGTCGCTGTCGAAGTACTGCACGCGGACCATGTCGCCGGCCTTGCCCGAGTACTTGTAGAAGTCCGACTCGCCGAGCGAGTTGACGCCGCGGACGCGCCCGCCGAAGGCGATCGAATCCGCCGTTGCCGCGTCATTGTTCGGCTCGGACTCCAGCGCTCCGCCGACCGACGTGGCCGTGTAGGTCAGGAAGTACTCGCCGTCGGCCGGGTCGTACTCGTCGACGACGAAGTAGTACGTCCCCGCCGTCGTGAGCTCGTACTGGATCGCCGAATCGTAGAAGTAGGTATCGTCGTCCGAGGTCAGCTCCGTCGTCCCATCCGTGTCGAAGAGCTCGACCCAGGTGTCGTAGTAGATGCCGGTATCCGCGTACACGCCGTTGCGGTAGGCGCACAGCTCGAAACTCACCACCGTCGGCCCGCTGATCGTGAACTTGTAGTAGTCGAGCTCGCTCGCGACGTGGTAGCCGTGCATCGTTCCGGGCCGGATCAATTCCGCCGTGTCGAAGGTGTCGTTGTCGCCGCTCACGCCGGCTGCCTCGGCCTCCTGCTGGGGACCGGAGACGGAGACGGAGGAGGCGCGCAGGATGTAGGCACCGCCATCGGAAGTGTCGTTGTCCTGCGTCACCTGCACGAAGTAAATACCGGTCGCCGGGACGCGGAACATCGGGATGTCGAGATCGTGCGTGCCCCAGCCCCAGCCGTCGCTGAAGTTGCCCGAGAAGTCCTGCTCGAGCAGCTTGTCGTTGCTGTTGGCGTCCGTGTCGAGGATCGTCAGGCGCGGAACGTTGGCGTTGGCGTCCCAATTGCCCTGGTCCAGGCGCGTGCCCAACAATTCGAAGCGCACCGTCTGGCCGACGGTCAACTGGATCGCGAAGCTATCGACATCGCCGGCCGTCGAGACGTCTCCGCGGATCGGAGTCCCGAGCGTCAGCGCGTTGGCGTCGGCGAGCGCATCGTTCGGAGTGGTCTCGTCCTCGGCGGTGACGTTCGGGATGCCCCCTCCGCCGCCTCCGCTGCTGCAGGCGGCCAGCAGCATGAGGATCGCGAGCGCGGACAGCCCGTCTCGGTGGTTCGAGGGACGCGAATCGTTGCAGAACATGAGCACAGCTCCTGAGTGGTGGACTGGGTGGGATCTCGAGGCCGGCACAGTCTCCCATCCGTCACTGGCATGGGGAAGGCTGTCGGTCGCCGAAAAGCCCGGACGGATGTCGAATCCTGGCGCGCCCGATCGCCTCCGGGCTGTGAGCCGCGATGGCACTTGGCCCAGCCCGGATGCCCCCGCATGGCAAAGAACCTCCCTCGCGCGAAGCCGCGCAGGAGGTGGCCCATGTCGCTTACTCTCCGCTCGCCGTTCCTGTCCCTGGCTTTCGCCGTGTTCGCGGTCGCCGGCGCGGCGCGGGCGCAGAATCAGGTCCTCGCCGGCGAGTAGCGCTGGTATCAGGTGTACTACCGCGAAGGCACGTTGCCGCTGCCCGGATGTCCGCTGGCTGCGACCGCGTTCAACGTGACGAGCTCGCAGGAAGTCACCTGGCAGCCGTAGCGGCGGTCACGACTCTTTCCGCCCCGCAAGAGTTCGTAGATCCCGGGCTCGAATGGTGGGAATCTCCCGGACCGCGTAGCATCAGGGCCATCCAAGAACTCGCGCGTGGTGACATGCGCAGGAAGTCCCTGATGTCCCGCGTACTTCGTTCGTCACTCCTGCCCGCCGCCGTTGCGGTGCTCGCGCTCGCGGGGTTCGCGACGGGGCAATCGCAGCTCATCGCGTGGGGAAGCAACACCTACGGCCAATGCGATGTCCCCGCGCTGCCGAGCGGCCTGAGCTACGTCGATGTCGCGGCCGGGTATCGACACACGGTCGCACGGGTCAGCGACGGTTCGGTGGTCGCTTGGGGAGACAATAGTGCCGGCCAATGCAGTGTGCCGGCGTTGCCCAGCGGCCTCATCTACGTCGAAGTGGCGGTCGGGGGTGGAGAGGGGTACGGAGGATTCAGCCTCGCACGGCGCAGCGACGGGTCGATCACTGCATGGGGCGACAACAGCTACGGTCAATGCAATGTGCCCGCGCTGCCCAACGGCCTCACCTACGTCGAGGTGACGGGGGGGACTGCAGTTGCCGTGGCGCGTCGAAGCGACGGATCAGTGGTCGTATGGGGAAACGCATACTCCGGGCAGCAGTACGTGCCCTTTCTGCCCGGGCTGACCTTCATCGGTGTAGCGGCGGGCCGCGAACACGTAGCCGCGCTTCGCAGCGACGGCTCGCTCGCGGTGTGGGGAAGCAACTACCAGGGCCAACGCGACGTCCCAGCGCTGCCCAGCGGCCTCACATACGTGAAAGTGGCGGCGGGCATCTACCACACGGTCGCGCTACGCAGCAACGGTTCGGTCGTTGCCTGGGGAGGGAACGGCTCCACTCACGGAAACGTACCCGCGCTACCCAGCGGCGTGACGTACATCGCGGTGGCTGCGGGTGGCGATCATTCGGTCGCGCTACGGAGCGACGGTGCGATCGTCGCTTGGGGTAGCAACTTCCCAGGCCAGGGCAACGTGCCTGTGCCACCGATTGGCTTCAGATTCGTTCAGGTCGCGGCGGGCGAGGGTCATGCGATTGCGCGTCTGTTCGAAGCCGATTGCAACCTCAACGGAGTGCTCGACACCCTCGACATGCAGAGTGCATCTTCCGCCGACTGCAACGGCAACAGCGTGCCGGACGAGTGCGATCTCGCGCTGGCCTTGGAATTCGATTGTGACGGGAATGGTCTGGTGGACTCGTGTGAGATCGACAGCACTCCCCAGCTCGACTGCAACCAGGACGGGGCGCTCGATCAGTGCGATCTCGCCCGTGGATTCGACTGTGACGGAAATGGCCTGGTTGACTCGTGTGAGATTGCCGGCAGCCGATGGCTCGACTGCAACCAGAACGGAACGCTCGACCAGTGCGACGTTGCGCTCGGCGCGCAATTCGACTGTGACGGGAATGGTCTGGTGGACTCGTGTGAGATCGCCAACAACTCCCTGCTCGACTGCAATCAGAACGGCACGCTCGATCAGTGCGACCTTGCGCTTGGAACGCAATTCGACTGCGACGGGAATGGTCGAGTGGACTCATGTGAGATCGCCCTCGACCCGACACTCGACCTCAACCATAACGGAGCCCTCGACTGTTGCATCCAATCGGGGTCTCTACTCGTGGCCTGGGGTGACAACTCCTCCGGCCAGTGCGACGTGCCGGCGCTCCCTTCGGGAAGTACGTACGTCGAGGTGGCAGCGGGCGCCTACCACACACTCGGTCGCGTCAGCGACGGCTCGGCCGTCGCTTGGGGTGACAACTCCTTCGGTCAGTGCCGCGTTCCAGCGGGGGCCGGACCCATCTACGTAGAGGTGGATGCAGGACTCAATCACGCGGTCGCACGTACCAGCGACGGTTCTGTCATCGCCTGGGGTGACAACTCCTTCGGTCAGTGCAACGTGCCTGCGCTGCCTAGCGGCCTGACGTACGTCGAAGTGTCGGCGGGGGGGGGCTATGTGGCCCAGCGCAAGTCCTTTGGGGTCGCGCGCCGCAGTGACGGCTCGGTTGTCGCATGGGGAAACAACTCCCTTGGCCAGTGCAACGTGCCCGCATTGCCCAGCGGTCTCGTCTACGTCGAGGTAACGGCCGGCGAGGCACACACGGTCGCGCGCCGCAGCGACGGTTCGGTCGTCGCGTGGGGAGACAACCGCTACGGTCAGTGCAACGTGCCCGCGCTGCCCACCGGCCTAACCTACGTCGAGGTGG
>Ga0315912_10005231_pt1 | contig 11999 bp, 16 predicted proteins | sample VfabasoilMG_FD_204469 | JGI IMG/M metagenome (GOLD analysis project Ga0315912, IMG submission 204469) | Garden soil microbial communities collected in Santa Monica, California, United States - V. faba soil | ecosystem: Environmental > Terrestrial > Soil > Garden | place: USA: California... | reverse complement strand
CTTCCGACTGCAGCCCCCTACGCCCGAGGACGGTGGCAGCCTGCTCCTGTTTTCGACATGGCTATCGTGGTTCGGGGCTTGGCTTTGCGTCCAGCAGCACCTCGTCCAGACCGAGCCTGCCTGACCGAAGACATCAGTGCAACACATTGAATAATATAAATTTATTACCCACGATAGCTTGCCGCCAGAAGATTCCGGGCGGGAACTTTGCGGCCCTCTAGCACTCTCAGCTAGAGAGTGCTAGCATTGAACATGACAAAGGGGGTATTTATGGCCAGTCTGACGTTGCCGGTTCCGGCTGTAACCGGCAGCATTGAGAGCTACGTCCAGGCGGTGAGCCGCTTCCCGATCCTCACCCAGGAACAGGAAACGGGGTTTGCCCGCCGCCTGCGGGACGAGGGCGATCTGGAAGCTGCCCGGCAGCTGGTTCTTTCGCACCTGCGCGTGGTGGTTGCCATCTCACGCGGCTATATGGGCTATGGGCTGCCGCAGGCAGACCTGATCCAGGAAGGCAACATCGGGTTGATGAAGGCCGTGAAGCGCTTCGACCCCGAGCGTGGCGTGCGTCTGGTGTCGTTCGCGGTGCACTGGATCCGCGCCGAAATCCACGAATTCATCCTGCGCAACTGGCGCATCGTCAAGGTCGCGACCACCAAGGCTCAGCGCAAGCTATTCTTCAACCTGCGCAGCCTCAAGCAAAACCTGGGCACCCTCGGAGCCGCGGAAGTGAAGGCGGTCGCCAAGCAATTGGGCGTCAAGGCCGAGGAAGTGGTCGAGATGGAAACCCGGCTGGGCGGGCAGGACATCGCGCTCGAGCCGGCCGGCGAGTCGGACGATGAGTCATTTGCGCCGATAGCCTATCTTCGCGCGGAGGACGCCGAGCCCGGCCAACTTCTGGAGCAGGCGGAAACCGAACGGTTGCGCGGCAAGGGTCTTGAGCAAGCGCTTGGAGGACTGGATTCGCGCAGCCGACGCATCATCGAGGCGCGCTGGCTCAACGAAGGCCATGAGGCGACTCTGCACGACCTCGCCGCTGAATTCGGCGTATCCGCCGAGCGCATACGCCAGATCGAGGCCAAGGCGATGGCGCGCATGAAGGACGTCATCTCGGCCGCGGCGTAATCCTCGTTCGCGCCATGCCAGCCCCGGCTTCGCCCGGGGCTTTTTCATTCCGGTAGCCCCAAGCGCGGCCGCACGGCGGGCTGCCGCTTATCAGGGTGCGAGCAGAATTCGGATGTCGTGCAGCAACGCCGGCGCCCCGGCGCCGTAACGCGCGTAGAGCCTCAGGCGCCCCTGGCGGTCGATGATATAGCTTCCGGCGGAGTGATCGACGCTGTAGCCGGCAGCGCCCTTCTGCTGTTGCTTCTGGTAAAAGATCTTGAACTCCTTCGCCACGCGCGCGGTGGCCTCGGCATCGCCGTAGAGCCCGAGAAATTGCGGGTTGAACGAAGGTACGTACTCGCGCAGGACTTCGGGCGTATCCCGCTCCGGGTCAACGGTCACGAACAGTACCTGCATGCGCTCGCCGTCCTTGCCCAATTCCTTCGCCACGGCAGCCAATTCGGCAAGGGTGGTCGGGCAAACGTCAGGGCATTGCGCGAAGCCGAAGAAAACAACGACGACCTTGCCACGAAAATCCGCCAGCGTGCGTGGCCTGCCGTTGTGGTCCAGGAGATTGAGTTCCCGCCCCAGACTCGCGCCGCTCACGTCGGTCAACTTGAATTCCGGCGCGCTACCGGACTGCCGGCAACTGCCCAGGACAACCGCCACGACCAGCAGGATGATTGATAACGCCCGTCGTCGACTCATGGCGTTACCAGGTGTACGCGCCGCTAGAGGACGATGCGAAGATGATGGTCGACGAGGAGCGACGCGAAGAGCGACGCCAGATAAACGATCGAGAAACGAAAGGTGCGCCGCGCCAGGGCATCGCTGTAGTCGGTATGGATCCTGACGGCGTAATACAGAAACGTAAGGCCGAGGATCAGCGCCGACACGAGATAGATCAGGCCACTCATGCGGGTCACGAATGGCAGCATGCTGCAGGCGAACAGGATGATGGTATAGAGCAGCACGTGCAGCCGCGTGTAACGGTCGCCGTGAGTGACGGGCAGCATGGGCACGCCGGCCTGTGCGTATTCATGCTTGCGGTAGAGCGCGAGCGCCCAGAAATGCGGGGGCGTCCAGGCAAAGATGATCATGAACAGCAGCAATGCATCGGCCGTCACCTCCCCTGTTACCGCGACCCAGCCCAGCACCGGCGGCATGGCGCCGGAGGCCCCGCCGATCACGATGTTCTGGGGCGTCATCGGCTTCAGGATCACCGTATAGACGATCGCGTAGCCGACGAAGGTCGCAAGCGTCAGCCACATGGTCAGCGCGTTCACCCAGTGATAAAGGACCGCGAGCCCCAGCCCGCCGACCGCGCCAGCGAAGATCAAGGTCTGCAGCGCCGTCAATTCGCCACTTGGCAGGGGTCGTCTGCGCGTGCGCGCCATGATGGCGTCGATCTTCTGCTCCACCAGGCAATTGACCGCCGCGGCCGCACCTGCCACCAGCGCAATGCCGATTGTTCCCGCGAGCAGTGCCTGCCCGGGAACCATGCCGGGCACGGCAAGAAACATCCCGATCACCGCCGTAAAGACGATGAGCGACACCACGCGCGGCTTGGTGAGCCGATAGAACTGGTAGGCGCGGGCGGTGAATTGCTGCGCGGTTATGGCCGAGGACATGCGTTATGTGCTGAAGCGAGAGAGGCCGTGAATTCTATCATCCGCTCAGCCGATGCGCGACACCTTGAGCAGGCGCTCGAGATCCTTGCGCATGCGGCTCGGATCGGCGTCGCGGGGATAGCGCAGCACGAGGTTTCCGAGCGGATCGAGCAGATAGATATGATCGCGCCGCGCGCCCGCCGCCGGCAACTGCGGCAGGAGGGTGCTGCCCCCCGCGCGCACGACCCACGCACCCTCATGCTCCTTCAGCAGCGCGGCGTCCGGCATGCGGTCATCGTCGAGCAGCCACAGCCGTTCCACGCGTTCCATGTACTTGCCCTGAGTGCGGCGTAGCTGCCGCATTTTCCACAACTTGCTCCGGCAAGGCGCGTCGCACGCGCCCGAGTCTACCGTGATGTATGCCCACTTGCCCCGCAGGCGCAGGATGTCAAACGGCGCGCCGCTCAACTCAGTCAGTGGCGCGGGCGCAAGCGTCACCGCTCCTAGCAGCTCGCCGTAATTGACGCGCCCGGACGGTTGCCACAGAAAATAGAGGGCAAAAGACGCCACGAACGGCGCGATGCAGACTGCCGCCACGAGCACGAGGCTAGCGCGGCCCGACGGCCTGGGTTTGTCGTCGGACATTGAGCACGAAGTAACAAACGAGTATCGCCACGCCGAGCGCAAACCACTGAAAGGCGTAGGCGAGGTGCGTGTTGCGCCCCGAGTCCAGCGGCACCCAGGCACGCACCAGGCCGTCGCTGGCGGCGCTGTCCTGTTGTACCACGATCGGGTGGAGGTCGAGCCCCGTGACCGCCCGGTAACGATCGAGCGCGAGATTCTGCCAGACATCGCCCTCGGCAACCCGCGAGGAAAGCTCCAGAAAGCGTTCGCTGGGCACCTGCGCCACGCCTTGCAGCGCTATCTCGCCTTGCGGCGTCGCCACCGGCGGCGGCCGGCTCCGGTCTCCTGAGGCAGCGATCCAGCCCCGGTTGACGAGCACGTACCGGCCGGAGCCCGCTACATTGAGCGGCATGACGACGTGATAGCCGGGCCGGTGCTGGTGGAACCGGTTATCGAGGTAGATCGCGAACTTCGGTTCGAAACGCCCCCGCACTTCCACCCGGCGCAGTGCGACGTCCTCGGCGCGTATCGCCTGCGGACCAAGCGTGATCGGCGGCGCACGCCCCAATTCGAGCAAGCGTTGCTGCAGGTTGTCCTTGTACTGGGCGCGCCCCAGTTGCCAGCCGCCGAGACCCACGGTCAAGGCAACGCCGATGGCCGTGGCAAGCGCAAGCCATGGCCGCACCCTCAGCTCGAAGCCGCCGACCGTCACCAATGGCGGCGAACCCATGATTCATTTACACTCGCCTGCGAGTCCACACGTCGAACCGCCGGCCGCAACCGTCATGAAGTTCATCGTCATCGCCCTCGTTATCCTCATCATCGCGAGCCTGGCGTCGGCGCTCTATTACCTGATCAAGGATCGCGGCGGTTCAACCCGCACCGTCAGGGCGCTCACCTGGCGCGTCGCCCTCTCGATCACGCTGTTCCTGCTGCTGATGCTCGGATTTCACTTCGGCATCATCAACAGCAGACTCTGAAGTTCCGAAGTCACCCGCGCTCTGCGCGCATCGTGAGCGGATGCCGGCGATCTACAGCCAGTAGACCAGCACGAACAGCAGCAACCACACCACGTCGACGAAGTGCCAGTACCAGGCCACGCCCTCGAATCCGAAATGATGCTCGGGCTTGAAATGGCCGGCGACGCAGCGGAACAGTATCGTCCACAGCATGATGGTGCCGACGGTGACGTGGAATCCGTGAAAACCCGTCAACATGAAGAACGTCGCACCGTAGGCTCCGGTCGTCAACTTGAGATTCAGGTCGGAATAGGCGTGAACATATTCGTAGACCTGAAATCCCAGGAACGTCATGCCCAGCGCGATCGTCATGGCGAGGCCCCAGATCAGCTGCCAGCGGTCGTTCTTGAGCAGGCCCCAGTGCGCCCAGGTGATAGTGGCGCCGGAACTCAGCAGCAGAAATGTATTCAGCGCCGGTATGCCCCACGCGCCCATGGGCGTGAAGTGCTCCGTGAAACCCGGCCCCGCCACCGGCCAGTCGGGCTTGAATCCCGGCCACAGCAGTTGCTGGTGCTCGAGGCTGCCGAGATCCGGCACTGAGATCGCCCGCATGTAAAACAGCGTGCCGAAAAACGCGGCGAAGAACATCACTTCCGAGAAAATGAACCAGCCCATCCCCCAGCGGAACGAAAGGTCGACCTGGTGGTTGAACTTGCCCTCCTCGGATTCGCGCGCGACGGTGCCGAACCATCCGGCGAACATGTACGCGAGCACCAGGAAGCCGGCGCCCAGCAGCACGTAGCCGATCGTCATGTGGTTGACGGTGAAAGCCGCGCCGAAGCCGAGGCTTCCGATTGCAAGCGCTGCCGTGATCGGCCAATGCGACAGATCGGGCAGATAATAACGGTCGGTCTGCTGCGTCATGCTCTTCTCCTGATGCTCCCTATTTCGTAACCAGCCGTACCACGGTGATCACGCCCAGCACGAACAATGCCGCCGCCAGCACCGCGGTCACGATCACCTGCAGCGGCGTCACCCGCAGCTGTTCGTGGTCCGTGCGCCGCCGCACGCCCATGAATGCCGACAGCACCATGCGCAGCGCCTGCCACGGCGTCGCCTTGCGCGGGCGCTCTTCCATTTCCGGCTCAGCCCGGCGCCTCGGCCGCGCGCGGCGCAACCCGGCCCTGAACCTCGAAGAAGGTATAGGACAGGGTCACCGTATCGACGTGGCGCGGCAACGCCGGATCCACCACAAACTGCACCGGCATCTGCCGCGACTCCCCCGGAGCGAGCTTCTGCTGGGTGAAACAGAAGCACTCCAGCTTCTTCACGTGCTCCGCGGCAAACTTGGGGCCATAACTCGGGATCGCCTGCCCCACGACCTCGACGGCGCCGGTGTTGCGAATCTCGTAGGACACGTGAACCATCTCGCCGGGATGCACGCGCATGCTGCGCGTGAGCGGCACGAACTGCCATGGCATGCCGTGAGTGTTGGCATCGAACTCCAAGGTGACCCAGCGGGTGGTGTCGACTTGCGTGTTCTGCACGGCGGCGGCGGGCTGGATGAGGTTGTTGATGCCCGTCACTTCACACAGTTTCTTGTAAAACGGCACCATTGCGAAGCCGAAGCCGAACATCGCCACCGCGATCACGCTCAGCCTGCCGAGCAGGCGGCGGTTTGCCTGTTCGCGGCTCATCGCACCAGCCACTCGTATTTGGCGATCACGCCGGCGAAGAATAGCGCCACGATCGCGCACAACAGGAGCGCGGTGCGCCGGTTGTTACGCCGCAGCCCCTGCCCGTAATCCGTCATTTGACGACCGGCGGCGTGCCAAAACTGTGGTAGGGAGCCGGCGTCGGCAGCATGGTCCACTCGATGCTGTCGGCGCCTTCCCACTGCTTGTCCGCCGCCTTCTCCCCGCTCCTGATCGTTTTCACCACGATGTAGAGGAACAGCAGCTGCGACAGGCCGAAGCCCCATGCGCCGATCGACGAAATGGCGTTGAACTCGGCGAACTGAAGCGCATAGTCGGGTATGCGCCGCGGCATGCCGGCAAGTCCCAGAAAGTGCTGCACGAAGAACGTCACATTGAAGAATATGAGCGACAGCCAGAAATGCCACTTGCCCAGCGTTTCATCATACATGCGCCCGGTCCATTTCGGCAGCCAGAAGTAGATGCCGGCGAACGCCGAGAACAGCGCGCCCGCCACCATCACGTAATGAAAATGCGCGACCACGTAGTAGGTGTCATGCAACTGGACATCGACCGGGACGATCGACAGAACCAGCCCGGTGAACCCGCCGAGCGTGAACAGGAACAGGAAACCGAGCGCGAACAGCATCGGCGTCTCGAACGTAAGCGAGCCCTTCCACATCGTCGCCACCCAGTTGAACACCTTCACGCCGGTCGGCACGGCGATCAGCGTCGTCGCGTACATGAAATAAAGCTGCGCCTCGACCGGCATGCCCACGGTGTACATGTGGTGCGCCCACACCAGGAACGACAGGATCGCGATCGAGGCCGTCGCATAGACCATCGAGGTGTAGCCGAACAGCGGCTTGCGCGAGAACGCCGGGATTACCTGCGAGATCACGCCGAACGCGGGGATCGCGATGATGTAGACCTCGGGATGCCCGAAGAACCAGAAGATGTGCTGGAACAGCACCGGATCGCCGCCGCCCGCCGCGTTGAAAAAGCTGGTGCCGAAATGGCGGTCGGTCAGCAGCATCGTCACCGCGCCCGCGAGCACCGGCATGACCGCGATCAGCAGATACGCGGTGATGAGCCAGGTCCAACAGAACAACGGCATCTTCATCAGCGTCATGCCCGGCGCACGCATGTTGAGCAGGGTGGTGATGATATTGATCGATCCCATGATCGACGACATGCCGAGGATGTGGATCGCGAATATCGTGAGATCCATCGCCGGGCCCATCTGCGTCGAAAGCGGCGCGTACAATGTCCAGCCCACGCCGGCGCCATGGCCGGGCATGAACTGGGCGACGATCAGGAGGGAAGCCGCCGGCGGCAGCAGCCAGAACGAAAGATTGTTCATGCGCGGGAACGCCATGTCGGGCGCGCCGATCTGCATCGGTATCAGCCAGTTGGCGAACCCGACGAACGCCGGCATGATCGCACCGAACACCATGATCAGCCCGTGATAGGTCGTCATGGAATTGAAGAAATCCGGGTTGACGATCTGCAGCCCGGGCTGGAACAGTTCGGTGCGGATCACCAGCGCCATCACCCCGCCCACCATGAACATGGTGAAGCTGAACCACAGGTACATGGTGCCGATGTCCTTGTGGTTGGTCGACCCGATCCAGCGCATGATCCCGCTGGGATGGTGCGCGTGGTCGCCGTGCGCCTGGTCGTGTGCATGAGCTGCGTACATGGCCGTTCTCCTGAACCCTGCGTTATTTCCGTAGAGCCTTGACCTCGTCGGGCAGGATCGCCTCCCCGGTCTTGTTGCTCCAGCTGTTGCGCGTGTAGGTGATGACCGCCGCGATTTCGACGTCCGTGAGCTGCTTGAAGGGCATCATCGCTGTCTGCTTGCCGTCCTTCACCACGCCGCCGAGCACGGTGCCGATCTGGGCCTCTTTCGGTCCGGTTACCACCTTGGACCCCGACAACGCCGGGAATGCAGGCGGCGTGCCCATACCGGTCGCCTGGTGGCAGGCGACGCAGTGTTGCGCGTAGACTTTCTCGCCACGCGCCTTCAATTCGTCGAGCGTCCATGCCTTGCCGGGCGCGTCGGCCACTGCGGCAACCTGCATTTTCTTTTTCTGTTCCGCGACCCACTCGGCGTATTTCGCCGGTTCCTTGACTTCCACCACGATCGGCATGAAGCCGTGCTCCTTGCCGCACAGCTCCGCGCATTGCCCGCGGTAGGTGCCCGGCTTCTCGGCCTTGAACCATGCATCCCGGATGAATCCCGGCACCGCGTCCTGTTTCACCGCCAGCGCCGGCACGTACCAAGCGTGAATCACGTCCTGCGCCGTCACCAGCACGCGCACCTTCTTGCCGACCGGCACCACCAGCGAATTGTCCACCTCGAGCAGATAATTGGGGTTCTGGCTGCGCCCGGCGGCATCGCGGCCGTCGATCTGCGCGCGCGGCGTCGCAAGCGTGCTGTAGAAGCTGATCCCTTCGCCTTCGCCCTTGAGGTAGTCGTACCCCCACTTCCACTGGTAGCCGGTGACCTTGACCGTCAGCTCGGGCTGCGACGCATCCCTCATCTCGACGAGCGCGGTGGTGGCCGGCACCATCATGGCGATCAGGATCACGCACGGCACCAGCGTCCAGATCACTTCGACCAGCGTATTCTCATGAAAATGCGCCGCCTGATGCCCCGCAGACTTGCGATGCTTGAAAACGGCGTAGAACATGAAACCGAACACGCCGATGAAGATCACCACGCAAATCACCGTGATGATGGTATGCAGATCGTAGATACGCTCGCCGAGCGCCGTCGCCGGCGCCTGCAGATTGAGCTTGTATTCGGCAAGCGCCGCCGCGGGATACCACAGGAGCGACAGCAGTGTGCCGACAAACCTCACCATCTTGTTACTCATCATTCCCCCGAAGGAACTTGCCATCCCTGACTACGACTACGCGCGGCCCAGCTCGCGCCGCAACTCCTGCACCAGTATCGCGCGACCGTGCGCATCCCGATGCCGGCCCAGCTCGATTTCCCGGCCGTGCGAACGGATGGCCACGCGCCGCTCGCGCTCGTCACCCGCCACGATCAGCCGCGCCCAGTGGCGGTTGAACTCATAGCGGCTCTCGCGGCTGCCGTCGCGCACTTCGACAGTCAACCGGTCGCGCTCAAGTGCCACGCGCTCATAGTCGTCCGCGTGGTGCTCAATATGCCGCAGCGCAAGAAACAGGCCCAGCATCTCCGCCCCGGCAAATGGCAACAGCGGCCAGGCACCAAGGAGCAGCGTGAATGCGAGAGCGATTCCCAGCGAAACCACGAAAATGAAACCGAAGACCAGGAGGCGCCCGGATGAAGTCAGGGAATTGTTGCGGCGCGCGGTAAACGCGATCCGGGCCACTCCCCCGGCATCAACCCATTCCATCCGGCACGTCCCCGCTAGTGAGCGCTAACCTTCCCGTAAAGTCGGTGGAATTTATCACACCCGCCGTCGGTGTGGCAATAAATCGAGGCCGATTCAGGTTGATTCCGGCGCGGAGAAAATAGGGAAATGAGTGTTGTTTGCAGCTGCCGTAATTGCCTTCAGGTCGAGCAGGGCTGCCACCGAACGCGCGTCGGGTTCGGGCATGTAACCTATGCGCGCGATCAGGGGCGCCCCCAGCCGCTCGATCAACGCGGCGATGTTTTCCTCTGCGCGTGGCATGGCGGGATCGACGTGGTTCGCGCACCAACCCGCGAGCGTGAGGCCCTGCGCGCGTATCGCATGAGCCGTGAGCAGCGCATGGTTGAGGCAACCGAGCCGCATGCCGACCACCAGCAGCACGGGAAGACCTAACCGCCGCGCGAGGTCGGCGGTGTCTTCGCGCGCATTGAGCGGTACGCAAAAGCCGCCCACCCCTTCGACCACGACAAACTCGGCCTGGCCCGCGAGTCTCCGGAAAGCCGCAAGAATCTCCCCGACCCCGATGTCGACCTTGTTCGCGCTCGCAGCAATGTGCGGCGCGACGGCCGGTGCGAAGCAGTACGGATTCACCCAGTTTCGGGGCACCGCCACATTGCTCGCGGCGACGATCCGGATCACGTCATCGTTGATGAGCGCACCTTGCGCATCGGCCTGTGCTCCGGCCGCCACGGGTTTCATCCCCACGACACGCCTGCCGGTCGCCGCAACGGCACGGATCAGCGCGCACGCGACCAGCGTCTTTCCGACGCCGGTATCGGTGGCGGTGACGAACACCCCGTGATGAGCACGCATCTACGCCCTCTTCCCGGGCTGAATCTCGATGACCGGGTGGCCCGAGGGACCCAGGCGTGGCTGCGGTTTCCATGCATGCCCGTACACGACTTCGAAGGTGGCCGGAAGCCTGTTGTCGCGCCGAAACGCTTCGTAACGCTGTTCCACTGTTGCCAGCGCGCGCTTCCCCGAAAGGCCCACATGCCGCCCGTGCAGGATGTTGTGCGCGCCAATGGCCTTGAGATCGCGCATGAGATCGCGCGCGCTCGAATAGGTGAGGGTGATCTGTTCCATGTCCATCACCGGATCGGCCAGCCCGCGGCGCGTGAGCATGTCGCCAAGATCGTGCATGTCGATGAAGCGGTTGACATGAACATGCCGGTCGACCCCGTCATATGCCGCACGCAGTTCCTTAAGGGTGTCAGGGCCGAACGTGCTGAACATGAGCAAACCGCCCGGCGCCAGCACGCGGTGCATCTCGGAAAAAACTCCGGCTGGATCGTCCACCCACTGCAGCGCCAGGTTCGACCAGATCATGTCGCACGAAGCGTTGGCGAGCGGCAGGCATTCGATGTCCGCGCACAGGACGACCGGCGAAGACCGCCCGAACAGCCGGCGCCATTTCGGGGTCCGGGCGCGCGCCCGCTCGACCATGCGCACCGCAATGTCCAGCGCGATAATGCGCGCCGCAGGATAGCGCCGGGCGAGCGGGCCGAGCGCGTTGCCGGTGCCGCAACCGGCGTCGAGTATGGCCGCGGGATGCTGCTTGATGAAGTCGAGCCGCGCCAGCATCCGCAGGCACACCTCATTCTGCAGGACGGCTGCCGCGTCGTAGGTCGCGGCCGCGCGCTCGAACGAGCGGCGCAGCGCCGGCCGATCGATGCGGAACGTCTCATTCACGAAAAAAACTCCCCAGCAGCGCACCGATGGCGACCGGTTTCGACAGAAATGGCGCGTGGGCCGCTCCGTCCACCAATTCGAAGCGTGCACCGGGAATGCCGCGTGCAAGAAATTGACCGGCTGCCGCCGGGGTCACGCGATCGCATTCCCCATGCACCACCAGCACGGGCTGCTTGATCTCGCCGAGCGCGCCACGCAGGTCCGTATCGCGCAGGATCCGGAGGCCTCCTCCCAGCGCATAGCTGCTCGGCACGCCGGCACTCAGGGCGTGGCGCCGCAATTCACGCGCCAACTGGTGCGCGTTCGCATCTCCGAGCACCTGCAATGCCGCGAAGCGCCTGACCGCGCCGGCCGCATCGCTCGCCAGCTCGCGCCCAAATTCGCCCAGAACGCGCTCTTCCATGCCGTGCGGCCAGTCATCGCGACGCACGAAGCAGGGCGTGGCCGAGACTAACGCGATGCGTGCGACCTGCCTGGGCGCCGCTTTAGCCCAAACCATGGCGGCGAGCGCGCCCAGCGACCACCCGAGGACATGGCAGACGGGTGGCGACTCGCGACCGAGCAGTTCCACGACCTGGCGCAGGCTATAGGGCGTGCATGGCGCACTCGCGCCGCATCCAGGTAAATCGAACGCGTGCACCCGAAATCGCAGCGCCAGCATCGACGCGAGCCCGGTAAAAACGTGGGCGCTCGCGCCCCAGCCATGCAGCAGCACCAGGTCTGGGCCCGTCCCGGTAACGGTGCGATTCAAGCGCATTGCAGGTCAGTCAGCGCAGCCGTCAGCTGACGCACGTCGTCGAGACTGTGGCCGGCGGAAAGAGAAATGCGCAGGCGTGCTGTGCCCCGAGGCACCGTGGGCGGGCGTACCGCCGGCACCAGCAACCCGCGCGCCGCCAGGCTTTGCGACAAAGC
>Ga0315912_10005230_pt1 | contig 12000 bp, 13 predicted proteins | sample VfabasoilMG_FD_204469 | JGI IMG/M metagenome (GOLD analysis project Ga0315912, IMG submission 204469) | Garden soil microbial communities collected in Santa Monica, California, United States - V. faba soil | ecosystem: Environmental > Terrestrial > Soil > Garden | place: USA: California... | reverse complement strand
CGTCGCCAGGCGCCTGGCGACCGCCTCCGGGTCCTTGCGCAGCAGTTGGATGTCGATCATTTCTTTTTCAGCTGCTCCAGCTTTTCGCGAATCTTTGCCTCGAGGCCGCGATCGGTCGGCTTGTACCACTCGGGCGCTTCCATGCCCTCGGGGAAATAGCGCTGGCCGGGTGAAATGCCGCCCGCCTCGTCGTGCGCATAGCGATAACCCTTGCCGTAACCGAGATCTTTCATGAGGCGCGTGGGTGCGTTCCTGATGTGCATCGGCACCGGCCGGGTGCCGTCCCTGGCGACGAAATCGCGCGCCGCATTATAGGCTTCGTAGATCGCGTTCGACTTCGCTGCCACCGCGAGATAGATCACCGCCTGGGCGATGGCGAGCTCGCCCTCGGGGCTGCCGAGCCGCTCGTAGGTTTCGCAGGCATCGAGGCACAAGCGAAGCGCCCTGGGATCCGCGAGGCCAATGTCCTCCACCGCCATGCGCACCACGCGCCGGCCGATGTAGAGCGGATCTGCGCCGCCGTCGAGCATGCGCACCAGCCAGTAGAGCGAGGCGTCGGCGTCCGAGCCGCGCACCGCCTTGTGCAGCGCCGAGATCTGATCGTAGAACTGCTCGCCGCCCTTGTCGAAGCGGCGCAGGTTCTTCGCGAGCGTCTGCTCGACGAATGCGCCGTCGATTTCCGCCTTGCCCGTGTTCGAGAGGATCTCGACGGCGTTCAGCAGCCGGCGGGCGTCACCGTCGGCGAACCCGATCAGCCGGTCTTTCGCTTCCTGATCGAAGGTCAGCCCGGTTCTCTGCAGCAACACGCTCATTTCATCGGGCTTCAGGGGTTCCAGCACGTAGACCGAGGCCCTGGAGAGCAGCGCGCTGTTGACCTCGAACGATGGGTTCTCGGTCGTCGCGCCGATGAAGGTCACGAGCCCCCGCTCCACGAACGGCAGGAAGGCATCCTGCTGTCCCTTGTTGAAGCGGTGCACCTCGTCGACGAAGAGGATGGTGTGACGCCCGGAACGCGCGAGCTCGGTCTCGGCCGTCTGCACCGCCTCGCGGATATCCTTGACGCCGCTGAACACCGCCGAAAGGGCGATGAACTGCGCGTCGAACGCTTTCGCCATCAGGCGCGCGAGCGTGGTCTTGCCCGATCCCGGCGGGCCCCAGAGGATCATCGAGTGCGGCTTGCGCGACTCGAAAGCGAGGCGCAGCGGCTTGCCCGGCCCGAGCAGGTGGCCCTGGCCGACCACCTCGCCGATCGTCTTCGGCCGCAGCCGCTCGGCGAGCGGTGCGGCGGGCTCGACCTTGAACAGGTCGTTCACTTCGAGCCCCTCATTTCTCCCCTAATACATCCGCGCCCTTCGGCGCCTCGAAGCGGAACTCCTTGGCGTCGACCTTGGCGTTCGACTCCAGGGCGACAAAGCGCAGGATGGTGGTCTGGCCGAAGTTGTCGGTGAGCTCCATCGCTTGCAGGCCGGCGTCGTTGAAGCCCATGCGGATCTTCTCGAACCCGGCATCGCGGTCCTTCGGCTTCGCGTCGAGCCATTCAAGGCCGTCCTGCGTGCCGGCGTCGGCGAGCTCGAACGCCTTCTCGACGTCGGTCGAGCCGGCGAGCAGCGCCGCCGGCGTCGAGCCGAGAGCGCGCGCGAGCTTGCGCACCGTCACCTGGGCGAGGCCGCGGTCGTAGATCCAGACCCGATCGCCGTCGCCGACGATCACCTGGTCGACCGGCTTGGCATAGACCCAGCGGAACTTGCCCGGCCGCTGGAAGGCGAAGCTGCCCTTCGACTCCTGGCTCAGGCGGCGGTCGCGGTCGTAGACCTTCTGCTCGAAGCTGCCGCGCGCGGTCTGCGTGCCCTTGGCGAACGCCTTGAAGCGCTCGATCGCAGCAGCATTTACAAAACTACTTGTGAAAATCAGTACGACGGCGAGAAGACTTCTCATGCCTACAGCCTACTCGGCTTTCGCCGGTACCAACACCTCGCGGTTGCCGTTGGACTGCATCGGCGAGACCATGCCCGCCCGCTCCATGTCTTCGATCAGGCGCGCCGCGCGGTTATAGCCGATGCGCAGATGGCGCTGCACGAGCGAGATCGAGGGACGGCGGGTGCGCAGCACGATCTCGACCGCCTGATCGTAGAGCGGATCCTTCTCGCCTGCCGGCACGTCGCCCTCGGCTCCGCCGACGCCGTCCATCGCCTCGGGCGGCTCCAGCACCTCGGTCATGTACTCCGGCTTGGCGAGCGAGCGCAGGTGCTCGGCGACGTTGTGCACCTCGTGGTCGGCGACGAAGGCGCCGTGCACGCGCTGCGGCAGGCCGGTGCCCGGCGGCAGGTAGAGCATGTCGCCCGAGCCGAGCAGCGCCTCCGCGCCCGACTGGTCGAGGATGGTGCGCGAATCGATCTTCGACGACACCTGGAAGCCGATGCGCGCCGGGATGTTGGCCTTGATGAGGCCGGTGATCACGTCGACCGAAGGCCGCTGCGTCGCGAGGATGAGGTGGATGCCCGCGGCGCGCGCTTTCTGCGCCAGGCGCGCGATCAGCTCCTCGACCTTCTTGCCGACCACCATCATCAGGTCGGCGAGCTCGTCGATGACGAGGACGATGTTCGGCATCGGCGTCAGCGGCTGCGGGTTGCCGGTGTCGAGCGCAAACGGATCCTCGATCTTGCGCTCGGCGACCTTGTGGTTGTAGCCGGAGAGATTGCGCGCGCCGACGAAGTTGAGCAGCTTGTAGCGCCGCTCCATCTCGGCGACGCACCAGGTGAGCGCGTTCACCGCCTGCTTCATGTCGATCACCACCGGCGCGAGCAGGTGCGGGATGTCCGCGTAGACCGAGAGCTCCAGCATCTTCGGGTCGATCATGATCAGCCGGATGGTCTTCGGCTCGGCCTTGTAGAGCAGCGACAGGATCATCGCGTTCAGCGCCACCGACTTGCCCGAGCCGGTGGTGCCCGCCACCAGCAGGTGCGGCATCTTCCCGAGGTCGACCACCACGGGATTGCCGGCGATATCCTTGCCGAGCGCCAGCGCGAGCGGCGAGTTGATCGAGTGGTAGGCCTCGGAGCCGAGGATCTCGGAGAGGCGCACGGTCTGGCGGTTCGGGTTGGGGATCTCCAGGCCCATGCACGACTTGCCGGGAATCGTCTCCACCACGCGGATCGACTGCACCGACAGCGCGCGGGCGAGGTCCTTCACCAGGTTGACGATCTGGCTGCCCTTCACCCCCACCGCGGGCTCGATCTCGTAGCGCGTGATCACCGGGCCGGGATAGGCGGCGAGCACCTTCACCGAGACGCCGAAGTCGGAGAGCTTCTTTTCGATCAGGCGCGAGGTGAATTCCAGCGTCTCCGCGCTGACCAGCTCGGCGGTTTCGTGCTTCGCCTCGTCGAGCAGCTTGAGCGGCGGCAGCGGCGTGTCGGGCAGCTCCTCGAAGAGCTTCGCCTGCTTCTCCTTCTGCACCCGCACCGACTTCTTGATCTCGACCACCGGCGGCTCGATCCGCAGCGGCGGATGGTCTTCCTCGCGCCGCTTTTCGCTCTCGACGACCAGGCTGCGCTCCTCGCGCGCCAGCTCGCCCAGCCTGCGATCCTGACGCCGCTCCCAGGCCCGCAGGGCAAGGTCGTAGCCGGCCTCGAAGCCCCGCCCGACCAACTCGGAAATCGCCAGCCAGGAGATGCCCGTGAACAAGCTGAATCCGACCGCGGCCGCCGTCAGCAGGAGCAGCGTGCCGCCGGTGAAGCCGAGGCCCGTCGCCGCCGCCCGGCCGGTGACGTCGCCGATGATGCCGCCGTGCACGGAAGGCAGCATGGCGCCGATCGTGGCGAAGCGCAGGTTCTCGAGCGCCGCGCTGGCCACCAGCAGCACGGCGAAGCCGATCAGGGAAACCACGAGCGGGCGGCGCTCGATGCGCCGGTAAGTCCATACGGCGACGGTGCCGGAAAGCGCCACCCACCAGTAGGCCGAAATGCCGAACAGGTAGAGCAGCAGGTTCGACACCCAGGCGCCGACCACGCCGCCGGCGTTGCGCACCACGCCCCCGGTCGAGCTGTAGGACCAGCTCGGGTCGTCGCGGTGGAAGGTGACGAAGATCAGCAGCAGGTAGACGGCGAGCGCGAGCAGCACCAGCCACTTCGCTTCGCGCAACAGACCAACGAGCTTCGCAGGGAGAGGAGCGCTGGCTTTGTCGGCCGCAGCCAGGATTCTTACTCCGGCAGCATGATGGTGTCGCGCAGGACGATGGTCGAGCCGCGCATCTCGATGTAGCCGCCGGTCTGCAGGTCCTTCATCACCCGGCTCACCATCTCCCGCGAGGCGCCGATCATCTTGGCGATATCCTGCTTCGGCAGGCGCTTGGTGACGACCTTCTCGCCGTCGACGTTCTCCGCCATGTCGAGCAGCAGCCGCGCCACCCGGCCGTAGACGTCGAGCAGCGCCAGGCTGCCGATCTTGCGGTCGGCCTCGCGCAGGCGGCGCACCAGGCCGCGCATCACCGCCTGGGTCATCTCGAAGTTCTCGGCCATGCACTTCTTGAAGTCGCGCTTGGCGATCGACAGCAGCTCGCAGGGCTCGATGGTCACCACGCTCGCCGAGCGGGGCTCGTCGTCAATCAGGCCCATCTCGCCGAAGAACTCGCCCGGGCCGAGGATGCTGAGGATGACTTCCTTGCCGTCGGAGTCGCTCATCATCACCTTCAGGCGGCCCGACAGGATCATGTACAGCGAGTCGATGGCGTCGCCGCTCGCCATGATGGTGGTCGAGCGCGGCGCGCTCTTGCGCGTCACCACGGTGGTGAGCGTGCGCAGGTAGTCTTCCGGGAAGCTGGTGAAGAGCGGAACCGTCTTCAGCACCGCCGTCGAGACTGCCGTCGCCATAGAGAAAAATGCCTCCTGCCGCCGATTATAATCCGTCACCCCTATTGGCGTTTCGAACTCCATGGCATCACGCCACATCAAGCTCCTGATCCTGGGCTCCGGCCCCGCGGGCTACAGCGCCGCAGTCTACGCCGCGCGCGCGAACCTGAAGCCGGTGCTGATCACCGGCATCGCGCAGGGCGGCCAGCTGATGACCACCACCGACGTCGATAACTGGCCCGCCGACGCCGACGGCGTCCAGGGGCCGGACCTGATGCAGCGCTTCCAGCGCCACGCCGAGCGCTTCGACACCGAGGTGATCGTCGACCACATCAAGTCGGTGAAGCTGGGCGGGCGGCCGTTCGTCCTCGAGGGCGACGCTACCACCTACACCTGCGATGCGCTGATCGTCGCGACCGGCGCGTCGGCCAAGTACCTCGGCCTGCCTTCGGAGCAGAAGTTCATGGGGCGCGGCGTCTCGGCCTGCGCCACCTGCGACGGCTTCTTCTACAAGGGCCAGGACGTGGTGGTGGTCGGCGGCGGCAACACCGCCGTGGAGGAGACGCTCTACCTCGCCAACATCGCCAAGAGCGTGCAGCTGGTGCACCGGCGCGACAAGTTCCGCGCCGAGAAAATCATGCAGGACAAGCTGATGAAGCGCGTCGCGGAGGGCAAGGTGGGCCTGGTGCTCGACTCCGAGATCGACGAGGTCCTGGGCGATAACAGCGGGGTGACCGGCGTTCTGACCCGGCAGAAAGCGGGGGGCAAGAAGCAGATCACCGCCAAGGGCCTGTTCGTCGCCATCGGCCATACCCCCAATACCGAGTTGTTCGCCGGGCAGCTGACGATGGAGAACGGCTACATCGTCACCCGCGGCGGTCGGGAGGGGCTGGCCACCGCGACCAGCGTTCCCGGAGTCTTTGCCGCCGGCGACGTCCAGGACCATGTCTATCGCCAGGCGGTGACCAGCGCCGGCAGCGGCTGCATGGCGGCCCTCGACGCGGAGAAATTCCTCGATGGGCTGGCCGCCTGACGACGTAGACCCGCTTCCAAAGGGCAAGCGCAAGGAGTTGCCGAAGGCGCGCCCCGCGCCCATTCCGCGCCAGACCCAGCGCGACGAGAAGGCCGCACTCCAGGAGTCGCTAGGCCCGCTTTCTGCCGACGACGCAATGGACACCGGCGAGGAGCTGCTTTTCATGCGGCCCGGCATCTCGCGCCAGACCCTGCGCAAGATGCGCAAGGGGCACTGGGTGGTGGAAGCCCAGATCGATTTACACGGCCTCGACCGTCACGCCGCGCTTTCCGAGACCAGCGAATTCCTGGAGAAGGCGAAAAAGCGGGGCTTGCGCTGCGTGCGCATCGTGCACGGCAAGGGGCTGGGGGTGCTAAAAGCGAAACTGCGGAAGTGGCTGCCGATGAGGGATGAGGTCCTCGCCTTCACCCAGGCACCGCTTGCCCAGGGCGGGAGCGGCGCCTTGCTGGTCCTGCTTAGAAGCTAGACCCGTTAGGACTAGACCCTAAACGGCAGCCTCGTTGGTCTCGCCGGTCCGGATGCGGACCACGTGCTCGACCGAGGTGACGAAGATCTTGCCGTCGCCGATCTTGCCGGTACGGGCGGATTTGACGATGGCGTCGATCGCGCTCTCGACCTGGTTGTTCGCCACCACCACCTCGATCTTCACCTTGGGCAGGAAGTCGACCACGTACTCGGCGCCGCGGTAGAGCTCGGTGTGGCCCTTCTGGCGGCCGAAGCCCTTCACTTCCGTGACGGTCAGGCCGGTCACGCCGACCTCCGAGAGCGCCTCGCGCACCTCGTCGAGCTTGAACGGCTTCACGATCGCTTCGATCTTCTTCATGGACGGTTCCCCTCAGGTTCCTGCCGCGCGAAGGCTGATTGTATTCTAATCCGGCAATGAGCCTGGAGAGCCTGAGCGTCGCCGATTCGCTCGCCGGCGTCGACCGAGACGAATGGAACTCGCTCGCCGGCGAGCAGCCCTTCGTCCGCCACGAGTTCTTCTCCGCCTTGCTGGAAAGCGGCAGCGCCGCGGCGGCGACCGGCTGGCGGCCGCAGTTCCTCCTGCTGCGGCGCTCGGGGGCGCTGGCCGGGGCGATGCCCCTCTTCGCCAAGACCCACTCGTACGGCGAGTACGTCTTCGACTGGGCCTGGGCCGACGCGCACGAGCGCCACGGCGTCGAGTACTACCCGAAGCTTCTCTGCGCCGTGCCGTTCACCCCGGTCCGCGGCAACCGGATTCTGGGACAACAGGAACCTCTGATTCTCGCTGCACTGGAAATGGCGAAGGGCTACTCGTCGTTGCACTTCCTTTTTGCCAATGAAGCGGAAACGCTCGAACAGCACGGACTGCTGCTGCGTCGGACCGTGCAATTTCACTGGCGTAACGAGGGTTACGCCGATTTCGACGGCTTTCTGTCCCGGCTCACCCACGCCCGGCGCAAGAACATCCGCCAGGAGCGCCGCCGGGTGCGCGAGGCCGGCGTGACGCTAAGAGTGCTCGAGGGCGACGCCATCACGCCGGCGCACTGGGAATTCTTCAGCAAATGCTACCGGCGCACCTATGCCGAGCATCGTTCCAGCCCTTACCTCAATCTCGATTTTTTTCTGCGCGTCGGCCAATCCATGGCAAGCCACATGGTGTTGGTGCTCGCCGAGCGCGGTGGGCATGCGATCGCCGCTTCGCTTCTGGTTCGGGACAGGAAGACCCTGTACGGCCGCTACTGGGGAGCGCTCGAGCATGTGCCGCTCCTGCACTTCGAATGCTGCTACTACTCGCCGATCGAATACGCGATCTTGAAGAAACTGCAGATCTTCGAGGGCGGCGCGCAGGGCGAGCACAAGATCTTCCGCGGCCTGCTGCCGGTCGAGACGCTCTCGGCGCACTGGCTCGCGCACCCGCGCTTCGCGCGCGCAGTCGAGCAGTTCCTCGAGCGCGAGGGCGCGGGCATCGCGCGCTACGTGAACGAGCTCGCCGACCACAGCCCCTTCAAACATCGAGAGGAGAAATGATGCGACTCAAGGACAAGGTAGCGATCGTCACCGGCGCGGGCTCCGGCTTCGGCGCGGGGATCGCGAAGCGCTTCGCCGAGGAAGGCGCGAAGGTTCTGGTGAACGATATTTCTCCAACCGGAGAAAAGATCGCGAAAGAGGTCGGCGGCAAGTTCGTGCAAGCCGACGTGACGCAGCCCTCCGGCTGGGAAAAGATGGTGCGCGAGGCCGGCGCGGAGCTGTCGATCGTCGTCAACAACGCCGGCTGGACGCACCGGCGCAAGGGCTTCCTCGAAGTGACCGAGGCCGAGTTCGATCGTGTCTACGCGGTGAACGTGAAGAGCATCTACCTCTCGGCGAGGCACGTGCTGCCCGTCTTCAAGAAGCGTGGCGGCGGCGCGTTCGTCAACATCGCATCGACCGCGGGCATCCGGCCGCGACCGGGCTTGACCGTGTACAACAGCTCGAAGGGCGCGGTGATCACGCTCTCCAAGTCGATGGCTGCGGAGTTCGGGCCCGACAAGGTGCGCGTCAACTGCGTCAACCCGGTGTTCAGCCCCGAGACTTCGCTCTCGGCGGACTTTGCCGGCGGCACGCTAAGCGAAGAGGCGAAGAAGGGGTTCCTCGCCACCATTCCCCTGGGCCGCTTTTCCACTCCGCTCGATGTCGCCAACGCTTGCCTCTACCTCGCCTCCGATGAGGCGTCGCTCATCAGCGGCGTCTGCATCGAGGTCGACGGCGCGCGCTGCGTCTAGGCTTTCTTAAAACCGCCCAAAAGGGCGGCGATCTGGCGCGTCTTGCGCCGGGGCTGTTCGGGCGCTTCGGATTTGGGCTGTGGAGGCGCGGTGCCGGGCTCGTAGGGCTTGGAGAAGATCGGATCGGAATGCGGCTTCTTCTCGGCTGAATGCTGCTGCCTCTTCTCGGGTTCTCGTCGCGGCTCGCGCCGCGCCTCCTGCTGCTGCGGCCTTCGCCGCGGCTCGTCGCCGAGCATGCCGGCGACGGTCCGGGCGCTCGGCCCGAAATTCGGCACGAACTGGCGGTCGATATGCTTCTTGATCAGCTTCTCGATCGCCGCGACCGCTTCCTGGTCTTCGGGCGCGACCAGCGAGATCGCCTCGCCGGTGAGGCCGGCGCGGCCGGTGCGGCCGATGCGGTGCACGTAGTCCTCGGGCGAATGCGGCACGTCGAAGTTGATCACCTGTGGCAGTCCCTCGATGTCGAGGCCGCGCGAAGCGACGTCGGTGGCGACCAGCACGGAAGTCTTGCCGCCCTTGAAGTCGGCGAGCGCCAGCTCGCGCTCGGCCTGGGTCTTGTCGCCGTGGATGGCGTCGGCGTGGATGTGATCTTTCCGCAGCTGGTGCGCGAGGCGATTGGCGCCGATGCGGGTGCCGCAGAACACCAGCACCTGCTTCAGGCCGCGCGTCTGGATGAGGTAGGAGAGGAGCTCCCGCTTCTTCTCGCGCGCCACCGGGTGCAGCACATGCGTCACCGAGTCGGCGGCGGCGTTGCGAGCCGCCACCTGGATCTCCGCCGGGTTCTTCAGGAGCGCGCGGGCGAGGTTGCGGATCTCGTCGGGGAAAGTCGCCGAGAAGAGCAGGTTCTGCCGCTTGCTCGGCAGCAGGGCAATGATGCGCTTGATGTCGGGCATGAAGCCCATGTCCAGCATGCGGTCGGCCTCGTCGAGCACCAGCACCGAAACCTGGTTGAACATCACGGTCTTGTTCTGCACGTGGTCGAGCAGCCGCCCGGGTGTCGCCACCAGCACCTCGACACCGCGGCGCAGCTCGGCGATCTGCGCGTTCATGTCGACGCCGCCGTAGACCACGGTACTGCGCAGCGGCAGGTGCTTGCCGTAGTCGCGGAAGCTCTCGTAGACCTGCACCGCCAGCTCGCGCGTCGGCGTAAGGATCAGCGCCCGAACGGGGTGGCGCGCCGGCGAAGTCGAGGTGCTCGCCTGCGGCGCGAAGCCCTGCAGGATGGGCAGCGCGAAAGCCGCGGTCTTGCCGGTGCCCGTCTGAGCCCCGGCCATCAGGTCGCGCCCGGCGAGCACCAGCGGGATCGCCTGCTCCTGGACCGGCGTCGGCTTCTCGTAGCCGAGGTCGGCGACCGCTTGCATCAGCGGCGGGATGAGCCCGAGTTGTGCGAAAGGCGATGAGCTCAATTGAGAGTGCGTACCGCGCCGCGTTCAGCGACGCCTTCCTGCTGCTCGGTGCCGGGGAGCTTGAGCTCCATGTCCCAGTCGCTCTTCTTCACCGCCGACTGCAGGAGCCGGCAGAGCGAATGCAGCAGCACCGAATCGAACGACAGCGTGATGCCCTGGCCCTCCGCGGGATGCAGTGCGACGATCGGCTGGCCGTTGCGGTCGTGCCCGGTCTGGATGCGCGCCAGCAGCAGCGGCGCGTCGCCGAGCGGGCGTTCGCTGGTGCCGGCGTCGTAGGGCTTGGAGAAATCCGCCTTGGAGACCGCGTGCTCGTGCTCGAGGCCGAGCAGCGCCTTGCGTGCCTCCGGATTCGCTTGCGAGCGTATCCTCGGGCTCGCTTCCTCGGCGAGCTTGACCAGCAGAGGCCACAGCAGCTTGACGAAGCGCCGTGTCAGCGACAGGCGCAGTTCCATGCCTTCGCTGGTGGCGACGAGCATCAGCAGCCGGTCCTGCTCGGCGTCGTAGTCGACCTTCAGTTGGTGCAACTTCATGTATCGATAGTATAGGGCTCTAGCTGCCGCGAATCCGGCGCAACAGGCCGGTAGTCGAGCGCTCGTGCTCGAACGGAATCGACAGCACGCGCCCGCCGCGCGCCAGCACGCCCGGCCCGCCGACGATGCGTTCCACGGGCCAATCGCCGCCCTTGACCAGCACGTCGGGCCGGCAGGCGTCGATCAGCGCCTCGGGAGTGTCCTCGTCGAACCAGGTGACCGCCGCGACCGCTTCGAGCGCCGCGACCACCGCCAGCCGGTCGGCGAGCGGATTGAGCGGGCGCTCGCCGGGCTTGCCGAGGCGCCGCACCGACGCGTCGCCGTTCAGCGCCACCAGCAGCGCGGCGCCGAGAGAGCGCGCGCGCGCCAGGTAGGTGACGTGACCGCGGTGCAGGATGTCGAACACGCCGTTGGTGAATACCAGCGGCCGGGGCAGCGTGCCGAGCCAGCGCACGAGCTCGGCGGGATTGCGGATCTTGTTTTCGAATTCGGGCGGCTTCACGCCGCGGGCTTCTTCTCGGCGGACTCGGGCGGACGGCACAGGTTCTCCCCCGACTTGCAGTACTCGAAGACCTTCACCACCTTCTTCACGCCGTCGGTGGTGCGCGCGATTTCCGACGCGGCGTTGGCCTCGACCTCGGTCACCATGCCCATCAGGAAAACCACCCCGGCCTCGGTCACCACCTTGACGTGGATGGGGTTGAAGTTCTTCGCGCCGAGAAAGCGGCCCTTGATGTTCGAGGTGACGACCGCGTCGCCGGTGCGCGCGGCGAGCGAGGTCTGCGGCCCGATCACGAGCTCGTTCGCGAGCGTGCGCACGCCGGGCAGCGCGGCGACGAGCTTCTCGACTTCGGCGTGGGTCACCGCGTCCGGCACCTCGCCGGTAATGAGCACCTGGCGGTTGTAGGAGCTGACGTTGACATGGACTTTCCAGCCGAAGATCTGGTCGATGGCGCTGCCCGCGCGCGACTCGATGCGCTGGTCCTCGACCTGGGTGCCGGTGCTGCGGCGGTCTTCGTAGGCGCTGTAACCCGCGGCGGCGCCGGCGCCGACGACCACTGCAGCGCAACCGCCGAGCAAGGCGGCGAAGCCCAGCAGCGTCGCGCTTGCCAGAAATCGCGTCATTTCCTCGGGCCGAACAGCTCGTGGTCGATCACGTCGCACAGGCAATGCAGGACCAGCAGGTGTACTTCCTGGATGCGCGCCGTGACCTTGTGCGGCACGCAGATCGAGACATCGCGCGGGTCGAGCGCGGCGACGATCTTGCCGCCGCCTGCGCCCGTGAGCGCCACGACCTGCACGCCGAGCTCGTGCGCGGCCTGCACGGCATCGAGGACGTTGCCCGAATTGCCGCTGGTCGAGATCGCAAGCAGCACGTCGCCGCGCCGCCCGATCGCCCGCAGCTGCTTCGAGAACACCTGCTGCCAGGCGTAGTCGTTGGCGATCGAGGTCAGGGTCGAG
>Ga0315912_10005229_pt1 | contig 12000 bp, 13 predicted proteins | sample VfabasoilMG_FD_204469 | JGI IMG/M metagenome (GOLD analysis project Ga0315912, IMG submission 204469) | Garden soil microbial communities collected in Santa Monica, California, United States - V. faba soil | ecosystem: Environmental > Terrestrial > Soil > Garden | place: USA: California... | reverse complement strand
AGCTCGGAGCCGGCGTCCGCGCCGAACAGCTTGGCCGCGTAGTGGCCGAGCGCGCCCGCAGGTGGGCTGTAGCTTAGATTCACGTCGAGCCGCGTCTGATCAGCCCCGAGCCGCTCGAAGCGGATCACGCCCGCGTGCTCGACGGCAGCGCCGGGCTCCGAATGCCACGCGAGCATCTCGTTCGGGCGATTCACGGTCATGACGGCATCCCACTCGATGGCAGTGCCGACGGGCCCGGCCACGACCCAATGCGAGTGGCCGTTCTCGGCCCGCACTTCGCGCACGCGGCGCATGAACGAAGGGAACTGCTCGGGCTTCTCGAAAAGACTGAACACACGCTCGACCGGCGCATCGACGACGATCGACTTGTGGACGTCGACCACGCCGTAACCGCGGCCGACGCGCTTCAACGGCTTGTTCATGGCGACCCGCGCGATCATCGGTATCGCCACGGCGGCTCCGAGCAGACTAAGCGCACTGCGCTGCTTGATGCCGAACGCAATCAATGCCGCGCCGAGCCCGCCGAGCAGAAAGCGCGGTGCCGTATCCCACTGCTCGCGGCTGAGATCGAATCGCCGCGCGCTGCGCGGTGCTGCGTCTCCGTTGCCATCGCGCTCGGTCAAATGGTCGGCCACTTCGCGCGTGCCCGCGACCTCGCGTAAGCATTCTCGCAGAGTGTCATGCTCTTGCGGCCGCACGTGACCGTGCAGGATCAGGCGGCCTTGATCGGCCGCGACACCGATTGCCGAGGAGTCCGAAAGATGGCGCCGCAGTGCGGCGCGTGCGCGGGCGGCGACGACATCGTCGCGCATCGGGTCTGGCTTCGCGAACGATTTCGCCTGGCCCGCGACCGAATCCGCGAGCGACTTGGCTTGGCCAGCCAACGACTTCGCCTGCGACTTGCACTCGCCTGCCAGGCGCTGAACACGGTCGGCAAGGTCGGTGCGCGCGGCGCGCGTGCCGTCGTTGAGCTTGTGCGCGGCCTTTTCGACTTGCTCGCGCACGGCGGCTCTGCGCCTGCGGCCACTTGTCGGATCCAGCAGGTATGTGATGCCCGAGGTCAGAGCAATGCCCACTAATAGGCGTGTAGCTGTCGTGTTCATGAGGTCCTCCTGGAAACTTCCTTGTCCAATCTCTCCATGTCCGATCTCGGGGGGCCGATGCGATCCGCCGAGAATGGGCGGCAATCGCCGGACGCAATCACGCTCTGCCTACGCTCGGTACCGCTCAATTGGCCATTGGTCTAATCGGCGATGAGCAGCATTGAGAGCGCGCGAAGCGGGAGTGATTCGCCGCTGCGTGCGAGACTTGCACGGTCCTTGCATGTCGCGTCGCGGAGCGCTGCCAGGACGCCGCTCAGCAAGGCCGATTGAAACTGTGCTCGCACAAATTTTGGAATCGGGGTGAGACATGGATGTAAATACCCACTCGCGCAACACGACTGCTGATCGCGGCCACGCTCGCAAGCTCGACGGATATACGATTCACCTGCTCAAGCTCGACGGCACCGTCGCCACGGTCGGAAAGACCCGCCGAGACGGCACTGCCAAGCTGACGGTCGAGGTCCGCGATCGCAGGAGCGAACGCCGGATTCCCGTCAAGCTCGCACGCAACCCGCGATCGTCCAAGTTCGCGCGTACCGTCGGTGAAATGAAAGCCGAGCTCCTGCAGCGGGCGGGCCGCGGCCAGTCCAGTTAGAAGGCCTCGCGGCGCGAGTCGGCGCCAGCGTTGCCCGCTACTACGCCGCCGTCTTTACGACGTCGTAGGTGACCAGTCTGTGCCCCGGTAACTCGGCGTTTCGCCCCCGCGATGTAGCCGTCGAGGCTCATCGCAACCGAGTAGCGGGTGCGGCGCATGGTCGTTACCTCCGCGCCGAGCGCTGCCGGCGGCGCGCAGTCCCCTTCTTTCGCACCGCTCTGCTGCCTTTCGGCTTTTGCGGCCGCTTACGCGCAACGGCGAGCGCCTGCGCGAAATACCAGCGATGGCCCTCAAGATCTTCGGCGCCATAGCGGCGCGCACCGTAAGGCGTGTCCCTCGGCTCCTCGATGATCGTGGCACCCGCTTTGGTGGCTCGCGCGTAGTGCTTTTCGACGTCAGCGACGTCGACGTAAAGGTTCGCCGTCCAGTGGCCGATCGCCCGCGGGCCTTTGAAGTCGGGTCCCGGGCTGCCGAACATCAACAGCGACTTACCGAACGTCATCGAAACGTGAGAGACGCGACCGTCCGGCCCCTTCAAGACCTCGTCCGGCGTGAGGCCGAACGCCTTCGCGAGCCAGTCGACGGCCGCTGCGGCGTCCTGATAGAGCAAGTACGGGGTGATCGCCATGGCTCGGCTCCTCGGCTTCGGGCTCGTCGCCGCATTGTGCCCTGCAGATTAGTGCGCCTTCATGACATGTGATGTCATGATTGCGGTGTACGGTGTAGCCATGCGCGCAGACCGACTGATCTCGATCGTCCTATTGCTCCAGGCGAATGGCCGCATGACGGCCGAGAACCTGGCGTCGCGCCTCGAAGTCTCGCAACGCACGATCCTGCGCGACATGGATGCGCTGAGCAGTGCCGGAGTGCCCGTCGTTGCGGAGCGCGGCACGGGCGGCGGCTGGCGCCTCATCGACGGGTACGAGACGAAGCTCACGGGGCTGACACCCGCCGAGATCCGCTCGTTGTTCCTCGCTCGCCCGCCCGCACTGCTCGCCGAGCTCGGCCTCAAGGAAGCGGCCGACGCCGCTTGGCTCAAGCTGCGTGCCGCCCTGCCCGTCGGGGTACGCGAGCAGGCGGAATTCGTGCGGCAACGCTTGCTCATCGATTCGCGCAATTGGCGCGATTCCACGGAGCCGCTCACGACGTTGCCGGTGCTGCTCGAAGCGCTCTGGAGCGGCGAGCGCCTCAAGTTCGTCTATGAAAAAGCCGACGGCGAGGCCAGCGAGCGCGAGGTCGACCCCCTCGGGCTCGTCGCTCGAGCCAACCGCTGGTATCTCGTGGCGGCCAGAGGCGAGGAGCGCCGAACGTACCGCGTGTCGCGAATCAGCTCCCCGCAGATCTTGCCCGAGCGTGCCGCCCGGCCAGAAGGCTTCGACCTAGCGGCCTATTGGGAAGCGTCGTCGAATCGCTTTCGCGAGCACTTGCCGCGTTACAACGCGACTTTCTTGGTTACCGAGCACATCCTGCCGTGGGTCTGCTATCGGCCCTGGCGCGTGCTCGAGCAAACGCCGGCCGGAGACCACCGCTATCGCGTGTCGCTGCGCTTCGACGCGCCGGAGGAAGCTCGGCAGTTCGCGCTCGCGCACGGTGCCGAGCTCGAGGTGCTCGAGCCGCCGGAGCTGCGGGAGCACGTGATCGCGACGGCCCAGGCCGTCCTGGCGGCGTACGCCGGCGCTGCGCCCGCGCGCGCACCGCTCGACGCGGTCAACTGCTCGTTGGCCGCACCTGCGCCATCAAGGCGAGCATCCGGCCCTCAGGGTCTTTGAAGAACGCCATCCATTCTTCGATTCCGTCGGCGTGACGGAAGATCAGGTGCGGCGCTCCCTTGAACTCGACGCCGCGTGCCGTGAGCTCGTTGTACGCGGCGCCAATGTCCTCGACGCGCAAGTACAGAATCGACTCCGGCCCCGCCTCAGAGCCCTCCGCGCTCAGGTAGAGCCGCGTGCCGCCAAGGTCGAAGAACGCGAGCTTGCCGAACGTATATAGATGTTTGAGTCCCAACACCTGGCCGTACCAGGCGCAGGCTTCGTCGATATCGCGGACCGTGCGCGATATCTGCCCGAGGGGGCCGAGGCGCAGCTCAGGCGTCGTCATAGCGATCTCCTCATTCATGGCGCGGCGGTAGGCGGCGCTGCTCTTAGGTACCCCAGGCCAACGCTGCAGGTCCGCACGGCCGCGCAGACCGAGCTTCGCTATGGCGTTGCGGACGTGATATTTCACTGCGTCACGGCTGATCCCCCGGCGCACGGCGATGCGTGCATTGCTGAGGCCGTGCCGGACTGCGTGCACGACCGCCCATTCGGCGGGGGTCAGAACATCGTCGTGCGGCGGGCGGCCGCGGCGCCGAGCGAGCTTCTGGGCTAGGGACATGGCGCAGATGGTAGCGTTCCGCTACCGTCATTTCCCTCCCCCGCGGCACCGGCGGCCCGGCATCGGCATGGCGAAGCACCGGATTTTCTTCCTCGCGATCCTGACGGCCCTCACACTCGGCAGCTGCGCGCGCAAGCAGCTCAGCGATGCCGAGATCGTGGCGCTCGACGCCGTCGCCCTGCGGGCGGAAATCGTGGCGCAGCGCGTTTCGGCGCTGCGAGTGACGCAGGTGTACTTGCACCGCATCGCGGCGCTCGACGACTCCGGGCCGACGCTTTCGGCCGTGATCGAGCTGAACCCCGACGCCGAAGCGATCGCTCGGCAACTCGACGAGCAGCTCGAGCGCAGCGTGCCGGGCCCGCTGCACGGCGTGCCGGTGCTGCTGAAAGCCAACATCGACACGGCCGACCGCTTGGCGACGAGCGCGGGCTCGCTCGCACTGGCCGAGCATTACGCGCGCGCCGACGCTGAGGTCGTCGCTAAGCTGCGCGCGGCGGGTGCCGTGGTGCTCGGCAAGACGAACTTGAGCGAGTGGGCCAATTTTCGCGGCCGCAAATCGACGAGCGGCTGGAGCAGCCTGGGCGGTCAGACGCGGAATCCATACGTGCTCGACCGCAATCCATGCGGCTCGTCGAGCGGCTCGGCTGTCGCGGTGGCCGCGCGCCTCGCACCGCTCGCCGTCGGCACCGAGACCGACGGCTCGATCGTGTGCCCTGCAGGCGTGAACGGCGTCGTCGGGTTCAAGCCCTCGATCGGCACGGTGAGCCAGCGCGGGATCGTGCCGATCGCCCATAGCCAGGACACCGCGGGTCCGCTGGCGCATACGGTCGCGGACGCCGCGTTGCTGCTGTCGGTGCTCGCCGAGCCGAACACCGCTCCGGCGGTGCCGGCTTCTGCCGCCGGACTGCGCGTCGGGGTGATACGCAACTACGATGGCGCTGGGCGCAATGCGGCCGTCGAAGCGGCGTTCACGGAGGCGCTCGCCGCGCTCGAGCGCGCCGGCGCCGTGATCGTCGATCCGGTCGAAGCCGCGTTGCCACCCGAAGTCGCGCGAGCCGAGCTCGTCATTCTCCTAGCCGAGTTTCGCGACGACCTCGGAGCCTATCTGGGCGGCGTGGAGCGCGGACCGCGAACGCTCGACGAGCTGATCGCATTCAACACGGCGCGAGCGGACGAGGTCATGCCGTACTTCGGCCAGGAGCTGATGCTCGCGGCGCGCGACAGCGGCGGCACCGCCGACGCCGCATACGCCGCCGCAATACGAACGGTCGAAGCGGCTCGTTCCGCGCTCGCGGAGCTATTCACGCAGCGCGATCTCGGCGCGCTCGTGGCGCCGACGAACGGCCGCGCTTGGCGAACGAACTACGAAACCGGGGACTCGTACGAGACGAACAGCTCGGACATCGCGGCCATCACCGGCTACCCGAGCCTGACAGTGCCCGTTCGCCTCGCTGACGAGCTGCCGCTCGGCGTGAGTTTCATCGGCCGGCCCGGTGACGAGTCGTCGCTGCTGGCGCTCGGCGCGGCGCTCGAGCGAGAGCGCGGCGCTTTCCCCGAGCCTCGCTTCCTGCCGTCGCTCGACTGAGCCGCGTCAGCTCTTCTCGACGTCGCCAAGCTTGTCGTAGTAGACGAGCCCCGCCTTCGCCAGCGGCTCGCGCATCTTGTAGATGTCGAGCCCGAGCTCCCCGGCCGCGAGCTTCGCGCGCTTCTGCTCTTCGTTCGCGATGCGCTTCCTGCTCGCCTCGAGCACGCTCGCGGCGTTGCGGCGCGGCACGACGACGACGCCGTCGTCATCCGCCACGATCGCATCGCCGGGATTCACGAGCATGCCGGCGCAGACGATCGGAATATTCACCGAGCCCACCGTCGCCTTCACGGTGCCCTTGGCGGAAATTGCGCGGCTCCAAACCGGGAAGCGCATCTCCGTGAGATCCTTGACGTCGCGCACCCCGGCGTCGATGACGAGGCCGAGGATGCCGCGAGCGCGGAACGACGTTGCGAGCAAGTCGCCGAACATGCCGTCGGAGTTTGGCGCGCTGACGGCGACGACGACGATGTCGCCCGGTTTCGCGAGCTCGACCGCGACGTGCAGCATCCAGTTATCCCCCGGATGCAGCAGCACCGTGATCGCACTGCCGCCGATGCGCGCGCCCGAGTAGATCGGCCGCAGGTACGGATGCAGCAGACCGGTGCGGCCTTGCGCCTCGTGCACCGTCGCGACGCCGTGCTCGCCGAGCTCCTTCACGACGCCAGAATCGGCGCGCTCGATGTTGCGGACGGCGACGTTGTTCTGCACCTGCTGTCTCCTGCCACTCCGGGAAAGTCCGGCGCTTATACTAGCCGCCGATCATTACAGCACAAGCCGGAGAGGCCGTGACCGACAACGCCCCGCTGACTGGAATCAAAGTCGTCGACATGACGGAGGCACTCGCGGGTCCGTACTGCGCGATGTTGCTGGGTGACCTCGGTGCGGACGTCATCAAGGTCGAGCGGCCGGGCGACGGCGATCAGGCGCGCGGTTGGGGGCCGCCGTTCCTCGAAGGCGAGAGCGCGTACTTCCTGTCGGTCAATCGCAACAAGCGCAGCATCGAGCTCGACACGAAGAACGCCGACGACTTGCGCGTCTTGCAGACGCTGATCGGCCGCGCCGACGTGTTCCTGACGAACAATCCGCGGCTCGAGTCGCTGGCGCGCTCGGGCCTCGACCCGGCGACGCTGCGCGCGCGTCATCCGCGGCTTGTCTACGGCGCGATCAGCGGCTACGGCCACACCGGACCGAAGGCAAATCGCGGCGGCTACGACATCATCGCGCAGGGCGAAGCCGGGCTCATGGCGCTGACCGGTCCCGTCGAGGGCGGGCCCACGCGGTTCCCATCGCCTATGGCCGATATCTCGGGCGGGATCTACACCTGCATGGGCGTTCTCGCGGCTCTGTATGCGCGCGACAATCGCTCGACCGGCAGCAACGTGGGTCAGCTCATCGACGTCGCGCTCGTCGATGCGCAGCTATCGTGGCTCGCGAATATCGGCGCGAGCTATTTCGCCACGGGCAAGCGCCCTCCGCGGCTCGGCAACGCCCATCCGAACGTCACGCCGTATCAGCCCGTCCGCGCTCGCGACAAAATCATGATCATCGCGGTCGGCAACGAACGCCTCTGGGCGAAGTTCTGCAAAATTCTCGGCGTCGAGGCTACGCTGATGGTCGACGCGCGTTTCGCGACCAACGCGGACCGCTCGATGCATCGCGTCGAGCTCATCGACGAAATCGAGAAGATCCTCGTGCGGCGCTCGGCGGCGGAATGGGTCGACGAGCTCGTCGCCGCGGGCATTCCGGCCGGGCCGATCAACTTTCCGGACGAAGCGCTGACCGACGAGCACATCCTCGCCCGAAACATGATCGTCGAGCTCGAGCATCCGCTGATCGGCGTCGTGCGCTCGATCGCCGCGCCGATGCGGTTCGCCGAGAACGGACCGACTTACCGCCGCTATCCGCCGCGCCTCGGCGAGCACAACGACGAGGTTCGCGCCGCCGCAGCGACGTGGTAATGGGGACCGCGTGGTAATGGGGACGGACTTATTTTTCGCAAGAAAATGGATCCGTCCCCATTTTAGCTCGGGCCGTCGCTAACGCTCGCGAACGTTTTCCAAGTACGCGCGGAAGCTCGGGCCGAGATCCGGATGCCGGAGGCCGTACTCGACAGTCGCGCGCAGATAACCGAGCTTGCTGCCGCAGTCGTAGCGGATGCCGGCGAATGGCAGCACGTGCACGGGCTCGTCCGCGAGCAACGCCGCGATACCGTCGGTCAGCTGAATCTCGCCTCCGGCGCCGCGCTGCGTGTGCTCGAGTTTCTTGAAAATCGCCGGCGTCAGGATGTAGCGGCCTACGACCGCTAAGTTCGAGGGCGCATCCGCCGGTTTCGGCTTCTCGACGATCTTCGTGACGCGCTGCGCGCCACTCGGCTCTTTCTGCACGGCCACGATGCCGTAACTGCCGGTTTGATCGCGCGGCACCGTCTCGACAGCGAGCACGCTCGCCCCATGCTTCTCGAAGTGTGTGCGCATTTGCTTGAGGCAGCCTACCTCGCCGTAAATCAGGTCGTCGGCAAGATGCACGAAAAACGGCTCGTCACCGACGGCGTGCTTCGCGCACAGCACCGCATGACCCAGACCGAGCGGCACGCCCTGCCGGACGAAGATGCAAGTCGCTTCCGGTGGGATGATGTCGCGAACGAGCGCCAGCAGGTCGTGCTTACCCGCCTCGGCCAGTTGGCGCTCGAGCTCGGCGTCAGTATCGAAGTGATCTTCAATGGCTCGTTTCGACGACCCTGTGACGAAGACCAAGCGTTGCGCGCCCGCCTCGAGCGCCTCTTCGACGGCGTACTGGATCAGCGGCTTGTCGACGATCGGCAGCATCTCTTTGGGAGACGCCTTGGTCACCGGCAGGAACCGCGTCCCTCGACCTGCGACCGGAAAAACTGCTGTTCGAATCCCTGGCATCGATATCTCTCGTTGACCGTTCTCGAAAGATGATACCTAACGTGGCGTGACGGTGGTGGGGCGAAGCTCACACAAACCCTGACACGGGCGCGGGCACGGGGACCACGACCCCGCGCCCGCCCCGGAAACGCGAGCTGTCAGCGAGCGGGCGGCGGCGGATCCGCGACGAGAATGTTCGCCTTGTTGATCTCGATGATGCGGGCGCCGATGCCTTTGACGCGCATCAACGCTTCGGGCGTATCGAAGTTACCGTTCGCCTGGCGATCCGCGACGATCGCCTCAGCCAGCGCAGGGCCGACGCCCTGCAGCTCGCTCGCAAGCTTCGCCGCATCCGCTTTGTTGATGTTGACTGGGCCCGCTGCTGCGGCCAAAGCGCCGCAACCAAACGCGAGCGCAGAGCTGACTCGGAACAGAATCGATTTCATGGCCATGGCTCCTGTGATGAAAAGGAGCGGCCATGCTAGTCGGGGCTTACAACGCGATCAGTCAAGCAAACTCGGCTGATCGAGCAGTTTCTCTCTACGCCCGGGCGAGAACGTTCTCGAGCGGTACGCTTTGAATCGGACGCACCGTCTCCCACAACTTGCAGCTCGGGCAATGCCAGATGAAGCGCTGCGTGCTGTAGCCGCAGTTCCCGCAGCGATAGCGAGCGCTGGCCATCGCAATCGTGCGCAAGCTGCCGGCGATGCGCTGGATCGCGGCGGCGCGCTCGGCTGCGGGTAACGTGCGCAGCTCGGCAGCGTTGACGAGATTCGCAAGCACCGGATGCTCGAACACGAAGCGCTCGACGGCACCCGTGAGCGCGTTCGAGCCGCTCAAGTTGCCGATGATCGCCGCGTAGGCAAGGTCGCGGTACAACGAAGCGTCTTTCGCGATCAGCTCCTCGACGTAGGCATCGAACTCCTGCATGCCGCCGGCCGCGCGATAACACTCGAGCAACGGCGGCAGCACCTCGCTGATGAAGTGACGATCGGCCGCGATGACTTGCTCGTACAGCGGAATCGCCTGCGCGTAGTCATTCTCCTCGCGCGCCAGCGCCGCACGAATCAGAGTGCCGCGTAGAGCGCCGGACTCGCTGCGCACCGTGTGGCGCAGATGCTCGCGCGCCAGCGCACGATCGCCGGCAGCTCGAGCGATCTCGGCGAGCTCGCAATAGTAGTGTGCGACTTGGCTCGACTTGCCGCCGCGCAGGATCTCGAGTTTGCGCAACGCCTCGATGGCCTTCTGCCACTCCTGCTCGCGCTCATAAATCGCCACGAGCTTTTCGAGCGCAGCCTCGGCGAGCGTGGTGCTGTCGCGCAACTGACTGAAGAGCTGCTCCGCCCGATCGAACAACCCGGCCCCCAGATAGTCTTCTGCGAGGGCGAACAGTGCTTGATGCCGCTGTGCTTCGTTGAGATTCGGGCGCGCCAGCAAGTTCTCGTGAACGCGTATCGCGCGCTCCATCTCGCCGCGCCGGCGAAACAGATGGCCGAGCGCAAAGTGTGTCTCGAGGGTATCGTCGTCGACTTTCGCCATCTGCACGAATAGCTCGAGCGCCTCGTCCGTGCGGCGGTTCAAAACCAAATTCAGCCCGCGCAGATAATCCGCGCTGACTTGCGGCGGCAGATCTCGGTCGCGATCGCTGTAAAGCCTGTAGATGTACCCGATCGCAAAGATCGCCAGGAACAATGCGGCTATGAGGAACGTGGCGTCTGTGGGCATCGGTTACAACGATGGTGGCCGGGCACGCAACTCGGCCTCGGCGTATTTCAGATCTTGTCGCAGACGTCGCTTCTCGCCGGCGGAGCGCCACAGTGCAAAGCCGGCCGAAAGCACGCCGAACAGCCACCCGACGGCGAGCGTGACGGCGAACGCGACGGCCATCGATACCTGCTCGAACCGCACGAGCCCGATGTCGACGTCGATCGGCTGCGGATTGCTATAGGCGAAGACGCCCGTGAGCAGCAGCAGTGAGATCAAGACGGCGGCGTAGGCGAGCCGGCGCACCGTCGTTCGCGTCCTTCCGGTGGTCACGACCCACGATTGTAGGGCCGTGGCGCTAGTCACGCACGGGCAAGTGCCGGGACTCGTTGACTCGCTCGCGAAGATCCTTGCCGGGTTTGAAGTGCGGGACGTTCTTGCCGGCCAGCGCTACCGCCTCGCCGGTTTTCGGGTTGCGACCCATCCGCGGCGGGCGGTAGTGCAAAGAGAACGAACCGAAACCGCGAATTTCGATTCGTTCCCCGTTCGCCAGCGCCTCGCTCATGAGCTCGAGAATGTGCTTGACGGCCAGCTCAACGTCCTTGGCAGGCAAATGCTTTTGACTGCGCGCGATCGACTCGATCAGCTCGGATTTTGTCATCAGTACGGACCTTGTTGCTCGGCCTCGGCACACCTCGCGCTAACGCGCGAAGCCCTCAATCATTCGGATTCATCTGCTCTTTCAGCAAATCGCCGAGCGTAGTGCCCGTCGTCGAGCGACCGGACTCGCTCTTGTAGTTCTGCAGCGCCTGCTGTTCCTCGTGAACCTCCTTGGCCTTGATCGACAGCGAGATGATGCGCGTCTTGCGGTCGACGCCCGTGATCTTCGCCTCAATCGTGTCGCCAACCTTGAGAGCCGTGCGCGCGTCTTCGACGCGATCACGCGCGATCTCCGAAGCACGCAGGTGGCCGATCATGCCGCCTTCGAGAGCGACGGTTGCGAGCTTCGCGTCGAGCTCCTGAACGACACCGGACACGATGCTGCCTTTCGGATGGTCGCCCAAGAACAGCGACAACGGATCCTTGTCGAGCTGCTTGACGCCGAGCGAGATGCGCTCGCGCTCGGGGTCGATCGCGAGAACCGTCGTCTCGAGCTCCTCGCCCTTCTTGTAGTTGCGCACGGCTTCTTCGCCGGGCACGTCCCACGAGAGGTCCGACAGATGCACGAGGCCGTCGATGCCGCCCGGCAAGCCGATGAACACGCCAAAGTCGGTGATCGACTTGATCTGACCGGAAACCTTGTCGCCCTTCTTGTAGTTCTCGCCGAACTCGACCCACGGGTTCGGCTTGCACTGCTTGAGACCGAGCGAGATGCGGCGGCGCTCCTCGTCGATGTCGAGGACCATGACCTCGACCTCGTCGCCGATCTGCACGACCTTGTGCGGGTTGACGTTCTTGTTGGTCCAGTCCATCTCGGACACGTGCACCAGGCCTTCGACGCCCTCTTCGATCTCCGCGAAGCAGCCGTAGTCGGCGATGTTCGTGACCTTGCCGAAGAGCCGCGTGCCTGGCGGATAACGCCGCGCGAGGTCGGCCCACGGATCCGCGCCGAGCTGCTTCAGGCCGAGCGAGACGCGATTGCGCTCGCGATCGAACTTCAGCACCTTGACCTCGAGCTCCTGACCGACGCTGACGACCTCGGACGGATGCTTGACGCGTTTCCACGCCATGTCCGTGATGTGCAGCAGG
>Ga0315912_10005228_pt1 | contig 12003 bp, 12 predicted proteins | sample VfabasoilMG_FD_204469 | JGI IMG/M metagenome (GOLD analysis project Ga0315912, IMG submission 204469) | Garden soil microbial communities collected in Santa Monica, California, United States - V. faba soil | ecosystem: Environmental > Terrestrial > Soil > Garden | place: USA: California... | reverse complement strand
TCTCGCGCAACCGGATCGCCCATGAATGACGTCGCCGCCCCTACCATCGCCTCGCCGGTCGCGACCTCGACGCCGAAGATCGTCGCGCGCAACCTGACGTTCCACTACGGCACCTTCCAGGCGCTCAAGCCGCTCCAGCTCGAGTTCGCCGATCGCAAGGTGACCGCGCTGATCGGGCCGTCGGGCTGCGGCAAGTCCACGCTGCTGCGCATCTTCAACCGCATCTACTCGATCTACCCCAACCAGCGCGCCAGCGGCCAGGTGCTGCTCGACGGCGAGGACATCCTCGATCCGCGCTACTCGCTCAACCGCCTGCGCGCCCAGGTCGGCATGGTGTTCCAGAAGCCCGTGCCGTTCCCGATGTCGATCTACGAGAACGTCGCGTACGGCATCCGCCACTTCGAGAAGCTGTCGCGCGCAGAGATGGACGCGCGCGTCGAGGGCGCGCTGCGCCAGGCCGCGCTCTGGGACGAGGTGAAGGACAAGCTCAAGCAGAGCGCGCTCGGACTTTCGGGGGGCCAGCAGCAGCGCCTGTGCATCGGACGCGCCGTCGCCCTCAAGCCGCAGGTGCTGCTGCTCGACGAACCCACCTCCGCGCTCGACCCGATCGCCACCGCGCGCATCGAGCAGCTGATCGAGGAGCTGAAGCAGCACTACACGATCGCGATCGTGACCCACAACATGCAGCAGGCCTCGCGCATCTCCGACTACACGGGTTTCATGTACCTCGGTTCATTGATCGAGTTCGGCGTCACCACCCAGATCTTCGAGCGGCCGCGCGAGCGCATGACCGAGGACTACATCACCGGCCGCTACGGCTGAGCGCGAGGACAAGACCATGGCATCGGACCACATCGTGAAGAGCTTCGACGACGAGCTCGCCGAACTCACCGGCGCGATCGCCGAAATGGGCGAGCGCTCGCGCAGCCAGCTCGGCGCGGCGATCGCGGCGCTGCTCGCGCGCGACGCCGCCGCGGCCGCGCGCGTGGTCAAGCTCGACCTGGAGGTCGATGCGCTCGAGCAGCTGGTCGACGCGCGCGCGCTGCGCGTGCTCGCGCTGCGCCACCCCATCGCGCGCGACCTGCGCGACGTGCTCTCGGCGATCCGCATCGGCATCGAGTTCGAGCGCATCTGCGACTTCGCCAAGAACATCGCGAAGCGTTCGATCGCCCTGCGCGGCAACCCGCCCGAGGCGCTGCTGCGCTCGATCGCGGGCCTGAGCGAGATCGCCACGCGCCTCCTGGCCGACGTGCTCGATGCCTTCAACCGCCGCGACGTCCAGCTTGCGCTGCAGGTCTGGGCCAGTGACGAGCAGCTCGACGAGGCGTTCAGCGCCGCCTTCGTCGCCATCCTCGACTACATGCGCGCCGAACCGGGCAACGTGCAGCCCGGCGCGCACCTGCTGTTCATCGCGAAGAACATCGAACGCATCGGCGACCACGCGACGAACGTGGCGGAAAGCGTGCACTTCATGGTCACCGGCGAGATGCTCACGGGCGATCGGCCGAAGGGTGATCGTTCGAGCGAGTGATGGCGGTAGCGGTGCGAGCCGGGCAAGCCCGGCTCTACGGGTCCGGGCGCGCCGTCGCAGAGCGGAGCCTGCTCCGCTGCTGCCAGGCAGTCGGCGCCGGGCACGCTCGGCGCGACAGGCGCATCGATGGGGAACATGACGCCCGTGTGCCATCCGGCCGCGATGTCATCACACTGAAAACAACGCTGGCTACAGTCTCCGCGCCCCTTATCACAAGAGTGCCACCCCGATGAAACATGCTTCGCGACTGTTGACCCTCGCCGTGCTCGCGGCACTCGCCCCGGCCGCGCAGGCCGAGATCGCCATCGACGTGTTCGGCGGCTACGAGGTCAGCCTCGAGGGCCTGATGCAGGCCGACGGCTACTGGTTCGACAACGACGTGCTCGACCTCAACTCGCCGGGCACGAACGACGGCGCGAACACCGAGTTCGAGCAGCGCCGTGCCGAGGTCATCCTCAAGGGCAAGGGCACGCGCTTCGACTGGGTGGTCGGCTACGACGGCAAGGCGAACAAGTTCCTCGATGCGAACCTGAAGTGGAAGCTCGGCACGGCCTACCTCCAGGCCGGCCAGTACAAGCAGCCGAACAGCATGGAGGAACTCTCCAGCACGCGGCACAACGATTTCATCTCCAAGGCCATGGTCACGAACCTGTACGGCGTGGCGCGCCGCCTCGGCGTCGCCTATGGCGACGACCGCCCGAACTGGGGCTACCAGGTCAGCCTGTTCGGCCGCGAACTCACGCGCAACCTCGCGCAGGGCGCCGGCTTCGGCGGGCGCGCGTACTACGCGCCGATCCTGGAGGAAGGCCAGGTCCTGCACGTGGGCGTCTCGGCGCTCGACTACGACACCGACCACTTCGACACGGCGCGCCTGCGCGTGCGGCCCGATGCCGACCTCGCCACGATCCGCCTGGTCGATACCGGCAACGTCACCGATGCCGATCGCCGCCGCACGTACGGCTTCGAGGGCATGTACGTCCAGGGCCCGTTCAAGGTGCAGGGCGAGTACATGCAGCAGACCGTCGACCGCTTCACCCGCGCCGATTTCACCGGCGACAGCTGGTACGTGTCGGGCCTGTGGAACATCACCGGCGAGACCTGGGGCTACAAGGCCGGCGTGCCCACCACGCCCTACCCGAACACGCCCGAGTCGGGCATGTGGCAGGTCGGCGTCCGCTACGACAAGACCGAGCTGAACGACGGCCTCGTGCGGGGCGGCGAGGAAAGCAACATCACGCTCGGCGTGAACTGGTACTGGCGTACGAACTTCAAGGTGAGCCTGAACTACGTGATGGTCGACAGCAGCCGCTTCATCTCCAATGCCATCGGGGTGCGCGACGACAATCCGAACATCCTCGAGACGCGCCTGCAGTTCTATTGGTGAGCGATGCGCGCGGCCGGCGCGGGTGATCGGCGCAGGAATTGTCTCCTGCGCACGGAACCCCGGACCGGACCTGGTGTCGATACTCCCGGGACCGGGAGCGACTGCGATCGATGCCGCACCGCAGCATCCCGTGCCGCCGACGTGAAATCCACGTCGGCGGCATTTTCGTTTCGGGATTCCGGATCCGGATTCGGGGACTCTGCAAGGGGTGTGAAAGATTGCGCGGGGTTGCTCGGTCAGGTATGCGGGCACGGCGATCGGCGCTGGCGGAACACTTGTTCCCCAGCGGCGGCCGGCGTACCGTCAGTCGCTTGATTCGGTGCATCCGGTAACCGTCCTGGGCCCGTAGTGACGGCGCCGGATCCGAGTCGAGCGCGAATGCCGCCTCGGCGGTCATACAGATGCGGGGCAACCCGCCTTGAACAATCAGCGGAGATCTCTCATGTCGAACAAAGTCGTGAATTCCCTGTCGCTCGCGGTGGGCGCTGCCCTGCTCGGAACCTGCTTCGCTGCCAGCGCCGCGAACCCGTTCCAGCTCAACGACCTCGGCCAGGGTTACATGCAGACCGGCGATGCGCCTGCCGCCGACAAGGCGAAGGAAGGCAAGTGCGGCGAGGGCAAGTGCGGCGCCGACAAGAAGGCGAAGGAAGGCAAGTGCGGCGAAGGCAAGTGCGGCGCCGACAAGAAGGCCCACGAGGGCAAGTGCGGCGAAGGCAAGTGCGGCGCCGACAAGAAGGCCCATGAGGGCAAGTGCGGCGAAGGCAAGTGCGGCGCCGACAAGAAGGGCAAGGAAGGCAAGTGCGGCGAAGGCAAGTGCGGCGGCGACAAGAAGGGCAAGGAAGGCAAGTGCGGCGAGGGCAAGTGCGGCGGCGACAAGCACTGAGGCAGGACTGGGCCGGAAGCTGAAATCCTGCGCTCATCTGGAGCGTAGAAGAGGCTTCCACACCCCGCCAAACCCGGGCCGTGCCCGGGTTTGGCGCCCCCTGACCCAGGGGGCTGAACAGCAGGGGCAGGCTGTTCCTCGCGAGCGTTCGTGCACGGCGCTTCGCTTGTAGCGCTTGGCGCGTCGATCAGCAGGCTGCGAGGGGTTGGTGAGCGCATTGGTGGATGTGGTCGAACGACTGCATCCGCGAGCGCCTGCTCCAGGCGAAATCCGTTCGATCCGAAGGAGCGACGCGATCCCGTGAGCCCGAAGCGATTCCCATCCCTGACTGGCGCGGGCCTCGGCTTGCGGCGCGGACTGCTCGGCCCGAGCGAGGAGATGTCGGACTCGGCGGTCGACTTCCTGGAAGTCGCGCCGGAGAACTGGATCGGCGTCGGCGGTGCGCTGGGCAGGCGCTTCCGCGCCATGAGCGAGCGTTTTCCCATCATCTGCCACGGGCTCTCGCTGTCGCTCGGCGGTCCCGCGCCACTGGACGAGACCTTCCTGCGCAAGGTGCGCCGGTTCCTGGACGAGCACGACATCCCGCTCTATTCCGAGCACCTCTCGTACTGCGGCGACGATGCGCACCTGTACGACCTGATGCCCATCCCGTTCACCGGGGATGCCGTGCGCCACGTCGCGGCGCGCATCCGGCGCACGCAGGACCTCGTGGGCCGGCGCATGGTGGTGGAGAACGTCTCCTACTACACGCCGGTGGGCGCTGAGATGGGCGAGGCGGAGTTCGTGCGCGCCGTGCTGGACGAGGCCGATTGCGACCTGCTGCTCGACGTCAACAACATCTACGTCAACAGCGTGAACCATCGCTACGACGCCATGGGGTTCCTGCACGCCATGCCGCGCGAGCGCGTGGCGTACTTCCACGTCGCAGGGCACTACGACGAGGCGCCGGACCTGATCGTCGACACGCACGGCGCCGCCGTGATCGACCCGGTCTGGTCGCTGCTCGAGCGCGCGTACGAACACTTCGGCCCCGTGCCCACGCTGCTCGAGCGCGACTTCAATTTCCCGCCGATGTCCGAACTGCTCGAAGAGGTCGGCCGCATCCGCACGATGCAGTCCGGGCACCACCGGTCGACGGACGCGCGCCAGCTCGCGTCCGCGCGCTGAACGCGATGGCCGAGTCCGTGGACGCGCACGAGGCCGGCACGCCCCGCTTCCAGGCGCTGCAGTACGCCTTCGCCGCGCACCTGCGCGACCCCGAGCGCAACGCGCCGCCGCCCGACCTGGACGACCGGCGCCTGCAGGTCTACCGCGAACTGTTCTACAACAACGTCGAGGGACTGCTCGCGGGCAACTTCCCCGTGATCCGCGCGATCCTGCCGGATGCGGAGTGGCACGTGCTCGTGCGCGCCTTCCTGTCCGACCACCGGAGCCACACGCCGCTGTTCACCGAGATAGGGCGCGAGTTCATCCGCTTCCTCGAAGCGCGCGCCGAGGCCGGAAGGGCCGACCCGCCGTGGCTGGTGGAACTCGCGCACTACGAGTGGGTCGAACTCGCCCTGCTGATCGACGAACACCGCATCGAGGACGTGCCGCACGTGCGCGCGGGCGACCTGCTCGCGGGGCAACCGGTGATCTCCCCCGTCGCCTGGCCGCTGGTCTACAGGTTTCCCGTGCACAGGCTGAGCGCGGAGTACCGTCCCGACCAGCCGCCCGCGGAACCGACCTGCCTGATCGTGGTGCGCGGGCGCGACGACGAGGTCTCGTTCATGGTGGTCAATGCCGCCACGATCCAGCTGCTCGAAATGGTGAAAGCAAATCCCGCGGCCACGGGTCTGGATAGCCTGGGATTGGTGGCCGCGATGTTCCCGCCCGAGGCGCGCGCGAGCGTGCTCGCCGGTGGCGGACAGATGCTCGAGGCGCTGCGTGCGCGCGAGGTCCTGCTCGGCACCCGTCCCTGAGTCTTCAACCGCTGCGCCGCGTGCGCAGCCCGATCACGACGGGGAGCCGCACATGAATCTGACGATCTGGGCCCGATTGCTGGGCACGTGGGAATGGATCACCTCGCACCTGCGCGGTGCGGGCGAAGTGATCCCGCGCCTGGCCATGCGCGTGATCATGGGCTGGGAGTTCTGGGAATCGGGGTTCGAGAAGTACCACGGCGAGAACTGGTTCACCGACATCCAGGACCGCTTCCCGTTCCCCATGAACCATGTCCCCGCCGACGTCAGCTGGGGCCTGGCGACCTGGTTCGAGATCATCGGCGCGGTGCTGCTGTTCCTCGGGCTCGGTACGCGCTTCATCGCCTTCTCGCTGCTGGTGCTGACCTTCGTCGCCACCGCGGCCGTGCACTGGCCCGACATGTGGACCATGTGGAGCGACCTGCTCAAGGGCTACGCGATCACCGACATGGGCCACGGCAACTACAAGCTGCCGCTGCTGTTCACCGTGATGCTGCTGCCGCTGATCTTCAATGGCGCGGGCAAGTTCTCGCTCGACCACCTGCTCGCGCTCGCCTTCAAGGTGGACACCACGCGCAAGCCGGTCGCCGACGCGTACGGCTGGGCGCTCGCCGCGCTCGTGCTCGGCATCCCTTTCCTGATGCTGCTGCCCAAGGTCGGTTTCGCGCTGCTCGGCGCCGGCGCGCTGTGCTTCCTGTTCGGACGCTATTCGCGGGCCTGAGGCGCAGCGACGTGCGTACGGACAACGAACCGGCCGCCGAGGCCGCGTTCCTGGCCTCGATCCGGCGCAACGCGGTCGCCCTGATCAGCCTCACGGTCGCGCTCGCCGGGCTGTCGTACAACACCTGGCGCAACGAGACCACCGAGCGGCACCGCAACGTGCGCCAGGGCGCGTTCGTGATGCTGGAGCAGCTGGGCCAGCTGCAACAGCTCGTCGACCAGCGCTTCTACGCGGAGAAGCGCGACGACGTGAACCTGATCGGCTGCTGGGGCAAGGTCACGCTGCTGCGCGACATGTCGCCCCTGGTGTCGAAGGAGACGGCCTCGCGCTCCTCCGCGCTGTTCGAGGCCTGGCGTTCGCACCTCCCGGCACTCGACCAGGGGGACGCGGCCGCCGAGGCCGCGATCGCGAAAGCGATCGCGGCGAACCGCGATCAACTCGTCGTCGAGCTCAGCGCCCTGCGCTAGCCGGCGATCCCACACCGCAGGGCGGTCCCGACCGCGCGTCCCGCGCGAACGGGACCGGCTTGCCCGGATTCCATCCATCCAACCATCGGAGATCGTCATGCACAAGCAAGTCGCCATCGTCACCGGATCCACCTCGGGCATCGGCCTGGGCATCGCCAAGCGCCTGGCAAGCGAGGGCTATGCCGTCGTCCTCAACGGACTGGGCAGCGCCGAGGACGTCGCGCGCGCCAAGGCCGAAGTCGCCGCGGCCGGCAGCGACGTCGTGGTCGACTATTCGCCCGCCGACATGTCCAAGGCCGACCAGGTCGTGGGCATGGTCGAGGAGGCCGAGCGTCGCCACGGCCGCGTCGACGTGCTGGTGAACAACGCGGGGATCCAGTTCACCTCGCGCACCGAGGCGTTCCCGCCCGAGCGCTGGGACCTGATCCTCTCGATCAACCTCTCCGCCGCGTTCCACGCGATCCGCGCCGCGCTGCCCGGCATGCAGCAGCGCGGATTTGGCCGGATCATCAACATCGCCTCGGTGCATGGCCTGGTGGCCTCCGCGGAGAAGTCCGCTTACGTCGCGGCGAAGCACGGCATCGTCGGGCTGACCAAGGTCGTGGCGCTGGAGAACGCCGAGGCCGACATCACCTGCAACGCCATCTGCCCGGGCTGGGTGCACACGCCGCTGGTCGACAAGCAGATCCAGGACCGCGCCGCGCGCGAGGGCAAGCCGGTGGACACCGCGCGCGCGGAACTGCTGGGCGAAAAGCAGCCGTCCAAGCGCTTCGCGCAGATCGGCGACCTGGCGGAAACCGTGCTGTTTCTGGCAAGCGCGACGGGTGGATCGATCACCGGCATCGCGCTCCCCGTCGATGGCGGTTGGACGGCGCACTGACGGCGCATTGCGCCGTCGCTTGGCGCCGCTGGCGCCCGCGACGGCGCGCCTTCGGCGCCGCCGAAGTGTTCCCTAACCCCACCCCGGCCCTCCCCGAACATCGGGGAGGGAGCAAGACCTACTTCGAATTGGAGTCGACATGAATGCGAACGAGATCCTGAACCTGTCCTCGATGCCGGCGGCGAGCCCGAGTTATCCGCGCGGGCCGTACCGCTTCGTGGACCGCGAGTACTTCATCATCACCTACGAATCGGACCCGGCCGCGATCCGCGCCGCGCTGCCCGAGCCGCTCGAGCCGGACGGCTCGAATACGGTGCTGTACGAATTCATCCGCATGCCCGATTCCTCGGGCTTCGGCGACTACACCGAATCGGGGATCGTGATCCCGGCCCGGTATCGCGGCGAGTCGGTGAACTTCACGGCGCAGATGTACCTCGACTGCGAGCCGCCGATCGCGGGCGGGCGCGAGATCTGGGGTTTCCCCAAGAAGCACGCGCACCCCAGGCTCATGGTCCAGCACGACACGCTGACGGGGAAGCTCGAGTACTCGGGCGAGCGCGTCGCGCTCGGCACCATGGCGTACAAGCACGAGAACCTGGTCTGCGCCGGCCACGACTCGATGAGCTGCGATCCGAGCCACATCGAGCACAAGATGCAGAAGACCCAGGTCAACCTCAAGCTGATCCCGCACGTGGACGGCACACCGGCGATCGCGCAGCTCGTCGCATACGAACTGGCCGATATCACGATCAAGGGCGCCTGGGCCGGCCCCGCGCGCCTGCACCTGGTCCCGCACGTGAACGCGCCGGTCGCCGACCTGCCCGTGCGCCGCGTGCTCGGCGGCACGCACTTCGTCGCCGACCTCACCCTGCCCTACGGGCGCGTGCTGCACGACTACCTGCGCGTCCGCGCGGCCGAGGGAGCCGCTCACGCGGCGCGCGCCTCGGTCGATGCGGCAGTGCTCGCCGCCGCAGCCAACACCGCGATGGTCGGCTGACCATGGAGACCAAGACGGTCAACCTCGCCCTGCAGGGCGGCGGCGCGCACGGCGCGTTCACCTGGGGCGTGCTGGACAAGCTGCTCGAGGACGGACGCGTGGAGGTCGATGGCCTGTGCGGCACCTCCGCGGGCGCCATGAACGCGGTCGTCTATGCCTACGGGAAGATGACCGGCGACCGCGACGGCGCACGCGAGAAGCTGCACGAGTTCTGGCACAAGATCAGCAAGGCCGGCGCGCGCTACAGCCCGATCCGTCCGCTGCCGGAGTTCCCGGGCCTGCCCGGCTTCGACAGCCAGATCGGCGTCGCCGCTTCGCACTGGCTGTTCGAATCGTTCACGCGCGCGTTCTCGCCGTACCAGTTCAATCCGTTCGACTTCAATCCGTTGAAGGACGTGCTCGAGGACGTGGTCGATTTCGACGAACTGAAGCAGTGCTACTGCACCAACCTCTTCCTCGCCGCGACGAACGTGCGCACGGGCAAGGTCAAGGTGTTCCGCAATGCCGACCTCAGCGTGAACACCGTGCTGGCCTCGGCCTGCCTGCCGTTCCTGTTCAAGGCCGTGGAGGTGGAAGGCGAGCACTACTGGGACGGCGGCTACATGGGCAATCCCGTGCTCTATCCCTTGTTCTATCACACCAAACCCGAGGACATCGTCATCGTGCACATCAACCCGATCTACCGGGAGAAGGTGCCGACGCTGCCGGTGGACATCGCGAACCGGGTGAACGAGATCAGCTTCAACTCCTCGCTCATGCGCGAGATGCGCGCGATGGAATTCGCCGCGCGCATGGTCGAGGAAGGCTGGCTCAAGGACGAGTACAAGCACCGCGTGCGCCGCATGCTGGTGCATTCGGTGCGCTGCGATGCGACCACGGCCGAGCTCTCGGTCTCGAGCAAGCTCTCTCCGGACTGGAAGTTCCTGACCGGCCTGCGCGACCGCGGCCGGGCGATCGCCGCGCGTTGGCTGGACGAGCACTTCGACGATCTCGGCACGCGCAGCAGCGTGGACCTCAGGAAGGAATTCCTGTGAGGCCGGCGGATTCTTCGCGCGGCGCATGCAATCGCGAGGCGCCATGCACGGTCTCCTGTCCCATGCACGGGGCCGGGGATTGCCGCACATGAAGCATCGCATCGTGGTCGTTGGCGGCGGATTCGCCGGGGTGAAGTGCGCGCAGGTGCTGCTCAAGCGCCTGCGCGGGCGCGCGGAGATCGTGGTGTTCAGCCGCGACAACCACATGGTGTTCCAGCCGCTGCTGCCCGACGTCGCGGGATCCAGCCTGAATCCGCGCGCGGTTGCGCCACCGCTCCGGCAACTGCTGCCCGGTGCGATGTGCCGTACCGAGGAGGTGCTCGACATCCTCCCGGCGTCGAACGAGCTGGTCTACGAGTCGCACGACGGCGCGCACCGCACCATGTCCTACGACCATGTGGTCGTGGCCTGCGGCAACGTGGTGAACCTGAACCTGCTCCCGGGCATGGCGAACCACGCCCTGCCGCTGAAGACGATCGGCGACGCGATCGCCATGCGCTCGCACGTGATGCAGCAGCTGGAGAAGGCGGACCTGGCCACGAGCGAGGCGGAGCGCCGCTACTACCTCACCATGATCGTGGTGGGCGGCGGCTTCTCCGGCGTCGAGGTCGCCGGGGAACTCAATGATCTCCTGCACAGCGCGCTGAGGCGCTATCCGAGCATCCGGCGCGAGGACATCATGGTCACCCTGCTGCACGGGCAGGCGCAGGTGCTGCCCGAGGTCAGCGAGAAGCTGCGCGTGTTCGCGCGCTCACGCATGGAGCGGCGCGGGATCAAGGTGGTCACCGATGCGAAGGTCACCGAGGTGACCAAGCGCGGCGTCGTGCTCGGCGACGGCAGCAAGGTGGAGGGCGGCACGGTGATCTGCACCGTGGGCACCACCATGAGCGCGCTCGTCTCGCGCATCGAGGCGCGCAAGGAACGCGGCCGGCTGGTCAGCGCGCCGGACATGCGCCTGGAAGGCCAGCCGAACGTGTGGGCGATCGGCGACTGCGCGATCGTGCCGAACGCGTTCGATGGCAAGCCCTCTCCGCCGACCGCCCAGTTCGGCGAACGCCAGGGACGCCAGTGCGCCGAGAACATCGTGCGCGCCGTCGCGGGCGAGGCCACGCAGCCGTTCCACTTCAAGCCCGTGGGCGCCGCCTGCGGCATCGGCGGCCGCCAGGGCGTGGCCGAGTTGTTCGGCTTCAAGTTCTCGGGCTTCGTCGCCTGGTGGCTGTGGCGCAGCGCGTTCCTGGCCAAGATCCCCTCGCTCACGCAGAAGCTGAAGGTCGGCATCGACTGGGCCTGGGAACTCGTCTTCCCGCGCGACCTCTCCCATTTCCGCCCCGCGCAGTCGCAGTCCATCACCCAGGACCACTACGCGCCCGGCGAAGTCGTGTTCCGGCACGACCAGGCGCTGAAGGTGCTGTACGCGATCGAGGAAGGCGAAGCCGAGGTCGTGCAGCGCGATCCCGCGACCGGCATGGACATGGTGATGCTGACGCTCGGTCCGGGCAGCCTGGTCGGCGAGGCGACGCTCTCGGAGTTCGAAGGCATGGTGGAACTGCGCGCGCGCACGCCGCTGGAGCTGACCGTGCTGGCGAAGCAGTCCCTGTCGAGGCTGAGCAAGGCGCTCAAGCCGGTCGAGGACCTGATCGAGCGCGCGGTGAACAAGCCGCGCATCTCGATCTGGCGCCATCACATGGCCGCGATGCAGGCGCTCTCGCAGCGCAAGGCCGGCGAGCTGCCGACCTCGATGCCGCCGGCCGTGCTCGACGTGGGCGCGCCGCTCGCGCTCGCGCTCAGGCACATCGTCGACGAGCACCACGGCTGCGTGCTGGTCACGCGCGGGCGGCGGATCGCTGGCGTGGCCACGCGCTCAGACCTGCTCGCCGCGCTGGCACGCGGCGCCAATCGCGACACGCCGATCGGCGAGGCGATGAACGCGAAGGTGATCGGTATCGGCGCCGCCGATTCGGCCGCGATGGCGGCGGAAAAGATGGCCGATGGAGGGCTGAAGTTCCTGCCCGTGCTGGACGCGGACGGCCATCCGCAGGGGTTGCTCACCTCGGACGATTTCCTCAGATTCGCGATGGCGATGCCGAGGTGAATGCCGAGCAGTCACCCCCTCTCCCCGCGCGCGGGGAGAGGGTTGGGGTGAGG
>Ga0315912_10005227_pt1 | contig 12005 bp, 6 predicted proteins | sample VfabasoilMG_FD_204469 | JGI IMG/M metagenome (GOLD analysis project Ga0315912, IMG submission 204469) | Garden soil microbial communities collected in Santa Monica, California, United States - V. faba soil | ecosystem: Environmental > Terrestrial > Soil > Garden | place: USA: California... | reverse complement strand
GGGCTCAGCCCGATCGCGGGCATCGACAAGGCGTATCTGCGCCGCTGGCTAGTCTGGCTCGAGCGCCTGGGGCCGCTCGGAGTCGGGCCGATCCCCGCCCTCAGCGCCGTGAACGCGCAAGCGCCCACCGCTGAGCTCCGGCCGACGGCTGCAGGTCAGACTGACGAAGCCGACCTCATGCCGTACGAGCTGCTCGACGCGATCGAGCGGGCCGCCATCCGAGACAAGCTGATGCCCGTGGACGTCTACCGCATGATGCGGAGTCAGTTCGCTCACTACACCCCAGATCAGCTCGTCGTCTGGGTCGAGCGCTTCTTTCGGTTGTGGTGCAGAAATCAATGGAAGCGCGAGCGCTACGCGCCGTCGTTTCACGTCGACGATGCCAACCTCGATCCGAAGACCTGGTGCCGCTTCCCGATTCTGTCAGGTGGCTTCGAGCGTGAGCTCGGCGTGTTGCACCGCTACGTCGCCGAAGAACACGCGCGCGGCCGCTAGCGACCGCGCGCGCCGGCAGTTCAGAAGCACTGCTTGATCACGTCGCCCGGCCCGGCGTAGAGCGGGGGGTCGAGGTTGTAGCAGGTCGGGTAGAGTTGGGTGCAATCCGCGGAGGTGCGGCAGTACGGGGTGCACTCGCCCTCCAAGCAACCCAAGCCGTCGGCACAATCGCCGTTCACCTCGCAGAGCGAGCCTTCATCGAGTCCGCCCGAAGCCGCGCAGTACGCAGCAACGTCCAGGTTGACGGGATCGTTGGCGACCGGCTGACACAGATAACCCTCTGGACAGGGTTTCACGTCGTCGGCTGCCGCGCGGTCCGCCAGTACGGGCTCACAGGGTGCGTTGCAATAGAACCAGCCGGGGATCGGCTCGTTCGCGCTGCTCTGCGCCTGGAAGCAGTCGCCGATGACGCAGCTGTTGTCGCCTGCTTCGCCGCAGAACGGATCGCAGAAGCCGCCCACGCAGGAGCTGCCTCGAGCGCACTCCGCCAAGCTCTCGCAAGCGCCCCAAGCCGGCACCGTGCCTTCGGCAATGCATTCGGTCGCGCCCGTATCGAAGTCGGTGATCTTGCAGGCGTCGCCGCCGCCACAGCCGCACTCGGGAAACACCGAGCAGTCGAAGTCGCCGCTGTCACAGACGCCGCAACCGCCGAGTTCCCAATCTTCCAGGTACGCAGGCGGGCTGAATCCGAGACACGTCCCCTCCGCCTCGCAAGCATTCTCGTCGCCGACCTCGCAGAAGCGACGGCACGTCAAGTTGAGGTTGTCGCAGAAGTAGCCGGGAGCGCACGCGAAGGGGTCGGGCGAGCCGTCATCGTCGCAGGCGTCGCCCCGTACGCCTTCGCCATCACTCGCCACACAGACGGTGTGCGCCAGATTCCCAGCGTCATCGGCGTAGGCGTAGCAGGTGGAATCTGCGTCGCAGGCGGCGCCACCTTCCAGGGGTTCGGTGGGGTCGACGGGGTCGCACTCTTCGCTGCAGTAGCCGAACGCTTCGATCACCTCGTCACCGTCGTACACCTCGAGGCACGCGGCGTCGTCCCAGCCGCAGTCGTTGGATGAGGTGCAGTAGCGCTTGCAAATGCCACTGATGCAGCCGTGCCCGCGCGGGCAGTCGGCGTTGACGTCGCAGACGTGGTACGGCTCCTGCTCGCCGGCGGGGTTGCAGGCCGCGAGATCCGTGTCGACGTTGTACGAGCAGTTCTCAGTTGCACTGCAACCGCACAGGCTCACCACGTCGCATTCCCACCCGGGTTGGTCGGTGCAACCGCCGCTGCCGCCCGTCGTGGTGGTGCCACCGGTCGAGGTAGTGCCGCTGCTGGCGGTAGTGCCACCGGTCGCCAGCGAGCCACCCGCGCCGGCGCTTCCGCCCATCGAAGTCGAACTCGTGCCGCCCCCGCCCGCGCTGCCGCCCGACCCGCCGTCGCCGTTCGAACCGCCGCTGCCGCCGTTCGAACCCCCGGCACCGCCATCGGCGCCCGCTCCCGCACTTCCCCCGCTGGCGTCGTCGACCACCTCGAGGTCGTTGACGCCGGAGATGAGCTGACAGCCGACCGTCCACGCCCCCAAGAGGCTCACGATCGAAAGCACCCGTTTCATCAGAAGGTCCCCCGCACGGAGGCCTGCGCCAAACCCGGCACCCAGAGGGCGGACACCTGAGGGGTGTGCCCTGCCGGCGCGCGCGCCGGCGTTCGGGGCGATCGCGACAGCGCCGCGCTGGGCTGCTGCGGCTCCGAAAGGACCTCGTACAGGCCCCAGGCGCCAGCCGCGATGGCCACGCCAAAGCCGATGTTCGAGAACGTGGCGAACGACTTCGAACTGTCGATGTCGTCGCTGGCCTTGGGAGTGCAGATGTCGCCCTCGCAGTGCTCCTTCGCCGAGGAGGCCTTGCTGAGAGAGAGCAAGCCAGTGACGGTCCCGAGGACGGCGCCGGCTCCGGCAATGCCGAAGGCAATGTAGGCCCGCGTCCGATCGGGAGGCGCGCTCGGGTTCGCTGCGGCCTCCGGCGCTGGTGCCGCTTCTGCGGGCGGCGTTTGGTCCGCAGGCGCCGCCGTGTTCGCTTGTGCCACCAAGTTGACCGAGACCGTCGTGGAACCGCCCTCGTCGAGCTTGAAGCGTTGCTCGGCCGTTTGGTAGCCGGGAGCGGTGACCTGCACGACGTGCTCGCCCGGGTTGGTCTTGTAGGGTAACCCCACGGCAGCGGCGGGGAGCTGGGTCGCATCGACGAAAATGGAGGCTTGCGCCTCCTTGGGCCACACCTGGATCGTCGCCGATGGAATGCGGGTCGCGAGCTGGGCAGCCAGGGCCGAGGCCTCCTGACGTGCCTCGGCCATCACATTCGGTTCGCCGGCAGTGATGGGGAGGTTCGCGACTTCGATGGCCATGGCGCGCGCCTCGACCAGTTTGCCGAGGGCGGAGAAGGTCTTAGCGACTTCGATGCCGGTGGTTGGCACCCTCATGATGTCGTGCGCGGCTTGGTACCGCTGCAGCGCCCCGGCATTGTCCTGCGCAGCGCGCAGCCGATCGCCATCATCCATCAGGCTGCGCGCGGTCTCTTTCTCGGCGTCGGTGGGAGCGGCTCCCGCCGAGCTTGCCAAGAACAGACACCCCGCGAAAGCCAGAGCGCGCAGCGGCGCGCTGAGGTGCAGGCGTGTCTCAAAAGCCGCGGTACTTCTCGCGCGGCGCCGTGGGTGGGGTTTGTGTGGGCTTGGGCGGTGCGGAGGCTTGGTCATTGCTAGTCGAAGTGCTCGTAGAGGTGCTGGTGGTCTTGGGTCCAGAAGCGCTCGATTTCGCCGGAGGAGCCAGCGCGGTAGACTTGGTTCCCAGCGGTAGCGTCGGCGCCTTGCCGCGCGCCGGTGGGGCTTCGGGGGGCACGGCCGAGGGGTTGCTCGCTGGTGCGGTGGACGTTGCGCCGAGCGTACTCGAGGCCGGCGTCGGAGGTTCGGGCCGGAGCGCTTGCGTTTGAGGCGGGGTCTGCGGAGCCGGTTCGGGCGTGCTGCTCGCTGGCTGTCCGGCTGGCGCTTCGTTGCTGCGCTCGGCGGACCAATAGCGCGATGCCGCAAAGACGCCGCCCGCCAGCACGACCACGCCCAAGAGCGCGCCGACGGCGACGATGCCCGAGCGGGTCGTCGGCAAGTCGTGCACGTTGACCGTGGTCCCAATCTCCGTTAGCGGTCGCTGCGCTTCCGGGTTCGTGTCCGTACTCGCGCCCGGACCGATCCTCACCGTACCCGTACCCGTATAAACACCACCCGTGGTGGCCCGCACGACGCCCGGCAGCGAACCCGATGTGATGGGCAAACCGCTGGGGAACGCGGAGAGCCGCTGCAGGAAGCGTGCGAGCTCCGCCGCGAACTCTTTCACCGTCGCGAAGCGCGCGTTGCGGTCGGTGGCGAGGGCACGTGCAATGAACCCATCGAGCTCGGGACTGATCGGAGCGAGCTGACTCGCGGGCGTGAACATGCCCCGATTCACGGCGAGACACAGATCGCCGTAGGTCGTGCCGTCGAACGGCAGCCGCCCGGTGAGCATGCGGTAGAGCACGATGCCCAAGGCCCAAATGTCGGTTCGATGATCCGCTTGTTTTCCTTCGAAGAGTTGCTCGGGGCTCATGTAGTGCGCCGTGCCGATGACGCCGCCCGTGTGGGTGAGGCGCTGCAGCTCCGGATCTTGCGTGGCGCGCGCGATGCCGAAATCGAGGATTTTGACGAAAGGTCGATCGCCGGCGAGCAGGAAGATGTTCTCGGGCTTGATGTCGCGATGGACCAAGCCCATGGCGTGCGCGGTGCCGAGCCCGGCGCACACCTGGTCGAGGATGAAGTACGCTTCTTCGATGCTGAGCGTTTTTCGGCGCTCGAGGAGCTGGCCCAGATCTTCACCGTCGAGCAATTCCATGACGATGTAAGGTTGTGAGAGCTCGGTGAGCGTCACTCCTTGGTCGAGGACCTGGACCACGTGCGGGCTCTTCACCTGAGCGACCAAGTGCGCCTCTCGATCGAAACGACTTCGTGCCGCCGTGTTGTTCAGCATCGTTACCGACAGGAACTTCACTGCGACCTGCGTGCGCAGCCGGAGGTGATCGGCGACCCAGACGCTCCCCATCCCGCCTGAACCGAGCAGTCGGACGAGCCGCAGGTACTCTGCTACTTGGTCGCCCGACTTGAACATAACCTCGAGAGAATTCACCGGGATCGTTAACGTTGCAAGCACGAACGGAGGCGCCCTGCCTAGGCGCGCGTTTTCGTTGAACGCCTGCTTTCTCAGCGATGCACGACGAACGTGGTGGCGGGCCCTTTGCTCGGCACCCAGCGCACGCCGTGCCAGCCCGCTGGAACCTCAGGCTCGGTGAATCCGAACAGCCAGCGGCCGTCGATCGGCGAAACATTCACACAACCCGCGCTCTTGAGCTTGCCCCAATCGTCGTGCCAATAGGCTCCGTGCAGCGCGTGGGGGCCGCTGAAGTTCTGCGTCCACGGCACATCCGAGTGGATGTACTCGCCGGGGGCTTCCATCGTTGCCGTCGCGAACTTGCCGCTGATGGGGAACGTTCCGGTGGGTGTCGAGGCGGTTTCGAGCGGGTCCTTGCCGGGCACTGGGGTTCCACCGCGACCTGGCGAGATCAGGGTGACGTACACGGGCGTGTTGCCCTCGTAGGCGATCAGCCATCCCCCCCAAACGCTCGCTTCCATCCACGTCGCGCGACCGCCCTTGGGCAGACCCGTGCGATCGGCGCTGCCGACCTCGGTGCCCCACGGTGTTTTGGCGCTCGGCTGCGGCACGACCGCTTCGCTCTTCTTGATGAAGAGGGTAGACCCTGCCACGCCTAGGTACTCGTCGTCGTCCACGCGCACGGATTCGCCGGAGAGCTCGACATGGCTCAAGCGAGCGAAGCTCTTGCCGTTCGGTGCGAAGCTGCCGTCGCTCGCGCGGGCATATTGCGGTCGATCGCTGCCGCGAAAGAATGCCAGGGGCAGCTTGGCATCTTTGCCGAGCTCGACGCCCTGGAAGGTCACCTGCACGTAGGGTTTTACCAGGTTCTTGGGCACCCAGGTCATGTCGGCCGCGAGCAGGTAGGTGCCGTCGTCGCGCGTGAGCTCCGACGAATACGCGACCGTCGATTGCGGCAATAGCCGCGTGCGCCCCTCGTACACGGTCTGCGGCAACGTCACGAGTCCGAACGGATCGCGGTCGAGTCGCGCGAGCAGAGCGCTCTGGTCTGGCACCTGGGTCGTAACGCTCGCCGGCGCGAGCACGGCCTTGCCCGAGCCCGCGTTGGGATCTTTGGGCGCCAAGTTCGGGAGCCGCGTATAACGCGGAAGACCCCGGGACTCACCGTACACATGGGGCCAGGCCGTGCGCAGGTTCGGCGCGTGGGGAGCGAGCGCCCGCAACACTGGGTCGTTCGCGTCCAAGGTCGCGCGTTTACCGTCGACACACACGAAGCCGCGGGGCTCGATGGCGTACCAGGTTTCGCAGCCGGGGCCGTAGAACACCTGCTCGCTGCGGAGCGCCGCAGAGCCGCCAGTCCACAGGTAGCCGATCCACTGGAGCTCGGCCGACGGGAAGTCGCGGATCCATACGAAGCGGGACTTCGCGTACACGCGAGGGCCGGGCGGCACTGCTTCGGGCGCCGGGGCAACCGTGCCTGTGGCAGCGGCGGGTGCCTGGGGAGCTGCCGAGCTGGCGGCAGGGGCTGCCACGCGCGCGCCTTGTACCGAGACCGTGGGTGCGGGTGAGCTAGACGCCGGGGCGTGCTCGGAATGAGAGCAGCCGAGCAGCAGCACCGCCAAGCCTGCGCCTGCGAGGGCTGGGGAACTGACGGAGTGGCGCGGTGGAGCTGGGAGCGGCATTGAGGGCGACATTGGTGCCGTTGGTTTACACCAGGGGCGAAAACGAAAATCGTGCGATGGTCACCATATCGCGTCCGTAGACGGGAGACAAAGATCGCGGATATTGCGGTTTTTTCGCGCCACTCCTGTTTAGAAGGTTGCGTGAACTTGTGGACAAGGCGTGTGCTTCGTTCGTTGGATCAGCGTCAGATCTGTCTTGGTCGCAGCTTTTCGATGGGAATGTCGACCAAGCCCCGGCTTTCACCGCGCTGAAGCCGAAGCGGGCGCTGACACTACGTGTGGTACGCTGCCGCGTGTTTTCTCCACGGCCGCGTTTCGGGCTGTTCGTACAGTCGTTCGCGAACCAGTACACGATGAGCATGGTGCGCGCGCTCCACGACTCCGCGATCGAGCGGGGCGTCGACTTGATCGCGTTCGTTGGTGGAGACTACCGGGCGAGCCACGACTTCGCCCCCCAGCGCAACGTCGGATTCAAGCTCGCGAACCGCTCGAATGTGGACGGCCTGTTGGTCCTGCAGATCGGAACCCACGTGACGCCGCGCGAGCTCGGACAGTTCATTCACGCGTTTGCTCCGCTGCCCGCGTGCACCATCGGCGTGCATTGCCCAGGGTTTCCGGCTGTGATTCTGGACAACGATCGGGCGACGCGCGAGCTCATCGAACATCTGGTGGTCAAGCACAAGCGCCGCCGGATCTTGTTCATCCGGGGGCCGATGGAAAACAGCGAGGTCAAGCGTCGTTTCCAGGTCTATCAAGACAGCCTGAAGCTGTTCGATATCCCTTTCCGCGAAGAGCTCGTGCTCGCGGCCAAGTTCTCGAGCGAGTCGGCGCGGCGCGAGGTGACCCAGCGACTCGCCGGTTCGGGCCTCGATTTCGATGCAGTGTTGGCTGCCACCGACACCATCGCTATTGGCGCCCTGACCGCGCTGCAGCAGGCGGGCGTGCGCGTGCCCGACGACGTGTCCGTGGTGGGCTACGACGACATCATCGAGGCCTGGGCAACGCACCCCCCGCTCAGCACGGTGCGCCAACCGTGGCGCATCCAGGCGGACGCCGCGCTCGATGCCTTGCTCGCGCAACTCGCAGGCGAGCAGGTGTTCGAAACGCTGCTCGTCAGCGCCGAGCTGGTGCCTCGGCGCTCCTGCGGTTGCTTCGAATCGAGCATCGAACACGCGGGCGACTCGTCGCGCCCGGGCCCGATTCATGCGGGGCAGGGCGCGTTCGGGCGCGTCGAGCAAGAGATGCGCAAGCTGACAGTGGGCGCTGACTTGTACTTGCCGTCGGGTTGGTCCGACATGCTGGCGACCGCGTTCTATCGCGACCTCGAGACCGGTGAGCGGCAGTTCCCCAGCGCCATCGAGCAACTCTCGCGCGATCTGGTGGTCGCGGGAGCTCCGGTGCGCTGGTTCCAGGAGGCGATCAGCCGCATTCGAGGCAGCATCCTGCCCGGGCTCGCCGACGAAGGCGCTCGCGCCCGCCGTGCCGAAGACCTGCTGCAGCAGGCACGGCTGATCTGCGCCGATGCTGCCGAACGCCAGCAACTGTCGCGCCTGATGGCTGCGGAGCGCGCCACCGAGGTGCTGGCGGATGCCACGCGTGCGCTCGTTACCAGCTTCGAGGTGCCAGCGTTGTGCGAAGCGCTCTTGGCTCAGCTGCCGCGCCTGGGGATCCGCGCGGCCTACCTGGTGCTTTACGCAGGGCCTGGTGAGCCCGCTCCCAAGAGCCGCGTGGTGCTTGCCTACGACGGCGCGCGCGCGCCGCTGGCGTCTCCAGAGTCAGGTGCCAGGCCCGATCGCCTGATCGACACCGAACAGCTGCTACCCAAAGATTTGCTGCCCGAGCGGCGCACCACGCTGGCGTTGATGCCGCTTTATTTCGAAGAGCTCCAGATCGGAGCTGCGCTGTTCGAGATGGGGCCCGAGAACGGCGTCATCTACGAGGCGCTCCGAGAAGTCCTGAGCGCGGCCTTGAAGGGTGCTCGGCTGCGCCGTGAGCTCGAGCTCGAAGCGGCGCAGCGCGAGCAGGCGGAGCGTGATCGGCTCACCCAAGAGCTCGAGATCGCTACCCGGATTCAGACCTCGATCTTGCCGAAGAACCTGCACGTCGAAGGCCTCGAAATTGCCGCAGGTATGCTGCCGGCGACGGAGGTGGGTGGCGACTACTACGACGTCCTGCCGGTTGTCGGCGGCGCATGGCTCGGCATCGGTGACGTCGCGGGGCACGGGCTCAGGCCGGGCCTCGTGATGGTCATGCTGCAAAGCACCGTGGCTGCCGTGGTCTCACACGCTCCGGACATCGCGCCGCGCGAGATGATCGAGATCGTGAATCGCGTGCTGTACGAGAACGTCCGGCAGCGTCTGCACCAGGACGAACACGCGACGCTCTCGCTGATGCGCTACCATCGCACAGGCAGCCTCTCGTTCGCGGGCGCGCACGAAGACATCGTGGTCTATCGTGCAAGCACGCGGCGGTGCGAGACCATCTCGACGCCCGGGACCTGGGTCGCCGCCACGCGAGACATTGCCAGTGTGACCGTCGATTCGAGCCTCGAGCTCGCCCGGGGCGACGTGCTCTTGCTGTACACCGACGGGGTGCTCGAGGCGACCAACCGAGCGCGCGAACCGTTCGGGCTCGAGCGCCTGTGCCGTGAGCTCGAGCGCCTCGGCAACGAGAGCATCGAGAACATTCGCGATCAGCTGCTCGGAAGCGTCACCGGTTGGGTCCAGGAGCAGAACGACGACATCGCGCTCTTGGTTGCGCGCCAGCTCGAGTGAGACCGCGCCTCAGGTCAACTGAGGAGGGCATGCCCGGGTCCCGCCAGCTCGGGAAACATCAAACAGAACGTGGTGCCTTGCCCCGGAACAGTGGTCACCGAAATCTGGCCGCCGTTTTGTTGCACGAGAGTATGCACGGTGGCGAGCCCGAGTCCGAAGCCGTGACCCTTGGTGGTGAAGAACGGTTCGAACAAGTGGGCTCGGACGGTGTCGGACATGCCCGACCCGTTGTCGGAGACTTCGAGCGCGACGTAGGTGCCAGGCGCGACTTCGGCGGGCGCCAAGACGTTGCGCCGTTTGGTTCTGAGCACGACCTTTCCAAGTCCGCTGACCGCGTCGCGAGCATTGACCACCAGATTGAGTAGCACCTGCTCCACGTGACCGGAATCGGCGCGAATGCAGCCCAAGGTTTCGTCGAGCTCCAGGGACAGCTCCGCGTGATTGCGCAGCACTTGCCGGAACAAGCGTGACAAACCGCGTACGACGCTGTTCGGATCGATGCTGCGGGGTGCGTGTTGATTGTTTCCGGTGAGCGCTAGCAATCGAGCCGACAGCGCACTAGCCCGCTCCGAGGCTGCCCGGATGTCGAGCACGGCGCGGCGTTGCTCTTCGTCGGCCAGGCATGTGTCGAGCAAGTAGTCGGCAGCCGAATCGATCACGGTGAGGAAATTGTTGAAGTCGTGGGCGATGCCAACGCCGAGCAGCGCGATCGCCTCGAGCCGACGCGCTTGCACCAGCTCCGCCTTGCGCAAGCTCAGTTCCTCCTCGAGCTGGGCGCGCTGGCGGGTTTCGACCAACAGGGCGCGCGCTTGCTGCTCCAAAACGGCCATTTCGACGGCGGCGCGGTGAGCGTCGAACGACGTGGCGCGGCGGGTGCGGGTCTCGACGTGCGTGTGGTTGAGACAGATGGACTCGAGCTCGGCGCGATGCAGTGCGGTGGGGAAGTGGCGGAGCGGATACGCACAGTACAGCGCGAGCTCGTGCCGCGTCATCAATCGATTCCAGTACTGTTCGAGCTCGATGGCGTCGTCGAAGCGCCCAGCAGCCGTGAGCACCCCCACGGCCTCACCGAACACTCGTACCTCACCGCTGGCGCTCGCGCGTCTGGCGGCGGCAACTTCGTTCGACACCAAGTCCGAAAACAGTGCTTCGTCGAGCACCTTTCCTCGCGAGAAGCTCTCGACCGCTGCCCGAGCGTCGAGCTCACGGTAGCGTCCGCGCTCTCGCTCGGCATCCAGGAGCGGCACCGCGAGGCCGCTCTGGGCCACGCGCCGGTGTTCGGGCGTGGCGATCAGAATGAGCCCGTCCCCGCGCTCGATCGCGGTGCGCGCGAACTGGGTCAGGGGCGGGGAGAGGTCGGCGTCTTCTTCGTAGAACTCGACCCAGTGGTTCCCCAGGCGTGCCTCGCTGGCGTCTAGATTGGGAACGGTCATACCCCTCGCTCGGAGTGGCTGTGCGGAAAGTTCCACCCCTGCGAAAAACCTACCGCACCTTCGTCAGCACTGTCGACCCAACTCCGCCGGGCCGCTCCGCGCAGCTAAGGGAATGTCACACATTGTCGCAGAGGCTACCCGCGAGCTGCAGCGGCCTTTGGCGCGCCGTTGCGGCCTTCAGCGCCGCGCCGACCACGCGCGGGCGACTTGCGCGCCACCAGCGTTTTTCTGGCTTTGGGCTGTGCCTCGAGGCTCTTGAGCGGGGCGCCGAGTAGCTCGCGCAGGTACAGTCCGGTCGCCGAAGCGCGAACCCGCGCCACGGCTTCGGGGGTGCCTGTGGCGATCACCTCGCCGCCCGCGGGTCCGCCTTCAGGCCCGAGATCGATGATGTGATCCGCCGTCTTGATGACATCGAGGTTGTGTTCGATGACGATCACGGTGTTCCCCGCATCGACCAGACGATCGAGAACGCCGAGCAGCTTCCTGACGTCATCGAAATGCAATCCCGTGGTGGGTTCGTCCAGAATGTACAGAGTTCTGCCCGTAGCCCGTTTCGACAACTCGCGCGCGAGCTTGATGCGCTGCGCTTCGCCGCCAGAAAGCGTGGGTGACGGTTGACCGATCGGGAGGTAGCCGACGCCGACTTCTTCGAGCAGGCTGAGCGGTGCGTGGATGTTGGGGTGCGCCTTGAACAGCTCGAGCGCCTCGCTCACCGTCAGCTCGAGCACATCGGCGATGTTCTTGCCCTTGTACAGGACTTCGAGCGTGGCGTCGTTGAAGCGGCGGCCCTGGCATTCCTCGCAACGCACGTAGACATCAGCCAAGAAGTGCATCTCGATCTTGCGCACGCCGTCGCCTTCGCAAGCCTCGCAGCGCCCGCCCTTCACGTTGAACGAGAACCTGCCGGGTGCGTAGCCGCGTAGCTTGGCCTCGGGAAGCTCCGCGAAGAACCGCCGGATCTCGTCGAACGCTTTGATATAGGTGGCAGGGTTGCTGCGCGGTGTGCGCCCGATCGGTCGCTGGTCGATGTCGATCACCTTGTCGATCAGCTCGAGGCCTTCGATCGCGCGGTGTTTTCCCACGTTGCCGGTCGAGTCGTGGAGTTTGCGTGCGAGCGCCGGGTAAAGCACGCTGTTCACCAGCGTGGACTTGCCCGCGCCGCTGACCCCCGTGACACAGGTCAGCTGCCCCACGGGAAAGCCGACGTCGAGCTCTTTCAGGTTGTGTTCGCTCGCGCCGAGCACGCGGATCATGCCGGCGGGCGCGCGCGGAGTGCGCGTGGTGCCGATGGTTTGCCTGCCGGTCAAGTACGCGCCGGTCAGCGAGCCTTTGCTGCGCTTCAGGCTGTCGGGCGTGCCCGCGTGGATCACCTGGCCACCCCGGACGCCCGCGCCTGGCCCAAAATCGATCACGTGGTCGGCCGCCTCGATCGTGTCCGCGTCGTGCTCGACCACC
>Ga0315912_10005226_pt1 | contig 12005 bp, 6 predicted proteins | sample VfabasoilMG_FD_204469 | JGI IMG/M metagenome (GOLD analysis project Ga0315912, IMG submission 204469) | Garden soil microbial communities collected in Santa Monica, California, United States - V. faba soil | ecosystem: Environmental > Terrestrial > Soil > Garden | place: USA: California... | reverse complement strand
GAGTCCGGGCCGCCGCCCGTCACCGTCTACATTCGCGCCGAAGTCGGCGACTACGACGTGGCCGTGGTCGGCTCCGAGGATCCGACCGAGCTCGTGCGCTGGCTGCGCGACGCGGGCTACCGCATCACGCCGGCGATGGAGCCGTACGTGGCGCGCTACACCGAAGAGGGCATGAAGTTCCTGGCGCTGAAACTGCAGGACACGGCCGACGTCAAGGACCTCAAGCCGTTCCGCTTCACGCTGCCGGGCACGGCGCCGAGCATTCCGCTGCGCATGACCGCGCTGGCGGCCGAGCCCGAGATGTCGATCGTGGTGTTCGTGCTCGGGGAGCGGCGCTTCGAGGCGAAAAACTGGGCCAACGTCGAGGTCGCGGACAACAAGATTCGTTACAATCCGTTCCTGTACTCCTTCCCCATCGCGACCAACTGGCCCCAGCTGGTGGCCAAAGAAGTGGACGCCGCAGGCGGACAGGGTTGGGTGACGGAGTTCGCCGGAGCGTCCGACAGCTACGCGGCGCAGGTGCGCAGCCAGGTCCAGAACGATAACTTCGGCACGGAAGAGGACCGCGAGGCCGCACGCGCGCTCTTGACGGCGCTCGAGGCCCACCCGTATCTGACGCGGCTCTACACGCGCGTGTCCGCGGAAGAGATGGTGAGTGATCCCATCTTCGGGCAGAGCTCGCTCGGCGACGTGGATCGGGAGCATCAACTCTCGCGCATCGTCGACGGGATCGACCAGTGCTCGGAAGACCTGCGCCAGTCGACCAATCCGTGCGACTTTACCACCTGCGGTGCGGCAGGCTTGTGCCGCCCAGTGCCCGCGAGCGCGATGCAGGTCAGCTCGGCGCCGATCCAGTTCACCGGTGACCCCTCCGCCCCGGAAACTCTGATCGCGGGCTGCGCCTGTTGGGCGGGCGCCACGGCGCGCGTGACCTTTGCCCCGGACGGCTCGCCCACGGTGATCTGCCAGGACGGGCGGCTCTCTTTCCTCAATCCGGGCGATCGCGAGGACGACACGCTCGAGGTGCTGCCCGATCCGTGTGCCAGCTTCAGCTGCGGCCAGAACGGCCAATGCGTCTCCATGAACCTCACACCCACCTGCGTCTGTGATCAAGGCTACGTCGCGGTCGGCAGCGTGGACGACGCCGGCACGCGCAGCATGGCCTGCGTGAAACCCCCGGAGCTTGTCCCCGCGGTGTTCTACGCCAACACGTTGCCCGCCTTGCCCGAGGCGCTGCCGGGCGGGCGCGAGGTGGTGCTGACCGAGCCGCGGCCCATGGCGGCCCCCGGGGACACGCCGGCGCCGGTCGTGAGCGCGGATTTTCCGATGCCGCGCTCCAACCCGGAGCTCGGCGAGTCGCAGGTGCCGGTCGGCGCCCGCAAGAACCAGGGCAACTGCAACCTGGCAGTGTCCGGCGCGAGCGTGCCGGCGTGGAGCTGGCTGGCCGCCATCGCCGCGCTCGGCGTGCGCCGCCGGCGGGCCCGCTGACGTCGAGGCCGCCTCGTGTCGCCCGTGCGTGCTGCCGTGGCTTTGCGCTCCGCTGCCGCCGCACGCGGCGCTGCCCCCCGGCGTAGCGCCGCCTCGAGGCGACGGCTCGCATTCGCCGCGTGGCTCGGGGCCGGCGCAGCGCTCGCGTGCGGCGGCGGCGGCGCGGACGAACTCGCGGGCCCGTCCAGCACCAGCGTCGTGCTCGGCACCGGCGAGGCCCAGTTCGAGCCCATGGACGGCGAGCCCACGCTGCGCCTGGTGCGCGGGGCGCAGGGGGGCTTCCACGTCTGGGCCAGCATGCTGGCATATGGCTTCTCGTCCCCGCAGCTGGACATGCTGCTCACCACCAGCGTGGACGATGAACCCGACTCGAGTCTGGTCATGCACGCGCGGCTCACGATGCGGGACGTGCTCGACCCGAGCGGCAACCCCGCGCAGAGCTTTGCCGGGTTTCCCGCGCAGGTGAAGAGCGCGCGCTGCGCCGATGGCCGCCGCGTGGGCCTGGAGGTGCAGCTCTCCGAGCCGGGCGGCGGCGCCTCCGGCGACGTCCGCTACTGTGTCGCCGAGGTCGACGAGGCTTCACGCTCGGCGGATTGCCCGTAGCGCTTGCCGCCCAGGCGCATGGCCCAACGCGCGCGCACGAAGTGCGTCAGATCGTCGAACAGCGAGTAGACGATCGGCGTCAGAATCAAGGTCAGCGCCAGGCTCGCCGTCTGGCCGCCGATCACCACGACCGCAATCGTGCGGCGCTCCTCCGCGCCGGGGCCGCTGCCGACCCAGAGCGGGATCATGCCCGCCACGAGCGCTAGCGTCGTCATCAGGATCGGCCGCAGGCGATCCCGATTGGCGCGCAGGATGGCCTCGTGGCGCGGCACGCCCAGCCGCAGCAGCTGATTCATGTGATCCACCTGCAGAATCGAGTTCTTCTTCACCACGCCAAACAACACCAACAGGCCGAGCGCGGAGTACAGATTGAGCGTGTTGCCGGTCCCCCACAGGCTGAGCAACGCAAAGGGCACGCTCAACGGCAACGCGACCAGAATCGTGAGCGGGTGCACCAGGCTCTCGAATTGCGCCGCCAGGATCATGTACATGAGCAGGATCGAGAGCAGGAAGGCGGCGATGAATTCGCTGAAGGTGCGCTCCAGCTCGGCGCCGCGGCCGCGCACGCTGGTGCTGTACTCGGGCGGCAGGTTCATCTCCCGCGCGGCAGCGCGCAGCGCCTCCAGCCGATCGGCGAGCGCGTAGCCGGGCGCCACGCCCGCGCGCAGGCTGTTCACGCGCTGCCGATCGAGCCGGTCGATGCGCGACGCGCTCTGGGCTTCATCGATGCGCACCACGTTGGAGAGCGGGATCAGATGCATCGGTAGGCCCACCGCGCCGGCATCGGCCGAGCTGGGCAGCCCCGGCTCCGTGCTGCCAAGAGAGCCCTCTCTCGAGCCCTGGCGCGAGGCGGAGCGCGGCACGAGCAGACGCGAGATGGCGTCGACGTCATCGCGATCGGAGGGACTGAGGCGCAGCTGCACCTCGTACGCCTCGTTGGTGCTCGGATCAAAGAAGCGCGACACCTTCTCCTCACCGCCCACCATCAGCCGCAGCGCGGTGGCGATGTCCTCCACCCGCACGCCCAGATCGGCCGCACGCTCGCGATCCACATGCGCGCGCAGCTCCGAACGATCGAGCTTGAGCGTGGTATCGGCGTCGACGATCCCGCCGAGCGCGATCGCGCGCTCGCGCAGCTCGTTCGCGTAGCGCTCCAGCGCCAACAGATCCGGTCCCTGGATCGCAAAGTCGATCTCGAAGTTGCCGCCGCCGATGTTGAACGACGGGAAGTTGCGCACGCTGCAGCGCAGCTCGGGATACTTGCGCAGGCGCTGGCGCACCTCCTGCATCACGTCGCGCTGGCTGTAATTCCCCGTAAAGGCGCGCTGGGGGTGGCCCGCCACCAGCTCCCGAAAAAAACGCGGCAAGGAAAAGACGCGCTCTTCGTGGGGCGCGATACGCACGGTAGCGTTGCCCTGGCTCACGCCGCCGCCGAAGCCTCCGCCCGCATCCACCAGCACGGTCTGGACCCCGCGCACACTGCGCAGCTCCCGGTCCAGCTGGCGCATGACTTGATCCATCGCAGCGATGCTGGAGTTGAGCGGCGCCGACACCCGGATCTCGAACTCGGCCTCGTCGACATCGGAGGGGATGTATTCCTGCTTGACCAGGTGATAGAGCGGCACCGAGGAGCCCACCACGAGCAGGCCGAGCACGCTCACCGCCAGACGGTGGCGCAGCGACCAGGTCAGCGCCGCCGCATAGCCGCGGTCGAGCGCCGCATAGAAGCCGGCGCGCGACAGTTTCTGCTGGTCCCCGTGGTCCGCGCCCGCGGCGGGCCCATGCAGCAGCCGCGCGCTCATCATCGGCGTGAGCGTGAAGGAGACGAGCAGGCTCACCAGCACGGCCACCGCGGCGGTCAGCCCAAACTGATACAGGAAGCGCCCCGAGATCGAGGACATGAAGGACACCGGCACGAAGATCACGACCAGCGAAAACGTGGTCGCCAGCACCGCCAGACCGATCTCTCGGGTGGCCTGGCGCGCCGCCTCGAAGGGGCCGAGCTGCTTCTCCTCCACGAAGCGAAAGATGTTCTCCAGCACCACGATGGCGTCGTCGATCACGATCCCCACCATCAGCACGAGCGCCAGCATGGTCACGCTGTTCAACGTGAAGCCGAGCCACCACATCATGCCGAAGGTCGAGATCACCGAGGCCGGAATAGCGATGCCCGCGATCAACGTCGAGCGCCAGGAGCGCATGAAGAGCAGCACCACCAGGCAGGCGAGGCAGCTGCCCATGAGCAGGTGCAGGTTGATCTCGTGCAGCGCCGCGTAAATGTACTCCGATTGGTCGCGCACGACGTCCAGGCGCACGTCGCCGGGCAGCAGGCTGCGGACCTTGGCCAGGTTGGTCTTGGCGGCCTCGATCACCGCCACCGTGTTCGAGCCCGACTGGCGCACCACCTCCAGCACGACCGTGGGCGTGCCGTTCAGGCGCGCCAGGGTGCGCTGCTCGAAGGCGCCATCTTCGACGCGGCCGATGTCGCGCAGCCGCACGGGGCGGCCGCCCTGGCGCGAGACGAGCAGGTTCTCGAAATCTCGGGCGCTGCCAAAGCGGCCCAGCGTGCGCAGCGTGCGCTCTTCCCGATCGCGGGTGACGTTGCCGGCCGGGATGCTGGCGTTCTCCGCCACGATCGCCTCGCGCACGGCGGTGATCGGCAGCCCGTACGCAGCGAGCCGATCGGCGTCCACCCAGATCTTGACCGCGCGGTTCTGGCCACCGATCAGGCGCACCTCGCCCACGCCGCTGCTGCGCTCGAGCTGGACCTTGACCACCTTGTCGGCCAGCTCGGTCAGCTCGCGCACGCTGCGATCCGCCGATAACGCCAGTTTGAGCACCGGCGTCGAATCGTTGTCCTGCTTGGTGACCACGGGCGGATCGGTGCCGGGCGGCAGGCTCCGCAGCACGGTCTGCACGCGGGCGCGCACGTCCGCGGCCGCCGCGTCGATGTCGCGCCCGAGCTCGAAGGTGGCCATCACCATCGACTGGCCGCTGGAGGTCACACTGCGCAGTTCGGTGATGCCCTCCACCGTGTTGATCGCGCGCTCGATCTGTTCGGTGATCTCCGTCTCCACGTCCTCCGGCGCGCCGCCGGGCAGCGGCGTCCGCACGGTGACGATCGGAACGTCCACGGAGGGAAAGCGATCCACCCCGAGCGAGGAGCGAGCAGCGCTGCCGACCACCACCAGCGCCAGGATCAGCATCGCGGCGAAGATCGGGCGCCGGATGCAAATCTCCGCCAGCTTCTGCATCTATTGCCCCGCCGGCAGGCGCACGGCTTGCCCCTGTTGCAGCGAGCCGGGTGTGCTCACCACGAGCTCACCCGGAGTGAGCCCGCGCACGATCTCGACGCGATCCCCCTCGGTCGCGCCGATCGTCACCGGGGCCTCCACCACCTTGCCGTCCGACACGCGCAGCACCTTCTCCAGCCCGGCAAAGCTGACCAGCGCCCCGCGGGACACCGTCGGCACCCGGCGCCGCCCCACGGCGATGCGGGCGCGTACGAAATGCCCCGGGCGCAGGCTGCCCGGATTGGGAATATCCGCCTCGATCAACAGGCTGCGGGTCTCGGCGTCCAGACCGGGGGCCACGCGCGCCACCACGCCCCGCACCGAAGCGCCCCCATCCAGGGCCGCGCCATCCAGCGTGACCAGCACCGCCTGCCCCGGCGCGACACTGCCGGCCTCTCGCTCCGGCAACGCCAGGCGCAAGCGCAACGGGTGGATGCGCACCACGTCCACCACGCGCGCGCCCGCCCCCAGGTACTCTCCGCGGTTGACCCAGCGCGTCTGCACGAAGCCATCGATCGGCGAACGGATCACCGTGTCACTCAGACGCTGGCGGGCGATCGCCAGGTCACTCTCCCGCTGCGCGGCCTCGGCCATACGCAGCTGCACTTCCTGACGCGCCGTCTCGAGCGCGGCCTCCGCGCGTGCCAGGCTGGCTCGCGCCGTCGTGAGTTCGGCCTCGGGGGAGAGCCCCTGCTCGGACAGCGCTTGCTGCCGCACGGCATTGGCCCGCGCCTCCTCCAGCGTGGCGCGCGCCTGACGCACGACCGGCGTGGCGTCGATGTCCACGCGCTGCTTGCCGCCCTGCCCCCACAGGCCCAACTGCGCGCGCGCCTGGGCCAGCGCTGCCGACGCCTGCTGCACCCCGATCTCGTAGTCGGTGGCATCGATCTGGGCGATCACCTGGCCCTCTTTGACGGCGCTGCTGAGATCGACCGCGATACTGCCGAGCCGCCCCGGCACCTTGGCCGCCAGCGTCACCTGGGCATCGGCGGCGAGCGTGCCGGACACCTCGATCCACTGCTCGAGCTCCAGCAGCTGAACCTTTTCCAGCTGCACCTCGCGCGCCGGGCGGGCCTCGGCGGCGCGCGCCGTTTCTTCCGCCCGCGGCTGGGCGTCAGGACGGCAAGCGGCGCTCGCGAGCCCCAGCGAGATCAGCAATGACTGCAGGCGTTTTCGAGCGCGCGGGACCACTGTTCGACCTTAGCACCATCCCGCCGCGGGGACCCCGGGCGGGAGCGCCCCCGCTATAGAAGCAGCCCGTTGCCCCGCGCGTCCGTGGCGAGGGCACTGGCCTTCGGCCGCCAGATTCTCGATACTTTGGCATGCTCGTCCTGCGCCCAGCCGCGGAGCGGGGCCTCGCCGAGCACGGCTGGCTGCGCTCCTATCACACCTTTTCCTTCGCCGATTACCACGACCCTCGCCAGATGGGATTTCGTGGCCTGCGCGTGATCAACGAGGATCGGGTGCAGGCGGGGCGCGGCTTTGGCGCACACTCGCACCGCGACATGGAGATCATTTCCTACGTCCTGGAGGGCGCGCTGAGCCACAAGGATTCGCTCGGGACGGGCTCGGTGATCCGGCCCGGAGAGGTACAGTGCATGAGCGCCGGGCGCGGCGTGACGCACAGCGAGTTCAACGCCTCGGCGAGCGAACCCGTGCACTTCCTGCAGATCTGGCTGATCCCCTCGCAGCGCGGCCTGGCTCCGAGCTACGCCCAGCGAGCCTTTCCGCCGGAGGACGGCCAGGGCCGGCTGCGGCTGGTCGCCTCCGCCGATGGTCGCGACGGCAGCCTGACGATCCACTCCGACGTGAGCCTGTACGCGGGCCGTTTTGCGGCCGGGCAAAGCCAGACCCTGCCGCTTGCCCGGGGCCGGCACGCCTGGGTGCAGGTCACGCGCGGCGCCGTGGTCGTGATGGGGCAGACGCTGTCGGCGGGCGACGGTGCCGCCCTCTCCGACGAACCCCAGCTCCAGCTCGAGGGCAGCGAGGCCGGCGAGGTCTTGGTCTTCGACCTGGGCTGAAACTCTACGCGTTACGCCCAACGTGGTGGTCGGCGCGGGGCCGTGGCCCTCGGCGGGCCCGGCCCACGAGATGGCTACTTCGAGGCCTCGGGTTGTCATCAGTGCTTGGGATCGGCACGTGGGACCGCGTAGAACCGGTGCCCCGCCGTCGGCAAAAGCCTGCCTGCCGAAACCTTCCGAGCACCGAAACCTGAAATCCTTCGAGGAACCGTGGCAAACCTAGACTCAACGATCATCTACACGAAAACCGACGAAGCGCCCGCCCTGGCCACCTACTCGCTCTTGCCCATCATCGAGGCGTTTACCAAGGCTGCCGGCGTTCGTGTCGAAACCCGCGACATCTCCCTGGCGGGCCGCGTGCTGGCCAATTTCCCGGAGCAGCTGAGCGAAAGCCAGCGGCAGCCCGACCACCTCGCCGAGCTGGGCGAGTTGGCCAAGACTCCGCAGGCCAACATCATCAAACTGCCCAACGTCAGCGCCTCCCTACCGCAGCTGAAGGCCGTGATCGCGGAGCTGCAGGGCCAGGGGTACGCGGTGCCGGACTATCCGGAAGAGCCGAAGACCGACGCGGAGAAAGCGATCCGAGCGCGCTACGGCAAGGTGCTCGGCAGCGCGGTGAACCCGGTGCTGCGCGAGGGCAACTCCGATCGGCGAGCCTCCCCGGCGGTCAAGGAGTACGCCAAGAAGCACCCGCACTCGATGGGCGCGTGGACGCGCGATTCGAAGACCCACGTGGCCCACATGAAGCAGGGCGACTTCTTCGGCAGCGAGCGCTCGGTCGTGGTCCAGAGTGCGGGTGAGCTGCGCATCGAGCTCGTGGCCGCGGACGGCCAGGTCACGGTGCTCAAGCCGAAGACCAACGTGCAGGCAGGCGAAGTCATCGATGCCTCGGTGCTGAGCGCCAAGGCCCTGCGCAGTTTCTTCGCGGAGCAGATCGAAGACGCCAAGAAGAGCGGCGTGCTGCTCTCCGTCCATCTCAAAGCCACGATGATGAAGGTGTCGGACCCGATCATCTTCGGTCACGCGGTGTCTGTGTTTTACAAGGACGTGTTCGAGAAACACGCCGCCACGTTCCAGAAGCTCGGCATCGACCCGAACAACGGGCTCGGCGACGTGTACAACAAGATCCAGAGCTTGCCCGCGGACGAGCGCGCGCAGATCGAGGCCGATATTCAGGCCGTGTACAAGGCGCGCCCCAGCCTGGCGATGGTGGACTCCGACCGCGGCATCACCAACCTGCACGTGCCAAGCGACGTGATCATCGACGCGTCCATGCCCGCCGCCATCCGCGCGTCGGGCAAGATGTACGGCACGGACGGCAAGCTATACGACACCAAGGCTCTGATCCCCGACCGCTGTTACGCGGGCATCTATCAGGCCACGATCGACTTCTGCAAAGAGCAGGGCGCGTTCGACGTGAGCACGATGGGCAGCACGCCCAACGTGGGGCTGATGGCCCAGGCCGCCGAAGAGTACGGCTCGCACGACAAGACCTTCAAGATCCCGGCCAACGGCAAAGTGCGCGTCGTCGACACCGCGGGCCAGGCGCTGCTCGAGCACAACGTGGAAGTGGGGGATATCTGGCGCATGTGCCAGACCAAGGACGCCGCGATCCGCGACTGGGTCAAGCTGGCGGTGAACCGCGCCCGGGCCACCGGCGCCCCGGCAGTGTTCTGGCTGGACGAAGGGCGCGCCCACGACGCCAACCTGATCCGGAAGGTCAAGGCGTACCTGGGTGAACTGGACACCAAGGGGCTGGAGCTGCCGATCCGGTCGCCGGTGAGCGCCATGCGCTACACGCTCGAGCGCATGCGCAAGGGCAAGGACACGATCAGCGTCACGGGCAACGTGCTGCGCGATTACCTCACGGATCTGTTTCCGATCCTCGAGCTCGGCACCAGCGCCAAGATGCTCTCCATCGTCCCTCTGCTCGCGGGTGGTGGCCTGTATGAAACGGGAGCCGGCGGCTCTGCACCGAAACACGTGCAGCAGCTGCAGAAGGAAAACTACCTGCGCTGGGACTCGCTCGGCGAGTTTCTCGCGCTCGGCGTCTCGATCGAAGATCTGGCGATCAAGACCAAAAACGGCAAGGCCAAGGTGCTGGCGACCGCGCTGGATACCGCCATCGGGCTGTTCCTCGAGAACGACAAGTCACCCGCCCGTAAGGTGGGCGAACTCGACAACCGCGGCAGCCACTTCTATCTCGCGCTGTACTGGGCGCGCGCGCTCGCCGAACAGACGGAAGATCGAGAGCTAGCGGCCAAGTTCAGCAGCTTGAGCAAGCAGCTCTCCGACAACGAAGCCAAGATCAATGGTGAGCTGCTCGGCGCTCAAGGCAAGCCGGTGGATCTCGGCGGCTACTACCACCCCGACGACAAGAAGGCCTCGCAGGCGATGCGCCCGAGCGCGACCTTGAACGCGGCCATCGACAGCTTCTCCTGAGCGGCCACGAGCGCACGAACTCCTAAATGCCGCCGTCCCCCGCGGGACGGCGCGTCCGTCCCCGGGTCTAGGCGCCTTTCCGATAGCTCACCACGCAGCCTTGTGCGTCGGTGAAGGTGAGCACGCCCTGGGACAGGGAGAAGGCGTAGGCGACCACGGCGTCGTTCGCCGTGGAGAGCTTTACGCGCGTTGGCTCCGTTACTTCGAACGTGCCGACGTCCCACAGGGTAAACCCACCCGCCTGAGCGGGCTGGCCGTGGTAGTTTCCCGTCTCTTCAAAACGCAGGCTCTGCGGATACAGCTGGCTGCACGGGGACTGTGTCAGCTTCTCCCAGCTGCCAATCAGGGCTGAAGTCTGTGTGGGCATGGTTCCGTCCGGTGCGTCCCTGGGCGTGAGCGAGCAGCCCACGCCCAGGAGCGTGCTTAGCATGGCCAGCGCGTGGGTGCGCAGCGCCATCCGTCAGTGTGAAGGGGTCACCGTTCCGCCGTTGCGCTTGGCACCGATCGGGCGTTCCTTGCCCTTGAGCTTCTGGGCGACCTTCTTCGAGGTGTCGTCGGCACTGCCGTCCGCCTTGAACATGGCCGACGCCTTCTTCACTTCGACCGGGCTCATCACGGTGGATTCGTCGATCAGCTCGGCGGCCGCCTCGCGGTCTGGCTTGCGCTGACCGAAGCGCTCACACAGGCGCTTGGCCTCGATGTACGAGAAGTGTGGGCGCAGTACCGGGTTGTCGAGGGCAGCGCGGATCGCCTGGATTCCATCGTCGAGATGGTCCCCGCCCAGGACCAGGGTCAAGAGCGTGTCGGGCGTCGAGAGCACGCGCAGCGCTGCTGCCGAGTGGGCGGCGTCGGTCGCGGAGTTGACCATCACGCTCGCCTCTCCTGCGACGATGGCTTCCATGCCGCCACTGTCCCAATTGACCTCCACGATCACACGGTGGACCCCCGGCATCGGGAACAGCGCCCCCTGCACCCCGCGCAGCAGGGTCAAGGCGTGCACCACGCTCTCCCCCGGAGCCAACACCTTCATGGGGTGGTCTTCCACACAACGCAAGAGCGGCGAGAAGGAGCGTGCCGTGCCCCCGGCATCGATCACCGTGCCCTTCACGAAACCCGTTTTCATGTTCAAGCTGGCCGGCACCGGCACGGCTTCGTTACCGGTATTCACGAGTTCGATCTCCACCCGAACGGGTGCGCCGATCGGCACCGATTCGAGCACCGGCGAGACGCGGAGCTGGAGACCGGGGACCTCCGCTCGCAGGTCCGTGGGGCTGATGGGAGTGGCCGCATAGGCGGTGCCGAAGGGCGTACCGCCAGGCCGCACGTAGATGTCGGGCATGTGCCGTAACCGCTTGGCATCGTCTGGATCAAAGGACCACTGGATGTTGTTCGGGAACGTCGGGCTGCCAGGGGTCTGCGAGTTTGCAGCGATGACGTTCGTGGTGTTCATGAAGCCGTTGTCTGCGGTGTTGTGGTACAGACCAAAGGCGTGCCCCGTTTCGTGCACGGCCGTGCGGAAGTAGGCGGCCTTGGCGGCACCAAACCGCACGTTCTGTACCGTGCCCCATTCCGGCGTGCTCGGGATGGTCCAGTGTGAAGAGATGGCGCAGCCCTCGCGCGGCACGTTGTTCGAGTCTCCGCCGTACGCGTCGTACATGATGCCGCGTTCCGTAGAGTCGAGCCGCCGGACGCACAGCACGTGATAGCGCCACTCCGCGTCCAGATTGGAGGCATCACGCTGCGCCAGCATGGCGGCGTGGCACTCGGCGTCCGACCAGAATTCACCGCTCGGCTCGGTGATGTTCTGATTGCTGTGCACGACGTGGATATCCCAACCCACGCCGTCCCCTACGCTCTTCCAGTTCTGCCCGGCGCCGCTGTCGAGCGGGGCCTCCGCTTGGCTGACCCGATCGATCTCGACCGTGGCCTTGCGCAAGTACTTGGACACCCAGCCCATAGCGATGCGCCCCACCACGCTGCCGCTGGCATTCTTGACGTCTCCGGTCAGGTAATCTCCCCCGGATGGATAGCCCGAGGGCGCGGCCTGCCAGGACATGAGCGCGGTGACAGGGCCTTCATCCGTCCACGTTCCTCCGCTGCTCCAGCCGCCCGTCCCCTTCGTGAAGCGCCACAGGTTGAAGCCGAGCACGAAGCTGTT
>Ga0315912_10005225_pt1 | contig 12007 bp, 15 predicted proteins | sample VfabasoilMG_FD_204469 | JGI IMG/M metagenome (GOLD analysis project Ga0315912, IMG submission 204469) | Garden soil microbial communities collected in Santa Monica, California, United States - V. faba soil | ecosystem: Environmental > Terrestrial > Soil > Garden | place: USA: California... | reverse complement strand
TTCGTCATGACATCAGGCGCGGGCGCGTCCTGCTTGTTCGGATGGAGTCTTCCAGGCCGTCAGGCCAACTCGTGACGTTGACGTGCGACGCATTCGAGAGCGGGCTTGCGTCCGGCTGGATTCAGCAGGCAAACGAGCAGCACGACCTTCCGCCCCATCTTCGAGAGGTCGAAGGCGTCAACTTCCTGGACGTGGACAGTTCTCGCCGCAAGTCGAAGCGAACGTACGGTGAAATGGTGGACCACAGGGTCGGTGTGCTCGGTCCGCTGATAGCCGAAGTCGGGGCAATCCTGTCAGCCGATGACGTAGAGCAGGAGATCAATGCGCGGATCCGAGCGCTCAGGCCGCAGCAGAACGAGTCCCGTGTGCGCGGCTGGTTCCTGACCTACCTGGCATTCGGGTGCCATCGTTGGGCACTGATGCCGCCTCTTCATCGGATCGGACACTGGGACCGAACGGAGCGTGAGAGTGTCAAAAAGTTGGGCCGGCCATCGATCGATGGCGGGCAGACGGGCTACTCGTGCACACCCTCGATGCAAGAAAAGATCGAGGCAGGCTTCCACAAGTTCGCGAGGCACGGCGTCCCGATGACTGACATCTACGGCAGAACGATGATTTCGATCTTCGGTTGCAAGGTCGTGACGCTTCCAAGCGGCGACATGGAGTACAGGCATCCCGAAGGCCACAGCTTCCCCTCGATTAACCAGTTCCGCTACTGGTGCGAACGAAGAGTCACCCATGACGAGATCCAGAAGACCCTTTACGGGGAACAACGAGTTCGAAACAGGTTGCGAGCCCCGATCGGGCGGTACTCGACCGAGGTGGCGAATTTGATGGAGAAGGTAGAGCAAGACGCGTACAGCACCGATGACTTTCCGAGTGGATTCACCGACGAACGGCCTAATGCAAAAGTCTATGTCGTTGAGCTGAGCTGCGTGGCCTCAGGCATGGGCGTCGGCATCGGCTTTAGCTGGGGGGCGGAAACTGGGGATGCGTACCGCGCGGCCATGTTCTGCGCCGCCGTCGACAAGGTGCGCTTCTGTGCGCTCTTCGGAATCAGTATTGAGCCTCAGGACTGGCCTTCGATCGGCATGACTGCCTTTGGATCACCCGATCGAGGCCCGGGCGCATCGGACAAGGTCTTGCGCTCTTCAGAGACGGCCACGGCCATCGTCGAGATGCCGCCTTCTTTCACGCCTCAATCTCACGCGACAGTTGAGTCCATGCATCCCAAGGCGGTCAAGGTCTCGGGGCGGCCGAAATACCGTGTCAGCCATTGCAATGCAGTTGCCATGGCCAGGCGGGAGATCTGGCGACTGATCCGAAACAACAAAACTCGGTCCGCTCAGGCGAGGATGACGCCGGACATGCTGTCGGCTGACATTGTGCCGAGTCCGCTGGGTATCTGGAATTACTTGGATGCCCGCGGCCGAAATGATGGGCAACGCATGTCCTTCGACGACGCAGTGCGCACCTGTTTGCAACCCATCGAGTTCGACGTCGTGCGAGGCGTGCTGATGCTGCGAGGCTGGCGTTATGGGTCGAAAGGGCTCAACGATACGGGTGTTCTGGACCAGCTCAGGCGCCGCGGCAAGTCGACTCTCAAGGGCTATGTGCTCGAGCTCTGCGTTCGGCATTCGTGGGTCGAGGTGCGGGGCAAGCTCATCCAAGTCGATGCGGCGCTCCCCTTGCGCGATGACCCAAACCAGCTCTACATGTCCTTGCAGGGGCTGGACGAGCGGCGCGAACAGCTGCTTCGGGCACGTCGTCGCTGCGAGCGCAATCGCCCTCCGGGCCGCTCACAGGCTGAACTGGAGTTCGAGGCAGAGACCGGCATTGCGTGGGACGATGGTGAGACGCGGACGGGCCGGGCGAAGGTGAGGACGCCGGCCGCCAACTTTGAGCGGCAGGCACTCAAGAGTCAGCCCGCTCGCAAAGGGGGCCTGTGATGGCGGGGCTGCATCCCTTCGTCGCTCGATTCGACCTGCCGACAACGGACGCCGCTCTGGCAGCACGCGTCCGGGTCACCGTTGCGCCGATGACGTCGTTGGCAGCCCTCGACCCCGAGACGGCGGAGCAGGTCCTCATACGGCACCTCGGCGCGGTCTACGAGCCGGCGCATGAGGACCTAAAGCTTTTGCGGACATTGACGGCGATCGCCAAGGCGCATGCACTCTTGACGTATCCAGACGGGGCGGCCTACCTCGGCGGCATCAACGCACAGGAGCCACCGCTAGCGCCGGCGGACTTCTTCTGCATGACCGGGCTTGCAGGCCTGGGCAAAACGGCCCTGATAGAGGCATTCAAGCGGCTCGTGTGTGGGTTCCCGACATACGAACCGGGCGCCGGTCACCCGGTTGAGACATTGGAGGCGATTTGGTACCTGAAGGCGGATTCCGGTAGCCGATTTGGGGACATGGTGAGGCATGCGCTGGGGAAGCATATCGATGGTTTCCCCGTTAACAGCCACTCAAAGCTCGAACGGATTGCTAGTCGACTCGCATTCAAGTTGGGGGTTTCGATCATCCTGCCGGACGAACTTCAATTCCTCAGCCGTAGCCCAACGGCAAATGCCTTGCTGGCCTCGACGATGGGGCGAATCAGAGACATAGGCGTGCCTACGGTCGGCGTCTTCAACTTTAGTATGTGTCATCGCATGATGAAGCGACCGCAAGAAGATCGAGATCGCTTCTTGAGCCATCCAATCATCATGCAGCCGATCCAACGTAGCGATCCCTGGACGGCCAAGATCTGCAAGGCCTATCACGAGGCGACCGGCGGCGCACTCTTCGATAATCTGAACGCCCAGATCGAGCAGTTTTATGACTACACGCTCAACTTGCGCCGTAAAGGACCACTGCTCCTATCGATTGCCTACCGGCATGCGCGCCAGCGTGGCGTGGAGCGTGTTTGTTCATGTGATCTGGAGACTGCCTACCGATCGCCGGAGTACGCCGCGTCGCGCACCGACCTCACGGACATCTTCGAACAGTGGCTACATGGTCACCAGGTTCGCCCGGACTTGTGGTGCCCCTTCGGTGAGCCGCAGACTTTGGAAGCGGCTCATCGTGTCGAAGCGCAACAGGCGGCTCGGCAGCGTGTCAATGAGAAGGCTGTCGTCTCATCAATGAGCAGGGCGGAGCGGCTTGCCTACAACGAAGAGAAGAAGCAAGACTCAGCCAAAGCTTGCGGCACAAAAGGGGCGTCACCGCCCCACCGAACAAGACGTCCGAAGATGATTCGAGAAGACGTGCTGCGCGACGCCAATCGGTGGGCGCAGCTGGCCCGTGGATCTGCGAGTCCTTAGTGCCGCGACGCGAGACGGCAGTCGCTGAGTGGCGACGACGTACTCGGGCTCGGCTCACGGCGACCACCAGATACGATGTCGGAGAACTGCCCCCGAGACACCCGATGACCCGAATCATGCTGCGCGCCAAGCTCCACCGCGCGACCGTCACCGAGGCCGACCTGCACTACGAGGGCTCCTGCGGCATCGATGCCGCGCTCCTCGAAGCGGCGGATATGCGCGAGTTCGAGCAGATCGAGCTCTACAACGTCAACAACGGCGAACGCTTCTCGACCTACATCATTCCCGCGCCGCCCGGCTCCGGCGCGATCTCGCTGAACGGCGCGGCGGCGCGCAAGGCGCATGTCGGCGACCTGCTGATCATCTGCACCTACGGCCCGATCGCCGAGGGCGACGTTGCGGGCCACAAGCCCAAGGTCGTGCTGCTCGGCGAAGGCAACCGCATCGACTCGATCCGAAAGTTCTGATCGCACGACCGACCTCCTTGCCGCTTCCATCCTTGGGCTCGTAGACGTTGGTGATGAAAGGGACGCAGGCCGCGAGTGGCAGCAGGATGGCGATGAGTGCTGCCTTCATGAGCCGCAGGGCGGGCGCTGGGCTTGTCGCGTGCGTCATTGAGGCTGGATTGGCGGCGAGGGGGCGGCGGTCCGGTCGAGACTGAACTGAGTCACTCGGCGCCGTATCGATCGTCGGCAGGAACCGGCCAGGTGCGGTCTTCCGATCCATCGGCGCCGGCGTCTCCTCCACCACCGCGAGCGGTCAGTCGACCGCCGGCGCGGGCTGCATGGCCCCGTCCCAATGATCGAGAGGGCTGCGCACGCCGATTCCCGGTTGGCGCATGACGTGCGTGTAGATCATCGTCGTGGATACGTCCTTGTGCCCCATCAACGTCTGGACCGTTCGGATGTCCGTTCCTGCCTCCAGAAGGTGAGTCGCGAAGCAGTGCCGAAAGGTGTGCGGCGAGACCGGGCGGCAGATCCTCGCTTGTCGGGCCGCTTGAGCGACCGCACGCTGCAACGTCTTCGGGTGGCAGTGGTGTCGGACCTGGCGGCCCGTATACGGGTGCGTGCAGATCGACTTGGAGGGAAACGCGAACTGCCAGCCCCAGAGCAAGCCGGCGTTCGGATACTTCCGCTCAAGGGCGAAGGGCAGTGCAACGCGACCCAGGCCGAGCCGTAGATCGGACTCATGAAGCAGTTGGACTCGAGCGAGATGGTCCTGCAGCGTCGCGGCCAGGCGCTGCGGCAACACGGTCACTCGGTCACGCTGGCCCTTGCCGTCGCGGACCACCAACTGGCCACGGTCGAAATCGATGTCTTTGACGCGCAGGCCGAGCCCCTCGGTCAGACGCAGTCCGGCACCGTAGAGCAAAGACGTCATCAAGTGCGTAGTGCCTTGGAGGTGAGCGAACACTCGCTGAACCTCTTCGATGGTCAGCACGGTGGGCAGCCGCGCGGGACGCTTGGCGCGCTCAATGTCGTCCATCCATGGCAACTCCACCTCGAGCACTTGCTTGTACAGGTACAGCAGTGCTGCGAGTGCCTGGTTCTGCGTTGATGCCGCGACGTGCTGGCGCCGGGCGAGGTCACTGAGGAAGGCCGTCACCTCGACTGGGCCCATCTCGGCCGGGTGGCGCTTGCCGTGGTGGAGGATGTAGCGGCGGATCCAGTGGATGTAGACCTTCTCGGTGCGCAGGCTGTAGTGGCGCCGGCGAAGGGAGTCGCGGACCTGGTCCAGCAGGCGTGGCTTCAGGGTGAGTTCGTCCTGCGCCGAGGGGGTAGACACCGCATCCACGGCAGCCTCCAATCGGTGACATGTCCGTGACGGGGGATTGGGCCTGTGGACTAAGTCATTGTCATGACGAAGAATTTTGTCGAACGGCCGTTTAACGTCGCAGAGTATTGCGACACTTTGGCCGTCTAATCCTTGTTAGATTGCTCGGCCGATATCGACGCGCGTATGCCAACGATCGACTACAAACTGTTCGCGGAGCACGTAACGACTGGGATGCTTGGCATCGCCATGAGTTCGGTTCTAGCGACCATCATCGACATCAGCGAGAGGCTGAAGCGGCACCTCGGAAAGTCGATCGGCCAGTCGCTCCTTGTTTGGCTCTCGGTGTACGGCAGTGCGGTTCTGCTTTCGGCGCTGGCCTGTGTACCAGTGCACTATCTGCTGCTAACCGCGAGATTTCAAAGTTCGACTATTGCCACGCTCGCTATCGTGCTGATCATCTGTTTCGCGACAACATACCGGTCCCGGAATCGAGAGTTGCAATCTAACCAGTCCTTCCAGCGGACCGCCTCCGGCGGCCGCTGAACTCAACCGTTCGGCCTTTCTTTGAGCCATGCGTCAGCCCGCGCCAATCAGCAGCATCGTGACCTCTGAGCCATGCGACGGTTCGCGCTCAACGGTCAGGTTGCGCTCTTCGCAGGCTGTGCCTTGCGTTGGCCGGGAAGCCGCGCGCCCAGGCGCGCGTCGCACGTTCAGCTCTTCGGCACGCGTCGTCAACGCGCTGCGCTTTGGCCAAGGCCGCAGCGTGCTCTTCGTTTGCCGCCGAACCCATCGGTCCAGCGGACTGCCTTCGGCAGCCGCTGACCTCAACCGTTAGCCGTCATATGCAGACAGAGGCCTACACCACGGACGCGATCTGCCAGTGCATGGGGATGCCGTCGTTCGATGGCGACCCTGCTTGCACGGGCGCAGGCGAAGCGATTCGCTTACTGCTGAAGCCGTCGTTCCATCCGGAACTCTGCATTACCTTTGCCGACGGCCTGGTGTCGGTGGTCTGCGCGCGAGCGATGATTTGGCGGCAGTTTGAACCGTCGCCGATGGTGACCGACCGCGCGCAAGGGGTCGTTCCGGCATCAGTTTTCGCGACACTCACTTCTTCGATGGTTCCCGTAGCTCATCCCGGCGCAGTGCCAGGGATCGTGATCGACGGAATGCCCGTCGAGCTGCTGCACTTCCTGCGCGGCAGCGTCACGTTGAAGGTCGGTGGGAACGCGGGCAAACGTGGCGACTTCTCGGGCTTTGTCGCGCTCGCGATCACCGCGGCATGGGAGTGCGTTTCGAGCCCCTACTGCCGCAACGCTCTTGCCTCGGCAGCGGAGTATGTTGGCAAGAAGCTTCCGCATGAAGCAGAGCCTCCACGCAAGCCAACCATCGAAACTCTTGTACTCGGTCCGCAGGAAGACCGAGAGCAACTACTTGAGGCGCTCCGGAAACACCGTGACGGCTAACCCATCCTTCCAGCGGACCGCCTGCGGCGGCCGCTGAACTCAACCGTTAGGCGTCACAAACTCACCCATGCGCCACTTCGTCGCCATTCTCTTCCTCACCGCACTCAGCGCCTGCACAGATAGAGGTGGCTACTTCCTTGAGGCGAAACCTTCTCCCACGGCATCCGCTGCGCCTGCGACCGATGGCAAGGATCTGATTCTTCCTCTAGAGGTTGATCCGCAGGTAGCCGAAGCCTTTATACGAATCGGGTTTGGCCTGAACGAAAAGCAGCGCTTCCAATCCACTGAGTTCCTGACTCCTCGACTCAGGACTGCACAGGCAACTCCATTGATACGCCTCGTGAAGGAATACAACGAGTTCAATGGGGAGCGAGTCGCAGCGGCTGTTGAGAAGCTTCGGGGGCGAGTCTCAGGAGTGGAGTTCGGTCGCGAAGGTTCGCCCGTCCTATACATCGAGCTTCCCTACTGGACTCATCAGCGCGAGGAAACGGTACCACAGGGTATGGGCACCAGGATCACGGACGCAGAAAGTGACAAGCTCGTCGCGGAACTGCGCCAAGTGTTTGTCAGGGAGTTGAAGGCCGATGAGTTTTCGGTCAATCGTCGTCGCGTTCGCATCTGGTGGGACTGAACCCGGTGACGCCTAACCCTTCCTTCAAGCGGACTGGCCTTCGGCCAGCCGCTTAAGTCAAACGTTAGAGCTGCCATGCGCCTTGTCGCTTCTCTGATCGCATTACTCGTGAGCCTTCCTGTTCGGGCTGACTGGGTCGATTTGGGTGTCTCATGGCGCTGCGATTTGGCTGCAGGAACCTTTATGGTCCGGCCGGTCGTCAACACGAGTTCTGGCGCAGCAGTTCCATTGGAGGCCGGGTTCACGCAAGTGGCTATCAGCGACAAGGCCAAGGCACCATACACGTCCTCAGTCTCGTGCAACCTGGCCGGCGCAAAGACCAGGGCCGTCATCTACGCACGTTCCGGCACGTATCAACTGAGCCTCTGGGTGGAGGATCGGCAACTGTTCAAAAACGAGCTCTTTAACGGCCGCATGGGCTTCGAGCCAACGCTCTATCAAGTGGAGTTGGCTTCGCGTGGAGTCAGTACTTCACCGCAACTGAAGGCCTGCCGCGGAACCTGGAGTTGGGGCCAAGACTTCAGCGACGGGCAATGCCATGAAGAGCAGCTCTAACCCGTCCTTCCAGCGGACCGCCTTCGGCGGCCGCTGAACTTCAACGTTAGACGCCATGCGAAAAGAGCCTGTCGAGATCTACTCGGACGCAAGCAACGCTGCTGTCATTCGGCATCCAGGTCGAAGCTTGCCGGGCGTGCTGGTGCAAGGAGACACGCTCCACAGTCTCGTCCGGTCGCTTGAACTTGTTCTCGCGGAGGCACCAGCCCTTAGCGAAGAAGTAGCTGACGAACTTGCTGGCGTGGCTGAGCGGCTGTCGGAGCTGTTGGCGCACTACAAGGTCGTCTTGCTAAAGCACAACATCGACCTTCCGTTCTATGAAGAACCAAGCGTCTAACCCATCGTCGCAGCGGACCGCCTTCGGCGGCCGCTGAACTCAACCGTTGGGCCTCAAGATGAACGACAGCGGCGAACTCGATGGAGAGATGACATCTGAGCAGAAGGCTCAGGTGTCGATGCTCACTGCGGACCAGATTCAAGCAATTGATCAGGCACTCATGTCTAACATCGTGTCCAACTGGCGGAAGGTTGCGAGGGTTGTTGGCACGGCCATGGGCCAGCAATCAGACCGCATTCCCGGCATCCCCGATCTCTACTACTCAGAGCGCGTCAGAGAGCTTGTCCTTCGCGGCGTTGTCGAAGCTCAAGGGAATCTAGCGGCCATGCGGTACAGCGAAGTTCGCCTCCCAGCTGAAGTGTCCGTATGAGGCCCAACCCATCCTTCCAGCGGACCGCCTTCGGCGGCCGCTGAACTTCAACGTTAGGTCTCATGTCGGATCGACCTTCACCGAAGCTCTACGCGCAGTTCGTTCTCGCGATTGCTGGCTTGCTGGTGCTCCCGGCGATTTGGTCGCTGCTTAGTGCAGTCTGGTCGGCATCCACGACGGGGGATGTCTTGGTGATCAGCATTGGTCGATACGAAGTTTCGCGTTCGCTCGTGCCTTGGCCTCAGGGGTGGTCGAGATTTGCTGGACCCATCGCATTGGTGACATCCCTGTTCTTGTGGTCAAGATCAAAGGCGGGTGATCGCACGCGCCTCTGGTGGTTCTCGGTTGCACTCGCGATGGTCGCGCTTGCCCTGCTACTGTTCTCTCAGTGGTTTACTAGTTGGCGCGGTGTGCTTTGGTTCGGTGGCATCTTGGTTTTCATCACCGCCGTAATGTTCATTGGCAACAAGTTGGGTCGGCTTACTGCAGTTGCCTTCGTCGCCATCGTTTTCGGCTTCATCGTCTGGAAGGTCGCGAGAGACCTAACCAATCCTTCCAGCGGACCGCCTCCGGCGGCCGCTGAACTCAATCGTTAGGCATCTCAATGGGCACCGTCGATCTCGGCAAGTCTTTCCTCAATCGCGAGCCTATCGCCGGTGTCATGTACTTCCACAACGACTACGTTCGCGTCATCGGCGGAGATCACGAAGGTTCCTTTGGCTCGCTTGTCACAGTGCTTTCGCTTGAGCCCCAGCCACGCTTCGTTCTTGAGCTCGAGTCAGGGTGTGACATCGAGGTCGACCAATCAGAGATCGAGTTGGCAGATGCCTAACCCGTCCTTCCAGCGGACCGCCTGCGGCGGCCGCTGAACTCAACCGTTGGGCACCATGACCGCCATCGAGATCACTGTGCTCGTCACTGAAAGCGCGTCGCGCTTCGGTGATCGAAATCCGCAGCAGTTCAAGCTGCTGGCCTCACGCATTGCGAAGGCGGCACCGCGAGAGGTGGTGCGCGGCTTGCTCGATGTGTTCACCGCTGGGGCAGTTCCTCCATCCGGATCGCAGGCACAGGAGCTCGCCGGGCGGTTACTGGTTGAGTTGTCCCCCCAGGCGGATTTCGAGCTTGCACCTGTACTTCGAGCGTCTCTTGCCCGGTACGAATTGAGCGTCGAGCAGTTCCCTCAGTATCTGAGTTCTCTCTTTGGCAGAGACCAGGTGCTTTCTGTGCTCCAGCAACTGGAGGCCGAGCCTCTGTCGGAGCAAGAGCGACGGTCGCTCGGCACTCTTCGGTTCTGGTTGGGCGGCAGTGCTGCCGAGCAAACTGGTGCCCAACCTGTCGCTCCAGCGGACTGCCTTCGGCAGCCGCTGAGCTAGATCGTTAGGCACCATGAAACTTGCGCGCGTTTGCATTGCGCTCCTCTTGATTTCGCCCGCTTCATTGGCGACATGGGCAGCGGCCGACTGCCAGCAGCCGCAGGCGCGCTATGAAGACCTGAGCTGCGCATCTAAAGCCCTCGACAAGGCCGACCAAAACCTCAATGAGGCGTACAAGGCGCTTCTTGCAGCACTGGAACAAGGCGAAAGGGAAAAACTCCGGGAGGCTCAGCGCGCGTGGGTTCAGTTTCGAGACGCCGACACGGCCTTCTCGTACCTGCGTTCTGGCGAAGGTGGCTCGCTTGCCGGCCTTGTTGCCGTCAATCACAAGCTCGATCTCACCGCCGAACGCGCTAGGCATCTCCGAGCATTTTCCAACGGCGCCCAAAGGTAGCGCTGGGCAGAATGTCGCCTAACCCATCCTTCCAGCGGACCGCCTGCGTCGGCCGCTGAACTCTACCGTTAGCCCGCATGCACAAATACCAGTGGTCCTGCCTAGCGTGCGGCTCTACCAATGGGGCGGGCGTTGAGTCGTGCAGCGCATGCGGCTGTCCTTCACGGTGCACAGTGCGCGACATCGAGCGGCATCGTGAACAGCACATTGCGTCCGGTGCCACCGTTGGCCCCGCTGCAGGTCTGCTCCACGAGCAAAAAGCTTCCGCGGGACTAAACCTCCTGGTTGGCCTAGGTTCACTGCTGCTTGTTGGCGCGTGGCCATTCCGGCGGGGCGCAGGCAAGTGAGAACACGTATCTCGTCTACCTTGCGGGCTAACCAGTCAATCGAGCGGAAGGCCTCCGGCACACTTCGTGTGCCTCCAGCCTCCGCTCATCTCCAGCGTTAAACCTCACATGCGTGTTCGTGTCCTCGGCTTCCATCTTCCCCGCCTTGATGCTCAGGCTGTCGGAGAGTTCATTGATCGAGACATAGCGCAGTTCAAGGCGTTCATGCGGGAGCGTATTGAGACAGGCCGCAGCTCGTGGTCGCTCGAAGACGTCGACGAGCGCGCACTTGAGATCGCCGATGAGCTGAACACTGATCTCCAATCCTGTGCATTGTTCGAGGTGGAGGTCCAGGAGAACGCTCAGCGCTTCCACGCTTCGGACTTCTCAAACTCAGCAACTGGCCTGTGTGGCTGGGAGCCAGCATATCTCTCGCTAGACGGTGAGTCTGTTGTCTCCGAGGCGAGCTGGGTTCCACCGGAACTGGAGACCTTCAGAGTCGCGTTCTATGTCCACGAATGGAGCGAGTCCGGACGACTTTTAGGTCCCACTGGAGAACTGGAGTTGCCAGCGTGTACCCCTGTTCCTGCGCGACTGTGGAAGCTCGCCCCCTACGCATGCCTGGACTGAGGAAGAGGTCTAACCAGTCCTTCCAGCGGACCGCCTACGGCGGCCGCTGAACTCAATCGTTAGCGCGCATGAAAGAACTCCCTAGTCGCATGCATCGCTTTTTCGGCGCCTTGTCTTTTGGTGGGGTGCTGCTGTTCTTGGCCGCGCTACTTCTCGACATCGCGACCCTCCGTCCCTTATCGCTGGTCGCGGTAGGAGGTAGTGCCTTCGCGTTGGCCCTCGCAGATCTGCGCACCATGCTCCTAGAACGCCGGGGTGTTGGCCGCTTGAGTGGGCACATTACTGAGGCGGAAAGTCCGTTCAGCTTCAAGCTCCACATTGCTCTTACGCTGTTCCTTGCGCTCCTATGGGCAAACTTGTTTGCAGTTGGTCTGCGAGAACTTGCTTCATGAGCACCAGGTTCCAATTGGGTCTGAGCAGCCCCGCAGCAGGTGGCCGCGCTCTAACCCATCGTCGCAGCGGACCGCCTCCGGCGGCCGCTGAACTCAACCGTTAGGCCTCACAGCTCTCATGCGTAGTGTCAGCATCCACCACGAACCGCCGTCCCATGGATGGTTACCTCTAAGGCTCACCGTCGGAGATCAGACCATTCAGGTCGAAGTCTCGGACGTTCCGAACAATCCCATCCAAGAGCTGATCGAGGCACTAGATTGCGCCGCCTCAGGAACGGAGGCTCGCGTCTGGTGGCATCTGGAACCCGATGGCTACTTTCTGCGCTTCAAGCCGGTGGATCAAGAGGTCCTACTTGCGTTGGAATTCGCCCCACACAGCGAGCGCAGCGATGCATCCGCCGTTCTCTCCTTTCAGGGGGCGCCTGAAGCTGTGCTACGTCCCTTCTGGCG
>Ga0315912_10005224_pt1 | contig 12008 bp, 11 predicted proteins | sample VfabasoilMG_FD_204469 | JGI IMG/M metagenome (GOLD analysis project Ga0315912, IMG submission 204469) | Garden soil microbial communities collected in Santa Monica, California, United States - V. faba soil | ecosystem: Environmental > Terrestrial > Soil > Garden | place: USA: California... | reverse complement strand
TGAAATTGTGCTTGGAAACGCTGCCGCGCTGCTTCTGAATGGTGGAGAAGCTGTCCACTGCAACGGCAACCCACGGATAGATTTCCCGGATGTCCGGGAATGCCACATTGTTCAGGAAGAGGTCGCACGGGGCAGCGCCCGACTCCAGCGCCTTCTGCATCAACCGCCGCGCGCCGGCCTTGCTCACCAGATAGGCGTGGGCGCCGGGCATGACGATTCCCAGCGAAGGCTGCGGATTCTTCGAGAACAGCTCGTAGACCCCGGGCACCGCCTTGAGGTTGTAGCTCCCCCAGCTTGGCTTGCCGAGGTTGATGATGTCGCCCTTGCCGCGCAGGTCCGGCAGTGGCGCGGTGAACACGGCGTCATGCTCGACGACGATGCCGTAGTCGAGCTCTTCGGCGATCTTCTGCCAGATGCGGAAGGAGGTGACGAACAGTCCCAGTACCGCATCGGAATTGGAAAGCGACGGATCAAGCCGCTGCACCTTGAGGCCCAGCCGGTCCAGTTCCGCACGGGCGCCGGACTTGCCTGTGGCCGGAAATATCTCCGCCGGTATGCCGTGGCGCTGCGCGGACTCGAGCGCGCGGTTGCCGACGGCCACCGATTCGGGCATGTCGAGCAGCGTGATGACGAATGCCTTCAGGCCCGGCATCGCCGTTGCCGCCGGCAGGGCCGGATGGGTGGCCGGCACGAGCACATGGCTCTGCAGGCCCTGGCGCGCGGAACTGCGCAGGACGCGATAGTCCCGTTCACCAGCCCACAGCAGCAGGCCATCGACCTGTACGGCCGGGACGGATACGAACAGCACGGGCTTTGAATCGCTGACGAGTCCGGACAGGCTTTGCAGGGCGGACAATCCGGCGGCATCGCCGATTCTCACCAGGTCGATTCGGTCGGGCAGTCCTGTTGCCAGGTCCGCGCCGATGGAGGATTCGAGTCGGGACAGATCCACCTTGCCCTTGAGGCCATTCAATTCGATGTTGCGCCTGAGCGCGGCGGCATCGCCGGCGTCGGCACCCATGGGGATGATGCGGCCCGCCTGCATGTGCAGGCCGCAATAGACGAGATGGTTGCCGATACCTGGTGCGATATCGACTACCGTGGGCCGTGCGGGCAGCAGCGTGCGCAGGAAATCCAGTTCCGCCGCATCCAGGAAGCGGCCCCGCGAGAGGTGCGCCTGCGCGGGCTCCATGGGGCTGCGAATGAGGAAATGCGCTTCACGGCCGTCATGCCGCAGACTCACTTGCAGGGAGTGCTGCGAGCAGAACTCCGCGAACACCCTTGCCACGGCGTCGCGCCACTTGCGGCCATCTGCGGCGCGGGGCCCATGGGAATGCAGGCCGCGCCGGTTCACGAACAGCGCGCGCTCGATCTTGCGGCAGCGGAAGCGACGCCAGAGCTCCAGGTAGTACTTGAAGTCCTCGCCGGTATCCATCTCCGTATCGAATCCGATGGCGGCGGCGGACTGCGCGCGCACGAAGTGACCCATCTGCAGGGTCAGATAGGGATCATGGCGCAGGATGTCGCCGAGCTGTGACGTGGCGCCGAGCTGACCGGGTCGAAGTTGTGGATCGGCGGTTCCCGTCTGCTCGACGATCAGGCCGAATATGGCCTCGCTGTCCGCGATGTGCTCAGTGACTTCGCCGAAGGCATTGGCCGCCATGAGGTCATCGGCATCGAGAAAGAAGATCCAGTCGTAGCCATTGGCGAGCGCCCAGGCGATGCCGTCATTGCGGCGCCGGGATCGGCCGTGCTTGCCTTCGGAATCGTCCAGCGTGAGGACGATGACTTCGGCAAACGGCCCGGGATTCTGGCTGAATGCGAATTCGACCGAGGCCTGTGCTTCCCTGACCAGGTCCTTGTGTCCGGGGCCGAAGGGAACCAGGACCACGCATCGCAGCGGTGCCGGGCGGTGGTCTGCTGTGGTCTCGGACAAGGCCTGTCGCTCCGGATCGGGATTTCTGAGGGCAGCGTGCCGGGCCAGGTGGATTAAGTCGCGTGACTATGTCACGAAACGCGACTGATCCCGGGCCCGGCCAGGTGCTCCGGTGCGCGCAGGCCCGCGAAATTCCGGCGCGCCAGCGCGGCGAGCTGGGTGAGCCGCTCCGGGGAAACCAGGGCGGGTTGCGGGTCCCGCAGGAGTGCGGCGGCGCGCGACACCGCCACATCCCGGTCCTGGGCTGGCAGCCATGCGTGCTCCCGGCTCAGGCCGAGACGCTCGATCAGGCCATCGATTTTCGCCGTGGCGCCCGCCACTGCCACGGGAGTGCCCAGACAGGCTGCGGCGATGCTGTGGTGATACCGGCCGGACACCAGGAGATGCGCGCCGGAAATGGACCGCAGCCACTGTGCTTCAGAGGTGGCGGCCACGAGCCTGTAGCGGCCGCTCAGCCGGGCATGAAGCGCCGGGACGAGCTGAAGGTCGTTCTGTGAGAAGAACGCGCTGGCGCCGACCAGCACATCGACGCTGTACCGCTGCTTCAGTGCCAGCGTGGCAATGCCCTCCAGCATCTGGAGCAGGGCGGGATCCTGCGCGGTGCTGCCTGCCAGCACGATCCGGCGCTCGGGCGAGCGGTTGCACGGCTGCAGGGAGGCGATGAAAAGCGGCAGGCAGTCGAAGCTCTCCGTGCATGCGATGCCCAGGCGGGCGAGCTCCGCCGCGCTGCGCGCGTCGCTGACGGCGATGTAGTCGAGCGATGCATAGACCTTCGAGTAGAAGGCGTCCGCTTCGGGATCGCTGGCTCCGCCCACGCCGGGGGAGCAGGAGTGATTGATGATGGACGTTCGCTTGCCCAGCCGCTGGCGCGCAATCCAGGCAAGGTACAACAGTGTGCGCGCGAGCTGGCCCCGTCCGTGAATGCCGTCTCCGCCGTGAATGACCACTTCGGATACGGCCTGCATCCGCAGCAGCAGCGATGCATTGCGCTGGCTGAACCGATGGAAGAGAGCGTCGTCTTCGAGGTCCCGGGCGTGCTCGGGCAACGGACCAAGCCGCCCCATCAGCGCTGCGGGGACGGAGTCCACCACACGGCCGGCTGCGCGCATTCCTTCGTGCAAGGCGAGGCTCGTGCCCGTGCAACCCCAGTGATGCCAGTAGGTGCCGTCATTGACGAGCAGCACGTCCGGGGAGCGTGCCAGCTCGGCTTCCAGGCGATCGCCCGTCGGCGGGGGAAAGTCCGGTTCCGGAGGTTTCCGGGGCAGGTTGGCCAGATCCCGCAGCTGTGTGGAGATGCGCGCGATGACCGGATCCCAGGCACTGCGTCGAGACTCATCCTGCCGGAACAGCCGCACCGACTGGTACCAGGGGGTCGATTCGCCCTGCTGTGTCCAGCGCCAGTTGGCGTTGAAGGGGCACAGCATCCAGGCCGGGACGCCCAGCGCGCCCGCCAGGTGCACGGTCGAATTGTCCACCGCAATCACCAGGTCGAGCGCGCAGAGCAGCGCTGCCAGGCCGTCCATGTCGCGCAGCGGATCGACGTCCTCGAAACTGGCCAGCGGCTGGTGTTCACCTGCATTGAACCCGGCGACTTCCGCGGCATGGTTGCCGTACTGGACATTGATGAATTGCACGCCGGGAATCGAAAACAGCGGCGCGAAGGAATCGAGGGACAGGGACCGCGCGGCCCGTGTCGTGGCGTTGTTGCCTCCACACCAGGAAATGCCCACCTTCAGTCCATCGCCGAGCCCGGCGAGCCTCTGCCGCCAGTGTTGCACGGCCGCGGGGTCGGCCTTCAGATACGGGGTGCCGGTGAAATCGCTGCGTTGAACACCCAGGGCGCCGGGCAGGCGCGAGAGCGAGCAGCGCTGCTGGCAGCCGGTGTCCGGGCCAAGCAGGGGAGGTTCTCCGCCGGCAGGCTTGGCGGCAACCGCCGCAGCCGGAAACGAACGCGCAAACAACGGCACCAGCCGCGGCTCGCACAGCAGCACGGTGCGCGTGGCGCGTTCCGCCGCGGCGGAGACGAACGAAGCGAACATGACTTCATCGCCAATGCCCTGTTCGCCGTACAGCATCAGGCCGCCCGGCAGGGACTGGCCCTCCCACTGCGGCAGCGGCACCAGGATGGGAGGATCAGCCTTCAGCCATTCCAGCGACCAGTGATTCCACGCGTATTCGCTCCAGCCGCGGAAATCGCCGCGCGTAAGGCGGATGATGCCGCGCTGGATCGCGACGTCGGGGTCCAGCGGGTTGTCCTGCAGGAGCTTGTCGTAGATCCGCTCCGCCTCCTCCAGCCTGCCCACGTCGACGAGGGTGCTGGCGAGATTGCGCGCGGCGGGATGCGACCGCGGATCCAGTCGTATGGCACGTCGCTGTGCGGCGAGCGCCTCATCGAAGCGTTCCATCCTCTGCAGCGCCTTGCCGAGTCCGTCCCAGCCCGCGGAGTTTCCGGGCTGCAGGTCGGTGGCGCGACGGAAGGCTGCGTGGGCGCCTTCGGCGTCACCGGACTGCAGCCGGGCGGTGCCGAGAGTGCAGTGAAAGAGAGGCTGTCGATCCTCGGCGCGCGTCGCGGCCTCGAGCAGATCGAGCGCGGCAGGCAGGTCGTTGCGCTTGAGTCTGATGATGCCGAGGTTGTGCAGGCACATGGCATGGTCGGGCTTGACCATGAGCACATGCGCGTACAGCTTCTCAGCGTTCGCGACATCGCCGGCGTTGTGACACTGGACAGCGAGCCTGGCTGTGGCGTCGAGATCCGAATTCGCCTGCGCCGGTGGCTTCGCCGCTGCGGACTGCCGGGCTGGATGCATGGCGCGTCTGCTTCGAATCAGGCGCGCGTCGTGAGTACGCGCCCGGAGGTATTGCGGACCGCGTCGCTGGCGCCACGGGGGCCGTACAATCCTCCCGCGGGACCGGCCGGCGCCAGCGCGCCCAGCAGGCTGGAAACACGCTGCAGTCGCGCGGCCACCAGCGCGCCATTGCGGTCGTTGTGCTCCCGGCATCGCTGTGCCTGCGTGGCGCAGTTTTCGTAGGCACCTGACAGGGTTCCCTGCGGGTCACACCAGCGCAGGACGGAAGCCATACCTTGCTGGTCTGGTTCCTTCCCGAGCATGCGGCAGAGCTGGCGTCGTTCGTCCTCGAGGCGCAGCAGGCGCATCACCGTGTCCTGGCGTGCGGTCCCGGCCTGTTCGAGTCCATCGATGTCATTGGCCTTGAGCAGCGCGTGCTCGGCATCGAGCTGCTGCTCCAGAACCTGGAGGAGGGCGGTTTCATCGCGCAGCAGCCGTTCGAGCTGCGAACGGCAGGCGACGGCATCCATTGGCATGGCGCGTCAGGTGAGGTCGTCGAAGGGAGAGGCCCGGCCGAGATCTCTCTCGAGCCCGAGCAGCCGGTCCGCGATGCGCTGCGGGTCGACCTTGTAGTCGCCTCCCGCCAGACGTTGCCGCACCACGGACACCCGCTTCTCGTCGATTGCGGGAAGTTCCCGCAACGACTGTTCCACCGCGGCGAGCTGCCTGGAAGCATCAGTCAGGTGCACATCCGACGCGGACGCAGCGCTGCTCCCGGCCTTGCCGGCAGACTGCTCGAGTCGTTTGTGAACGGCGCTCACCGATGCCGTACGCACCGGTTTGGAGTCGACGCCGTTGACCTTGTTGGCCACCTGATGATCTCCAGACAACTTCATGACTGTCCCTTCAGCCGCTGTAACGGCCCGCGGTCCCGAAACTTGAGGACGGATTCACTATATCGGCCCAGGCCTGCGCAATATGTTGAGTGGCCGCACATTTTGTTAATCACAGGCTTACCCGCACGCTGTCCCGCGACTCCACGCGGCCTTCCACCACGCGGCGCGAGTTCAGGTTCAGCACCCGCACGCGGCCATCGGGGGTGGCGTCGCTGATGGCTTCGCCCTGTGCGCGGACCTCCAGTCCGCCCGCCGTTGCGATGAGGGTGATGCGCTGTCCGCGCTTCACCAGTACATCGGCCGACAGCAGGTCCACGGTGAGGGCCGTGCCTGGCGCCGCGGTACTGCGCAGATGGCGTCCTGTGAGCTGCGTCACATCCGTGATGTAGCTGGCTGCGACGCCGGGTACGCGGCGCCGCTCATTCTTTATATCTGCCGGCTGGATGGCGCTGTTGCGGGGCAGGGCACGCTGCAGCACCAGCACATCGATTTCTGTCTCGACCTGAACAGGGACGTACACCGTCCATGCCGGCTGCAGGCAGCGCACGCCGACCGTGAGGCGTGGAGCGGCGCGCAGTTCGCCGGAAGTGAAGGCCTCGAGAGGCAGGGTGCACGAAGCGAGGCGCAGGCGCGCGTCGAGCGTTCCAGCCTGCACATGTACTCTGGCATCGGGACCGGCGGACTGCATGCGCCTGGCCACGAACGCCGTCGCGGCTTCGCGGATGCTGTCCGGCGGCTGAATGGTCTGCGCGGCGACTGGCAGCGACAGGGCCGCCAGCAGTACTCCACAGTCAAGAATCCGTTGCACGCGAATCATGGCGAGGAATTGAGCAAGCCTCGTGCCATCGCGTGGCGCGGCTCAAGTCCCGCTGCAGCCTGCCGCTAAGGTGGATGACGATTCCTCTCGCGATGCGGGCGTGGCTGGCCGGTTGCCGGCAAGGCCTTGCCGTCGCCGCGTGATCCGGATCACGCCCTCCGCATGCCGTGGCCCCGCAACAGGGCCTGTCAGGCTCCGAATTCGCATATGGCACGCCGGTTGCTCGCTGCTGCAACCAGGACAAGCTTTTGACGGAGCTGACGTGTCAACCAGTCTCGATGCCTACCTTGGCATGCATCCCGCGGCGCTCAAGCTGCGCGAGCAGCGCACCGAGCTGCTCGCCCGCAATCTCGCCAACGCAGACACCCCGGGCTACAAGGCGCAGGACATGGACTTCAAGTCCGCGCTGGCTGCGGCCACGTCTCCGGCCGCGGCGCCCGGACAGCTGCAGGCCACGCGTCCCGGACACTTTGGTGTGCAGGGTGCCGAAGGCGCCATTGCCGAAGGCGCCGGCAGCACCGAGGCCTTTCTGCGCTACCGCGTTCCGCTGGCGCCATCCCTGGATGGCAACACCGTGGATGCGCAGCTCGAACAGGCAGCCTTCGCGGACAACGCGGTGCGCTACCAGGCGACGCTGTCTTTCCTGCAGGGAAAGTTCCGCTCGCTGATGACAGCCATCACGGGCCAGTAAGCGAAGGACCACAGGAGTAACCCATGTCTTCCTTCAAGATTTTTGATATCGCAGGATCGGGCATGTCGGCCCAGTCCGTGCGCCTCAACACGGTGGCCAGCAACCTGGCCAATGCCGAGAGCGTCAGCGGCACTGCTGCCGGCGCGTACAAGGCCCGCCATCCCGTGTTCGAAGCCGTGCGCGGCCAGCTGGGTACCGCGGGTACCGAGCCGGGCGCCGCGGTAAAGGTGCTGAGCATCATGGAGGACACGCGTGCTCCGGAGATGCGCTACCAGCCGGGCAATCCGCTGGCCAATTCCGAAGGCTATGTCTTCGCTCCCAACGTCAATGTGGTCGAGGAAATGGTCGACATGATCAGTGCCTCGCGCGCCTACCAGAACAATGTCGAGGTGATGAATACCTCGAAGGAATTGATGCTGGCCACCCTGAGGCTGGGGAGCTGATCATGGCCGTCGACTCGGTAAGCAACAATGTTTCGCAGGCCGCCAACTTCGGCGGCGTCAGCGACAAGGACACCCTGGGTCAGGCGCAGTTCATGCAGCTGATGATCGCGCAGCTGAAGAACCAGGATCCGACGAAGCCGATGGACCCTTCGGAGTTCCTGGGGCAGCTGGCGCAGTTCGGCACGGTGTCGGGCATCCAGAACATGCAGCAGTCCCTGACCGCGCTGTCGGAATCGCTGCGCTCCTCCCAGGTGCTCGGTGGGACTTCGCTGGTCGGCCACTACGTGCTGGCCGATGCCACCGAGGCCACACTGGCCGAGACAGGCAGCGTCGCCGGCACCACCGAGATTCCGGAAGGCGCGACCTCGGCCAGCATCACGATTACCGATGCCAGCGGCCAGCTCATCCGCAAGATGCCCATTTCGTCCCAGGAGGGAGAGGTGTCATTCGAATGGGATGGCACCACCGACCTCGGAACCCGCGCGCCCGCCGGCAACTACAAGATTTCCGCGATCGCCAATGTCGGCGGCGCCGCCGAGCAGTTGACCACCAGCGTGGTCGGGTACGTGGGCAGCGTGACCATCGACCCCACCGACCACAGCCTGACCCTGAACACCGATCTTGGACCCCTTCCCCTCGGCCGCGTGCGGCGAGTGATGTGATTTAAGGAGAGCAACGATGACCTTCCGTACCGCCTTGAGTGGATTGAACGCCGCGCAGACTGACCTGAGCGTGACCGCCAACAACATCGCCAACAGCTCCACCACGGGATTCAAGCGCTCGCGCGCCGAATTCGCCGAGCTGTTCGCCGTATCGCCTCAGGGCGTGGCCTCGCTGGCCACCGGCAGCGGCGTGCGGGTTTCCGATGTCTCGCAGCAGTTCGCCCAGGGCAGCATCGACTTCACCGACAGCAACCTGGATCTGGCGCTGAGCGGTCCCGGCTTCTTCACGGTGAGCGACGGCGGTGCTCTGGCCTACACCCGCGCTGGCGCCTTCAAGACCGATGCGGAAGGCTACGTGACGAATGCCCAGGGGCAGCGCCTCCAGGTGTATCCGCCCATCGATGGCGGTGGCTTCAACACCGGATCGCTGACCGACCTTCGCCTGGTGACGTCGGAAAGCGCGCCCTCAGCGACCTCCATGGTCGAGATGCTGATGAACCTGCCTTCGGACGCCACGCCGCCGACCAATCCGACATTCGATCCCACGGATCCGAACAGCTTCAATCGCGCCACGTCGCTGACGGTGTACGACTCGCTGGGCGCCGCGCACACCGGTACCGTGTACTTCCTCAAGGGCGCCGCGGCCGGCGACTGGACGGCACGCCTGTTCGTGGACGGCACCGAGGTGGGCACGCCGCCCGCCGCGCCGAACCTGCATTTCGACAATACCGGCGCCATGACCACGCCGGCCAACGGCCAGATCTCATTCCTGCCGCCGTATACGCCGGCGACGGGCGCGCAGCCGCTGTCGCTGACCTTCGACTTCTCGGGTGCGACGCAGTACGGCAGCACCTTCAGCGTCAACAACATCACGCAGGACGGTTACACCACCGGCCGCCTGATCGGCATGGACATCGACAAGACCGGCACGGTCCAGGCCCGTTTCACCAACGGCCGCTCGATCACGCTAGGACAGGTGGCCCTGTCGGCCTTCGCCAATCCGAACGGCCTGCAGCAGCTTGCCGACACCACGTGGGCGGAGACGTTCACCTCGGGTCAGGCCCTGCGCGGCCAGGCGGGCAACTCGGGCTTCGGCCTGGTGCAGTCCGGGGCGCTCGAGGCGTCGAACGTGGACATCACCACGCAGCTGGTGAACATGATCACGGCGCAGCGCAACTTCCAGGCGAATGCCCAGATGATCTCCACCGCCGACCAGATCACCCAGACCATCATCAACATCAGGTAACACCATGGACCGGATGCTGTACGTGGCGATGACCGGGGCGCGCGAGACACTGCGCGCCCAGGCAGCCAACAACCACAACCTGGCCAACGCCAGCACCGTCGGCTTCAAGGCCGACCTGCAGGCATTCCAGGCGCGGAAGGTGACCGGCGACGGCTACGAGTCGCGTGTCTACGCGACCACGTCGAACACCGGTTTCGACGACACCGACGGCGTGCAGATATCCACGGACAACGGCCTGGACATCGCGATCCAGGGCAATGGCTATATCGCCATCCAGGCGCCGGATGGGCAGGAAGCCTACACGCGCGCCGGCGACCTGCGGGTGGACTCGGACGGCCAGCTGCGCACGGGCACGGGATTGCCGGTGCTGGGCGATGGCGGGCCGCTGTCGGTGCCGCCGAACTCCTCCATCTTGATCGGCGGCGACGGAACGATTTCTGTCGTGCCGCTGGGCCAGGGGCCGGAGACGAAGGCGGAGGTTGGCCGCATCAAGCTGGTCAATCCTGCCGAGGCGGATGTGGTCAAGGGTCGCGACGGCCTATTCAGGCTGCGCGATGGTGGCACTGCCGAACCCGACGCTGCTGTGCGTGTGGTCTCGGGCGTGCTCGAGGGCAGCAACGTGAATGTGGCCGACGCCATGGTCAACATGATCGAGCTGTCGCGCCGCTTCGACATGCAGGTCAAGGCCATGCGTGCGGCGGAAGACAACGGCACCGCGTCCGCGCGGCTGCTCGCCATGCGATGACGCGGTAACTACGGAGAATTTCCATGCACTCTGCACTATGGGCCGCCAAGACCGGACTGGACGCGCAACAGACGCGTCTCTCGGTCGTATCGCACAACCTGGCAAACGTCAGCACCAACGGCTTCAAGAAGGACCGTGCGGTGTTCGAGGACCTGCTGTACCAGAACGTCACGCAGGTAGGCGCCGCCACCTCGCAGGACACGCAGTCGCCGACCGGCCTCAACGTGGGCACCGGCGTGCGCGTCGTGGCCACGGAGAAGAACTACTCCCAGGGCGGACTGAACAACACGGGCAACTCGCTGGACGTGGCCATCAATGGCCGCGGCTTCTTCCAGGTGCTGCTGCCGGACGGCAGCTTTGCCTACACGCGTGACGGCTCTTTCAAGCTGAGCGCCGATGGCGAGGTGGTGACCTCCAGCGGCTACCGCGTGCAGCCGGCCATCAACATCCCGCAGGGCGCGCAGACCGTCAGCATCGGCTCGGACGGCATCGTCAGCGCGCAGCTGCAGGGCGACTCTGCGCCGACGCAGATCGGCACGCTGCAGCTCACCGATTTCGTGAATCCCGCCGGCCTGCAGCCGCGCGGCGAGAACCTGCTGATGGAGTCGGCCTCCAGCGGGCCGGCCCAGTCGAGCAATCCGGGCGTGAATGGCCTGGGCACGCTGCAGCAGGGCTTCCTGGAGAGTTCCAACGTCAACGTGGTCGAGGAGCTCGTGACCATGATCGAAACGCAGCGCGCCTACGAGATGAACTCCAAGGCCATCTCCACGGCGGACCAGATGCTGCAGTACGTGAGCAACAATCTATGAACCAGCCCCTGAGTCGGCAGATCATGACTCTCGCCTTCGGCGTGGCACTGGTGTGCCTGCTGGCCGGCTGCGCGGCTCCGCCGCACATCGACAACTTCGAGGCCACGCTGCCGGAAGATGTGCCGGTGGTGGAGCATGCGAACGGCGCCATCTACCACACCACGACCGAGGTCGCGCTGTTCGAGACGGCCGTGGCGCGGCGCGTGGGCGATACCGTCACGATCAACCTGGTGGAGAGCACGGCGGCGCAGAAGAGTTCCAGCACCACGACCTCCAAGTCGAGCAAGGTCGAGATTCCGCCCCCGACACTGTTCGGTGGCCCGGTGACGCTGAACGGCCGCGACATCCTCGAGAACGAGCTGGAGACCAACCGCGACTTCGACGGCAAAGGCGACAGCCAGCTCTCCAACAAGCTGCAGGGATTCATCACGGTCACCGTGGCGAAGCGGCTCTCCAACGGCAACCTGGTGGTGCGCGGCCAGAAGTGGATCGGCATCAACCAGGGCAAGGAGTTCGTGCGCATCCAGGGCGTGATCCGCCCGATCGACATCGCACCGGACAATTCCATCCCTTCCTACAAGGTGGCCGACGCCAGCATTACCTACGGCGCGCAGGGCGCGCTCAACGACGCCAACCGGCCAGGCCTGTTGTCGCGGTTCTTCAATTCCATCTGGAACCCGCTATGAGTTGCATGCAGAAGATTGCCCGCCCACTGGCCGCCCGCGTACTGCTGGCGGCCGCGGCATTTGCCACGGCCGGCGCCGTCCAGGCCGAGCGCGTCAAGGACCTGTCCAGCGTGGCAGGCGTGCGCGGCAACCAGTTGGTGGGCTACGGCCTGGTGGTCGGTCTGGACGGCACGGGTGACCAGACCAGCCAGACGCCGTTTACCATCCAGAGCATCAAAAACATGCTGCTGAAGTTCGGCGTGACGATTCCGCCGAACACCAATCCGCAGCTGAAGAACGTGGCCGCGGTTA
>Ga0315912_10005223_pt1 | contig 12009 bp, 11 predicted proteins | sample VfabasoilMG_FD_204469 | JGI IMG/M metagenome (GOLD analysis project Ga0315912, IMG submission 204469) | Garden soil microbial communities collected in Santa Monica, California, United States - V. faba soil | ecosystem: Environmental > Terrestrial > Soil > Garden | place: USA: California... | reverse complement strand
ACCCTCGCGCGCCCGGAGCTCGAAGTCGGTGATGCGCGAGGTGGCGAAACGAAGGCAGCCGAGCGCGCCCTCCACCGGTAGGGCCCGGCGCTCGGCATGGCTCAGAGGTCGCTCGGCAACGTAGCCCGCGACGAGCGCCGCCACGAGCGGCAGTTCGAAGGCGTCCCGGTAACACCAGGCTGCGATCGTCACCATCAGGTCGTAGACGAATGGGCCGTGGAACGCGCTCTCGAAGTCGAGCAGCGCGGCGAGCTCGCCCCCTTGCCAGAGCACGTTGTCGCGGAACAGGTCGCCGTGGACGACGCCGTGCGGCAAGCTCGGGTCTCGCTCGGCGACGTAGCGCGCATAGAGAGCGCGTACCCGCGCCACATCGGCCATGAGCGCCGGGCGCGCCGCTTCACGCTCGACGCGCGCGAGGCGTTCGAGCATGTCGGACGGGCCGAAGCGACCGGGACCGAGTCGCGGCAGCTTCGGACTCGCGAGATGAACCCTGGCGAGCGCACTCCCCACGCGCCGGCACGCCTCCGGCGTGACCCGACCGAGGCAGAGGATCTCGCCTTCTACCCAGGGGAACACCGCGAACGGCTTGTCGCCCAGCGTCGGCACCGGTCCGGTGCGGGGCAGCGGCTCGGACACCGGGATGCCCTCGACCGCGAGCGCCTCCAGCAGCGCGAGCTCGCCTTCCGCACCCGCCTGCCCCTGTTCCTCGTACAGCCGCGCGAAGAGGAGCCGACCGTCGCGCGTGGTCGCGCGGAAGTTCGAGTTCACCGAGCCGACGCTGAGAGCCTCGACGCTTTCGAGCTCGACGCCATAGACGCGACCCAGCCGTGTTGCGTCGCCGAGAGCGAGGGCCGTGAGCAGTGCCACGCCGCCTTCCCTATCACGCTCAGGGCTCCTGGATCACGGCGTTCGATAACTCGTCGTCGTTCTGCGCCTCGGCCGGGCTGAGCTCGGCGAGGACTCCGCCGAGCCGGTCGAGCACCTCGAGTATCCCGCGCGCGGCTTCACCGTTCCGAATGGCCAGCACCAGGTGGTCGATGTGCGCCTGCCAGCCCGCCTGTCCGAGCCGAGCGTCGATCGCCTGGTCCCCGAGGATCACGACGTGCCGCTCGAGCTCGGAAACGAGCAAGAGCACGCCCGTGTGCGAGCGGGTCCGGTACAGGCCACGGCGCGCGAACAGCGCAAACGCACGCTCTTCCACCGCACTCTTCACCCGAGAGCGCGCGACCAGCAGGCGCTCGAGCGGCAGCAGCCCGAACAGCACGAAGACGGCCAGGCCCACCGCGAGCTCGACGAAGAGCGCGAGGCGCGCGTCCAGGTGCGGCAGGATCTCGAGGAACCCGAGCCCCGCGACGAGCGCCGCGGCAAAGGCGACGACGGCCCGCTGCAACCAGGCGTGCGTGCTCCGCCCGACGACCGCGACGACGACCTCCGCCTGCGTGCGCTCCTCGAGCGCGCCGATGGCGGCTTCGATGCGTTTTCGGTCAGCGTCGTCGAGCAGGGCCACCGAGATCACCACCCTCCCGAGGCGCCACCGCCACCGAAACCACCGCCGCCTCCCGAGAAGCCGCCGCCTCCCGAGAAGCCACCGCCACGTCCGAAACCGCCTCCGCCACCGAAGCCCCCCCGCCCGAAGGTGTCACCGTAGTAGCCGCCGCCACCCCAGCCGCCGCCACCCCAGCCGCCGCCACCGCCCCGCCGCAGCAGCCAGAACACGCCGAGTAGCGGGACCAGCAGGAACAGAAGGAGCGGAAGCGGTCCGAGCCCCACGCCACGCTGCGCCGCACTGCCGCGCTCTCCAGCGGGGGTCTGATCGGCCTTCATCAACGTGGCGAACGCCTGCTCGATGCCCCCGGCGTAGTCGTTCGAGCGAAACGCGGGAGCCAGAGTGCGACGGATCACGCGCGACGAGGTGGCATCGGTGATCGACCCCTCGAGGCCGTAGCCGACCTCGATGCGCACTTTCCGCTCCTTCTTGACGATGAGGAGCAGCAGGCCGTCGTCCACCTTCTTCCGGCCGAGCTTCCATTGCTCGACCGCGCGGAGCGAGAAGTCCTCGACGGAGTCGCCGTCGAGGGAATCGAGCGTGAGGAGGACGAACTGATGGCCGGTCTGCTTCTCGTACTCGGCAAGCCGCTGCTCGAGCACCACGGCCCGCTCCTTCGGCAGGAGCCCCGCGTGATCGTTCACGCGAGCTTCCAGGCTCGGAACTGCGAGCCCGAACGCCGGGCCCACGGCGAGCAGAACGGAAAGCGCGAGGCCGAACGCCAGCGCGCGCACGAGATTCACGGGATTGCCCCTTCAAAGCTGAACGTCGGGTGCCTTCTCGACACCCGGGGCGACGCTGAACGTCGCGCGCACCGCCTTGCCCCTGATGCTCGCCCCGAGGCTGGTCGGGAAGCGCTCGACCACCTTGTTGTACTCCGCGATGGTCTCGATGTAGCGCTTGCGGGCGACGGTGATGCGGTTCTCCGTCCCTTCGAGCTGAGCCTGTAGATCGCGGAAGCCCTCGGTGGCCTTGAGATCCGGGTAGCGCTCGACCACGACCATCAGCCGCGACAGGGCGCCCGAGAGCCCCTGCTGGGCTTGCTCGAACTGCTTGAGCTTGGCCGGGTCGTCGATCACGGATGCGTCGACCTTCACGCTGGTCGCCTTGGCGCGCGCCTCGACGACGCTCTCGAGCGTCTCCTTCTCGAAGTTCGCGTTCCCCTTCACCACCTTCACGAGGTTCGGAACCAGATCCGAGCGGCGCTGGTACTGGTTCTGCACCTCGGCCCACGAGGCTTTCACGTCCTCGTCGCGGTCGATGATCTCGTTGTAGCCGCAGCCCGCGGCGCCCGTGGCCAGGGCGGAGCCGACGAGCGCGAGCCCGAGGGCGCGGGCGAGGCGCGGGAAAAGCTCGGAAAAACGCGAAGCGGCGTGGCGGGAATTCGGCATACGACGGGTGAGCCCTTTCCCCCGTCAGTTAAGACCGCAGAGCAGCGTCCGCAAGGGCATCGCGCGTAAGCCCGCGCCAGGTGTCCGGTTTCACGCGCGGAGCTCGCGCGCCGGAGGGCTCACTCGCTGTCGCGGCGGGGGCGGCGGTTGCAGTCGAGCACCTGCTTGCGGATGCGCACCGAATCGGGTGTGACCTCGGCAAGCTCGTCGCGGTCGATGAACTCGAGCGCGGTGTCGATCGAGAGCAGGTGCGGCGGCGTGAGGATCACGTTCTCGTCGCGGCCCGCCGCCCGAATGTTCGTGAGCTTCTTCTCGCGCACGACGTTCACGTCCAGATCGTTCGGGCGGTTGTGCTCGCCGACGATCATGCCCTCGTACACCTCGACGCCCGAGCCGATGAACAGAACGCCGCGGGGCTGCAGGTGGAAGAGCGCATAGGGCGTCGTCACGCCACGCCGGTCGGACACGAGCGCGCCGTTCGGACGCCGGAGCATCGGGCCCGCGTACGGCTCCCAGCCCTCGAAGAGCGAGTTCAGGAGGCCCATGCCGCGCGTTTCGGTGAGGAACGCGGAGCGGAAGCCGATCAGGCCGCGGGACGGCACCACGAACTCGAGCCGCGCACGCCCGAAGCCGAGGTTCGCCATCTTCATGAGCTTGGCGCGCCGCTCGCCGAGGCGGGTCGTGACGGCACCCACGTACGCCTCCGGCACGTCGATGCTGACGCGCTCGATCGGCTCGGACTCTACACCGTTGATCGTCTTGATCACGACCTCGGGCATGCCGAGCGCGAACTCGTAGCCCTCGCGCCGCATCGTCTCGGCAAGCACCGCGAGCATCAGCTCGCCGCGACCGTACACGATGAAGGTGTCGGGCTCGGGCGTGGCCTCGAAGCGCAGGGCAAGATTCCGGCGCGCCTCGCGCTCGAGACGGTCGCGCACGTGGCGCGAGGTGACCCATTTTCCGACTTTTCCGGCCAGTGGCGAGCTATTCACGACGAAGCGGACCTTGATGGTCGGCTCCTCGACGTGGATGCGCGGCAGTGGCTCCACGCGTTCGGGAGCCGCCAGCGTGTCACCGATCTGCACCTCTTCGAGACCGGCCACGCAGACGAGATCGCCCGCCTGCGCGGAAGGAACCTTCACGCGCCGGGGACCCTCGTAGCCGTAGAGGGCGCTCACTCGCGCAGGCTTGTTGCCGTCGAGCGCAGCGAGCTGCACCGTTTGCCCCACCTCGATCTTGCCGCGCCACACGCGACCGATGCCGAGACGGCCGACGTACTCGTCGTGCTCGATGTTGTGGACGAGGAGCTGCAGCGGCTGGGTGGGATCGCCGCTCGGCGGCGGCACCTTCTCGAGGATGGTGGCGAGCAGTGGCTCGAGGCTCTCACCCGTGTCGCCGAGCTCCTTCTTCGCGATGCCCAGCTTGCCGATCGCGTAAAGGCAGGGGAAATCGGTCTGGGCGTCGCTCGCCTCGAGCTCGCAGAAGAGGTCGAAAACCTCCGTCAGCACGTCGTCCGGACGCGCGTCGGAGCGGTCGATCTTGTTCACGACGACGATCACGGGCAGGCCGAGCTCGAGGGCCTTGCCGAGCACGAAGCGTGTCTGCGGGAGCGGGCCCTCCGCGGCATCGACCAGCAGGAGCGCGCCATCGGCCATCTTGAGCGTGCGCTCCACCTCGCCCCCGAAGTCGGCGTGGCCGGGCGTGTCGATGATGTTGATGGTCGTGTCCTTGTAGCGGACGCTGCAAAGCTTCGCGAGGATGGTGATACCTCGCTCGCGCTCGAGATCGTTCGAGTCCATCACGCGCTCGACGACGGCCTCGTTGGTGCGGTACGTCCCGGTTTGACGCAGCATGGCGTCGACCAGCGTGGTCTTGCCGTGATCGACGTGGGCGATGATGGCGACGTTGCGAATGCCGTCGGCGTAGCTCATGGGCGCCCCCCTCTAGCACCGCTCTGGCGCAAGCCCAGGCGCAATCGGCCGCGCGCCTGTCCGACCGCGGTTTATGCGCCGATTGCTGGCATTTTGGTTTTCGCTCACGCCCGCGCTCGGGATGCTCGGCTGTGGGAGTGGGCTCGCTTCGGCCCTCGACGCCTTCCACGAGGGGCGCCTGCCGGCCGCCGTCGCCGAGCTCCGAGCGCTCGAGCCGACGCTCGGGGACGAGCCCGAGCGCGACCAGGCACGCTACGCGCTCTACCGGGGGCTCGCCGAGCTCGGACTCGGCAACGCGCCCGCCGCCGAGCACTGGCTCGCCTGCGCGTGGCACGCCGACGCCCGCGACCCGCACCTCTTCGACGCGAAAGAGCACGGCCAGCTCCTCGCCGCCTGGCGCAGCCTCGGCCACCTACCGGGCGAACCAGGGCCCGGGTAGCGGAGCACGTTCACTTCGTGCGGCGGCTCACGATGCGGTCGAGGGCGACGACTTCGTCCCAGGCGTTTTCGTGGCCCTCGTAGTGCAGGCGCACGCGGTCACGTCCCACGGGCTCGAGCACGATCGCGGCGTAGACGCTGCCGCGCCAGGTGACGCGCACGCGGTCGCCCTCGGTGAACGGGTTGATGCCGAGCCCGGCGGCGGCGCTGCCGGTCGGGGCGCCCGCGGCGCGGGTGACCTTCTCGGGCGGAGGCGGCGGCGTGAGGGGCCCCTGGATCCGACCGCGAATGCGATCCAGCCCCACGTCCTCGTCCCAGTGCGTGTCGTAGCCGTCGAAGTGAACGCGGTAGCGCGCGGCGTTGTGCACCTCGAGCACGTGCGCCGGGTAGAATCTGCCTTCCTCCCACTCGACGAGCACGTGCTCGCCCACACGGTACGGCTTCTTGCAGCCCGCGAGCAGCAAGGGCACCGCGAGCATGAGCCACCGCCCCTGGGAGCGGCGACGCGCGCTCATGCGGGTGCCTGCGACGGACGCGACGGCTCGCTGCGCGCCGGCCGCGGGGTCCAGCCCGCGCGCACGAACGCGGCGTGCCCGGCCTCCACGGCGAGCGCGATGCTCGCGCGGGTGTGCCGGTAGGCGTACTCGAGGATGCGGCGCCGCACCTCGAAGCTCGCGGGGTTGCCGAAGAAGAGCAGGCTCTCGGCCGGCTCGGGCTCGATGCTGAGGACGGCCCTGCCCGAGAGCTCCGCGCTCTTCACCTGCTCGCGCAAAGCGCGCGCCGAGCCGATGCGAATCGCCTGGTTGAGGATCGTCAGGAGCCCGCGATCGCGGAGCCCCGCGCCGCCGTCGCCCACGCGCAGCGGCACGAGCGGGTTGACGATCACGATCACGTCCGCGCCCTCGGAAACGGCCACTTCGGCGTGCACCACCTGCCCGGCCCCTGGGTTCAGGTAGTGCCGCTCACCGACGCGCACGGGCGAGAAGAACGGCGGGATCGCCATCGAAGCGATGCAGGCGCGCGTGACGGGCACCTCGGCGGCGCTTCCGGCGCCGAACAGCGTGAGCTCGGCCGATTCGAGATCGTGCGCCAGGATCCGCAACGGACGGGGCATCGCGAAGAAGCTGTTGGGCACGCCGCGCCGGATGAAAAAATCCTCGAGGAAGCGCTCGTAACCCTCGAGCGAGAAAAGCCCCGCCGGCAACGCGTCGGCGAGCTTGTCGAGCTGCTCCCACAGCGCGGCCGTGGGCGGTGCGCCCCCCCGCATGAACGCCCCTGCCCCTTCGCTGAACGCCGCCATCAGCGCGGGCAGCGTGCGCCGCCACTCGCCGAAGTCGATGCGCAGGAGGTGCTTGCGCTCGAGACCGAAGTACACGTCCGCGGGATCGAGGAACGCGCGGTAGATGCGCTGGATCGGCAGACCGCCGGCGAGGGCCGCCGCGACGCTCGCGCCGCCGCTCGAGCCGACGTAAAGGTCGAAGCTCGAGACCTCGAGCCCGTCGAGCGCATCTTCGAGCGCCGCGAGGGCCCCGATCTGGAACATGGCGCCGGCCGCGCCTCCGCCCGGCAAGCACACCGCGACTTTCGTTTTCACGACGTGGCCTCCGGAGCAGGCGCGGGTTGCGCGTCGAGCGCGCGGGCACGCTCCGCGATCGCGCTACCGCGGGCGAGAACCCCGACGAGCCCGAGCAGGAGCAAGCAGGCGACCACCGACGCGCCGACGATGGCCGGTCGCTGCGCGAAGTCGTCGGCCTTGCCGCCACTGAACGCCATGACCACGGCCGTGCCATTGAAGGCGCCGTGCATCAAGACGCCCGGCCAGAGCGAGCCGCTGGCCGCCCTCAGAAACCCCAGGCAGCCGGCCAGGAGAAAAAGCGGGGGCCAGAAGCGCGGTTCCGAATGCACGAGCGTGAACAGGAGGCTCGTCGTCACGCCGGCGCTGACCGCCCCCGTCATGGAACGAAGTCCGGTGAAGAGCGCGCCGCGGTAGAGGAGCTCCTCGACGAACGGCCCCGCGAGTCCGACCATGACGGCCAGCGCCACCGCGTGCGTCCGATTCCGCGGGACGAGCAGCGAGACGAGCTGGTCGTGCTCTGCCTTCGGCAACGGGGCGAGCTTTTCCATCGCTGCTTGCAGGAAGTCGGCCGGGGCGCGCGCCGCAAACCCGAGCGCTACCGCCACGACGAGCAGCAAGACGGGAGCGCGCCGGAAAGCGAACACGTCCTCGAACGAGCGCCCCGGGCGCCGCGCCGAGAACAGGGCGCACGCGGAAAGGTAAACGACGACCTCGATCCCGACCCCCAGGACGAGATCGTGCGCCAGACTCGGAATGAAGAACGCCACGTTCTGCGCGACGACCAGGAAGGCAAGCATGACCGAGAGCGACCAGCTCACCGCCTGCCCGTGCGTGAGATCCGGCTTCACGACGTGAACGTCCGCGCGCCGCGCAGGTGCGGCGGCACGCCGCGCTTGACTACCGTGTCGCTCGCGAATGCGGCGAGCGTGTCCTGGTGATCGATCGTGTAGTGGAGCCCGCGGCTCTCGCGCCGGCTCGCGGCCGAGCCGATCACGAGCTGGGCGACGTTGGCGATGTTTCTGAGCTCGAGCAGGTCGCGGGTCACGAGGTGCTTCCAGTAATACTCCTGGATCTCTTCCTCGAGCATGGATACGCGCCGCGACGCGCGCCGCAGGCGAGCGTCGCTCCGCACGATGCCCACGTAGTTCCACATCAAGCGGCGAAGCTCGTCCCAGTTGTGGGTCACGACGACGGCCTCGTCGCTCGGGACGGCCGAGCCCGTCTGCCACTCCGGCACGCTCGGGACCGGGGACTCGCGCAGCTCGGCGATGAGCCCGGAAAGCTTCTCGGCCGCGCGCCGCGCGAACACGAGCCCCTCGAGGAGCGAGTTCGACGCCAGGCGGTTCGCGCCGTGCAGGCCCGTGCACGCGGTCTCCCCGAGTGCCCAGAGCCCCGGCAGGCTGCTCCGCCCGTGGAGGTCGGAGGTGACGCCGCCACACAGGTAGTGCGCGGCCGGCACGACCGGGATCGGTTGCGTCGCGATGTCGATGCCGAAGCCCGCGCACGCGGCGTAGATGCCGGGGAAGCGCGCCTGCAAGAATTCGCGCGACTGGTGCGTGATGTCGAGCAGCACGGAGTCGGAGCCGGTGCGCTTCATCTCGAAGTCGATGGCCCGCGCCATCACGTCGCGCGGAGCGAGATCGCCGAGCGGGTGATGCCGCTTCATGAACGGCTCGCCCGTCGCCAGGCGCAGGGTCGCTCCTTCGCCGCGCAGGGCTTCGCTCACCAGAAAGCTCTTGGCTTTCGGCTCGTAGAGCACGGTCGGATGGAACTGGAAGAACTCCATGTTCGCGACCTCGGCCCCCGCGCGATAGGCCATGGCGATCCCGTCGCCGGTCGCCACGTCGGGGTTCGACGTGTAGAGGTAGACCTTGCCGGCCCCGCCCGTCGCGAGCACCGTTGCGCGCGCGACGATGGTCTCGACGATGCCGCGACGCTCGTCGAGCACGTAAGCGCCCACACACTGATCGGGTCCGCCGAACTTCGAGAGCGTGATGAGATCCACGCCCATGTGCCACTCGAGCAGGCGGATGTTGGGCGACGCTTTGACCGCGGCGAGCAGCGCACGCTCGATCTCGCGCCCGGTGATGTCACCGGCGTGCACCACGCGCCGCTCGCTGTGCGCGCCCTCGCGACCGAGGTCCCACTCGCCGTCCTCCGCGCGCGAGAATTGCGCACCGAGATCGGCGAGCCAGCGCACGGCCGCGGGACCCTCGCGCACGCACAGCTCGACGACGATGTCGTGACAGAGTCCCGCGCCGGCGCCGACGGTGTCGGCGGCGTGCTTCTCGAACGAGTCCTCGGGCGAGAGCACCGCGGCGACGCCTCCCTGCGCGTACGCCGTCGCCGCTTCGTCGGCGGCGCGCTTGGTCACGACGATGACCTCGCCGTGGCGCGCGGCGCGCAGCGCGAAGGAGAGCCCGGCGATGCCGCTGCCCAACACGAGAAAATCGGCGGAGAGGGTCACGTTGCCCGGCTTTCTAGCTAGGAATCATCGGCTTGCATCGCCGGCCAACTGGCCGGCGCTCTCGGGTTGCCGAACTCGGCCGCGGCTGGTGAGATGCGAGGCCGTGAAGGTCCTCGTCTCCCTCAAGCGCGTTTCCGACCCGGACAACGCCAACAAGATCAAGATCGCCCCGAACGGCGCCGCGGTCGACACCACCGGCCTCGAGTGGAAAACGAACCCTTTCGACGAGTACGCGCTCGAAGCCGCGCTCAGACTCACCGAGAACGGCAAGGCGCCCAAGCAACGCCTGGGCGAGGTCGTGGTCGTCACGTTCGGGCCCAAGGAGTGCGAGCAGACCTTGCGCTCGGCTCTGGCGACGGGCGCCGACCGCGCCATCCGCGTCGATACGACGGATGACGCGCTCGACGGGCGCCTGGTCGCCCACGCCCTGAAGAGCATCGTCGTCGCCGAGAAACCCGACGTGGTGCTGCTCGGCAAGCAGGCGGTGGACGGCGACAGCAACCAGGTCGGCCAGCGCCTGGCCGAGCTCCTCGATTGGCCGATGGCCACCTTCGCCGCCACTCTGCGCGAAGAAGCGGGCGCGTTGCTCGTCGGGCGCGAGGTCGACGGCGGCGTGCTCACCCTCCGCGTGCGCCTGCCCGCAGTCGTGACCGTCGATCTGCGCATCGTCGCCCCGACGAGCGTCTACTCCTCGCACACCGAGGCCGCGCACAAGTACGGCGACGGCGTGCGCTTCGCCCCGCTCCCCGCGATCATGGCGGCGAAGAAGAAGCCGCTCGACACGAAGACGCTGGCCGAGCTCGCCCCCGGCGTCGCGCTCACCACCAAGACGCTCAAGTTCGAGAAACCCGCCGCGCGCTCGGCCGGCATGAAAGTCAAAGACGTGGCCGAGCTCGTCGAGAAGCTCATGACCGTCTCCAAGGTGCTCTGACATGCCGCACGCACTCGTGGTCGCTGAAATCGCCGACGACGGCAAGCCGAAGAAGGCGACGCTCGCCGCCATCAGCTTCGCCAGGAAAGCGCTGCCCGCCGTGGGCGGCTCGTTCTCGATCCTCGTGCTCGGAGGCGCGGCGCAGGCCGCAGCGCAGGAGCTCGCCGCCTACGGCGCCGCCAGGGTGCTCGTGTGCGAGGACGCCGCGCTCGCGAAGTACACGGCCGAGGCCTACGCGCCGTCGGTCGCCGAGGCCGGCAAGGGCTTCGCGCTCGTGGTCGCCACGGCCACGAGCCAGGGCAAGGACCTCATGCCGCGCGTCGCAGCCCGGCTCGACGCCGCCTACGCCGGCGATTGTGCCGACGTGACGGTCGAAGGCGGCGCGCTTCGCTACAAGCGCCCGATGTACGCCGGCAACACGTTCGGCACCGTCGAGCTCACGACGCCCATCCACGTCGCGACCGCCCGCCAGAGCGAGTTCGAGGCCGCCCAGCCGAGCGGCGGCAGCTCGCCGATCGAAGCGTTCGCCAGGGTCGCCCCGGGCGCAGCGGCAGGTCGCGTCGACGTCGTCTCCTTCGACACCGTGAAGAGCGAGCGCCCCGAGCTCACCGAGGCCCGCGTCGTCGTCTCCGGCGGCCGGGCGCTCAAGGAGCAGTTCTTCCAGGTGCTCGAGCCGCTCGCGGCCGCCCTCGGCGCCGCCATCGGCGCGAGCCGCGCGGCCGTCGACGCCGGGTACGCGCCCGGCGACTACCAGGTCGGCCAGACGGGAAAGATCGTCGCGCCCCAGCTCTACGTCGCCATCGGCATCTCCGGCGCCATCCAGCACATCGCCGGCATGAAAAGCTCGAAGGTCATCGTCGCGATCAACAAGGACGCCGAGGCGCCCATCTTCCAGATCGCCGACTACGGCCTCGTCGCCGACCTCTTTCAGGCCGTCCCCGCCCTCACGGCCGAGCTCCAGAAGCGCCGCCCCGCCGGCTGATCCGAGCGCCACGCGCCGCGCGCCACTCCGAGGCCGCGGCCACGAAAAAACGTGCGCCCTTTTCGTCTCCGTGGCCGCTTGACACGCCCCCCGAAGGCCATCATCCTCCCGCCGCCCCGAACCCGGGGCACGCCTGTTCGGGGCGTAGCGCAGTTTGGTAGCGCGCACGGTTCGGGTCCGTGAGGTCGCCAGTTCGAATCTGGCCGCCCCGACAAAATCTCTCGGTGACGTCGCGTTGGGGGTGGGGGCCGGTGGGTTCCGGCGGGCATGCGGATCATTTTCGATCGTCGAAGATGTCTGGCTTCGACTCGGGGCGCGGAGCCGGGCGAGGCGTCGGCGGCACCTCGGCGGCGGGGGCGGCGGGCTTGGCGACGGTTGGAGCGGGCTTCGCGGGCGCGGGACGGACAGGTTTCGCGCGCCCCGCGGGAGCGCGCACGACGGAAGGCAGGGGGGCGACCGCCGGCTCGTTCGTGACGGAGGGCAGCGCGGACGCTGCCGCGGTCGGAACGACGGCCGGCGCGGGAGCAACGATGGGCGGCGGCGTGATGCGGATCTCGGCCGTGGGAGCGGCGACAGGTGGCGGCAGCACCGCGGCGTTCCCCTCGAGAACCGCTGCGCTCGACGCGCTGGCTCCGGATGTCCCGCGGTCGCCGAGCGCGCGCCAGCCGAGCGCCGCGCCCGCCAGCACCACGCCGACCGCCGCAACGATGAGCCAGCGACTGCGCCCCTTCGGTGACGCCGTCCGAC
>Ga0315912_10005222_pt1 | contig 12009 bp, 8 predicted proteins | sample VfabasoilMG_FD_204469 | JGI IMG/M metagenome (GOLD analysis project Ga0315912, IMG submission 204469) | Garden soil microbial communities collected in Santa Monica, California, United States - V. faba soil | ecosystem: Environmental > Terrestrial > Soil > Garden | place: USA: California... | reverse complement strand
CGAAGTCCTCGTCCCCCGCCTCGAACGGCTTGAATGCCACGCCCTCGGGATAGAGCTTGCCCAGCACGTAGCCGTGCCCGGCAAAGAATTCCGCCGCGTCCGCCAGGAAGTAGCGGGTGGAAAGGCTCAACGGCCCGTATTCGAATTGCACCAGGTCGATAGCCCCGCGCGCGAAGGACTGCGCGAACCCACGAAACACCGCGTCCTCCGCCCCCTCAACGTCGATCTTCAGCAGGTCCACGTGGTCAATCTGCCGCTCCGCCAGGTAGGCATCGCCGGTGGTGATGCGCGCGCCGATCTCCTCGATCCGCGCGATCCCCAGTTCCTTGGCGGAATACTCCATCGCCCCGCGCACCGTGCTGGCACCAACCGTGTAGTCGGGTGTGAAGTGCAGCGTGATTTCGCCGTCCCGGTCGCCCAGGCCGAAATCGTTCACCGTCACATTGGCCCCGGCCTCGCGCAGCGCGCGAACCAGGATCGCCGCGGTGGGCGGCGCGATCTCGAACGCGTGCACCGCCACCCCCGGCAATTGCCGGTGCGCCGCCAGGCTCCACTCCCCGATATTCGCCCCCACATCCAGCAGCAACTTCGGCGCGAACGGCTTCAGCCGCCCCAGCAACGCCTCCTCGCCGTTCAGTTCCACCGCGTATTGCTTGTTCTTGAACGACAGGATGGCCTTGTCGAACAGTTCCGCCAGCGCCCGCGTCTCCGGCGTCATCCGGTCCAGCATCAGCGTGCGGCCGAGATAGGAGCGATCGCCCGGCGTCAGCCGGGGTACCAGGCGGCGCAGCAGGGCAAGCTGCGCCGAGACCATCAGGCGGACGAGGCTGGCCATGTCTCACTTCATGCAGGGATCGCACCGGGATAGCGCGTTCCAGGGTTGCGGAAAAGCCGGCATTCCTTTCCGATGACATCGCATGACAAGGGTTTACTAATGAGAATCGCGGTCGGCGGCTTTCTGCACGAAACCCATTCCTTCGCCCCGCGCCCCACGCGGTTGGCCGATTTCCGCCAGCCCGGCGGCCTGCCATGGCTGCAACGTGGCCCCGGCTTGCTCGATGCGCTGCGTCCCGTCTCCGTCCCCTGCGCCGGCGCCATCGCGGTAGCGGAGGAAGCCGGCGCCACGCCGGTCCCGCTCACCTGGTGCTTTGCCAACCCCGCCGGCCCGATCGAAGACGAGGCCTTCGAGGCAGTCGCCGCCATGATCTGTGCTGACCTGGCGGAAGCGATGGCCGCCGGCCCGCTCGCGGGCGCGTACCTGGACCTGCACGGCGCTGCCCTGAACGTCACCTACCCGGATGCGGAGGGCGAATTGCTGCGCCGGGTCCGTGCCATCACCGGCCCGGACCTGCCGCTGACGATCAGCTTGGACCCGCACGCCAACCTCACCCCGGCCATGGTGACGCTGACCGACGCCGTGGTGCCATTCCGCACCTACCCCCATGTGGACATGCCCGCCGCCGGCGCCCAGGCCATGCGCCTGCTGCTCGCCCGCATCGCCCGTGGTCGCCCCTGGGCCCGCGCCCTACGCCAGGTCGATTTCTTCCTTCCGCTTGGCGCCCAGTGCACCCTGCTCCCGCCAATGGCGGACGTGATGGCCGAGCGCGCCGAACTGGCCGAGGCGCATGGCTGCGCCGAGCTCGCCTTCTGCTTCGGCTTCCCCTATGCGGACTTCCACGATTGCGGCGCCGCCATTGCCGCCTACGCGGAGAGCGATGCCACCGCCGCAAATGCCGCGGACGCCTTCGCCGCCGCCGTAGCCCGCCGGGAAATGCAGTTCGTGCAGGACATCCTGCCCGCCCCTGATGCCGTCGCCGCCGCGTGCGCCACGTGCTCGGGCAGCGGCCCCGTCGTCATCGCCGACACGCAGGACAATCCCGGTGGCGGCGGCCATGGCGACACTACCGGCCTGCTCGCCGAACTCGTCCGCCAGCGCGCCACCGGCGCCGTCCTCTGCCTGATCAACGACGCGGCCTCCGCCACTGCCTGCCATGCGGCCGGGGAGGGGGCACAGCTCCGCCTCAGCCTCGGCGGCAAGTCGGACGACACACCCTTCGCCTGCGACGCCACGGTGGAGAAGCTCACGGATGGCCGCTTCATGCTCACCGGCCCGATGAGCGCCGGCAATCCCGCCGCTCTCGGCCCCACGGCCCTGGTTCGCATCGAACCGGGCATCCGCGTCGTCGTCGTCAGCCGCAAGATGCAGGCGCACGACCAGGCCATCCTGCGTCATGTCGGCATCGAGCCGTCGGAGGCGCCCATCCTGGCTCTGAAATCCTCGGTGCATTTCCGTGCCGATTTTGGCCCCATCGCCAACCGCGTCATCGTCGCGGCCGCGCCCGGACCCGTCGTTGCCGATCCGGCGACGCTGCCGTTCCGCAACCTCCGCCCCAACCTTCGCCTCCGCCCCGGCGACAATCGCCCGGGCGTGGCCTGAACATGTGCACCACCAACATGTGCACCACCGTCATGCCCGACCCTGGATCGGGCATCCACGACTTGCTTGCTTCCGGGAAAGGCGCCGCGCGGGAAAAACGAATGGAGGTCCGGGCCGGAATTGAACCGGCATTCGCGGATTTGCAGTCCGCTGCATCACCACTCTGCCACCGGACCGTCCGAAGCGAGGTGCGCGCGGTATATCGGCCCCAGTGCTTGGCCGGTCAAGAGCGCCGTGCGGGTCAAGCCCGCGGCAGGGTCCTGCCGCATGCCTGATCCCGCCGCCGCCAACTGGATCGGCACACCGCGCGCCCGCGCCGTATTGCGCGTGCTGCTCGTCGCGCAGGTCATCCTGCTCGGCCTCGCCATCGCCGGCACCCACGGCGCCTTCGGCCCGGTACCGCCCACCTCCACCGCCTATATCAGCTTCTACGCCGCCGGCCGCCTCGCGCTGGATGGCACTCCCGCCCTGGCCTATGACCCCGCCACCCACCATGCACTGGAGCAGGCCCTCACATTGCCGGGCATCGACTACAAATTCTTCTTCTACCCGCCTGTCTTCCTGCTGCTCTGCCAGTTCCTCGCCATCCCGCCCTACCTCGTCTCCTTCGTGGTGTTCGAAGTGCTCACCCTCGGCGGCTTCCTCCTGGCCCTGCGCCGCCTGCTCGCCGAGACGCTCGGCACGCCGCCGAAGGACTGGCTGGTCGCCGCGCTCGCCTACCCGCCGCTCTACTGGGCGCTTGGCTGGGGCCAGAACGCCTTCCTCACGGCGATGATCTTCACCACCGCCCTGCTGCTGCTGGATCGCCGGCCCTTCCTCGCCGGCCTCGCCTTCAGTGCCCTTTGCTACAAGCCGCATTTCGGCCTGCTGCTGCCCGTCGCCCTGCTCGCCGGCCGCCAATGGGCCGCCATCGCCGGCGCCGCGCTCGGCGTCATCGCCCTCTGCGCCTTCTCCCTCCTCGCCTTCGGGTTGGAGACCTGGCTGGCCTATCTGGAGGCCGCGCTTGGCTCCGGCGCGGTCTACGAATCCGGCCGCGTCAACCTTTCATTCTACGTCACCCCGTTCGGCGCCGCGCTCCGCCTCGGCGCCCCGACCTGGTTTGCCTACGCACTCCAGGCCATCGCCAGCCTGGCCGCCGTCACTATCGTCGCCCTCGCATGGTGGTTCAGCACGGATCTCCGACTGCGCGCGCCCGCCCTGCTCGCGGGCACCGTTCTCGCGGTCCCCCTGGCCCTGCTCTACGACCTGATGCTGCTGCTGCCCGCGCTCGCCTGGCTCAACGCCGCCGCCCGCGAAACCGGCGACCTGCCTGGAGAACGCGCCGCCCTGGCCGCGATCTACATGCTACCCATCGCCATCGTCAGCCTTGGCATGGGCGCCGGCATCCCCATCGGCCCCCTCGCCAGCCTCGGCCTGCTGCTTCTCACCCTGCGCCGGCTTGGCGCGGCGCCGTCACGGCCTCTATAACCCTCTCGTCTATCTTTCCGGAGCGAGCACCGCCGCATGTCCGCCACACTGACCCCGGCCGCAACACTGGACTATGCCGATGCCCGCAAACGGATGGTGGAAAGCCAGATCCGCCCTAACCGCATCACCAATGCGCGTCTCCTGTCCGCCATGGCGGAACTGCCGCGGGAACGCTTCGTGCCGTCTGCCCAGCGCCAGCTCGCCTATGGCGACTGCGACGTGAAGCTCGCTCGTGGCCGCGTCATGGCCTCCCCGCTGTCCATCGCCCGCCTCGTCCAACTCGCTGCTCCCGGACTGGGCGAGCGCGCGCTCGTGGTCGGCGCCAACACCGGCTACGGCGCCGCCCTGGTCGCCGCCTGCGGTGCCAGCGTCATCGCCCTGGAATCCGATCCAACCCTCGCCGCCCTGGCCAAGCAGACCCTCACCAGCGCTGTCACCGTGGTGGAACGCGCCCTGGCCGACGGCTGCCCGGAACAGGGGCCGTACGACATCATCCTCATCGAGGGCGCGGTGGCTGACCTTCCGCCCAAACTGCTCGGCCAGCTGCGGGCCGGTGGCCGTATCGTCGCCGTTCACCCCGGCAAGGGACAGGCGAGCCAGGCTTTCATCGCCCAACAGGGACCTAGCAGCATCACCGAGCGCGTCATGTTCGACTGCGCCCTGCCTGAACTGCCCGGCCTGGGCAAGCGCAAGGCCTTCGTCTTCTGAACTGCGGCCACAGGCCGGCTCCGCACACCGGCCTTTGCCATGGCGTGTGGTCGTGTTCTGATGGCCACATGAATCGCGCGATTCGTGGCTTCTCCGCGACAAGCCGTTGGCGCGGCGCCGGAGAGTATGCGACAAAGTCGTCTTGGAAGTGGTTGACCGGAATAGGGTCGGGCGATCATCGTCCAATGGTTGCCAGGCGCACGCCGCGGCAACCGACTGGGCGCGTGGTTGGAACGGGATGAAGCCGATGGGCCTGCGTTCGAGTACATGGTTGGGTTTCGCGACGGTCTTTGCCGCGCTGTCGGTGCCGTTGGCCCCGGTCATTGCCCAAAGCCCGGCGACAACCGCGCCTGCGGGCCAACCACCCACTGGCCAACCTCCCGCCGGCCAGGCCACAACCGCGACGCCGGCGTCCGCCGCCCCGGCCCAGCGCCGCAATGTCCGGGCGGCCCCGGCCGCGCCCGTGCCCACCCCGGTCGGTCCGCGCAACCTGCAGGACGCGCTGGCCGCCGCCTACGCCAACAACCCCGCCCTGCAGGCGGCCCGCGCCAAGCTGCGCGCCACGGATGAAGGCGTGCCCGCCGCGCTGTCCGGCTGGCGCCCCACCGTTACCGTCGGGGGCAGCGCGGGCTACGTCGCCGGCGAAAGTTCCGCCTACACCGCCGCAAGCAACCGCTGGAGCACCACCAGCGCCGAGCGCGTGCTCGGCGCGGCCAACGCGACCGTTACCCAGCCGATCTATCGTGGCGGCCGCACCCGGGCGAGCACCAACCAGGCCGAGAACAAGGTCATGGCGGAACGCGCGCGCCTGATCGCATCGGAACAGCAGATCTTCGCGGACGGCACCACCGCCTTCGTCAACGTCATTCAGGCGCAGCAGATCCTAGCCCTGAACACCAACAACGAGCAGGTGCTGGCGCGCCAGTTGCAGGCCACGCAGGACCGCTTCCGTGTCGGGGAGATCACCCGCACCGACGTCGCCCAGGCGGAAGCCGCGCTTGCCAGCGCCACCGCGCAACGCCAGCGCTCGGAAGGCGATCTCGCTGTGGCGCGGTCCATCTACGCCCGCGTCATCGGTTTCCAGCCCAACGACCTGGTGCCGCCGCAGCCCCTGCGCCCACCGGTGAAAACCCTCCAGGAAGCCGCCGCGCTGGCCGCGAACAACAACCCTACGGTGGTCGCCGCCCTGTTCGACGACGCAGCGGCGAAGGACGCGGTGGACGTCGCCTTCAGCGCCCTGATGCCGCAGTTAAACGTGCAGACCCAGGTCTTCCACAACACGAACAACCAGATCCAGCACACGGCCACCAACGCCGGCCAGATCACGGCGAACCTCACCGTGCCGATCTATCAGGGTGGCGCCGAATACGCCGGGGTGCGCCAGGCGCGCCAGACACAACAGCAAACCCGCAAGCAGGTAGACGAGGCCCGCCGCCTCGCCATCCAACAGGCGACCCAGGCCTGGGAGACACTCAATTCCGCGCGTGCCGCCGTGGAAAGCACACGCACCGCGATCAGGGCCAACCGCATCGCCCTCGAAGGCGTCACGCGAGAGGCGCTGGTGGGCAGCCGCACAACTCTCGATGTGTTGAACGCGCAGCAGGCTGTGCTCAACTCTGAGGTTACACTCGTGCAAAACCTCACAAATCTCGTCATCGCCTCATACGGCGTCGCGTTTGCCACCGGGCGTCTTACGGCGCGAGATTTGAACTTGGGTGTTCCATTGTACGATGAAACCGCCTATTACAAGGCGGTCCGCGATCGATGGGCCGGCACCGGTGACTATGCAACCGATCAACCGGGGCGGTAGAGGCAACCGCGGGAACGGAGTGGCGCATGAGTGGCAGCAGATCATCTCCCCCGCCGGCACCGGCTGGCGGCGGCGATCCCTCGATGGAGGATATTCTTTCCTCCATCCGGCGCATCCTTGCCGAGGATGAGCCGCCAGCGCCGGACGCGACGACCGAGCCAGCCAAACCGGCTGCCGCCCCGCCCCGTCCGGCGGGTATGGACAACAACGTTCTAGTTTTGGATGACACGATGATGGTTCAAGCTCCTCGCCCGACCCAAGCGCCCGCTCCCGCCGCCCCGAACGACGGCCTCGTGGCCGAGGAAGCCGCCGCCGCGGCGGCCTCCGCGGTCGGCAGCCTCGTCCGCACGCTCACGGCGGATCGTTCCCCGGCACTACATGCCGGCGGCCCGACCGTGGAGGAGATCGTGCGCGACCTCCTCCGCCCGCTGGTGAAGGAGTGGCTGGACGCTCAGCTGCCCGGCCTGGTGGAACGGGTCGTCCGCGGCGAAATCGAACGCGTCGTCGGCCGCGCCGTCTAAGCGCGTCCTCCTGTCTGAGCCTTCGCGCCCCCTCTCCCCCTGGGAGAGGGCCGGGTTGTGGGGCCCCCTGCTCCCTGCCATTCCCGCTTGACCATTGCGCCCCGCCCCCCGGCGGGGCAAGAAGCGCGTACCATGCTCGAAAAATCCTTCTCCCCGTCCGCCCGCGAACGCGCGCTCTATGAAGGCTGGGAAAGCGCCGGCGCCTTCGCCGCGCACCCCGGCTCGAAGGCCGATCCCTTCACCATCATGATTCCGCCGCCCAACGTCACGGGCAGCCTGCACATGGGTCACGCGCTCACCTTCACGGTGCAGGACACGCTGATCCGCTGGCGCCGCATGCAGGGGCGGGACGCGCTGTGGCAGCCCGGCACGGACCACGCCGGCATCGCCACCCAGATGGTGGTGGAACGGCTGCTGGCGGAGGAACAGAATAGCCGCCAGAAGCTCGGCCGGGAGAAGTTCCTCGAACGCGTCTGGCAGTGGAAGGCGGAATCCGGCGGAACGATCACCCGCCAGCTCCGCCGCCTTGGCGCCTCGCTGGACTGGCCGCGCGAACGCTTCACCATGGACGACGGCCTGTCCGAGGCGGTGAAGGAAGTCTTCGTCACCCTCTACCGCCAGGGCCTGATCTACCGCGACAAGCGCCTGGTGAACTGGGACCCGAAATTTCAATCCGCCATTTCCGACCTGGAGGTCGAGAGCCACGAAGTCCGCGGCCATCTCTGGCATCTGCGCTACCCCATCCAGGGGGAACCCGGCCGCTTCATCACGGTGGCCACCACCCGCCCGGAAACCATGCTGGGCGACACCGCCGTCGCCGTCCACCCGGAGGACCCGCGCTACAAGGACCTCATCGGCCAGCACGCCATCCTGCCCATCGTCGGCCGCCCCATCCTGATCGTTGCCGATGAGTATTCCGACCCCGAGAAAGGCAGCGGCGCGGTGAAGATCACCCCCGCGCACGACTTCAACGACTTCCAGGTCGGCCAGCGCCACAACCTCGCCAGCCCCTCGGTGCTGGACAAGGAAGCCCGCGTCACCCTCGCGGAAATCGCCGCCGACGGGCGCGACGTCCCGAACGTCGCGGATGGCTCCTTCCTGAAGTCACTGGCGGGCCAGTCCCGCGAAGCCGCCCGCAAATCCATCGTCGCGGAACTGGAACGCCTGGAACTCGTCGAGAAGATCGAGCCGCACACTCACCAGGTCCCGCACGGGGACCGCTCCGGCGTGCCGATCGAGCCGCTCCTGACCGTGCAGTGGTACTGCAACGCCGCCGTCCTCGCGAAGCCGGCAATCGAGGCGGTGGAGACCGGACGCACCCAGTTCGTCCCCAAGCAGTGGGAAAACACCTTCTTCGCCTGGCTGCGCGACATCCAGCCCTGGTGCATCTCCCGCCAGCTTTGGTGGGGCCACCGCATCCCCGCCTGGTATGGCCCGGATGGCGAAGTCTTTGTCGCCCACGATGAAGCCGCCGCCCAGGAACAGGCCCGCGCCAAATACGGCAAGGAAGTATCTCTAACGCAGGATGAGGACGTGCTGGACACCTGGTTCAGCTCCGGCCTCTGGCCCTTCTCCACCCTCGGCTGGCCGGAGAAGACGCCCGAACTCGCCCGCTACTACCCCGGCGACGTCCTCGTCACCGGCTTCGACATCATCTTCTTCTGGGTCGCCCGCATGATGATGCTGGGCATCCACTTCATGGGCGACGTGCCCTTCCACCATGTCTACATCCACGGCCTGGTGCGCGACGAACGCGGCCAGAAAATGTCGAAGTCCAAGGGCAACGTGATGGACCCGCTGGACCTCATCGACAAATACGGCGCGGACGCGCTGCGCTTCACCATCTGCGCGCTCACCGGCCCGGGCCGCGACGTGAAGCTTGGCCCCAGCCGCGTGGAATCATACCGCAGCTTCGTCACCAAGCTTTGGAACGCCGCCCGCTTCTGCGAAATGAACAACGTGAAGCCGGAACCCGGCTTCGATCCGGCCAGCGCCAAGCTGCCGCTCAACCGCTGGATCCTGGACGCCGCCAACACGGCCATCGCGGACGCCACGGCCGCCCTGGAAGCTTACCGCTTCGACGAATACGCCGCCGCCGGCTATCGCTTCACCTGGAACACGTTCTGTGACTGGTTCGTCGAGCTCGCCAAGCCGGTCTTCGCCGAAGGCGACAGCGAGAACGCCCGCGAAACCCGCGCCACCGCCGCCCACGTCCTCGGCACCATCCTGCGCCTGCTGCACCCCGCCATGCCCTTCGTGACGGAGGAACTCTGGGGCCATTTCGGCTTCGGTCCGCAAGGATCACTCATCACCACCGCCTGGCCGCAGCCTGTCAGTGCCTCTGACGCCGCATCCGCCCGCGCGGAACTGGACTGGGTCGTTCGCCTCATCTCCGAAGTCCGCACCGTCCGCGCGGAGATGAACGTCTCCCCTGCCAATACCTCGCCGGTGCTGCTGCGTGACGCCAGCGCGGACAACCTCGCCCGCGCCAATCGCTGGATCGATGCCATCCGCCGCCTCGCCCGCGCCTCCGAACTCCGCGAACTCACCGGCGACATGCCCAAGGGTGCCGCCCAGGCGGTGCTGGACGAAGCCACGATCGTCCTCCCCCTCGAAGGAATCATCGACCTCGCCGCCGAACGCGCGAGGCTCGACCGCGACCGTGGCAAGGCCGTCAAGGAAGTTGAGCAGATCGCCAGGAAGCTTTCCAACGCCGACTTCATCTCCCGCGCACCGGAAGACGTCGTCGCCGAAAACCGCGACCGCCTCGCCACCGCCGAAGCGGAAGTGGCGCGCCTGGACGCGGCCCTGCGCCGCATCGGCTGAGGAGACACGGCATGGCCCTCTGGTTCGACGACCTCCATGTGGGCCTCAGCTTCACCAGCACTACGCACACGCTCTCGGCCGAGGAAATCGTCGCCTTCGCCCGCCAGTACGATCCGCAGCCCTTCCACCTGGACGACGAAGCCGCGCGCGACACCCTGTTCGGTGGCCTCGCCGCCAGCGGCTGGCATACTGCCGCCATCAGCATGAAGCTCCTGGTCGGCGATGGCGCCCCCTTCGCCGGCGGCATCATCGGCTCCGGCGGCGAACTCGTCTGGCCCCGCCCCACCTACCCGGGCGACACGCTGCGGGTGGTCTGGGAAATCACGGAACTCACCCCCTCGCGCACCCGCCCGGACCGCGGCATGGTCAAGGTCCGCATGGAAACCCGCAACCAACGCAACGAAATCGTCCAGGTCTTCTCCCCCCGCCTCGTCGTCCCCTGCCGCCCCCAGTCCTGATTGCGTTCTGCAAGCATGCCATCGCCGGGCTCATAACGAGCCTGCGAGCCCCAAATATTTTTTGCCAAAAAATTTGCATCCCCAGGAATAGCCCCCGGGGCTGACCCGTTATGGGTTCAGTCGGGTCGCTTCACGCCACGCACCGCAAGGGCAGGGCAGGGAGGCCGGGCGAACGGGGTCGTATGTCGCGGCGCCATCAACGCTACAACCTGTCGATGCACACTAACGGAGATTAACACATGTCCCGCAAGAACCTGCTTTCCCTCGCCGCCTTCGGCCTGTTCGTCGCCCTCGGCGTTGCCGCACCCGTGGGTATTGACCTCGCCTCCGGCGACATCACCATTCAGTCCGCCGAAGCCCGTCGCGGCCGCGGCGCGGACGACGGCATCAACCACGACGCTAACGATGACAGCGTCACCGGCGTGGACAACGGCGACCATAACCAGCGCCGCCGTGGTCGTGGCCGCTAAGCCACGCCACTAACAAGTCCATCGCCGGCCGGAACGGGGCACTACCCGTTCCGGCCATCGGCGCGTTTGGCCTTTCGTGAATCCCGCGCCTCGGGCAGCATCGGCCCCGAGAGCGCGGGAGCGGGAAAATGGATACATTTGATTACGTGATCGTCGGTGCCGGCGCCGCCGGCTCCATCCTCGCCGGCCGCCTGACGGAAGACCCGAACGTCACCGTCTGCGTCCTGGAAGCCGGCCCGCCGGACCGCCACCCCTACATCCACATCCCCGGCGGCTTCATCAAAACCCTCTTCAACCCCACCTACACCTGGCAGTTCACCACGGAACCCAGCCAGGGTTCCGGCGGCCGCCGTATCATGACCACGCAAGGCCGCACCATCGGCGGCGGCGGCTCGCTGAACGGCATGATCTACAATCGCGGCCAGCCGGCGGATTTCGACCACTGGGCTCAGCGCGGCAATCGCGGCTGGGGCTACGCGGACATCCTCCCCTACTTCAAGCGCACGGAAAAACGCTTCGGCGCCGGCGCCAAGGACATCCACGGCAGGGAAGGGGAGATCCCGGTCACGGACATGGACTACTTCCACCCGCTCTGCGAAGCCTTCATCGACGGCATCGCGGGCACCGGAGTGCCCCGCAACAAGGACTACAACGACGGCAACCAGGAAGGCGTCGGCTACTTCCAGCGCGCCATCCACAACGGCTGGCGCCGCTCATCCGCCCGAATGTACCTGCTGCCCGCGCTCAAGCGCGGCAACCTGGAAATCCGCACCAACGCCCGCGCGTCAAAAATCCTCATGGACGGCAAGCGCGCCACCGGCATCCGTTACATCGACGACTGGGACCGCTCGCAAATCACCGAAGTCCACGCCCGCCGCGAGGTCATCATCTCCGGCGGCACCGCCAACTCCGCCCGCCTGCTGCAAATCTCCGGCATCGGCCCCGCCAGCGTCATCCAGCCCCTCGGCGTGGACCTCGTCCACGAATTGAAAGGCGTCGGCGAAAACTTTCGGGACCACTACTCCATCCGCTTCGTCAACCGCGTGCGCGGCATGCAGACAATGAACGAACTCTCCCGCGGCCCCCGCCTCCTCGGCCAGATCGCCCGCTGGGCCATGGGCAAGCCCTCCATCCTCGCCCTCTCCCCCTCTCAGGTCTATTTCTTCATCAAGTCCAACCCGACGCTGGACAACCCGGACCTGCAAGGCGTCTTCGCCCCCGCGTCCTACAAGGAAGGCTTCGTCGGCCTGCTGGACAACATCCCCGGCATGACCGGCGGCATCTGGCAGCACCGTCCGGAATCCACCGGCTA
>Ga0315912_10005221_pt1 | contig 12010 bp, 8 predicted proteins | sample VfabasoilMG_FD_204469 | JGI IMG/M metagenome (GOLD analysis project Ga0315912, IMG submission 204469) | Garden soil microbial communities collected in Santa Monica, California, United States - V. faba soil | ecosystem: Environmental > Terrestrial > Soil > Garden | place: USA: California... | reverse complement strand
GACGATGATGACGTTCCCGTTCGGAGGCGTCGCGCGCAATCGGATGTGGATCACCTCGACATTCACGGCCGCGTTCGCGGATCCGCCGGCGCCCGGTCCGGCACAGATCCACCTCGGCGACGTCATCGGGGACCGTCTTCCCAGGATCTCGCCGCTCGGCCAGGGCTCTAGCCTCGCGGGATGGAACGCGTGGGTGCGCGAGGACTCGGCCGAGACGCTCGTCACCTGGCGCGCGCAGGAGGGCGGGCTCGACGTGGACGTGCAGCTCGCGCTGTTCACCGACGGCACGATCCGCATGACGTGGCAGCGGCTCGCCGGCATCGAGCACGGCTCGCCGCTCGTCATCGACGGCGACGACGCGTGGTGGAACCAGCGCACCTCCGGCGGCGTCACGAACGATCCCGCCGACGTGACGGTCGCGGCTCCCGACGGTCCCGCGATCGACGTCGTGCAGGTGCGCGCGTTGCAGGTGAGCGGCTCGGAGATCCTCGACATCGAGGTGGACCTCGCCTCGCCGCTGCCGGCCGCGACCGATTCGACGCTGCAGTTCGCGATCGAGGTGCGCGACGAGCCCGGCGGTCCGGTGCTCTTCACGGCGTGGGCCGAGTGGGAGGACGGTCACTTCAACTGGACGACGACGCCCATCGAGGTGCTTCCGTCGGGGCTGGGCTTCTCGCTGCGCCGCACGGAGCTGAACCTCCGCGACGACGACCTCGAGCTCCTCGCATGGAGCGCGCAGGCATGGGACTGGAAGCAGGCCGTCGTCGCGAACGTCGCGTGGCCCATCACGCCTCCCGAGCCGCTCATGCGCGACATCTCGGCGCTGGTGGACGGGCAGGTGCTGCGCGGGCCGATCGCCGAATCGTTCACGCTCCCCGAGCTCGACGTCTACGGCGTGCATGACGTCTTCAACCGTCACTTCAGGTACCCGACCATCGACGGGCTCGCGATCTTCCAGAACTTCCGCACGGACATCGTGTTCTATGCCGGCGCGTACTCGACGGTCGGCAACGCGGGGGCCGACGGCATCGGCGCCGGCAACGCGACGGATCCCGTCTCGCCCGCACTTCTCCACATGAACACCATCCGCGAGGGATGGAACTCGTGGGACGAGGGCAAGCGTCTCGTCCTCAACCACGAGTTCGGTCATCACTGGCTCTACTTCTTCGAGATCCTCGAGAACGGCACGCCGACGAACAACCTCGGCGACGGACATCCCGCAGGCTGGGTGGCCATCCCGTCGGAGGTGGACGCGATCACGCCGCGCGACGCCTCGTGCATGGGCGGCTCGGACTGGCTCGACAATGCCGACGGCACGTTCACCAGCTCACCCGACTTCGCGAGCTACGGCTACTCGTGGCACGAGCTCTACCTGATGGGGCTCGCGGATCCGAGCGAGGTCACCGACTGGTACTACATCCGCGACGCGGTCCCCGGCCTTCCGGGCGCGTACTGGCCGGCGGCGAACCAGACCGTCACGGGCACGCGCGTGGACGTGAACCTCCAGCAGCTCGTGGACGCGATGGGTCCGCGCAATCCCGCATGGCCGAACACGCAGCGCCAGTTCCGCGTGCCGATGGTGCTGCTCGTGCGACCGGGGGGCGCGTGGTCGCAGCCCGACGTGGACGAGGTCGAGCGAACCTGCCGGTTGTGGCGGGACAACTTCAACGTGGAGACGCTCGGGCGAGGGTCGGTGACGTGCGATCGCGTGGGCGACCGGCCGCCGATCGTGGCCATCACCGAGCCGCCGGTGGATGTCACGATCGTCGAGGGCACCACCCTGTCGTTCGAGGGACTCGGCGACGATCCCGACGACGACGCCATGACGATCGCGTGGTCCTTCGCCGGCCTCGCTCCGCCGGCGTCGAGCGAGGGACCGCATGACGTCACGTTCACGGATCCCGGCACCTACGTGATCACGCTGACGGGCGAGGATGCGGCGGGCATGACGGCGGTCCCCGTCGAGCGGACGATCACCGTGAAGTGCGCGACGCCGCCCGAGGTCTCTGGGCTGCGCCTCGCGCATGATCGCGACGTGTCCGTCTCGTTCACGTGGGACGCGCTGCCGCCGCCGGTGGACGAGTACGTGATCGGCCTGACGGACATCCTCGGTCCGGCGATGACGTTCGCCGAAACGGCGGCCGGCGCGATGCCGCTCGTGACGCCCATGCCCGCCGGCAGCCTCCTCTTCTTCCGCGTCGCCGCGCGCAACCTGCCGGACTGCCTGGGGAGCTGGTAGGGGCGCGGCGCTTTCGCGGCTATCTCCGACTGGCGTGTTGGCTGCGTCACGAGGCCTCGCGTCCCGTCGGCACGCCTGTCTCCATCTCCGCCTGCAGGTTCTCGGCAGTCACCTTCCTGAGCAGGGTCGCGAGGCGCGAACGTGTCCGCACGGGCCTCACGACGACGGATCCCTCGCGCAAGATCAAGTCAACGGCAGTGTCCTCAAACAGGCCAGCATCCAACGCCAAGGCCCTCGGGATGCGAACTGCCAAGCTGTTGCCCCACTTCTCGATCCTGCTGCGCATGACGCCTCCATCTCTACATCTACATCGAAAACACGGCCCCACCGGTGGCGCGTCAAGCCGTCCCGATGCGCGTCTCTAGTCGCGCTCGAGCGCCAGCGCGAGCCGGACGTCCTGCGGGCTGGCCTTCGCCGCGGCGTCGAGAACGACGATGGCTTCGTCGCGCCGGCCCTGCGCGCGCAACGCGCGGGCGAGAGTAAGTGAGGAACGGGTCCGCGCGTCGCGCTCGGTCGCAGCGGCAAGGCCCGCGCGCGCGAGGCGCTCGGCCTCGGGCAGCTCGATGCCGCAGTCGAGGAGGAACTCCGCGAGGTCGAGCGTCTGCGAGGGATCCTCCTCCCAGCCATCGCCCAGCGACTGCTTCTCGAGCGCGAGCGCCTTCGCGCCGTCCTTTTCGAGCACGGCCGCCTGGAGCGCGAGCAGCTCGGTCCGCGCGCTCGCCGCCGCCTCGTCGGTGGCGTTCGTCGTGAGCGCGAGACCCGCCTCCACCTGCTCGCGCAGCAGCTCGGCATCCTGTCCGCCCGCGAGCGCGCGCGCGACCTCGCTGATGGCGTCGAGCTTCGCCTCGTCCGTGCCGCCGCCGGCCGTGATGGCGCGCTCGGACGCCGATCGGAGATCGGCAACGCTTACCTGGCCCTCGCGCGCGCCGTCAGCAACGATGGAGAGCGCCCAGAAGGCGAGCGGCTCAGCATGCTCGGGATCGAGATCGACCGTGCGCCGCGCGATGCGCGCCGCATCCGCATGACGCCCGGCCGCCTTCAGGTCGGCGAGCAGCGCGAAGGTACCGTTCACCGACGGCTTCGCGTCGAGATCCGCGAGCCGCTCGTCGAGCGTGCGAGCGGGCGCGAGCGCCGCCAGCAACTCGTCGCGCCGCGCGGCATCCTCGTCGGAGAGCTTGCCCGAGTAGGTCGCGAGCCCGCGCTCGATCGCCGGCCTGATGCGCGAGCGATCGAAGTCGTCGGGCAGCTCGCTCGCGAGGCCCAGCGCCACGCTGCGCGCGACGCGTCGGCCCTTCGTGCCGCGCGGGAACGCCGCGACGTAGCGCTCGCCGGCGTCCAGGAGGTCGTCGTACGTGACATCGCCGCTCGAGAGCGCCATCCTCACCGCGAACCAGCGATCGGACGCGCTCTCGCTCGCGCGCGCCGGCTCGAGCTCCATCGCGCGGTCGTAGTATCGGACGGCCTCCAAGTACTCCGAGCGCGCGGCGAGCGTCGAAGCGATGCGGCGGCCGAGATCGCCCGTCGGGCTCGACTCGAACCGCGCCTGCTTGTCGGCGAGCGTCGTCGGATCCGCCGCCGCCGCATCGAGCTGGCGGATGAACTCCTTCGTCGTGCCGAATCCGGACCAGCGCTCGATCTCGTCGCCCTGCGGCGTGAGCAGGATGAACGTCGGCACGCCCTTCACGTGGAGCCGCGCCTGCGTGCGGGCGCCGGCAGGCGTGGCGTCACCGACGACGACGAACACGTGCCGCTCGAGCGCCGCCTGGAGCTTGCGGCTCGACTCGTGTTCGGCGTTGAAGCGCACGCAGTGCGGACATCCCAGCGACGACGCGTCCACGAGCACGAGCTTCCCGGAGGTCGCCGCCTCCGCCTGCGCTTCCTCGAGCGTCGCGGCGCGCGAGGGCGCCACGAGCGCGACGCCGAGCGCGAGAATGGCAAGCCTCGTCGTTGCGGCGGATGGGTTCATGATTGTCTCCTCGGCAAGGCTACGCGGCGATCCTCACGGCGTCTAGGCGCTGCATCCGGGAGGGCCGAATCCGGCACCGAGGAACTACCCCTCGGCATCCGCCATCTCCGTCAACCGTCTCACGCAGTCGCGCAGCATGCGATCGTCGCCGCGCTCGAGGGAGCCGGCGAGTGCGTGAGTGGAGCGATCCGCGGCACGCCACCGCGCACGCGTGAGGATCGTCTCGGAGACCGGACCATGAGCCGCGAGGAAGGCGCCGAGAGCACGAGGCGGGATCACCTCGAACGCGGCCGCGAGATCCAGCGCGCGATCGCCGTGATGGAGATCCGTCCAGTCGATCACGGCGCCGAGGCGTCCCGCATCGATCACCAGGTTGGCGGCGTGGAGATCGGCGTGGACGACGACATCCCGATCCGACGGCGGCCGCTCGGGCAGGTCGTCGAGGATGGCGCTCACGACGCCTGCCGTCCGCGACGCCAGCAGTCCCTGTCGCGCGAACGCCGCCAAGTGGCCTCTCGCGCGATCGACGCGTCGATCGCGGTCGAAGCGGCCGAGGGGATCAGGAGGCAGTGGCGCAGGCGCCTCAATCGACGGCACGGCGTGGAGTGCCCCCACGAATGCGCCCAGCGCGGGCGCGAGCGACGCGCGCGCCGGCGCGTCCAGATCGAGGTCCAGGATCGTCGCGCCGCGCAGCAGTCGATGGCCGGCGAAGTCTGCCCCGTGGCTCGCGATCGTCGCGAACAGCTCGGGGACGGGAATCGGCAGCGTCAGCTGGGGCGCAAGCCAGGGCGCCATCACCCGTTCCAGCGCGAGCGCGCTGACAGCGGCCTCATTCCGTGGAAAGCGGAAGACCCACGCCTCGTTCACGACGAACACCTGATGATCCCATCCGCGCCCGAGCGGCCGTAGCGCGACCGGCCGCAGATCGGGGAACGCGTCGCCGATGAGCCGCATCGCATCGGCCGGGTCCATGGCGGGATCGTCGGCGCGTGGGAAGCCAGAGGTGCTCACTTGGAGAGCATTCCACGGATGAGCGCTCGGCGGCGAATGCGCGCGCTCGGGCGTTCACTCCCCCGCGATGGCTGCCGCCAGCGCCGCGGGATCCGCGACCTTCTCGAGCGCGGCCCGCGTCGCGAGATGGTGCTCCAGCGCGCCGCCCTTCGCCACGGCGGGCTTCGAGTCGATCCACGCGCTCCAGCGCCGGCGCGCGACTTCGAGCGCGCGATCCCAGTCCGCCCGCGGCGCGTCGTGCGAGAACCTGAGCCAGGTCGTGGCGACGTGGTCGCAGCTGTGGTCCTTCTCCACGGTCCCTGCCAGCATGACCGACGTCGCATCGCCCGTGAGCTCGGTGAGCGACAGGTAGGGCACTCCGCCCGCGACCGACGCGCGCGGCTCGCTCCTGTCCTCGTGTTCGGGCGGGATGATGGCGACCTGCGCCTGCTGGTAGGGAGGCCAGGGCGCGAGGAGCAGCGTGGACTCGATCGGATACCAGCCGAATCCGGGGACGAACGCCTCGACGATGTAGTGCGTCTGGAGCGGGCCGCTCCACGTGGGATAGCCCGAGACGATCCGCGCAGGGATGTGGTTGGCGCGCAGCAGCGCCGCGACGAGGTTCGCGCAGCTCGTGCACGAGCCCTGGCGCGACAGCGCGCCGACGGCGTCGAGCTCGGTGCACCTTCCGGACTGCGCCTCGTAGATGGACCTCGTTCGCTTGAGCGTCGACACGATGATGGCCATGACGTCGTCCGAGTCGCCGCGGATCTCCTTCGCGACGGCCTCGATCGACGGATCCGCGGACTGCACGCATCGAGTGCTCCGAAGCCAGGGGCGCGTCTCGGCCGGCCATGACTCCGGCATCGGAGCCTCCATGGGGATCGCGTCGAATCGGCCGGGGCCGCAGGCCACGAGCGAGGTCCACTCGAGCTTCACGGGCAACTCGCCGAGAGGCCCGACGACGACTTCGGCGACGGGGTTTCCGCCGACCTGCATGATGCGCGCGGACACGAGCCGTTCCGGGGGGGTCACGCTCAGCTTGAAATCGAGCGGCACCTGATCGCCGTAGGCCAGCATCACCGGCACGAGGATCGTGGTGGTCGTCGACTCGCTGCGGAAGAGCCGTGCGAGCCAACTGAACGGGCTCTCCGCCAGAGTGATCTCGTAGGAGCCGCGTGCTTCGACGATTCCGGGAGCAGGCGAGTCGACGGCGGCTGCCGTCGTCGGCACGCCTTCCGGCGCCACCTCGATGGCCAGGTCGTCCACCCATGCCGTGCCGTCGCCGGCGAGCAACGCACCGAAGACAAGCCATGCGGCGTCCTGCGACACGTCGACCACGATCTCGTAGCGCGTCCATGGCGTCGTGCCTCGCACGGCGCGCCCCGTCGAATCCATGTTGTCGAATCCGAGCATGTCGCCGTTCGGGCTGTCCACGCGGAACCAAAGGCCGGCCCACCCAGCCGGCGCGCACTCAGTCCGTAGCCAACCCGAGTAGCGGACTCGCTTCCCCTTGAAGGCCGACGCGTCGATCGCCTGGGTGACCGGTGCGAACGCGCTGGGAGGCGCCGGCATCTCGCCGCTGTACTTCAGTCGCGCCGCCTTCGCGCCGCCGTGGACCTGCGTCGCGTCGATCGAGCGCTCGTAGCCCTTGCTGCCGCCGCCCCATCCGTCCAGGTCGACAGGCGCCTCGAAGTCGAGGTTGGTTGGCGCCTTCGCTGGCGCCTGGGTTGGGGCGGCCGACGCCAGCGTCGCCAAACCCATGATGCTGGCGACGAGGATGCGTGCGGCGCAGTGCATGGCGAGGGCCTCGCTGAGGGATGCCGGCGAGTCTATCGCCTTGGATCCGACGGCGCTTCGGACGACGTCAGTGCGTTGCGTCTGCGGCGTGACGCGACGTCGAAGGATGGGCGGCGGGCGGCCTGCCACCTCGTGCGCCTTCGAGCGTGGCGCAACGGCTCTCAGTCCTCGCGCTCCCATGAGGCCGACAGGATCCGGCGATGCAGCATCCAAGCCACCAGCGTCGTCGCAAGCCCCTCCGCCGCGAGGAATGCCCATCCTGCGGGCGAGCCCCGCAGGGACCAGGCCATCCAGAAGATCCCCCCGAGCGACGTCATGCCGATGAGCGGGTAGACGATGCGGGCGAGGGACTGCTCGCCGCGGACGACGGGGCGGGCGAGCGGAACGCAGGTCCCGATGACGCCGGGCAAGAGCGTGAAGGCCGGCATGGCGAGCAGTGCCGCGAGGCAGAGTTGTGCCGTCACGAGCAGGCTGCGCGACGAGATCGCGAGAAACGCGAGGGCCAGCGCGAGACTCGCGGGCAGGAACAGCACGGCTGCGGCCTTGGCCGATCCGAGGAATAGCCGTCCCGGCCCCGCGAGAGGCGCCGCGAAGAACACGTCCGCAGCAGCATGGTTCGGCGATCGGCTCAGGAGATCGACGACGGCCGCTGGCAGCATGGTCGTCGTGGCCAGGCAGGCCATCGCGAAGAAGATCCCGCCGTCCTGCTCCGCCGAGAGCCAGCCGAGCAGCGGGAACATGACGAGCACGCCGAGTTGCGGGTACACCCGCGTGCGCAGCTCTCGATCGCGCACCAGGTAGGCCATCACTGCTCGGAAGGCGGCGCGCTCGGCCGGATCGCTCAACCAACCGCGCAACGGCCAGCTTCGCGAGAGCCGGGCCGTTCGCTGACCCGGGCGCCGCCCATCGGTCATGGCCGGTCTCGCCGGCGTTTCCGATAGATGGGACAGCGCCTCGAGATGTCCGCGTGATAGGCGGACGATGCCCAGCCAGCCGGCCGCGAGAGGCACCACGATCGCCGCGGAGCCGAGCAGCGCAACCATGGCGCCGCTCATGCCGCCGCCCAGAGTCCCTTCGAGCGCCGCCATCCACGCCGGTGGCAGAAGTGCGAGCCACCACCTGTCGGCCGGCACGCTCACGGATCCTGCGCGTTGGAGCAGGCTGGGCATGACGAAGTATCCGAGCGTGAAGGCAACGCCCATCGCGACCTGCGCCCAAGCCACCACGTCGTCGAACCGCTCGCGGCTGGCCAGTCGCGTCGAGACCTCGTACACGAGCACCGTGGAGGAAGCGCAGATCATCGCCGTGAGCACGCTGGCGAGCAGGTGGGCTACCGGGAAGAGAGCCGTCGCGTCGGGGCACGTGAGCCCCGCGAACGCCGGGACGAGGTTCAGGGCCAGCGCGAGCCATGCGGCGTAACACGCGCAGTTGATGGCCTTCGCCGCGACGAGCGTCCTGTCGCCCACAGGATGCGGTCCGAGCACTTCCGCCTCGAAGCGGTTGAACAGCATGTCGCCCGCCTCGGCGAGCACGGAGATCCCGACGGAGAACATCGTCGCGGTCTGCAGCAGGAAGGCGAAGGTGAACGTGTCTGCGTGAAGGCCCGCGATCGGCACGGCGACGACGGCGCCGACGAGGCCGTTGATGAGCGTGAGCATGAGCAGCGCTCGCCATGGGGATGCCTTGCGCCCCCCGAGACGACCGACGGATCGTCCGCGCAGCGTGAGTCGCGCGTAGAGCCGCAGGAGCACGGCGAGATGCCGCCGGTCGGACCAGGCGATCACCGAGCCAGTTCCCGAGCCATCTCCTCGGCGCTGCCGAGCAGATCCCTCGTCCCCGTGAGGGCGTTGAAGGCCTGTTCGAGCGAGGGTTGCCCCGAGCGCTCGAGGATCGACGCCACCGTGCCGTCGGCGATGAGGCGGCCCTGGTGGAGGATCACGACGCGATCACAGGTGCGCTCGACGACATCGAGCACGTGAGAGCAGTACAGGATCGTCCTTCCCGTCTTGGCCAGCGTCAGCGCGAGGGTCTTGAACGACAGCGCGGCGTTCGCGTCGAGTCCGTTCAGCGGCTCGTCGAAGAAGATCGCGCGTGGCCGATGCAGCAGCGCCGCGGTGATCACGATCTTCTGGCGCATGCCCTTCGAGTACGCCCCGAGCTGCTTGTCGGTGAGCGTGTCGTAGCTGAGCTCGAAGAACTGCGTGAGCTCCATGATGCGCGACGCCGCCTCGTCGTCCTCGATGCCGTGCAGCGACGCGACCATCGAGAGGTACTCCCAGCCCGTCAACGTCTCGAAGACGGCTCCCGACTCGGGCACGTAGCCGACGACGCGCTTGACCGCCACGGGATCCGACACGACGTCGTGGCCGAAGACCTCGGCCGTGCCGGAATCGGGAAGGAGCATTCCCGTGAGGAGGCGAAGCGTCGTGGACTTCCCGGCGCCGTTCGGGCCGAGGAAGCCGACGAGCTGTCCCGCCGGGATCTCGAGATCCAATGGGCGAAGCGCCAACTGGCGGCCGTAGCGCTTGGAGAGACCGGCGAGTCGGATCATGCGTCGAGCATGATCCTGCCGCGCGCGTGCCTGCAAGCCGGCCTGGCATGTCGGCCTCCCTGCAGGTTTCGCCGTCCCGGGAATTCCCCCGTTTCCGGGAAGTCCGGCGCTCGTCGTTGCGCGCGAGCGGGCGCCGACGCCATGATGCCCGCATGGCACGCATCACTCGCTACCCGTTGCTGCGCCACCTGCGCGCCGAAGCCAACCAGTTCATCCTGCACTATCGATCAGGTCGCGTCGTCGAGAAGGGCGTCGGCGTCGCGTACTGGTTCAACCCGCTCGCGGCCGCCATCGCGCAGCTCCCGAGCGAGGACTGCGAGACGACGTTCCTTCTCGACGAGCGCTCGGCCGATCTCCAGCAGGTGATCGTGCAGCTCACGATCACCTATCGATTCGCCGATCCCGAGCGCGCCGCGCAGCGCACGAACTTCACGATCTCGTCCGACTCGGGCACGTGGCTCGAGTCGCCGCTCGAGCGCGTGGCCTCCGTCTGGCGGCAGCGCTCGCAGCAGCCGGTGCGCGCCTACCTCCAGGGCGTGACGCTCGTCGAGGCCGTCCGCAGCGGCGCGCTCGTCGTGCGCCAGGCGGTCGAGGACGCGCTGCGCGCCGACAAGGACGTCGCCGCGATGGGGATGGCGCTCGTCGGCGTGCAGCTCGATCGCATCGCGCCGAGCTCCGAGCTCGAGAAGGCGCTGCAGACGCCGACGCTCGAGTCGCTCCAGCAGAAGGCCGACGAGGCGGTGTTCCAGCGGCGCGCGCTCGCCGTCGAGAAGGAGCGCGCCATCAAGGAGAACGAGCTCGCGACCGAGGTCGAGCTCGCGCGGAGGCAGGAGCTGCTCATCCGCCAGCAGGGCGCGAACAAGCTCCTCGCCGTGCAGCAGGAGGCCGAGGCCGAGAAGGGACGCGTCGAGGCGGAGGCCGAGCGCGCGCTCGTCACCGCCGAGGGGCTCGCGAAGGCCGCCGAGGCGAAGGCGCGCGGCGACGCCGACGCGTCGAGGCTCGTCTCCGCGGCGAGCATCGAGGCCGAGCGTGAGCGCGCCGCGTTGTGGGCGGGGACGCCCGGCCGCGTCCTCCTCGGCCTCGCGCTGCGCGAAGCCGCGGGGAGCGTCACGGGCATCAACCATTTGAACATCACGCCGGATCTCCTCGGCGAGTCGTTCAAGCAGTTCCTGCGGGATCAGTCGGACACGTGAGCCCAACGATCTCGAAGAAGCCGCGCGTCGTCATCGTCACGCGGAAGACGGGGCTCGAGCAGCTCCACGAGCGGCATGGCACGGCGGGGCAGGCGCGCTTCTACGTGCGCTCGCATCAGGCCGCCGCGCCGGTGGCCGCGGCGCCCGCGGCCACGCGCGCCGCGGCGGCTCTCGCGACGGCGACGCGCCACGCGACGGCAGCGTCGCCGGCCGCCGCGCACGCGCTGACCTACGAGGATCAGGCGACGGCGCACGAGCGCTTCCACGCCGCGCTCGCGCGCGTGATGAGCGACATCCCGAGCGATCAGCGTCGCACGCGCGTCGATCGCGACGAGCTCGACCGCTTCCTGTTCGCGCCCGACGACGTCGTCGTCATCGTGGGGCAGGACGGCCTCGTGCCGAATGTCGCGAAGTACCTCTCGGGCCAGCGCGTCGTCGGCGTGAACCCCGATCCGAAGCGCTGGGACGGCGTGCTCTGCCGCCACGATCCGGCGCGCGCGGCCGCCGCCATCGCATGGGCCTCTGATCCCTCAGGCCACGTCTTCGGGATCGAACCGCGCACCATGGCTGTCGTCGAGCGCGAGAGCGGCCAGAAGCTGCTCGCGCTCAACGAGGTGTTCGTCGGGCATCGTACTCATCAGTCGGCACGGTACCTGCTGAGCGTGGGAAGCCTATCCGAGCGCCAGTCGTCGTCGGGCCTCATCTGCGCGACGGGCACCGGCTGCACGGGCTGGGGGCGCTCGATCGCGCAGCAGCGACATCTCGAGAAGAGGCTGCCGTCACCGCTCCAGCCACTGCTCGCGTGGTTCGTGCGTGAGCCGTTCCCGTCAGTCAGCTCGGGCACGTCGCTCGACTTCGGCCAGCTCGAGCGGGAGGCGTCCCTCGTGGTCCACTCGGAGATGGGATATGGCGGGACGATCTTCGCCGACGGGATCGAGTCGGACTGGCTCGAGTTCCTCGACGGCCAGGTCGCGACGATCCGCATGGCCGACGTCGCGCTGGCGCTGGTCGTTCCGCTGGCGCGGACGCGCGCAGCGCATCCGGCGCGCGACGGCTCGGGCAGGCGCATCACTCCGGGCCGCCCGCGGTAGACTCCCCACCGCCTCGCAGCCGCGAGAGCGATCGGGGGCCCCATGACCGCACCGAAGATCCTCGCCTTCGCAGGCAGCCTGCGCGAAGCGTCCTTCAACAAGAAGCTGATCCGCATCGGCGCCGACGGCGCGCGTGAGGCGGGCGCCGACGTCACGCTGATCGATCTGCGCGACTACCCG
>Ga0315912_10005220_pt1 | contig 12010 bp, 7 predicted proteins | sample VfabasoilMG_FD_204469 | JGI IMG/M metagenome (GOLD analysis project Ga0315912, IMG submission 204469) | Garden soil microbial communities collected in Santa Monica, California, United States - V. faba soil | ecosystem: Environmental > Terrestrial > Soil > Garden | place: USA: California... | reverse complement strand
CCAGCTCGCGCCCGACGCGAAGCTGGTGCTCGGCGGCGGCTGGGTCAACACCGAGCTGCGCAGCCTGCGCGACCCGCGCGTGTTCGACTACTTCGACTACGTGACGCTCGACGATGGTGAGCGACCCCTGCTGAATCTGCTGACTCGACAGTCGGGCCGCGAAATGCCCCTGGTGCGCACCTATGTGCGCCGGGGCAACGACGTGGTACTCGAAACCGACGCCAGCCAGCACGACTTCCCCGCCAGGGACACCGGCATACCGACCTACGACGGATTGCCGCTCGATCAGTACGTGTCGATCATGGAAATGCTGAATCCCATGCATCGCTTCTGGTCCGACGGGCGCTGGAACAAGATCACCATGGCGCACGGCTGTTACTGGAAGAAGTGTTCCTTTTGCGACGTGTCGCTCGACTACATCGGGCGTTACGACGAACCCGCCACGGATTTGATCGTGAAGCGCATCCGCGCGCTGATCGCGGAAACCGGCGAGACGGGATTCCACCTGGTCGACGAAGCGGCGCCGCCGTCGGGACTGCGCGCGCTCGCGAAGCGGCTCATCGATGAAAAACTTGCCATCACCTGGTGGGGCAATATCCGCTTCGAAAAGACCTTCACGCCGGAGCTGTGCCAGTTGCTGGCGGATGCCGGCTGTGTCGCCGTCAGTGGCGGCCTCGAAGTGGCGTCGAACCGCCTCCTGGAGCTCATGAAGAAAGGCGTGACGGTGGAACAGGTGGCGCGCGTCACTCGCGCCTTCACCGACGCCGGCATCATGGTGCACGCCTATCTCATGTACGGCTTCCCGACGGAAACCGAGCAGGACACCATCGACGCGCTCGAGCGCGTGCGCCAGCTGTTCGCCGCGGGTTGCATCCAGTCGGCCTACTGGCATCGGTTCGCGGCCACCGCGCATTCGCCCATCGGACTGCATCCCGAAAAATACGGTATCACGCTCAAGCCGCCGCCGAACATCCGCTTCGCGCACAACGACATCGCGTTCGACGACCCGACCGGCACGAACCACGACTTCCTGGGCGAAGGCCTGCGCAAGGCACTCTATAACTACATGCACGGCGTCGGACTCGACGCGGACGTGCGCGAGTGGTTCGGGACGCGCCCGGGACGCCGCAGCGGCGGACGCAGACACGGACAAAAAGGCGCCACAAAAGGCGTACCGCGCACCTCGGTGCCGCCGGACCTGATCGAGCGCAGCCTGTCCTGACGCGTGCTGATCGCGCTCAACAAGCCCTTCGGGGTGACCTGCAAGTTTTCGCCTGAACCCGGCAAGCGCACGCTGGCGGAATTCATCAAGACGCCAAACGTATACCCGGCTGGCCGCCTGGACACCGACAGCGAAGGCCTGTTGCTGCTCACCGATGACGGCGTCCTGCAGGCGCGCATCTCGAGCCCGAAGTTCAAGATGGACAAGTTGTACTGGGCGCAGGTGGAAGGTGAGCCCACCGAGACCGCGCTCGCCGCGCTGCGCAAGGGCGTGAACCTCGGCGACTTCACCACCGCGCCCGCCGGCGCGCAGCTCATCGACGAACCCGCGAATCTCTGGCCGCGCGATCCGCCGATCCGCTACCGCGCGAAGATTCCGACGTCCTGGATCGCGGTGACACTTCGCGAAGGCAAGAACCGCCAGGTACGTCGCATGACGGCGAAGGTCGGCTTCCCCACGCTGCGTCTGATACGCGCGCGCATCGGCGGCATCAGTGTCTCGGAATTGAAACCCGGTGAGTCGCGCGAGGTGGATCCGGCCCTGCTCTGGGGGGCCTGACGCAGGCCGCCAGACCCCTAATATCCAACTGCCCTCGAAAGGTCGTGCATTCCGGCGCGAAATCCCTACACTCTCGCCCCCGCCCCGACCGAGCTCCCCGATGACCTCCCCGACCGAAGCCGTCCCCTTCAGCGACCTGGGACTTTCAGAAACCGTGCTGCGCGCGGTCAAGGCCATCGGCTACGAGTCGGCCTCTCCCATCCAGGCGGCCACCATCCCGGCCTTGCTCGAGGGCACCGACATCCTCGGCCAGGCTCAGACCGGCACCGGCAAGACGGCCGCGTTTGCGTTACCGATACTTTCGCGGCTCGACATGAAGAAGCACCAGCCGCAGGCGCTGGTGCTGGTGCCGACGCGTGAGCTCGCCATCCAGGTGGCCGAGGCCTTCCAGAAATACGCCGCGGGCCAACACGGCTTTCACGTGCTGCCTATCTACGGCGGCCAGAGCTACGTGCCGCAGTTGAATGCACTCAAGCGCGGCCCGCAGGTGATCGTCGGCACGCCGGGACGCATCATCGACCATCTGGATCGCCGTACGCTGAAACTCGACGGCATCCGCTTCGTGGTGCTGGACGAGGCGGATGAAATGCTCGACATGGGCTTCGCCGATGCGATGGAGGCCATCCTCTCGCAGACACCCGCGGAGAAACAGGTCGCACTGTTCTCCGCCACCATGGCGCCCAACATCCGCCGCATCGCGCAGAAGCATTTGAAGGATCCGCGCGAGGTGGTGATCAAGGGCAAGTCCGCCACCGCGGCGAACATCAAGCAGAGCTTCTGGATGGTGAGCGGACTGCACAAGCTCGACGCGCTGACGCGCATCGTCGAGACCGCGGACTTCGACGCCATGCTGGTGTTCGTGCGCACCAAGCAGTCGACGGTGGACCTCGCCGAACGCCTGCAGGCGCGCGGCTTCGCGGCCGTCGCATTGAACGGCGACATCCAGCAGTCGATGCGCGAGAAAACGGTCGAGCAGCTCAAGAACGGCAAGATCGACATTCTCGTGGCCACCGACGTGGCCGCGCGCGGTCTCGACGTCAAGCGCATCACGCACGTGGTCAACTTCGACGTGCCCTACGACACCGAGTCGTACGTGCATCGCATCGGCCGCACCGGGCGTGCAGGCCGCAGCGGCGAAGCCATCCTGTTCGTCGCGCCGCGCGAGCGCAACTTGCTGCGGCTGATCGAAAAACACACGCGGCAGAACATCGAGCCGCTGAGCCTGCCCACCGTCGACGACGTAAACACGCGCCGGCTGGCGAAGTTCAAGGCGCGGATCGGCGAAGCGCTCGCCGGCAGCACGGCTGATTTCTATCGCAAGGCAGTGCAGGAGGTGGCGTTGGAGACGGGCTCCGACCTGCTGACCATCGCGGCCGCGGTGGCTTCCCTGGTCGAAGGCGGCGCGCCGGTGCAATCCTCGGCACCCACGCAGACCTACGAATCACCGAAGTTCGATCGCGAGCGCGACGACCCTCGTAAACCGAAACGCGAGTACACACCCGCGGCTGATCTGCCGGCCGTGGCCGAAGATGGTTATGCCTTCGAAGACGACGGCAAGCAGACCACCTGGCGGCTCGCGGTGGGCCGGCAGCACGGTGCCGTGCCCGGCAACATCGTCGGCGCCATCGCCAACGAAGCCCGCCTGCATGGTCCGCAGATCAACGGCGTCGACGTGCGGGCGACCTACTCACTGGTTCGACTGCCTGCCAATCTGCCCAGGGCCGTGATCGAACGGTTGTCGAAGGTGCGAGTGCGCGGCCAGGCGCTGAGTCTCGAAGCCAGCGACGACCTGCCGCCACGCGGCAAGCCGAACGCCTTCCACAAAGGCGACAAGCCCTTCCACAAGGGCGGCAAGCACAAGCCGTATCACAAGAGCGGCAAACGCCCGGGGTTCAAAAGAACTTCCACTTGAGCAGGATGGCGGCCAGCGCCGGCATCGTGTCAGGCGCGCGACACCATCATGACGCCGCACACCGCGATCGCACCGCCTATCAACATCGAGGGCAGCAGCTGCTCACCCAGCAGCAGCACCCCGATCGCGACGCCGAACACCGGCACCAGGTTGTTGAAGATGCTGGCGACCGAAGCGCCGCAGCGCTTGATCGAGGTGTAGTACCAGACGAACGCCACGGCCGTGCCGAGCACGCCCAGGTACAGAAAAGCGAGGATCATGCGCCAGTCGAACTGCGCAGCTTGCACCGCGGGAAATTGCGGGGCGGCCGCCACGCCGAGCATCAAGGTGCCCCACAACGCCGCGTAGTTGGTGGCCGCCAGCGGCGACAAACCGGTGAGCACCTTGCGGCCGATGATGGTGAACAGCGCCCAGGACGACACGGCGCAGAACATCAGCAACTCGCCCGCGCCCAGGCCCGCCGACGCGATGCTCGCGAGATCACCATGCGACAGCACGATCCACACGCCGAGCAGCGCCACGGCGACACCCAGCCAGCGCCGCGCGCTCAGCCGCTCGCCGAGCACGAACGCGGAGATGGCAATGGTGATCACCGGGTTGAGCGCGATGATGATGGCCGCGCGCCCCGCGGGCAGCTTCTCGAGCGATCCCATGAAAAACAGGTTGTAGGCAAAGATGCCCAGCAGGCCGAGCACGAATGTCGCGGCGACCTGTTTCCTCGTGAGGCGCGGCAGGCCGCCCTCGAGCACGAAAGCCGCCACCAGCAGCGCCACGCAGGCGATGACGTAACGCCCGAAAGATCCCATCAGCGGCGAGAACACGGTGACGACATGTTTGCCCGCCGTGAAAGTTCCGCCCCAGATCGCGGGGACGGCCACCAGTCGGGCGTAATCGCGCGCCCGCGCGCCGGACTCGTTTGTCAGGACACCCTCACCGTCGTCCCCAGGCGATGAAGTTGCCGTTGCGGAATCCCGGCTTGCCGTAGGTAAAGGGTTCACCTTCGAGTCCGGTGACGCTTCCGCCGGCCGCGACCAGCACCGCGTGTCCCGCGGCCGTGTCCCATTCCATGGTAGTTCCCACGCGCGGGTACAGGTCGGCCTCGCCCGCGGCCACCAGGCAGAACTTCAGCGACGAGCCGATGGAGCGGAACTCGGTGACCGGATAACGCGCGAGCAACGCGTCGGTCTCCGGCGTGCGATGCGAGCGCGATGCCACGGCCACGAGACCATCCTGTGGCGCGACGCGTGCGTAGATGTTCGAGCCCATCGAGGGCATGGTGCCGTCCGGATCGGCGTCGATGTGACCGGCGCGGCGCGCGCGCACGTCACCCCAGTACAACTCGCGGCGCGCCGGCGCGAACACCACGCCCAGCACCGGCTGGCCGTCCTCGATGAGCGCCACGTTGACCGTGAACTCGTCACGCTTGGCGACGAATTCGCGCGTGCCATCGAGCGGATCGACCAGGAAAAACCGCCCCGCCACGATCGGGACCTTGCCGGCCGCCACCGCCTCTTCGGCGACCACGGGCACGCCCGGCGCGATCGCGGCGAGATCCTGCAGGATGATTTTCTCCGCGGCCTCGTCGGCGGCGGTCACCGGTGAGGCGTCGGCCTTGTCGCGCACGGTGAAGTCGGTGGCGTACACCGCCATGATCGCACCGCCGGCGCGCTGCGCGGTGTAGATCAGCGAATGCAGCAAGGCGCTCTCGTTACTCATCGCGCCTCGTTCATCGCCGCGGCCAGGGCGCGCACGTCGGCACGCGCGAACACCTCAGCCGCACTGGCCGTCATGCGCCGCGTCCAGTTGGAGTATTCGCTGCTGGTGCCCGGAACGTTCACGGGCTCCAGCATGCCTGCCATGTCTTCGAGTTGCACGGTCACCAGCGCCGATTTACACCGGGCCAGGTAGACATGCACCGCGCGTGACAGCTCGGCGGAATATTCCGGCGCCGCTTCGTCCGTGCCTTGCGCTTCGGGCCAGAGTTTCTCCCGGCGCAGCGCACGCAGCAGCCGCTCGCGCGCTTCCGTGCGTTCGGTGTGCGACAGTGCCGCGATTTCCGGCGTGCTGAAGCCGAGCTTCTCCCACAGGTCGATGTCGTGGCCCGTCCACCAGCCGCGCAGCGTGGGCAGGTCGTGGGTCGTGACGGTGGCGAGCGCATGACGCACATAGTCGGCCGGCGCCACGAATTCGCCGCCCTTCTGCTCGAACATCACCACCTTGTAGTGATACACGCCGAACTGCGGCAGGGCACGACGGATTTCATCGGGCACGACGCCCAGGTCCTCGCCCACCACCAGGCATTGCTGCCGGTGACTTTCGAGCGCCACCACGGCCAGCAGGTCTTCCAGTGGATAGTGCACGTAGCCGCCGTCGGCCGACTTGAAGCCGCGCGGCACCCACCACTGGCGGAACAGCGCCATCACGTGATCCAGCCGCAGCGCGCCGCAGTTGCGCATGCTGGCGCGGATCAGCGCCACGAACGGCGCGTAGGCGGCGCGTTTGAGCGCGCGCGGATCCTGCGGCGGGATGCCCCATTCCTGGCCACCGACGCCGATGGGATCGGGCGGCGCGCCGATGGCGGCGCCCGTGCAGTACAGCGATTGATCCGACCAGGTCTCCGAACCCGAGGCATTCACACCGACGGCGTAGTCGCCGTACAGGCCCACGTGCAATGACAGTTGCCGCGCCAGCTCGCGCACCGAGGCCAGCTGCTCGGCGGCCAGCCACTGCAGGTAACCGTGAAAATCGACGAGATCGGCGTGCGTCTCGGCAAAACGGCGCACCGCCGGTGAGTCCGGATTGCGGTACTCCGCGGGCCAGCTGTGCCAGCCGGCCGAAGTGCCGAGACTCTTGCGCAGGTATCCATCGATGGCATCGAAAAGATTGTGTAACCGCATCGGCTCGCCACGTTCGCGCAGGAACGCGCGGCAGGCCGCGGCACGCGCCGTGTGGCGCGCCAGGTGTTCGTCGCGAAAGCGTTCGTACGCCGCCTGCAGCACCGCCATCTTGAGACTGGCCACCGCCGGGTAGTCGACGTGCGATGCGCCGCGCAACTTCGCCAGCCGCGCCGCGAAACCGGGATCGGACATGATGGCCTGCGCGCGGCGCGAGCCCTGCACTTCGAGGACAGCCGACACGTCGATGAACATGACGTTCAACGCGTGGCGGCTCGAGGCGCTGTACGGCGAAAACAGCGTCGGATCCGACGGGAACAACGCATGCACCGGGCTGATGCCGGCGAAATCCGCGCCCGCGCCCGCCGCCAGCCGCAGCGCTTCCTTGAGATCGGTGAAATCGCCGACGCCCCAGTTGCTGGCCGACCGCAGCGTGTACAGGTTCACCTGCACGCCCCAGACCTTCGCACCCGTAGTCAATGCGGCCGGCTCGTAACACTTGTCCGGCGTCACGATCAGCGGACAGTCTTCGCGGTCGGCGAATTCCAGGTCGAGATGCAGCCGGTGATAGCCGAAAGGCAGATCCACGGGCAGCGCCAGATCGCGCAACACGAACCAGCGGCCGCCTTCCTCGTACGAGCCGCGCTCGGGCAGGTCCCAGGCGCGCACTTCACCGCGCCGTTCACCGCCACCCTCCAGCTCCACCCGCCAGCGCAACAGCGCGTTGTGTTCGATGGCCGGCGTGTTGATGCGCGCCGTGCGTGACTCGTTGCGCAACACGACGACGTCGCTCAACAGGCCCCGCGGATGCGCCGCTTCGGATTCGTGGATCTGCGCGCGCAGCGCCGCCGAATCGTCGAGGCGGCAGTGCATGGCCCGCAGGATGGCGGACTTGGTGTTCAGCGAGAAATGCTTGAGCTCGCCCTTGTACGAGTAGTACGCGTCGCCGATGCCGCGCGCACGGGCCAGTCGTTCGATGAGCGGCGCGAGTTCTTCAGCGGACACGTCGTAACGCCAGCGCCTGGTGCGGACCGACTTTCACCGGCCCCGCCGGCAGCTCGAAACCCGGCAACACACCCACGGGATGCACGGTGTCGAGCACGACTTCCCAGCCACCGGACTTGAAGGACGGCAACTGGAATTCGGTCTCCGCATCGGTGGGATTCAACAGCAGCAAGGCATCCTGGGATGCCGAGGTCCCGCCCAGTCCCACCGCCAGCGTCTGCAGGTCGGGATCGTTCCACTCGTGATCGGCCAGCTCATGACCCTTGGCATGCCACCAGGAAATGTCGCGATCGTGGCTGGCGTGCAGCGCGCCTTTCAGGAAGGTGTCGCGTCGCAGGGCCGGATGCGCCTTGCGCAGCGCCGCGAGCCGGCGCACGAACTGCAGCAGCGAGTCGTCTTCCTTGAGTCCCGACCAGTCGAGCCAGCTGATCTCGTTGTCCTGGCAGTAGGCATTGTTGTTGCCTTTCTGCGTGTGATAGAGCTCATCGCCCGCAAGCAGCATGGGCACGCCCTGCGCGAAGAACAGCGTCGTCAGCATGTTGCGTACCTGGCGGCGGCGCAGCGCGATGATTTTCACGTCGTCGGTCGGACCTTCGACGCCGCAGTTCCAGCTCTGGTTGTTGGAGTGGCCGTCGCGGTTCTCTTCGAGATTGGCCTCGTTGTGTTTCTCGTTGTAAGTCACCGTGTCGCGCAGCGTGAAACCGTCATGCGCGGCGACGAAGTTGATGCTGGCGGTGGGCTTGCGGCCGTTGCGGCGGAACAGGTCGCTCGAACCCGCGAAGCGTTCCGCGAATCCGCCCAGCATGCGTCGGCCGCCGTGCCAGAAGGCGCGCATGGTGTCGCGGTAGCGGTCGTTCCACTCGGACCAGCCCGGTGGAAAATTGCCGAGCTGGTAGCCGCCGAGTCCCACATCCCAGGGCTCGGCGATGAGTTTCACGTAGCCCAGGATCGGATCGGCACGCAGCGCCGCGAAGAACGGCGAGTTGGAATTGAAGCCCGAGCGATCGCGCCCCAGCACCGTGGCGAGATCGAAGCGGAAGCCATCGACACGGTACTCCTCGGTGAAGTACCGCAGCGAGGCGAGGATGTCGGCCTGCACGATGGGATGGTCGCAGGCCACGGTGTTGCCCACGCCGGTGACGTCATCGTAGAAGCGCCGGTCGGCGGCGCGGTGAAAGTAATACGCCCGGTTGTCGATGCCCTTGTACGACAGCGTCGGCCCGAGGTGATTGCCTTCGGCGGTGTGGTTGTAGACCACGTCGAGGATCACCTCGATGCCCGCCTTGTGCAGCGCCTTGATGGCCTGCTTGAGCTCGACCACCGGATCCTTCACCGCGTAGCGCTGGCTGGGCGCGAACCAGCCCATGGTGTTGTAGCCCCAGTAGTTGGTGAGGCCGCGCTCCTGCAGGAAACCCTCGCTGGTGAAGGCGTGCACCGGCATGAGCTCGACCGCCGTCACGCCCAGCGACTTGATGTGTTCGAGCACCGCGGGAACCGTGAGGCCCAGGTACTTGCCGCGCCACTCGGGCGGCACGTCGGGATGCAGCTGCGTGAATCCCTTCACGTGCAGCTCATAGATAAAGGTGTCGCGCCACGGCACCGCGGGCTGGCGGTCGTCCTCCCAGTCGAAGCTCGGGTCGATGACCCGGCAACGCGGCATGGCGTCGGCGCTGTTGGTGAAGCTGGGTTTGCCGCCGTTCGGATCCTCGGGGTCGTAGCCGAAGATGGACGGATCCAGCTTCGGCTCGCCGACGATGTCGCGCGCCCAGGGATCGAGCAGCAGCTTGTTGCCGTTGAAGCGATAACCTTCGCGCGGATCGTAGGCGCCGTACACGCGGATGCCGTACAACGTGCCGACGCGCGCCAGTTCCTGTTCGACGAAACCGTGGTGGATCGGACCGGTGCGGCCCGGCAGCGTCAGTCGCGCGGTTTCTTTCGTGCCGCTGGCGTCATAGAGACAGACTTCGATTCGCGTCGCGGCCCGTGAGCGGATGGCGAAGTTGACACCCTCTCCCGTCCAGGTCGCGCCCAATATGTCGCCGGAGCCGTTCCTCATCCACGCCTCAGGAACACCGCGGCCAGCGGCGGCAGGCGGATGCGCAGCGCGTACGGATAACCGTGCACGGTGTGCGCGAAGGCTTCGTAGCCCGGCACACCGGCGAAGCCACCGCCGCCGAAGCCCGGGAAATCGGAATCGAACACCACCTGGTAACGCCCGGCGTCGGGCACGCCCACCCAGTAGTCGTCGCGCGGCACGGGCGTCGCGTTGAACACGCACACCAGCGGCTCATGGCCCGGTTCCTGGCGCAGGAAGGCGAACACACTCTCGTCGCTGTTGTGCAGATCGATCCAGCGGAAACCGCCGGCATCACAATCACTGGCGTGCAGCTGCGGATGGTCGCGGTAGAACTTCGCCAGCTCGCGATTGAGGTCGCGCAGGCCCTGGTGTTTCGCATCCTCGAGCAGCGGCCAGTCGAGCTGCTCGTGATCGCGCCACTCGTGCCACTGACCGAACTCCGAGCCCATGAACATGAGCTTCTTGCCCGGGTGCGCGGTCATGTAGCTCATGAACAGCCGGTAGTTGGCGCGCTTCTGCCATTCGTCGCCCGGCATCTTGTCGAGCAATGAACGTTTGCCGTGCACCACTTCATCGTGCGAGATCGGCAGGATGAAGTTCTCGGTCCAGGCGTACATGAACGAGAAGGTGATCTTGTTGTGCTCGTGGCGGCGGTAGACCGGATCCTTGGTGAAGTAATGCAGGGTGTCGTTCATCCACCCCATGTTCCATTTGAAAGAAAAGCCCACGCCGCCCAGGTGCACGGGACGCGACACGCCCGGATAGGCGGTGGACTCTTCGGCAATGGTGAGCACACCCGGATGCTCGCGGTGCGCGACGGTGTTGAATTCCTGCAGGAAGGCCAGCGCATCGAGATTTTCGCGGCCGCCGTATTTGTTGGGGACCCACTCGCCGGCCTTGCGGCTGTAGTCGAGATACAGCATCGAGGCCACGGCATCCACGCGCACGCCGTCGATGTGATACCGCTCCATCCAGTACAACGCGTTCGCCACCAGGAAATTTTTCACCTCGTGCCGGCCGAAGTTGAAAATCTTGGTGCCCCAGTCCATGTGCTCGCCGAGCCGCGTGTCTTCATGCTCGTATAACGCCGAGCCGTCGAAGTTCGCGAGCCCGTGTGAATCCTTGGGGAAATGCGCCGGCACCCAGTCGAGCAACACGCCGATGCCGGCCTGGTGGCACTTGTCGACGAAGGCCATGAACTCCTTCGGCGAGCCGTAGCGCGAGGTGGGCGCGTAATAACCCACCACCTGGTAGCCCCAGGAGCCGTCGAAGGGATGTTCGGCGACGCCCATGAGCTCGATGTGCGTGTAGCCCATCTCGACCACGTACGGGATCAGCGTCTCGGCGGCCTCGCTCCAGCTGTAGAACGGCGGCTGCCGGTTCCAGGAGTGCCGCCAGCTCGACAGATGCACTTCGTAGATATTGATGGGCGCGCGGCGCCAGTCGGTGTTCGCGCGCCGTTGCAGCCAGGCATCGTCGCTCCACTTGTAACCGTCGAGGTCCGCGACGATGGAGGCGGTCTCCGGACGCAGCTGCATGCGGAAGCCGTAGGGATCCGACTTCATCATGATGTCGCCGCGTTGTCCGCGCAGCTCGTATTTGTAGGCCGCGCCCTCGCCGATGCCGGGCACGAACAACTCCCAGACGCCCGAGCTGCCGCGCGCCTGCATGGCGTGTTTGCGGCCGTCCCAGAGATTGAAGTCGCCCACCACGCTTACGCGCTTGGCATTCGGCGCCCACACGGCGAAGTGGATGCCGGCGACGCCGTCGCGCACGCGCGGATGCGCGCCGAACTTGTTGTAGATGCCGTAGTGCCGGCCTTCGCCGAACAGGTGCAGGTCGAAGTCCGACAGTTCGTGCGAGAAGAAATAGGTGTCGTGTTTGACGACGGTGTTGTCGCCGCCGAATTTCACGCGCAGGCGGTACGGCATCAGCGGCCGGCGATACGCGATGCTGCCTTCGAACAGGCCGGCGTCGTGCACGCACTTCAGCTCGTGCGCCGTCGCTGCCTCGTCGTCCTCCCAGAACACCGCGACGGATTCCGCACCCGGCTCGAACACGCGCACCATGCACAGCGGCGTGCCGTCGGCGCGCGGGAACTCGTGGTAACCCAGCAGCGAGCGCGGCTCGTGGTGGCTGGCGCTCACCAGCGCACCGATCTCGGCCTTGGTCAGTTTCCCTGTTTTTCTGGACATGAAATGGGGACATTCCTCGTGTCCTAGCAAACGGGGACAGGCCTGATGATGATTGAAGAATATCTTGCACGTGCGTCCTTGAGGTCTGTCCCCGTTTGCTAGGAAACGAGGAATGTCCCCATTAAATCACTGACCTTATGCCCCAGA
>Ga0315912_10005219_pt1 | contig 12011 bp, 11 predicted proteins | sample VfabasoilMG_FD_204469 | JGI IMG/M metagenome (GOLD analysis project Ga0315912, IMG submission 204469) | Garden soil microbial communities collected in Santa Monica, California, United States - V. faba soil | ecosystem: Environmental > Terrestrial > Soil > Garden | place: USA: California... | reverse complement strand
TGTCAACCTCCCAAAATTAGTACCAAATGAAAGTAGAAAAATCAGGCATGTTGGATAGCATACTGATGGGGCGTCAAGCCCTGTAGTGCCTCATGTGGGCGGATCGTGTTGTATTCATGCAACCAGTGTTCTGTAATAGCACGCACCTCCTGTAAGTCATCAAACAAATACGCATCCAATACATCTTCGCGGAAGGTTCGATTGAAGCGTTCGATATAGGCGTTTTGGGCGGGTTTGCCAGGTTGAATGTGCGCCAGTTCAATGTGATGTTCCTGTGACCATTCTGCCAACCGTTGGGAGATCAACTCCGGACCATTGTCCATGCGGATCTGCTTGGGTGTTCCACACCAGAGAAGCAGCACTTCCAAAACGCGGATGACACGCTCTGCTGGTATGGACGTATCCACTTCGATCCACAAAGCTTCCCGATTGTAGTCATCCAAGATGTTCAAGGTACGAAAAGCACGTCCGCTGGAAAGACTGTCACTCATAAAATCCAGCGACCAACTCTGGTTGGATTGCTCGGGCACCGCCAGTGCCCGAGCAATCCGGGCAGGCAGCCGTTTCTTCGGTTTTCGGCGCAAATTCAACTGTAATGCTCGGTACACACGCCGAATCCGCTTGTGGTTCCAGGCATGCCCCTGATTTTTCAAGTAATCCACCATCTTGCCACAGCCCCAACGTGGCTGATGTTCCGCCAGTTGAAGCAGTTCCTGGGTGATTTCATGATCGTTAGTGAGTTTGGCTGCATAACGAAATACGCTACGGCTAATGGACAGTAGTCGACAGGCTTGGCGTTCACTCATTTCGTAGGTTTGCATGAGGTACCTTGCCTGTTCGCGCCGTTCGTCCGGCTCTACAGCTTTTTTTCGACAATATCCTTCAATGCTTTATGTTCCAAGCTCAAATCGGCATACATCTGTTTCAAACGACGATTTTCTTCTTCCAGTTCTTTGAGCCGTTTCAAAGCACTCACATCCATGCCGCCATATTGGGCTTTCCACTTGTAATAAGTCGCCTTGCTAAATCCGTGTTGGCGGCTCAGGTCTTCGAGTGAAATCCCGGCTTCTGCTTCTTTCAGAATATTTACAATCTGACTCTCAGTAAACCTTGACTTCTTCATGGTGTTCTCTCCTGGGTCTATTTTGCCAGAAGTTTTCTACTTCTCACTGGTACTATTTTAGGGGAGGGTTACCGGGTGGATGTTTTTGTGACCGGTCTCGGCGCGGCTTGCGGCATAGATGGATTTTGTCCGCAGGCACCAAGAAATAGTATTGTGATAAGTAAGGTAATGTAAATTCGTCTCATGAATTTCCTCCCAAAGTTCTTGAATGGTTATCGGATTGGGTTGTTTACAAAACGGACTTCGTCATTTTATAGTTCCCAACTCTATGCTTTTTTCGCTGGTCGATCATCGCCGCGTCCATAGGATATGACCGCGCCCAGTATGGCAACTCCGCTGGTGAAGATCAGGCTGATGTCAAAGGCGTGGACAAGTACAGACGGGTCGCTTTGATTGCCATGAAGGATCGTGGTGAAGATGGCGCCGGTCAAACCGATGCCGAGCACCATACCGACATTGCGAGCCAACGCCAGCACGCCGGAGGCGATTCCCTGACGGTTGCGCGGCGCATCTCCCATCAACGCGCTGTTGTTCGGCGCCACGAACAAGCCAGTACCTAATCCGCAAATGCCGAGTCCGATGACAGCGAAACCGTAATGTGAATCCAATGTCAATCGGCTGAGGATGAACAAGCCTGCGCCGAAGATGAACAATCCAAGCGTGGTGGGGATGCGGGAACCAACCTTGTCGGAAAGCGCGCCGCTGAACGGTGCGGTCAATGCCATGACGATGGGTTGCGCGGTGAGGATAAGTCCCGCCTGTGAAGCGGAGAGTCCGCGGGCTTGAATGAGATAGAAAGGCGTCAGAAACAATACGCTATAAATGCAGATGTAGTTCATGATGGGACTGAGCGTCGAGATGGTGAAGACGCGTCGCTTGAAGAGACTCAGGTCAAGCATCGGGGCGGGGACGCGGCTTTCGATCCAGACGAACAGGCTGAGGGTCAGAAAAGAGGCGATGAACAATCCGATGATGATCGGCGAAGTCCAGCCCCAGTTATGTCCCTGATTGAGCGTGAATAATAAGGCAACGAGTCCAAAGGTAAACGTGAAAGCGCCAGCGAGATCGAATTGTTCATGCTTATCTGTAAGCACGTCGCGTGGAATGACGCTCAGGCTGAGCCAGATGGCGATCAGACCAATGGGAATATTGATGTAAAAAACGCTGTGCCAGCCGAAGTTGTCAGTGAGCCAGCCGCCAAGGAAAGGACCGGTGGTCAGCCCGAGATAGGTCATGGCTCCTTGCAAGCCAAGCGCCTGTCCGCGCTGCTCGGCGGGAAATGCCCTGGTAAGGATGGCAGATGAATTGGCGTACAACATTGCCGAGCCAAGCGCCTGGAACGCGCGTGAAAGGATCAGATAAATGGGCGCGGGAGATAAACTGCATAATACTGAACCGATCACAAAGATGGCAAATCCACTTACGTATGCGTTCTTGTTGCCGCGCATATCGCCAAGGCGACCCATGGACAGCAACAGTCCACTGACGACTAGCAGGTAGGTGGTGATGACCCACTCGATCGTGGCAACGTCCGTATGAAAATATTCGGTGATCACGGGAAGGATGGCGTTGACCACACTGGTATCGAGGGCAGACATGTATGTGCCAATACCAACTGCCGCCAATACCAGCCACTTGGATTCGATGGAAAGGAAAGTTTTCTTTTCTTCTTGTGTGTTCTCTGTCATTGGTCTTTTCTCGAAAAAAGATTATAGCATCCCCTGCCCTATACTTGATGGGTAAGAGTCTATCTAAACAGACAGACATCCACGGATTCATACCAATGACTTTGATACCCATGATAATTGCTCCCCAATGGAATCAAAATGTCGGGATGTTCCACTGCGTATTGAATCGCTGCCCCGCAGCCATCGTACATTTTATGTGTGGATTGGTATGCATTCAAAAACGCAGTTGCCATTTCAATATAGGGACGAGCATATTGGTCACTACCAAATTTTTCTTGCAGAGAGTTGTAGGTTGTGATTGCATCTGATTCTTGATTTTGTACAAAGTGGAGGAGCATGATGCGATAGTATGCATACGCGGCGAGGCTTGGATATTCCACTGGATCGGGAACCAAATCAGGATCTGGGGTTGGAGTTGGACCGCCAAAGAGAACCAAGGATTCGAAATCATTTATTCTTCTACTACTTGACCACCATTCAAGGTTTTTATCTGAGATGGTTCTTTGATAAAGTGTTAACGCTTTACCATATTCTCCTTGATTTGCTGCTAAATCAGCATCTTGTATCGCTTGAAATCGATATTCTGGTTCAGAAAATTCTTTTCTATAAAAGACAAAACCTTGACCGTTCCATTTGCAAATTCTGGTTTCCTCTCGGTATGGGAATAAAAGGTCGTCGGGCCATGATGGAATTTTTCCAGTAACGATTAATTCAGCAAGACCATCTTTGTCAACATCTTGGAAGTCTATTTCAAAGGGCTCATATATATCGTCGCAATAATGCTCTGGATATGCGCCAGCGCGCCCTGTGCCGTCTAAAATAATTGTCTGAAAATTGGAACCATTCCATTCGTAAGCGTAAAGGTCATTACATTTGCCACCCATACACTCATTTACGTAAATATAAATTTCAGGAATTCCATTCTTATTAACATCGGTTACTCTTCTAAAATCTACGCTAAAAGGGGATGCTGGTAAATAAGAATCAAGAACATGATACGCGCTATCTTTACAGCTAAAAATCGAGTAATAATACTCTGGAGCAATAAGTAATTCTGGAATGTTGTCACCAGTGAGATCTATTTCTAAAGCATGTCCTTCAGGTTTAATATCGCTGAGGTATTTTTGATTTCTAATTTTGTCTATAATTAATTTTGGAGACCCACCTTTATTAAGGAATTCTAGTGTCTTTTTGTTAAGAGCATCCACACTTCCATTTTCATAGATACTGAAGTTGAAATCCAATGAAACATTGAGATTAATAACTGGACACTCTGCCTTTGTTGCAGGTGTGACCGTGACAATCGTCGAAGCATCGAATGTGGGTGTGAAGGTGGGGATGGTGGGCAGGGGTGTGATGGAGGCTGTCGGTGTGGGGGAGGGGATGGATGTCTGTGTGGAGGTGGGGAGAAAGGTTGGAGTTGATGTTTGTTCAACAAAAGAAGTTGAAGCAGCTTGAGGCGCAGTTGCGGATTGTCCGCAGGCGGTGAGAAGGAATATTGTGGTGAGTAGTGTAATGGTGATTTGTCTCATGAAATTCCTCCCGCTGCCGGACATATCAATACTTCTTTTCGATATACTTCACGCCATCCAAATCTTTGAAGTGCTCGTCCTGTGTCCAGAGGGTGGCATTGTTGGCGCGTGTGGTGGCAAGGATGATGCTGTCCGCCATTGGTAATTTGAGGTCTGCGGAGAGTTTTGCGGCGCTCAATGCCAGCGATTCATCCAACTCGATGATCTTTCCCAATTTCATATCACTGATATGTTGTTGCGCTTCATTGACTCCGCTTTGTTGCAAGATACGTTTGAACACTTCATAAATACAGATGACAGGTACAAGCAGGTTCTTTGTATCTTCGATGGCGGGCGCGAAAAAATCGGCATTATCTCCGTCTGCAAAATATTCCAGCCAGCCTGAAGAGTCGACCACGTTCATACACGATCACCTTCGTCGCGTTCCACGTTTGTGTTAATCCCTTTTAGAGAGCCACGTGCCTCCTTGATGGAGCGGACGGGGATAAATACGACCATGTTGTCGTAGGCAATAACGTGCATCTTCTGCCCTGGTTTGACGCGCATCTGCTCACGCACCTTTTGAGGAATGACAACCTGGTACTTTGGGGAAACAGTCACTGCATCCATACGAATCTCCTATCGATCTAAAAAACGTATGACGATTATACCACTTTGGGAAAATGATGAATGTAGAAGGATGAATTGAGAATGCAACTTATTCACCGAAACGGACAGACATCCGCAGGTACATAGATGTGACTCTGCGCGCCGTGATAATCGCTCCCCAGCGGAGTCAAAATCTCAGGATGTTCCACCGCATATTGGATCGCCGCCGCGCAGCCATCGTACATTTTATGCGTGGACTGGTATGCCTCCCAGAACGCGGTTGCCATGTCCACGTAGGGACGGGCGTACTGGTCGTTTCCAAATTTTTCTTGCAGGGTGTTGTAGGTTGTGGTTGCTTCTGATTCTTGATTTTGGACGAGGTGGAGGAGCATGATGCGATAGTAGGCATACGAGGCGAGTTTGGGATACTCAGTAGCGTCTTCGGTTGGCAATGGAGGTAAGGTGGCTTTGCTGTTGTAATATTTCGTTCTTAAGAATTCATATTGTTCAGGTGACCACCAATTTAGCTTCTTGCTAAAAATACTGTCTTGATACAACAATAATGCTTGGTCGTACTCCCTTAGGAGCACTTCGTAATCTCCATCTTCAATTGCTTGGAAGCGATATTGTGGTGGCTCAAATTTTTCTGACGAAAAAGCAAAATTCCTTCCATTCCATCGATAGACATAATTCATTAATCGCAATTCGGGAATATTAAAGTCAGAGGAACTAAAATAGGGATAACCATAGAACCCACTTAAACTTATTATGCCTGTTGCCACTATTTCTTTTGTGCCATTATGGTCAACATCTTCGATTGTTATTCCCTCACCTGTTTCTGTATGTGGGCTTAAGTCTTGAAAAGTTTGACTGTCCCACTCAAACGTATGAACATAGAGACCGATGCCATACATTTGCAGAAAAATTACTTCTGGAATGTTGTTTAGGTTTAAATCTTGAACAATTATTTTCTGATTGCCGTAAAAAAATTCTGTTCCTGTAACTGGTGAAGAGAAGACCTCATATTTCCCATTATGACAAAAGAATATGTGTAATGTGCCAAACATACTAAAATCAATGAACATAAGATCATATATCCCATCATTTGTAACATCTTGATAGGCATATTCTTGATAGTTATTATAGATAGCGGTCTTAAGTTTGGCGATTGCCGAGGAAATGTTTCCACCTTTGTTCAGATATTCTAATATTTCTTGATCGGTTCCACTAAAAACACACATATCTGTCTCAAAACATCCTGGATGTTTTGGGACATAAAATGTTGGTACAAGATTTGGATTTTCCTTTGGACACTCTGCCTTTGTTGCAGGTGTGACCGTGACAATCGTCGAAGCATCGAATGTCGGTGTGAAGGTGGGGATGGTAGGCAGGGGCGTGATGGATGCGGTCGGTGTGGGGGAGGGGATGGATGTCCCTGTGGAGGTGGGGAGAAAGGTTGGAGTTGATGTTGCTTGTTCAACAGCAGGCGTTGACGTGACTTGAGTTGCGGTTGTGGATTGTCCGCAGGCGGTGAGGAATAGTATTCCGCTGAGTAAGCCAATAACGATTCTTTTCACGGGAGTCCTCCCAAAATGATTTGTTTCTGTTTAAAACGAAACCCACCCACAACCCGTTCCAATCTCTGGTCTCCAGTTCTCTAATTCTCCACTCTCGCTTCGTCTCCGCTATCGCTCCGCTCAGCGCGAGAGAATTACCACTTACCAATTACTCTTCCCTCCGCCCTTTTGTCACGATCCGAATCGGCGTCCCCAAGAATCCATATTCTTCCCGAATTTGATTTTCAAGATATCGCAAATAAGTAAAGTGCATCAGTTTCGGTTCGTTGACATAGATGAGGAAGGTCGGCGGGTCACTGCGGACTTGTGTGCCGTAGAACATCTTCAACTGTCGTCCTGCATGGGTGGGATGTGGATGAGCGTCCTGCGCTTTGTGAATGACCGCGTTGATCTTGGACGTGCTCAGGCGGGCGAGACGTTCTTCCTGCACACGCAATGCCATCGGCATCACTGTGTCCACACGTTGACCCGTCTTTGCGGAGATGAACAACAGTGGCACATAATCCATGAAGTTCAAGTCCGAACGGATCTTTTTTGTGTACTCTTCCATTGTGAACGAATCTTTTTCGACCGCGTCCCATTTGTTCACGATCACCACACACGACTTCCATTGTTCAAGGATGAAACCGGCGATGTGTGCATCCTGTGATGTGATACCCGTTGTCGCATCGATCATCAGCAACGCCACATCCGCTCTTTCAATTGCCTTGAACGAACGCAACACACTGAACTGTTCCACGCCGGGTTCGATCTTGCCGCGCCGACGGATGCCAGCTGTATCGATCAACGTCACTTCCAACCCGTTCACTTCGATCTTCGTGTCGGTCGCGTCACGGGTTGTCCCTGCGATGGGGCTGACGATGGCGCGCTCCTCACCGACCAGCTTATTCAACAAACTGGACTTGCCTGCATTCGGTTTGCCTACCAACGCGATCTTAACGCTCTCATCTTCTTCCTGCGCTGCCTCCTCAGGGAAGGCTGACACCAACATATCGAGCAGGTCGCCTGTGCTGGTTCCATGCACTGCAGAAATTGCGATAGGCTCACCCAGCCCCAACTCGTAGAATTGCGATGCCGCGTCCCGTGTTTCCCTGGATTCACATTTATTGACAACGACAATGATCGGGGGAAAGAAAGTTCCATCCGCCAGTTTCTTTTGCGAACGACGAAGAATATCCGCCACTTCCAGGTCGGGCGATGTGACGCCTGTTTGACCGTCATTCACGAACAGGACAACATCCGCTTCATTAATCGCTACCTGCGCCTGAATGCGGATATCGTCAATAAAATCTGCTGAACCGATGGAGAGCGGAGTCTTGCCTCCGTGTGTGGGGTCAATGCCGCCGGTATCTACAACATGAAACGTGCGTCCGTTCCATTCGGCTTCCCCGAAGAGACGGTCACGCGTGGTGCCGGGCGTATCATCCACGATCGCCATGCGTTCACCGACAAGGCGGTTGAACAGTGTACTCTTTCCTACGTTGGGTCTGCCAACGAGTGCTACGATGGGTTTTGTCATCTTTTTTATCTTTCGCGCTGAGCGGAGTGCCGAATGCAAGTAGAGGCACGCAGTCGAAGCGCATGTTCCAAGAAAGTATAGGCTTTCAGGTTACTCGCGCTTCGACTGCGTTCGGACGATAGTGCTGTCCTCACTCCGCTCAGCGCGATGGGTGATTATGGTTTTACCGTCGGGAACGGTGTGATGGTTGGTGTGACGGGGGGTGATAATACCACTTCTATCGTCCCAGGCAAAATGGATTCTACCAGCACGTTATCCACCAGCACGTCCACTTTGGGTTGTATCTGGTGTGAGCCTAACTCGAGTCCGGTCACATCTACGGTGATGATAACGTCCTGTGGCGTGAATACATCCAGCACGGGCAAGGGACCGGAGATGATCACATCCACTGTTTGAGGCAGAACCTGTGCCGCCAGCCCTTCCGTTAACCCGATCACGTTGATTTGTTGGTTCGACAGAGTGATACTGGTTTGGATGGGTGAGATGCCCACCGTCACCTGCACGGTTTGCGCGCCGACTAGTGTCACATTTTCAGGCAGGGTCAATGCCAGCCGGGTGGTGATGTCTTCCTTCGCATCCTGAAGTTCGAGTTGTTGTGTTTCCACAATGCCGGGCAGTGCATTGACAAGTGCAGGGTCAGACGCAAATACAGTCACCACCGGAGGGAAGACCGATATGTTTTCTAGCCGATAGCCGGGGGCGACTTGTCCCTGCACGACGACCTTCACTGCTACATCACGGAATCCACCCTGCTGGCTAACGGGTACGGTCACATGCACTGAATCGGGCGTGACCGTCAGGTCTCGAATGACATTATTCCTTGCATCCAAAACCTGAATCAGATTTGCCTGATCTATGCTTTCTCTCGCGCCTTCCAAATTAACAAGGACGCGCGCACGCTCGGCGCGCTCGACAATGGATTGCGGTCCTGAGACGATGATCTCTTTAGGGTCGAGGGTTACGTCGCCAGCCTGATAACCGATGGCAGGTTGCCCGCTGAGGGAAAGATCGATGGGCAGGGTGCGGGTGGCGTTCGGCTCCAGGATAACCGTAACAGACGCGGGGTTGGTCAGAACGATCTGCACCGGGCGGACAAGGAGTCGGATCTGAATATCCACGGTATGTTCGCCAGCGCTGAGTCCCGTTAGATCCAGCGTGGCTTGCACGGCACGTTCCTGCGCGGTCAATTGTTCCCAGATCGAACTGGGTGCCCGCAAGGAAACTTCGACTGTATCGGGTGTGTCGCTGGTGATGATCAGAGAGGAATCTTTCCCAATGACTTCAAGAGGTATCGTACTTGGATAAATCCGCACTTCATCAGGATCGGCAGAGGTGACCGCTGATATCCAAACGGCAACCGCCAGGACAAGCGCAAGAAGAAAGGTGCGTATGTTCCTTACAAACCAGCGCATATTACTCAACCTTGTTCTTAAAAAGATACGGAAAGAATCGTTGAAGCCAGACGCGTTGTGGCGTGGTGGTATTGGGGCGGAAGAAGGCGATAAGGATGTTTTCGAGCCTTTCCGGGTCGATGCGGCGGATCATGCGCCCCGCATGTGAGATGGATATGGAGCCGCTCTGTTCGGATACGACGACGGATACGGCATCACTGACCTCAGACACCCCCAAAGCGGCGCGGTGTCGAAGCCCCATCTGACGTTCCGGTGAACTGTTCAACACACCGCTCGATGACAACGGCATGACACAAGCCGCGGAGACCACACGCCCCTGTGCGATGATGACCGCGCCATCGTGCAGGGGCGTATCGGGATAGAAGATCTGCAACAACAATTCAGGGGTCACGTCTGCGCGCATCTGCACGCCGGTCTCGATGTATTGGTCGAGGGTATCCATGCGTTGGATGACGATCAACGCGCCATGTTGTCTTGCCGAGAGTCGTGCCGACGCTTCGACAATGGAGTGTATGACCTTTTGAAAATCCACATCGGGTTGCCTGGCGGCTGTAGTCGTGATGCGGACGGTACCGGCACGTCCAAGCCTTTCGAGGGCACGGCGGATCTCCGGCGCGAAGATGACAGGAATGGAAAGGAGCAGGGCAGGGAGCGCGTTTTGGACGAGCCAGGAAAAAGCGGGGAGTTCGACGAGCGTGGTAAGCAGTACCAGTGCGACGGTCAGAAATATGACGCCGCGCAGGAGGATCATTGCCTGTGTATCTCTCAGGGAATACAGCACCACAAAGAAGATCAACGTGACGAGCAAAATGTCGAGAATGCTCAACCAGTTGAGACGTTCAAAAATAAAGAGGACGTTATCGAGGAAATTCGCCATGAGCAGGTGCGCGGGTCAGTATAGTTGCCATTGCTAAATACAGGCTTAGTTATCACAGCCCATTCATTGTGGGTTTGAGTCTTGAATGAACTTCGCTTCCCGCCCTGATGTTAGACATACTGACCTGTCTATGTATGGCACACCTAAATCGGGCGAAGGACGCGGTCTGTGCGGAGCTGTTTGAAGAATAAAGCGGAACCCTTGGGCATGGATTCGACGGCGGCATCCGTCCATGCCTGCACGCCGAGGGTCTCGGGTGCGCGGCGTTCGTAGCCAGCCTGTTTCCATACCGAGTCGAAGCCGACTAGGTCCATGGGCGGGAAGATGAGCGATGCTTCACATTGCAGGTCACCTGCGGCGCGCTCCACTTCTGTGATGAGTATGGGAAGCGCCTTGTCGATCGCGGCTTTGGGGTCAAGATACAGGTCAATCGTGCGGACAACGAGGTTCTCCACCTGCCAGCCAGCCACTCCCACCAAATCATCATTTAATTGAAGGAGCAGAAAGGCTTTTTCACCAAAGGCTTCCATGACCTCATCCTTGTTCATGGAGCGTTTGCCTTTGCTCAACCTTGTAATGAGTTCTGCGATCTTTTGTGAATCACGCGGTTTGCCGCGGTGCAGAGAGAAGGAGCCTTCCTCGGGTTTGGTCTGGATCAATGTGGTCGGTACATCCAGCGAAGGCGAGATCTTCTTCCATGCGTCATTGACCTGCTTCCACAGATCGTCATATGACCCGGCGTTGTTAATGACCACCTTTGCCGATGCAATTTTTTCCTTTTGCGCGGATTGCGAATGGACGCGTTGCTGGGCGTCATCCTGGCTCATGCCGCGCTTGCGGACGAGGCGCTCCACCTGTACCTCCTGCGGCGCGTCGGTCACCCAGACGGAACTGCAATAACTGCGCAGGTTGGATTCGAGCAGTTTGATCGCCTCCACCACCACGACCTCTTGTGTGGCGCGCTTGATCAACATTTCCACAGCCTGATTCACATATGGATGAACGATATCTTCCAATTGAGCCAGCGCCTGCCCGTCTGCAAAAACGAGACGTCCCAGTTTGACGCGGTCGATCTGTCCATCCTTGTCGAGCAACCATGTGCCGAACCGGTCCAACACGGGCTGGTAGCCGGGCGCGCCTTTGGAAATGACGCGATGCGAGAGCGCATCCGCATCAATGGTGTATGCGCCGAGGTGTTCCAACATGCGGCGTACAACGCTTTTGCCTGTTGCGATGTTTCCGGTCAAGCCGATGATGATTTTGCCGGGGAAGTTGCTCACAAGGTCTCCATGATGTTGAGTTTAAGGCTCGTTTCCTATTTTAATGTCTTTTGCCGAATTCTCCAATGCAATTCGCAGTATTCGGCTCTCCTGTTTTGAAAGGGGGAAACGAACAAGCGCGCTTATCCCTATTCTTAAAGACACTGGTTTCCCTGAATCGGTTCGGAAATTCGTGCCAATTTGCAACATTCATGGGTGAAGCGTGCTTTCGTTAAAACGACGGAGCCGGTGTTTTCAAAACTGTCAACATGAATTGACGGGCTTCTGCCTTGCGTGTATGATGAAGTTACCTCAGGTCGGTTGGGCGATCGCGGTCCTGCGTTGTCGGGATCGAGGAAAGTCCGCACTCCATAGAGCACGGCGTCGGATAGCACCCGGGGCGGGGACCCCTCCGCGAGGAGTCAACCTGCCGGAT
>Ga0315912_10005218_pt1 | contig 12011 bp, 8 predicted proteins | sample VfabasoilMG_FD_204469 | JGI IMG/M metagenome (GOLD analysis project Ga0315912, IMG submission 204469) | Garden soil microbial communities collected in Santa Monica, California, United States - V. faba soil | ecosystem: Environmental > Terrestrial > Soil > Garden | place: USA: California... | reverse complement strand
CGGAACAACGGCAACCGCACGTTCACCGAGGTCTCGGATCAGGCGGGTGTGCCGGGCCCCGAGCGCGGTTTCCCCACCTGGTTCTTCGACTACGACAACGACGGCTGGGACGACCTGCTGGTGTCGAGCTACTTCCTGTCGGTGGACGAGACCGCCCGCCGTTATCTGCGCCGGCCGCCGAACGCCGCCACGATGAAGCTCTATCGCAATCTCGGGAACGGCACATTTGCCGACGTGACCGCGCAGGTGGGGCTCGACCGCGTCTACATGCCGATGGGGTCCAACTTCGGCGACCTCGATAACGACGGCTATCCGGACATCTACCTCGGCTCCGGCAGCCCGTCGTACGCGTCAACCGTGGGCGCGGTGCTGCTGCACAATCGTGAGGGGCGCACGTTTTCGGACGTCACGGTGTCGTCGGGCACGGGCGAGCTCCACAAGGGGCATGGCGTCGCGATGGCCGACATCGACGGGGACGGCGACCTCGACATCGTGTTCAAAGTGGGTGGCGCCACGCCGGGCGACGCGCATGCGTTCCGCCTGTTCGCGAACCCGGGACACGGGCGCGACTGGCTTGGGCTGGATCTCGTGGGCACGAAAACGAACCGCGCCGCGATCGGCGCGCACATCGCCGTGTCCGTGCACGGTGCCGGCAGCAGCACGCGCACGGTGCATCGCACCGTGAACAGCGGCGGCTCGTTCGGCGCCTCGCCACTGCAGCAGCACATCGGTCTTGCCACCGGCGCGCAACGCGTGGACGTCGAGATCACGTGGCCCGTCACGAAGACCACGCAGCGGTTCACCAACGTGCCGCGCAACCAGATCCTTCGCGTGCGCGAAGGGGACGATCGATTCGTGGAGGTGAAGCGTGGTTCGTAGGTTGCTCGCCGCCACGATCTTGTGCGGCGTGCTCGGCACCGCGCTGCACGCGCAGGACAAGCGCTACGCCGTGAAGGGCATGGTGTTGCGCGTCGATCCGGCCACGCGCACGTTCACCGTGTCGCACGACGCAATCGAGGGGTTGATGAGCGCGATGATCATGCCCTTCGAAGTGCGTGACGCCCGCGACCTGATGCCGCTGGCGCCGGGAGCGATCGTCGAGTTCACGCTGGTCGTCGGCGCGCAGGCCGGCTACGCCGCCGACATTCGCGTCCGGAAATACCAGACCGCCGAACAGGATCCGTTGACGGCGCGGCGGCTCGCGCTCTTGAAGAAGGCGGCAGGGCGCGCCGTGCCGCCGCTGGCCACCGGGCAGCCCGTTCCCGACTTCACGCTCACCGACCAGACGGGCCAGCCCGTCCGTTTGTCGACGGTCGGCACCGGCAAGGTGGTGGCGTTGAATTTCGTGTACACCCGCTGCGCGTTGCCGCAGTTCTGCCTGCGTGCGTCGAACGTGTTCAGCACCATGCAGCGCCGCTTCGCCCGGCAATACGGACGTGACCTCGTGCTCCTGACGGTCACGTTCGATCCCGAGCGCGATACGCCCGAGGTGCTCGCAACCTATGCGGCACGGTTCAACGCAGACCCCAAGATGTGGAGGTTCTTAACCGGCAAGACGGCCGACGTGCGCCGCGTCTGCGCGCTCTTCGGCGTGGAGTCCTACCTCGACGAAGGGTTGGTGAACCACTCGCTCCACACCGCCATCATCGATCGGCGCGGGCGGCTCGTGGCCAACATCGAAGGGAATCAGTACACACCGGAACAGCTGGGCGATCTCATCCTTGAGACGCTGATGCGCTGACCGTTTTCCTTCTCGTCCTCTTCGCGGCGGAGACTAGAATATCGGCACTCTCCGGTCTGTTTCCGCCGGCGGGCATGCGAAGGTCAAGGCGGCGCGAGTGGAGCGCACGCGTCAGGAGCGTCATCGTGGGTCGTAGGTTGTACGTCGGGAATCTCTCGTACCAAGTACAGGAATCCGAGCTCGAGCAGTTGTTCGCGCAGGCAGGTTCTGTGGCTTCGGTGTTCGTGCCGCGTGACAAGTTCACGGGGCAGGGGCGGGGATTTGCGTTCGTCGAGATGGGCACCGACGCGGAAGCGCAGGCGGCCATCGAGAAATTTCACCAGCAGTCGCTCGGCGGCCGCTCGATGAAAGTGAACGAGGCGCGGCCGCAGGATTCCCACGGTGGCGGCGGCGGTGGCGGAGGGCGCGGGCCGAGTCGACGCTCGGAGCCGCGTTGGTAGACCCACGGAGACCGTCCCCCCAGGGTGCGTCCCGCGCCGTCCGTCGCGGGCAGTAACAACAGTCCTCGCGTTCTTCGTGTGCGCGTGCACGATGGAGTCTCGTGCCGCGCACGCTCAGCCGCTGTCCAACGGCCGCACCGACGTCATGGGCGCGGTCGGCGATTCCTTCAAGCTGCTCCTCATCGAGCATGCGATCCGCATTTCCTTCCAGGAGAAGACTCGCAAAGAGCTGGTCGGGCCGTTCTGGACCGACTACAGCCGCTCGGTCAAGATCCCGCAACAATGGACCGACACCGACGCCTGGTACGTGAACTACGTCGGCCATCCGATTCACGGCGCGGCGGCCGGCTACAACTGGCTCGATCACGGTCCTGACGGGGCCGTGCCGTTCGGCCGCACGTCACGATACTGGGCCGCGAAGGGACGGGCCACGGCGTGGGCTGCCGCCTACAGCCTGCAGTTCGAGATCGGACCGATCAGCGAAGCCTCGATCGGCAACGTCGGGATGGATCCGGAAACCACGGGATGGGTGGACCACGTCGTCACGCCGCTCGGTGCCCTGGGGTGGATGGTGGCGGAGGACGCGGCCGACCGCTTCGTCACCGAGTGGATCGAGGCCCGGGTGCGGAACAAGGTCGTTCGCGCGTCGGTACGCGTCGCCCTCAATCCGGCGCGGGCCCTGTCGAACGGTGCCGCGGGCCGCGCTCCATGGCATCGGACCGGCCGGCCGCTGACCTGGCGATAGCGTCTAATCGCCACGTGCGGGCGCCTCGGTGCGTGGCGTGTGCTCTGCTGGCCTGGGGCCTGGCCGGAGCCGTGTCGGTCCCCGCCGCCGAAGCTGCCGAAGGCAGCTCCACCCATGCCGCCACGCGCGTGGCCGCTCCAGGCATCCGTCTCGACGGCGACTTGTCGGACCCCGCGTGGCGCGACGCCGGCGTGATTTCCGAGTTCGTGCAGCGCGAGCCGTCCGAGGGCGCGCCGCCCACTTACCGCACCGAAGCACGCGTGCTGTTCGACGACGCGGCCCTCTACATCGGTGTCCGCGCGTTCGACAGCGATCCCGACCGTATCCTCGCGTTCCTGACGCGGCGTGACAGCGACTCGGCGTCGGACTGGATTCGCGTCCTCATCGACTCGTCTCACGACCGGCGCACGGCGTACGAGTTCATGGTGAACCCCGCCGGCGTGAAGCGGGACATGTACTACTTCAACGACAACAACAACGACGAGAGCTGGGACGCCGTGTGGGACGTGGCCGTGCGGCGCACGCCCGACGGCTGGTCCGCCGAGTTTCGCATTCCGTACTCGCAGCTGCGATTCAGCGCTGGCGAGGACACCACACTGGGATTTGCCATCTCGCGCGAGGTGGGCCGCTTGCGCGAAACGTCCACCTGGCCGCTGCTGCCGCGCGGGGCCAGCGGCTACGTCTCGTCGTTCGGCGACCTGTCGGGCGTCGCGCGTCCGTCGGGCGGCAAGCGCCTCGAAGTGGCGCCCTACGTCCTCGGCCAGATTCGCACGGTGCCGGAGCAGTTGGGCAACCCGCTGCTCGACACGACCGATCCCGGCGGCACGGTCGGGCTCGACATGAAATACAAGGTGTCGCGAGCGCTCTCGTTCACCGGCACCGTCAACCCGGACTTCGGGCAGGTGGAAGCCGATCCCGCCGAAGTGAACCTGTCGGCCTTCGAGACCTTTTTCAACGAGCGCCGGCCGTTTTTCGTCGAGGGGTCGGGCGCCTATTCGTTCGATTGCGACGACTGCTCGATCTTCTATTCCCGCCGCATCGGCCGTACCCCGCGCGGCGTGCCGGAGGTTGGCAGCGGCTACGAGGTGCATCCGGGCCAGTCCACCATCCTCGGTGCCGGCAAGCTCACGGGCCGCGTCGGCGATTTTTCAGTGGGGACGCTGGCCGCGGTGACGCAGGAAGAGCACGCGCGCCTCGCGATCGGCGACGCCCGCTTCACCCAGCCGGTGGAACCGCAGACGTTCTACTCGGTCACGCGCGTCCGGCGTGAATTCGCCGATCAGTCGTCGCTCGGCGTGATCCTGACGAGCGCGAACCGCGGCTACACGGAGGTGCTCAACTTCCTGCCGGACAGCGCGGTGACCGGCGGCTTGGACTACGACTGGCGCCTGCGGCGGCAGTGGAGCCTCAACGGATCGTGGGTCGCCACCAGGGTGACCGGCAGCGCAGTCGCGATCGGCGGGATGCAGCAGAGTAACGTCCACAGCTACCAGCGGCCCGATGCGGACTACCTCGAGTTCGATCCGTTGGCCACTTCGATGGCGGGACACGGCGGGGGCGTGGCCTTCGGCAAGATCGCCGGAGACAAGCTGCGCGGCAACGTGATGATGTCCTACAAGAGCCCCGGGTTCGACGTGAACGAGCTCGGTTTCATGCGGCGCGCGGACGAGATCAAGCAGCGCGCCTGGGTGCAGCGCCGGTGGATGAACGCCGGGAAGCGCGTGAAGCTGAAGATCTTCAACTTCAATCAATGGTCGTCCCACAACTTCGGCGGCGACCGTCTGGAGCTGGGCGGGAACGTCAACACGAACTGGCAATTCATGAACCAGTGGTCCACCGGCGGCGGCTTCAACGTGAACCAGACGACGTTCGACGACCGGATGACGCGCGGGGGACCCGGCGGTCTGCGGCCGCCGAACATCAACGGCTGGTACTTCTTCAACACCGACACCAGCCGCCTGGTCAGCTTCCACTATGACGGCAACTTCGCCCGCGATCTTCCGGGGCCGGGCGCGCGCTCCGGCTACAACATTTATGTGAACCCACGCGTCCAGCTCCGGCCCACGTCCGCCATTTCGACCGAGATCGGCATCGGCCAGGCGCGCGGCGTCGAGGACGCGCAGTGGGTGACGAATCTCACGGGGACAGACGGCAACCACTACGTTCTGGGCCGGCTGAATCAAACGACCACGCAGCTCACTTTCCGGCTCAGTTACACGATGACGCCGAACCTTTCGTTACAGCTCTACGGGCAGCCGTTTTCGTCGACGGGGCGGTATGTCAACTACAAAGAACTGGTGAACGGTCGCGCTGAGCAGTATGTCGATCGCTTCGCGCCCTTCGACTACGACGGCAGCGCCGACTTCACCGTGCTCTCGTTCCGAACGACCAACGTTTTGCGCTGGGAATACAAACCAGGCTCGACGCTATTCGTGGTGTGGCAGCAGGGGCGCGAACAGTATCGTCCCGATAGCCAGTTCCGATTCGGTCGCGATTACGGCGACATTCTCACCACGCCGTCGTCGAACACGTTCCTCGTCAAGATGTCGTACTGGCTCAATCCATAAGGATCAAATAGCTGACGTCCGTTGGCGGCTGGGCTGACGTTTCGCGCGATTGAGCACGATCAACTCGTTTACAATCAAAAGCGACACGCGGGTCCCCCAGTGGACTTGCCCTGACAAGGACACGAACCGATGAGTCATCCTTTCCGCGCGGCCGCGCTCTCTGCCGGCCTCGTCTTCACCCTCTGCCTCGCCCTCCCGTTCGAAGCGGCGGCGCAAGCCGACGGTGTGCGTCACATGACCCGTCTGGGCGGCTCTACGGCTTTCACCGCCCCCATCCGCAGCGTCGACGCGCTCAAGCGCACGTTCGGCCGCATGCGGATTCAAAACGACGTCGGTACCGTGCTCAAAGAAGCGGGCATCCCGCAGCTGCAAGCCGAAATACTGCGGAACCTCACCGAAGGCACGGTCACGCAGGTTGAAATTGCGCCGGGTACGCACATCGAGTGGATGGCCTTGCGCCGCGGCGGCCCGCGGGCCATCCGCAACCTGCAGTGGGACGGCCGCCGTCCGTTCCGTGCGTTCCAGTTCGAGATCGACGACCGCGTGAACACCTACACGTTCATCGTTCCGGAGGACTGCGGCAACCTGGCGGTGCTGCGGCAGGAGCCGAGCCGCATCGCGGCGCGCGAGCGCGAGGACGCGGCGCGAGCCGAGGCGGCGCGTGCGGCAGCGGCCAAGGCCGAGGCCGATCGTGCGGCGGCGGCGAAGGCTGAGGCCGATCGCGCGGCAGCGGCCAAGGCAGCGGCCGACAAGGCGGCGGCGGAGAAGGCGGCGGCCGACAGGGCCGCGCAGGAGAAGGCAGCTGCGGAGAAGGCGGCGGCGGACAAGGCGGCGGCCGACGCGGCGGCGGCGGCCAAGGCCGAGGCCGACCGGCTGGCGGCCGAGAAGGCTGCCCTGGCGGTCCGTCCGTTCATCGGCGCCTACTTCGGCAAGCAGCAGCGCCAGTACGACGCGGTTGATCCGGCGGATCTGGGCATCGATTCCAATCCGGTGAACCGTTACGGCGACGCGCAGTTCGGCGGGAAGTTCGGCCTCGCCCTGCGGCTGAAGGACAGCAAGTGGTCGTTCAACCCGGCGATAGGCTATGCCGGCAACCTCGAAGAAGGCTCGCGATCGGCCGGTTTCGCTGACATGCCGATCGTCTACAACTTCACCCAGGGCTCGCACATCGGCAGCGGTTTGAGCTTCTACGACTTCACCCACAAGGACATTCGCACGTTCGCGTGGCTCGGTGAAGTGGGCTTCCCGATGTGGAAGAGCGAACCGAAGAAGCACCAGCTCGATTTCCAGATCGAGTGGCGGCAGTTCTTCGATCGCGGCAGCGACCCGGATACGAACTACCAGTTCTGGGGCGGTCTGCGGTATCTCTTCAAGTAATCCGTCGTAGGGGCCGCCTTCAGGCGGCCCTCTTTTCTTTCGTAGAGGGCGGTCTTTAGACCGCCCTTTTCGTTTGTACGACCGGCGTCCGCAGCCGGAAGTCCGGAGCCTTCGTGATTCGAGTCATAATCGCGGCCGCGTGAAGCTGTCGGACTTCGGCCCGGGACTGCTGCTGGCGGCCACTGGCATCGGCGTTGGTGACATGGTGTCGTCCACCATCGCGGGGGCCGAGTACGGACTCACGCTGGTCTGGGCGCTCGTCGGCGGCGTCATCATCAAGTTCGCGATCACCGAAGGCGCCGCCCGCTGGCAGCTCGCCACCGGTGCCAGCCTGATCGAAGGATGGCGGGAGGTGCTGCCGCGCTTTGCCCTCGGCCTGTTCTTCCTCTATTTCATCGTCTGGAGCTATTTCGTCTCGAGCGCACTCGTGACCGCCAGCGCTCTGGTGCCCGCGGCCATCATCCCGCAGGTGCCGCTCTGGGTCTGGGGCGTCGTGCATGCCGTGGCGGCGGTGGCCATGGTGTGGTTCGGCCGCTACGAGCGCTTCCTCAGCGTCATCAAGTGGTTCGTCGGGCTGAAGTTCGCGGCCATCATCCTCTCGGTCCTGCTCATCCTCATCTGGTCGGGTGCGGACTGGTCGGGATTCGGCGCGCGCTCCGAGTTCTCAGTGGCCTACACGCTCTCTCTCATCGGTGGTGTCGGCGGCACGGTGACGCTGCTGTCATACGCCTACTGGATGCGCGAAGCGGGGTGGAGTGGGACAGAGCGCCTGCCGTCGGCGCGAACGGACCTCACGATGTCGTTCGTGCTCGTGTTCATCTTCTGCTTCTCGATGATCTTCCTGTCCACGCAGATCAACTGGGAAGGGCAGATTCTCGACGAAGGCCCGCGCCTGTGCCTGTTGCTGGCGGACCGCATCGGCCGCGAGATTGGACCGATCGGGCGCGCGGTGTTCCTGCTCGGGTTCTGGGGCGCCGCGTTCTCGTCGGTGATGGGCGTCTACCACGGCGTGCCGTTCCTGTTCGACGACATGCTGCATCTGTGGAAGCGCCAGCCGGCGGGCGGGCAGCGAGGCCCCGCCTATCGCGCGTGGGCCGTCTACCTTGCCGCCGCTGCGATTTCGGCGCTGCTGGTGCGGCGACCGGTGTGGCTGGTGTTTGCCTACACCGTGGTGGGCTCGCTCTTCTTTCCCTTCGTCATTTCCACGCTGCTGTGGCTCAACAACTCGAGCCGCGTAGTGCGCGAAGCGCGGAATGGCGCCGTCGTCAACACCATCCTCGGCTCGGCGCTGGCGCTCTACGTGTTCCTCGCCGTGGAATCCATCCTCGAGAGGTGGCAGGGCTAGCAGCCCGTGGTGAAACCCCGGCTGCATTCGACGAGCGATGCATCCCCGCTGGCTGCGTTGCTCCTCCCTTAAATACTCCCGGTATTCGCGGTCGTCGCTCGTCTCGGTGCAACGCCGGAGTTTCAGCACGGGCTGCTAACGGTGGCGCAGCGCCGCAATCGGGTCCGTGCGTGACGCCCGCCACGCGGGCACGAGCGACGCGCCCAGCACCACGGCAATGACGACGGCCACTGCCGACGAGAACGACACGGCGTCGGTGGCGCTCACCCCGTAGAGCAGGCTCGAGAGAGCGCGCGCGGCCGCGCCGGCCGCGACCACTCCCACAATCGTGCCCACCACGCCCAGCCGAAGCCCCCGCGTCAGGAAGCGGCGAAGCACCTCGCCGCGACCCGCCCCGATCGCGAGCCGGATGCCGATTTCGTGCGTGCTGTGCGACACCGCGTACGACACAAGGCCGTAGGTGCCGAGCGCCGTGAGGATGATGGCGATGACGCCGAAGGCCATCAGGATGCTGGCGACCATCGTGAAGATGCTGAGCGCGACGGCCATCTGGTCGCTCAGCATCTGCGCCGTCAGAATCGGCAGGTCCGCGTCGACCGCGTGCACGAGATTCTGCGCGCGTACGAGCAGGCCGGCAGCCCGACGCCCGCGGACGTGGAGTGTGAGGTCGGACCTGTACGCCTGATCGAGCGGCAGATACACGTACGGATGCGGGTCCTCGGTAACCCGCGCGTACTTGATGTCGCGAACCACGCCGACGACGAAGCGCCATTGGCCGTTGTCGAGGCGAATACGTCGGCCGAGCGCCTGCGCGGGCGTCGTCCAGTACCGGCGTGCCATCGTTTCGTTGACGATCGCCACCTGGCGGACGTCCGGTGTGTCGGCGCGCGAGAAGTCCCGGCCGGCCAGTACCGGAATGCGCAGCATCCGCAGGTAATCCGGCGAGATAGCGTTTGCCGGCGCGCGCCGGTCCTCGCCGCGCCGCGCCGGCACGCCGTCGATGTCGAGGGCATGCGAGGCACCTTCCACGAGCGTGAGCGGCAGCTGCGAGGCCAGCGCGGCAGACTCCACGTCCGGATCGGCGCGCACCGTGTCGAGGAGCCGCTGATAGAAGGCGCGCCCTCGCTCCTCGTCGTAGCCATCCGGCTTGACGTCGAACGAAACCGACGCCACGTTGCGGGAGTCGAATCCGGTGTCGGAGGTTTCGGCCGCGCGCAGGCTCCGCACGACGAGCGCCGTTCCGACGAGCAGCAGGAGCGACACTGCGACCTGCGCCACCACCAGCGCGTCGCGCAGCCGTCCTCGCGACCCACCGCGCGGCGAGAGGTCGTCTTTCATGATGCCGGCAAGGTTTACGCGTGAGCTGCGCAGCGCCGGCACGAGGCCGAAGACCAGCGCGGCGCCGCACGACAGCGCCAGCGCAAAGGCGGCCACCGTGACGTCGGGCGAGGCGTCGATGAAGGGCCGCGGACCGCCGGCGATGGTGACGTTGTTGTTCCTGAGCAGGACCCCCAGCGCTCTCGCGACGCCCACGCCGAGTGCGGCGCCGGGCAGCGCCAGCACCAGGCTTTCGGCGACCAGGAGGCGCAGGATGCGTCCCCGGCTAGCGCCGAGTGCGATACGGGCGGCGATTTCACCGCGGCGCGTCACGCCGCGCGCGAGCACCAGGTTGGAGACGTTCGCGCACACGACGAGCAGGAGCAGGACGCCCATCAGCCCCATGAGCGCGAGGGCCGGCAGCATGTAGGTCTGGGCGCCGAAGGGCGAGCTCCACATCGGAATCACCGCGGCGCGTTGATCGACTTCCCGCATGTCGTGCAGCGTGGCCAGCCGTGTCCACAACGCACCGGCCTCGCCGTCGGCCGCGGCGATGCCGGAGCGCAGGTGGCCGATGCCCCACAGCATGGGCGCCTTCCGGACCGCCAGCAGATCCACGCCGCGGATCTGCGGGGCCATCATCACTGGAACGAATACGTCCAGCGCCAGCCCCGGAATGGTCCCGCGAAAACCCGGTTCCGAGACGCCGACGATGGTGAGAGGAAAGCCGTTGACCTTGATCGCCTGGCCGATGGCGCCAGGATTGGAGCCGAACTCCCGGCGCCAGAGATCGTCGGAGATCACGACCACCGGATGCTTGCCGGGTGCGACGTCGTCGGACGGTCCCAGCGTGCGGCCGAGGCTGGCGCGGACGCCCAGCACCTGGAAGTAGTTGCCGGTGACGATCTCGACGAACTGACGTTCGGCGCGGAGGCCGTAGCCGATCGTGAGCGCCTCCATCGACGTGCCGGCGATCTGTTCGAACGAGCGCAGCTCCCGCTGCATGTCGCGGAAATCCGGGTGCGACAGCGGGAGAATGCGGCCGGCGCCGGTGCGCGAGACGAGTACACCCAGGCTGGCCGAGCGTTCCACACCGGGGATCGGCTTGAGCGCCAGGGCGTTGAAGAGGCTGAACACCGAGACGTTGGCGCCGATGCCGAGCGCCAGGACCGCGATGACCACGAGCGCGTAGCCCGGACTGCGCAGCAGGACGCGGACGGAGAACCGGACATCCTGGGCGAACTCGGCCACGCGGTCTCGCCACGCGCCGCCCCAGCTGCGCTTCGCGGCCTCCCGCGTCAGCGTGACGTTGCCAAACTCCTTGAGCGACGCGCGGTGCGCGTGGGCCGGGTCTTCACCGGAGGCGATGCGGTCCTGTACCGCCATCGACAGGTGCGCGCGGATCTCGTCCTGCAGGTCGTCCTCGCGGCGCCGGCGCAGGAACCAGTCCCAGAGCTTCATGGCTCACCCCTTCAACGGATTCGGGTTGAGCACGCCCGCTATCGCTGCCACGAGCTGGTCCCAGCGGTCGCGCTCTTTGAGCAGCTGCTTCTTGCCAGTCGGCGTCAGCCGGTAGTACTTCGCGCGCTGGTTCGTCTCGCTGATCCGCCAGTCGGCCTTCACCCAGCGCTGGCGCTCGAGCCGGTGGAGGGCCGGGTAGAGCGACCCGGTCTCGACCTTCAATGCCTCGGACGACTGGGCGCGGATGGTCTGGCTGATGGCGTAGCCGTGTTGAGGACCCCACTGCAGGGTCTGCAGGATCAGCATGTCGAGCGTGCCTTGCAGAAGGTCGAGACGAGCGGCGGCGGCACGTTGTTCCATGGGTGTAGGCAATCTACACCCATGGCTGTAGGTTGTCTACGTCCATCAGTGGACCCCGGCCCGCCAGCCGGGCCGTGAGCGGCAGCGTAGAATGGCTGTTCTGGTCCCGCTGTCCGTTCTTGATCTCGTGCCCGTCCGCGCCGGCGTCAGCAGCGGCGACGCCATGCAGGAAGCCGTGGACCTGGCGCGTGTCTGCGAGCGCCTCGGGTATACGCGCTACTGGTTCGCCGAGCACCACGGCATGGCGAGCATTGCCAGCTCGGTTCCGGAAATTCTCATCGAGCACATCGCCGCGGCCACATCGCGCATCCGCGTCGGATCCGGCGGCATCATGCTGCCGAATCACACCCCGTTGCGCGTGGCCGAAGCGTTCCACACGCTCGAGGCGCTGCATCCCGATCGCATCGACCTCGGGATCGGCCGCGCGCCCGGCACCGATCCGGCCACGTCGCGCGCGCTGCGTCCGTTCGACGCGTCGCAGTTCCCCGACCAGGTGCGCGAGATGCTGGCGCTGTCGGAGCGGTCGCTGCCGCCGGAGCATCCGTTCGCCACGGTGCGCGTGGTGCCGGCGGACGTGCGGCTGCCGCCGATCTGGGTGCTCGCCTCGAGCGGCGAGACGGCGAGTTTTGCCGGCACGCTCGGCCTCGGGTACGGCTTC
>Ga0315912_10005217_pt1 | contig 12012 bp, 13 predicted proteins | sample VfabasoilMG_FD_204469 | JGI IMG/M metagenome (GOLD analysis project Ga0315912, IMG submission 204469) | Garden soil microbial communities collected in Santa Monica, California, United States - V. faba soil | ecosystem: Environmental > Terrestrial > Soil > Garden | place: USA: California... | reverse complement strand
CTCGCGGCGGATCTCGCGAGGCTCCATCGACGCATCGAGAACCTCCTGGCGATGGCGCGGCTCGAAGCGGGAGTTGCCGCGCTACGACGGGAGCCGACACCGCCGGCGGATCTCATCCGCTCCGCCCGGGAGAGCCTCAACGCCCTCGTCGCACGGCAGCGCGTCGCCGTACGCGTGGACCCTTCGTGTCCCGACCTCGACGTCGATCCCTCGCTGGCACTGGAGATCCTCGTTAACTTGGTGGAGAACGCGCATCGCGCGTCGCCCGCGGGGCCGATCGAGATCGACGCACGTGCCGTCGACTCGCGCCTCGTGCGCATCGACGTGCTGGACCGTGGTCCCGGCATCGACGTCGGCGAAACATCGCGTCCGCGTGGCCTGGGCCTCATCATCGCCCGTGCCTTCGCGGAGGTCCACCGAGGCAGCGTGAGCCTGCTCGCGCGCGAAGGCGGCGGCGCGTGCGCGCGGATCGAGCTGCCGGCGGTCGCGCCGTCATGACAAGGTCTCTCGTGCTGGTCGTCGACGACGACGAGATCATCCGCGGCGCCCTCGCCGCCGAGCTCAGGGCGAACGAGCTCGACGTGATCGTCGCGATCGACGGGAGGGCCGGCGCGACGGCCGCTCACGAGATGCATCCCGATGTCGTGTTGACCGACATCGCGATGCCCCATGCCGACGGGTTCTCGCTCATCCGCACGATCCGGGAACGCTCGAGCGTTCCGATCCTCGTGCTGTCGGTGCGAGGCGCCGAGCAGGACAAGGTGCGCGCGCTCGACTTGGGCGCCGACGACTACGTGACGAAGCCGTTCTCGGCTGCGGAGCTGCTCGCTCGAGTGCGTGCGCAACTCCGGCGCACGCGAGCCACGGCCATGACCCGGCTGGCGTTCCCGGATCTCGTCATCGATCTGGAGCGCCGTCACGTGGTGCAGGGCGGTCGCGAGATAAGGCTGACGCCCACGGAGCTCGAGCTTCTCGAGTTGTTCGCACGCAACGCTGGCCGACCGCTGACGTTCGCCCAGATCATCTCGCGAGTCTGGGGCGGCGGGGCCGAGACCACGGCCGACACGGTGCGCGTCCATGTCGGCTCCCTGCGGCGCAAGATCGAGCCCGATCCGTCCGAGCCGCGCTACCTGGTCACCGAGCCCTGGATCGGCTTCCGGTTCATCGCCGAGCCCCTTTGATCTGACTCTTCCGGACTTCTTTCGGCCGTCGGGCCCAGTCTCCTGGCATGGCTCAGGAAGACAGCCTCTGGCGGAAGGTCATCGGTCAGCCGCGCGACGTCATGCACCCGGACACGTTCCATCGGGTGTCGTTGGCCGCGTTCCTCGCCTGGGTAGGCCTCGGCGCGGACGGCCTCTCCTCGTCGGCCTACGGGCCGGAGGAAGGGTTCCGCGCGCTCGGCGAGCACGGTCACCTCGCACCGCTGCTGGCGCTCATGACGGCGGCGACAATCGCGATCATCTCGCTGGCCTACTCGAACATGATCGAGCACTTCCCGGGAGGCGGCGGCGGCTACCTCGTCGCCACGAAGCTCCTCGGATCGAGCGCCGGTGTCGTGTCGGGCAGCGCCCTGCTCGTCGACTACGTCCTCACGATCACGATCTCGGTCTCGAGCGGCTGCGATCAGCTCTTCTCGTTCCTTCCGGCGTCCTGGCTTGCCGCGAAGCTGCTTCTCGCGTTCGGAGTGCTGGCGACGCTGCTGGTCCTCAACCTGCGCGGCGTGCGGGAGTCCGTCACCGTGCTGGCGCCCCTCTTCGTGGGCTTCCTCGTCACGCACGCCGTGCTGCTCGGCTGGGGGCTCTTCAGCCACGTGGGCGAGCTGCCGAGGCTCGCGGCAGACACGACGGACGCCTTGAGGGAGTCCTCGCGCAGCCTGGGCTGGGGAGGCGTTGCGCTCATCCTGCTTCGCGCGTACTCGCTGGGCGGGGGCACCTACACGGGCATCGAAGCGGTGAGCAACGGCGTGGGAAGTCTTCGCGAGCCGCGCGTCACGACCGCTCGGCGCACCATGCTGCTCATGGCCGTCTCGCTCGCGCTGACCGCGGGCGGGATCCTCGTCTGCTACCAGCTCATGAACGTCTCGCCCGAGCAGGGGCGAACCCTCAACGCGGTCCTCTTCGATCGCATCGCGGGCGATTGGAGCGTCGGGGGCGTGGGCGTGGGCCGCGCCCTGGTGATCGCGGCGCTCGTCGCCGAAGCCGTGCTCCTGTTCGTCGCGGCGCAAGCGGGCTTCCTCGACGGCCCGCGGGTCCTCGCGAACATGTCGCTGGACTCGTGGATGCCCCATCGCTTCGCGCAGTTGTCCGACCGACTCGTGGCACAGCACGGCGTCATCGTGATGGCGCTCGCGGCAGGCGTCCTGCTGCTCTACACGCGTGGCGATGTCGCGACGCTGGTCGTCATGTATGCCATCAACGTGTTCATCACGTTCTCCCTGTCGCTGCTCGGCATGTCGCGGTACTCGTGGGGCGCGCGACGCACCGAGCCGCATTGGCGACGACGCCTGGCGCTCCACGTGGTCGGCTTCGTCACTTGCTCCGGCATCCTGTGCGTCATCGTGTTCGAGAAGCTCCGAGAGGGAGCGTGGATCACGCTCGTCATCACCGCAGGCGTCATCCTCACGTGCCGGTGGGTGCGAGCGCACTACGAGAAAGTGCGTGGCGAGCTGCGCAGGCTCGACGACGCTCTCGTCAGCGTGCCGGTGCCTCGCGGTGCGGCCGTCGAGCCTGCACCGCTCGACGCATCCCAGCCGACGGCGATCATCTGCGTGGCCTCGTACTCCGGCTTCGGCCTCCACCAGATCCTCTCGATCCAGCGGTCGTTCCCGGGCTTCTTCAAGAACTACGTGTTCGTGTCGGTGGCCGTCGTGGACTCGGGCCGCTTCAAGGGGCTCGAGGAAGTCGGGCACCTACAGGCTGCCGTGGAGGCCGATCTCGATCGCTATGTCGAGTGGATGCGCGCGCACGGGTTCCAGGCGGAACGCGAGCTCGTCATCGGGACGGAGGCTGTCGCGAGCGCGGAGGCCGCGTGCACGGCGCTGGCGCGACGCTTCCCGAGATCGGTCGTGTTCATGGGCAAGCTCATCTTCGAGCGCGAGCGGTGGCATCACAGGCTGCTGCACAACGAGACGGCCCTCGCCATCCAGCGCCGCCTCCAGTTCCAGGGGGTCCAAGCCGTCGTGCTGCCCATCCGCGTGATGGAGGCGTGAGGCTAGGTGGGAGGGCGCGCGCTCCGCGTGGGGATGGCGCTGCTCGGCGCCCACCTGCTTGGCTGCTCGGTCGTGCGAATGGCGGAAGGGATGTGGATCTATCCAACCCTGATCGGGGTGCAGTGGGCGCCGCTCGGTGCCCTGGTCGGAGCGCTCCTCGTGGCGGCATCGGTAGCCTGGCGGTCGCACGATCGACGAGGGGTGAGGCGGCGGACTGCAAGCTCCGAGCCGCCCGGGTCGTTCCCGAGCGACGCGCAAGGCAGGGGACCGTGATCACCCTCCGGCCCGGCGCGAGGCTCGAGTGCTCCGCGCTTCGTGAGGGGGTATCAGTGGGATGAGCAACACCGGGGCGCATCGGCGCTCGCGCCAGCGTCCAGCGAATCTTGACGCGTCGCGCTCGGCGTCTTACTCTACCGGGTAAGATGAATGCGTCCACGAAACTCACGACGAAAGGTCAGGTCGTCATACCGAAGGCGATGCGGGACCGGCTGAAGTGGAGGGCCGGTACGCGGCTCCTGGTTCGCTTCCTGCCGGAGGGAGGCGTGGCGCTCGATGCCGCGGGCGGGCGGAGCGAGGAGCAGTCGGTGAACGACCCCATCGAGCGCGCGTTCGGAGCATTCCATGACTGCGGAGCGGACCTCCTCGGTGCGTTGGAGGCAGACCATCGGGCCGAGCTCGAGGCCGAGTCGTCTTGAAGCGGCAGGCTCCGCAGGCAGGGGCCGTGCTCGATTCGTGGGCCATCCTGGCCCTGGTCCTGGGAGGGACGAGCGCCGCACTCGTCGTGAGGCGGCAGTTGCGGCGCGCGAGAACCGGCAACACGCGGCTGCTACTCAACATCGTCAACCTCTCCGAGGTCTACTTCCGAACCTGGCAACTCCTCGGCGAGGAGCGGGCCGAGGAGGTGTGGTCACTCGTGCGCGGCCTTCCCCTCGACGTCGTGCCCGTCAAGGAACCGCTGGCGCGCGAGGCAGCGCGGATCAAGGCACGGCACCCGCTTTCCCTCGCCGATGCCTTCGCGGTAGCGACTGCTCGACTCCACTCGGCGCCGATCCTGACGGGGGATCCCGAGATCCTCGCGCTGCCACCCTCGGTCGTCTCCATTCGGCGGCTCGAACGATAGCAGGGAGGCTACGGTCATCCGACATGCGACTCGCGCGGCTGCCCGGAGGCGTCGGGTCAGCCGGCCAGGAGCCAGAGGACGCTCCGAATGGCTCGCTGCGATGCGCGCCCGCTCGCGAGGGAGATTCCGCCAGCCGCGCGGGAGCGGAGGACGTTGGGCCTGGCCGTCCTTGACGCCCGCCGCGCGACGCGCTAATACTTGCATAATGACGCAAACACGCAAGAGACTGCCGGACAATCCTCGGGCGGCGGCCAGGCGGGCCGAGGCCATCGACGAGCTTCTGGATCCCGCGCTGTTCAAGGCGCTCGCGGATCCGACGCGCGTGCTCCTGCTGGCGTGCCTCGCCAAGTGCGGGAGGCCGTGCGCCGTGGGGGAGATCGCCGAGTGCTGCTCGGTCGATCTCTCCGTCGTGTCGAGGCACCTCTCGATGCTGGCCCGCGCCGGCATCCTCGAGGCTACCCGCGAGGGCCGAGTCGTCCGGTACGCGGTGCGTCACGAGAACCTCGCGGCGCACTTCCGCGCCGTGGCCGACGCGTTCCAGAGCTGCTGCACGCCGGGAGCGTGCTGCGAAGCGAGCTCCCCTTCTCCCATCCAACTGTCCAGGAAGTCACGATGAGCCAGACCAGCACCTCCACCTCATGCTGCGGAAACGCGGCGGCACCGCATGATCGAAGCGCCGACGAAGTGCGGGACGCCATCCGATCCGGCTACGGCCAGATAGCGCGCAGCGGCGAGTCATCGGGCGTCGTGGCTTCGGGCTGCTGCGATCCAGGATCGGCTCCCGCCGTTGGAGGATGCTGCGGGGGCGTGTCGCTCACCGCAGAGCAGGTCGCCCTCGCCATCGGCTACGACGACACGGAGCTCGCGGCCCTGCCGGCGGGCGCCAACATGGGGCTCTCGTGCGGCAACCCGACGGCGCTCGCTGCGCTGTCGGAAGGCGAGGTCGTGCTGGACCTCGGTTCGGGCGGCGGCTTCGACTGCTTCCTCGCAGGGCGCCGCGTCGGCCGCACCGGTCGCGTCATCGGCGTCGACATGACGCCCGACATGGTGTCGCGAGCACGACAAGGGCTGCAGCACTACCGGGCTGCCTCGGGACTCGACAACGTCGAGTTCCGGCTCGGCGAGATCGAGCATCTCCCCGTGGCCGACGCGACCGTGGACGTCGTCATCTCCAACTGCGTGATCAACCTCTCGACCGACAAGGGGGCCACGTGGCGCGAGATCGCGCGCGTGCTCAAGCCGGGAGGGCGCGTCGCCGTCTCGGACCTCGCGCTCCTGCGTCCGCTGCCTGACGCCGTGAAGGTCGACGTCGAGGCGCTCGTCGGCTGCGTCGCCGGGGCGATGCTGATCGACGACACGGTTGCACTCATGAAGGCCGCCGGCCTCGGGGCCGTGGAGACGCGAGCCAAGGATGGCTACGTGTCGATGTTCGAAGCGTCCGGCGATCGACTGTACGAGCGCGTGCGCGCATCCCTTCCCGAGGGACTCGGCCCGGCCGACTACGTCACGAGTCTCGAGATCACCGCGCGCAAGCCTTCGTGATCCAGGCCGTGTCCCCGGGTCGTCGCCTGGCATCCGAGCTCATCGGGACCGCGATGCTCGTGGCCATCGTCGTCGGGTCGGGGATCATGGGCGAGCGACTGGCGAACGGGAACGAGGCCATGGCGCTCCTGGCGAACTCCATCGCCACGGGTGCCGGGCTCGTCGCCCTGATCCTCGCGCTCGGCGACGTGTCCGCGCACTTCAACCCGGCCGTCACTCTCGCGGCCGCCGAAGCGCGCCTGCTGCGGTGGCGCGAGGTGCCGGCGTACATCGCAGCTCAGGCTGCCGGTGGGGTGACAGGCGTCATCGCGGCTCACGTCATGTTCGGCCTTCCGCTCGTGACGGCGGCACGGCACCAGAGATCCGGTCTGGCCCAACTGGCGGGCGAGCTCGTCGCGACGTTCGGACTGCTCGTCGTGATCATCGGCTGTCGTCGCTCGCGACCCAGCGCCGTTCCGTACGCCGTCGGGTGCTACATCGCCTCGGCCTACAGGTTCACGTCGTCCACCTCGTTCGCCAACCCCGTCGTCACGATCGCACGCGCGATGAGCGACACGTTCGCGGGGATCCGGCCCGTGGACGTCCCCGCGTTCATCGGAGCCCAGCTACTCGGCGCCTCGGCAGCCGTGCTCGTCGCGAGGTGGCTCTTCAGGGACGTGCGTTCCGCGGAAGCCCTCTGATGGACACCGTCCTGTTCGCCTGCATCCACAATGCGGGGCGCTCGCAGTTGGCGGCGGCCTGGTTCAACCACCTCGCCGATCCCGCGAAGGCGCGGGCGATCTCGGCTGGGACCCACCCTGCCGCTTCAGTCCATCCGGAAGTCGCGCGCGTCCTGGTCGAGGCGGGAGTGGAGGCTCCCCTGGAACGACCTCGCCTACTGACTCCCTCGATGACGCAGGAGGCGTCGCTCGTGATCACGATGGGCTGCGGCGAGTCCTGCCCTGTCTTTCCTGACCAGGATCATGAGGACTGGCCCGTGCGTGATCCCGCGGGTCGGCCTCACGCCGAGGTCGAGGCCATCAGCGCGACAATCCGCGCGCTGGTCATCGACCTGCTCGAGCGGCGGAGATGGCAACTGACGGGCGCGTCGCCTGGCGCGTGAGGTGCTCGGCGTGAAGCACCGACGACGCCATCTCGCACAGCGGCGGCGAAGGAGTGGCCAGCGAGTGGCGCAGCCGGTAGCGCGGGTGCTCGGCTGACACGCCACCATCGCGCGAAATGGGCCATGCATGACAGAGTCGGCGGCGCGATGCTGCAGTCCTGGCAACTCGAGGTGATGCACGTGACCGAGGAAGTGGTCTACGGCCGGTCGGAGCTGCTGGTGTTCGGCGTGGTGCTGTTCGCGCTCATCGGCACGAACGAGCTCGGCTACCGGCTCGCGCGGCGGCGATCGGCGCAGGAGCCCGAGCGGGCGCTCGTCAGCGGGATCCAGGGCGCGCTCATGGGCCTCTTCGCGCTGCTCCTCGGGTTCACGTTCGCGATGGCGATCGCGCGCTTCGACACGCGCACGACGATGGTCGTCAAGGAGTCCAACGCGATCGGCACAGCCGTGCTCCGCGCGCGGCTGTTGCCGGACGATCAGGCGCCCGATGCGCTCGAGCTCTTCCGCCGCTACGTGGACGTCCGCGTCGAGGCGGCGCATGGCCCGAACCTGCCGAGCGCCAAGTCGCTCGAGCTCGACGCGGAGGCCGCGCGGATCCAGCTCCTGCTCTGGGCGCACGCGGAGAAGGCGTCGAAGTCCGATCCCCATTCCATCAGCGCCGGATTGTTCGTGCAGGGCGTCAACGAGGTCATCGACGTGAAGGGCGAGCGCGACGCAGGACTCGCGAACCACGTGCCCGAGAGCGTGCTGCTCCTCCTCCTCGGCTTCGCCGTCCTCACGAGCGGCATCCTCGGCTTCGCGAACGGATTGTCGGGAGACCGGGCCCTCACCATGTCCATCATCCTGACGGCGCTCATCTCGCTCGTGATGCTGACCATCGTGGATCTGGACCGGCCGCGTCGCGGCGTCATCCACGTCAGCCAGGAGAGCATGCTCAGCCTTCAGAAGAGCCTGAACTGAGTGCCCCTACGCGATGCGGGCTCCGGCTCGCTTGCTCAGTCCCAGTAGAACGTCGCGGTTCCCGTCCTCTCGATCTCGCGGGCGAGCTCGTCGGCGTCCATCGAGTCGTCCTGCGCCAGATCGGGGCAGAGCTCCAGCATGCGCCGTGCGATCGGCTGCGCCTGGCTCGGCTTCGTCAGGAAGGCGATGGTCGCGTGCTTGCCGCTGGCCGACACGAGGCGGAAGGGCATCGTCTGCTGGAGGACGCGCAGGTACGTGACGAGCTCCGCCGCGACGACATCCTCGCCGGGCGCGACGTGGCGCAGGATCACGAAGGGATCCGTCGTGTCGAACAGGGCGACGATGGCCGGGCGATCCAGGAGGGGATTCGGCTCGCGGATGAACAGGAGGTAGAGGCCCGCTCGGGTCCACTCGTCCTGAAGCCGCGCGACGATCTTGGGCGCCAACTTCTGGGGCAGCTCGAACGTCGCGGCGCGCGGCGCCTCGGGCCACGGCACCCAGGGCTTCAGGGGAGTCGCCGGAGCATGCTGCCAGTTGGTCAGCATGCCCGTCGCCTCGTCGAAGGACTTCGGGAGAGGCGCCTTCGCCGGGATGTTCGACTTGTTCCGGCTCCACCACGCCAGGAACGCGATGCCCCCTGCGGCCACGATCGGTACCACCCACTGCGGAATCGCCATGCGGCGAGCCTACCGCAGGATCAGGCGAAGCGGCCGTGTCGCCGTGGTGCTCGACGCGACATCGCTGCCGCCGGACGGCCCTCCGCAGCGCACTCCTTGATCCGCGTCAAACTCAATGGACTTGACCATCCATTGAGATGGCGCCCATCCTTGGCTCAGGATCCGAGCCGTCGTCGATCCCGATCACGTGCCACGGATCGCTGATGGAAGGAGATGCGAGATGAGTCCGACTCCCTGGAAGAGCTTCCGGCCGACCCTGCTGACGATGGCCGCCATCGCCACCATTGCAGCCGTCATCTACCTGGTCACGCGCGTTCCCGAGGATGCCGGCAGCGCGGCCCGTGGACAGGTCGAGGCCTCCGATCGCTCGGGCCTGATTCCCTACGAGGACACCGGCGGCTCGGCGCGCGGCGACTTCGGCGATCCCGTGGGCGAGCCCATCGAGGCCGTGCTGACCTCGCCGCCCCAGGTGCCACCTCCGACGGGGCGCTCGCAGCCCGCCAAGGTCGTCGTCCACCTCGACGTGCGAGAGGTGGTGATGCCCATCGCGGAGGGCGTGGACTACACGTTCTGGACGTTCGGCGGCACGGTGCCCGGGAAGTTCATCCGCGTCCGGCAGGGCGACACGGTGGAGTTCCACCTGATGAACCATCCCGATTCGAAGATGCCGCACAACATCGACCTGCACGCGGTGACGGGCCCGGGCGGCGGCGCCGCGAGCTCGTTCACGGCGCCCGGACACCAGTCCACGTTCACGTTCAAGTGCCTGAACCAGGGGCTCTACATCTATCACTGCGCGACGGCGCCCGTCGGGATGCACGTCGGCAACGGGATGTACGGGCTGATCTTCGTCGAGCCGCCGCAGGGTCTCGAGCCGGTGGATCGCGAGTACTACCTCGTCCAGGGCGACTTCTACACGGTCGGCAAGTACCGCGAAAAGGGGCTCCAGCCCTTCGACATGCAGAAGGCGATCGAGGAGAACGCCACCTACGTCGTGTTCAACGGCGCCGAGGGTGCCGTCGTCGGCGACAAGGCGCTGCCCATGGAAGTGGGCGATCGGGTGCGGCTCTTCGTGGGCAACGGCGGCCCGAACCTCGTGAGCAGCTTCCACGTCATCGGCGAGATTTTCGATCGCGTCTACGCGGAGGGCGGAACGCGCTATCAGGAGAACGTCCAGACGACGCTCGTTCCCGCGGGCGGATCCGCGATCGTCGAGTTCACCGTCGAGGTGCCGGGCACCTACATCGTCGTCGATCACTCGATCTTCCGCGCGTTCAACAAGGGCGCGCTCGCGATGCTCAAGGCGACGGGTCCCGAGAACAAGGGCCTCTATTCGGGCAAGGAGGTGGATGAGATCTACCTCGCCGACCTCGCCGCGCCCGCGCAGGGAGCCGTCGCGCGCGCGTCGGCGGAGCTCGAGAGCAGCGGCACGATCTCGCTCGAGGCGCGCATCGCCGCGGGCAGGACGCTCTACATGGGCACCTGCTCGGCCTGTCATCAGCCCGAGGGGCAGGGACTCGACAACGTGTTCCCGCCACTCGCGAAGTCGGACTTCCTCATGGCCGACAAGAAGCGGGCCATCGGCATCGTCCTGAACGGCCTCTCCGGTCCCGTCACGGTCAACGGCGCCACGATCAACTCGGTCATGCCGCCGATGAGCCAGCTCAACGACGACGAGATCGCGCACATCCTGACGTTCGTCAGGAACTCGTGGGGCAACAGGGGCGAGCCGGTGACCGCGCCGGAGGTCGCCGACGCCAGGGCGAGCACCACGCGGCCGCCGGGCGCGGCGAAGTAGCCGTGCTGATCGCGCTGCTGATCGCCGGCGTCGTCGCCGCGACTCCCCAGGCGAAGGTCGGGCCCGGCATCTGGCGGCCGATCGAGCCGGCCTCGGAGTCGCAGAAGGAGGTGCGCGTCGAAGCGTTCCTCCTCGACGTCGTGCCCGTGACGAACGCGCAGTTCCTCGCGTTCGTCACGGAGCATCCCGCATGGCGGCGTGATCGCATCCCGGCGCTGCTCGCCGACGAGCGCTACCTCGCTCGCTGGGCGGGGCCGACGGATCTCGGCATCGTGCTGCCGGATGCTCCGGTCGTGGAGGTCAGTTGGCATGCCGCGGAGGCGTACTGCGCGGCGATGGATCGAAGACTTCCCACGACCGCAGAATGGGAGCTCGCCGCGATGGCCGACGAGACGAGGGCCGATGCCACGGCCGATCCAGTGTATCGCCAGCGCATCCTCGACTGGTACGCGCGACCCGCCGGCGAGCCGCTGCGCCGCGTGGGGATGGGGCCGGCGAACGCGTGGGGGATCCGCGATCTCCACGGCCTCGCGTGGGAGTGGGTGGACGACTTCCAGTCGGCGCTCGGCGCGGGCGATGCGCGCAACGATCAGAACGAGGATCGCCTCAGGATCTGCGGGATCACGGGCCTCGCCGGCGGCGAGAAGACGGACTACGCGGCGTTCATGCGTCTCGCGCTGCGCTCGTCGCTCCGCGGTCGCTCGACGACCTCGACACTCGGCTTTCGTTGCGCCGCCGACGTGGACGGCGCGAAGGAGACGCCATGACGCGGAGGATCCTCGTCGCAGGGTTGGCAGCGCTGGTCGCTGCGGCCGTCGCCTTCGCGGCGATGCGCGCTCGCCGCGAGCCGAGCGACGTCGCGAAGTCGGCAGCCGCGCCAACGGCCATGCCCGCTGCGTCATCGGCGTCGGCGGACTCATCCACGGAGTCCGCTCGCGCGATGTCGCTCTACGACCTCGAGCTCGAGCACCTCACCGACGATGCGGGCAAGCCCGTGCGCCTCGACGTCGATCGCGGGCATCCCGTGGTCGTGAGCATGTTCTACGCGTCGTGTCCGTCGGCCTGTCCCGCGTTGATGCTGGAGACGAAGGCCATCGACTCCGAGCTTCCGGCCGACGTCCGCGAGAACGTCCGCTACCTGCTCGTGAGCTTCGATCCCGCGCGCGACGACGTCGCGGCGCTCGCGGCGGTGCGGTCGCGCCACGCGCTCGATGGGCGCTGGACCATCGCGCGCACGGACGAGCGCGAGGTGCGCCAGCTGGCGACCGTGCTGGGCCTGCGCTACCGATTCCGCGACGACGGAGAGATCGATCACTCGACGAACCTCACGCTCGTGCGGCCGGACGGCGGCATCGACGTGCAGGTGGACGGCCTCTCGAAGGACAAGAGCGAGCTCGTGCGCCGGCTGGGGGCGTCGTCGTGAGCATGCTGCCGCGAACCGCGGAGTACGCGCTGCGGGCGATGTCGCATCTCGCGACGCTGCCCGACGGCCAGGCGCTCCGCGCCGCGGAGCTCGCCGAGGCTGCCGACGTGCCGGTGCCTTATCTCTCGAAGGTGCTCCGCCGGCTCGTGCTCGCGGGCCTCCTCCAGTCGTCGAAGGGTCAT
>Ga0315912_10005216_pt1 | contig 12013 bp, 11 predicted proteins | sample VfabasoilMG_FD_204469 | JGI IMG/M metagenome (GOLD analysis project Ga0315912, IMG submission 204469) | Garden soil microbial communities collected in Santa Monica, California, United States - V. faba soil | ecosystem: Environmental > Terrestrial > Soil > Garden | place: USA: California... | reverse complement strand
AATATGAAGGCGAACCCGAGGTTGATCAGGATATCGCCCGCATCGTCGCTCGCATGCGGGTTATCCGGCCAGTCCATGCGGTACTTCACCTCGGGACGGAACTGGAACACGAAGCTGCCGTCACCGGCGTCGATCAGCAGGCCCACGCCGGCCTGCGCCATCGGACCTCCCCAGTTGCTGGGGCCGTTGAAATTGTTGGCCAGGTAGCCACCGCCGAATGTGAGGTATGGCGATACGGTGTTTTCCCGCCCGAATACGATCAGGCCGTCGAGCGAATAGGCGCTCTGGTGCAGGGTGCGGCCGGAGTCGCCTTCGAAGTCGCCCCACAGGCCGTTGAGCTCCAGGCTGAAATGCGGCGACGCGTGATATCCGAAGCCGATGCCGTAATGAAAGTCGTCGTCCCGGTCGCGGGAGTTGTCGAGCAGCGTGTAGCCGGCCTGCGGGTTGAAATACCACATGCCGGTCTCGTCCGCGGCATGTGCACCAGCAGCATATGCGGCGGCGGCAATCGCGAGCGTGGCAATTTCGGGACGGATCGCACGATTGGGCTTCGACATCACGGCCTCCATTCGGTGACGTTCACGGGACGCAAGTGCGAGAAGTTAGGTGTGGAACGCCCGGCCCTGTAATTGGACCTTGGTCCACGAAGCCCGGGATAGGACGAGCCCTTAGGCGCCGTCGCGCCGCACCATAGAAGCCGCCACCGGCAGTAGTTAGGAACTAACCAGATCCGGCCTGGAGGGGGATCGGGAAGTCAGAGTCCGGCCACTGCGCGGCGGGCGCTGGCGACCAGCCGCGCGTCGCCGGGAAGTGGCGACAATTTCAGGATCCTGATGGCACGCACCAGGGCGTCACGGGCTTCCGGCTTCGAGTTCGCCGCGAGATGGCCCTGACCCAGCCAGTAGGCGGCTTCGCCGGCGCTGCGGTTGTCGGCGTCGTATCCCTGCCAATAGGCGTCCACGGTCGCGAAGGATTCTCGCGCCGCATCGACCTTCTGTTGCGCCAGCAGGGAACGGCCCAGGTGCAGGGAGATGTCGGCGCGCAACGGAATGAGCTTCTGGAAATTGCGCGCGGCGGCTTCGTCCGCCTGGCGCAGCTGTGCCTCGGCATCAGCTGCCAGGCCGCCTTCGAGTTGCGCGATGCCGATACCCAGCATGGCCTCGGAACGCACCTTCTGCGCCACACCGGCCGGCGAGGTCAGTTCCAGTGCCTGGCGAAACGCGCGCTCACTTTCGGCCCAGTTGAACTGGTATTGCCGAAGCAGGCCGATCGCGTTGTAGGTGTTCGCCAGGTCACCCGGCGTCTTCGACTCCTTCGCGGCGGGCAACAACTCGTCGAGCACCTTCTCGGATTCCAGGAAGCGGCCGCTGCGCGCCAGCGCGTTGGCGTAGTCCGCCTGCGCGACCGGCAGCCACGAACCGCGCACGTTGTCGAACTGCTTGCCGAGTTCCACCGCCTGGCGCAACTGATCCAGTGCCTCGGGCACCCGGCGCGCGATCAGGCTGCTCTGGCCGTAGTTGGTCATCAGTCGCGATGAGGCCAGGCCACCGTCGGTGATTTCGTACGCACGCCTGGCCGTCGCGACCATTCCGTTCATGTCGCCGATGCGTGACTGCGCCAGTTTCAACACCGAGAGGATGGGCAAGAGCGCCTGGCCCTTCGGCCCGTAGATTTCCGTGGCCAGTGCGAGCGCATTCTCCAGGTGCCGGATGGCTTCCTGCGGATCGTTTCCGCTTTCGTTCAGCAGCCGGCCGTAGAGCGACTCGGCCGCCATGAGGATGGCGGTACGTTCTCCGGAACTGGTCAAGGCCTGCGCATCGTGCAAAACCTGCTCGGCCAGCGGCTTCGCCTCGTCGTAACGTCTGGCCAACACATAGAAAAGGGCGAGGTGACGCTTGGCCAGCAGGGTCTCGGTGTGACCCGGTCCGAGCGCCGCACTCACCGCGGCGACGGATTCGCGCGCATCGACAATGGCGGCGTCGAAATCGCCCTCTTCGAGCTTGATATAGCCGCGCTCCATCATCGCCATCGACAGGGGACGTCCGGTGCGCGGCTGGTGTTTGCGCAACACCGGAATCGACTTGTCGAGCAGTGGCCCGACCGCAGCGAGATCGTTCTCGTAGCGCGCCACCGCCGCGAGCCAACTGGTTGCCTCGGCGATCAATACCTCGTCGGGCGGCTGCAGATTCTGCGCAAGTTCAATGGCCTTGTTGAAGGTGTCCTTTGCCGCCGCGAATTCCTCGAGATTCACCTGGCTCTCGCCGACGATATTGAGCAGTTCGATGGCGTTCTCCGGCTGTGCCGCCAACTCCTGGTCGATGCGCCGCCGCGCGAGCGCCAGCAATTCGGCCGCGCTCATGGTGGTCTTGCCCGTGAAGAACGGGTCGGCGGAGCGGAAGATGGACGCGATGAACTCCTTCGACTCTTCGGCGCGATACCGCTCGGCCCGCGCAACCTTCAATTGCCACAGCGACACCGCCAGCCCGATGCCGAGCGCGAGCAGCACGGCCACGGCGGCACCGACCGCCAACCGATTGCGTTGCGCGAATTTTCCAATCCGGTACCAGGTCGAGTCAGCGCGCGCGACGATCGGCTCACCCTGCCGGTAGCGCCGCACGTCGTCGGCGAGCGCGGCCACGGTGAGATAACGCTCTTCGGGTTTTTTCTTGAGCGCTTTCTGCACGATGTTTTCGAGATCCCGGTCCAACTCCCGCGGCAGGGGCTGCGGTTCCTGGTTCAGTACCGCGTGCTCCCACTGGCCACGGTCCCGGTTCGCGACTTCATACGGCAGCTTTCCGGTCAGCAATGCGTACAGCAGCACGCCGAGCGAATACACATCGCTGGCCGTGGTGATTTCCTGCCCCAGGATCTGCTCCGGCGCAGCGTACTCGGGCGTGAAAATGCGGCCCGTCAGCCGCGTCAGCTCGTGCGACTGCTCGCCCGCCTCCGGTTCGTAGAAATTCGCGATGCCGAAATCGAGCAGCTTCGGCACGCCGTCGGCGGTCAGCAGCACGTTGCCTGGCTTGATGTCACGGTGGACCACCAGGCTCGAATGCGCATGCGCCACACCCGCACACAGCTGTTCGAAGATCCGGAGCCGCGCATCGATACCGAGCTTCTCCTCCTCGCAGGCCACGTCGATCGGCCGGCCGCTGACGTATTCGAGCACCAGGTAGACCACACCGTCCTGGATGCCGGCATCGAGCAGCCGCGCAATGTTCGGATGCGCGAGGCGCCCCAACACCCTCGCCTCGCGCAGGAATCGTTCGCGCAAAGCGCCACCCGCGAAATACGGATGCAGCGTCTTGATGGCCACCTGCCCTTCGTAGAGTCCGTCGTCACGGCTCGCGAGCCACACCTCGCCCATGCCGCCTTCGCCCAGCAGACGGATGATGCGGTACGGGCCCAGCCGCGCATCCGGCTTCAATGCACCACTTGCGGCCGGTGGCGCACCGAGCTCCATGAACCCGCGGTTCACCGGATCCTCCTGCTCGAGCATGTCGAGTACCAGCGCGTGCAGGTCGGGACGCGAATGCGCCAGCGTGTTCAGCAACACCGCGCGCTCCGGGCGCGACTTGTCGAGCAGACGGTCGATCTCGGCCATCGCCTCGCGCAGCAGTGCTTCATCCGGACGCGACTCAGCCATGCGCGGCTCCCACCAGCTGGTGTCTCAGGAACAACCTCGCCCGGGTCCAGTCGCGTTTGACGGTCGCGGGCGAGATCTGCAGGAATTTCGCGATCTCTTCGATTTCCATGCCGCCGAAGTAACGCATCTCGACCACGCGATGCGCGCGTTCATCGATGTTCTGCAGGGACTGCAACACCGTGCTCAGCGAGCCGAATTCGTACTGCGAGGTCTCGTGCTTCTCGATGTCGGTGTTCAGCGTGACCTTGAGCTGGTCGCCGCCGCGCCGCTCGGCGCCGCGCGCCCGCAGGTAGTCGATGATCACGCTGCGCATCACCGAGGAGGCATACGCGAAAAAGGCGCTGCGGTCTTCGCCGGGAAGGGACTCCTGCCGCGAGATGCGCAGGTACACCTCGTTGACGAGCGAGGGCGCGTCGATCAGGGTCATGGGCCCCTGGCGCCCGAGTTGCGAGCGGGCGATGACTTCCAGCTCCTTGTAGATGCGCGAATAGAACTGTTCGAGCGCGGATCGGTCTCCGCGGCGCGCATGATCCAGGAGCTGAGTGACCTCGCCCATCCATCCTCCCTGGCCAGATAATACCCAACGTGCCCTGCGAACCGGGCGGGACTAGAATCCGGACAAAACATAAGGGAGCCCGCATGAAGCCCACACGCCGCACGATCCTGACTACACTCGCGAGCGTGCCAATCGCCGGATGGCGATTCGCATCCGCCGCCGACATGGCCGATAAAACCGGCTTCGCCGAGGTACCCGGCGGCAAGGTGTGGTGGCGCAAGGTCGGTTCGGGCAACAAGACCCCGCTGCTGCTGCTGCATGGAGGCCCCGGCGCGGGTCATGATTACCTGCTGCCCATGCAGGCGCTGGCCACCGATCGGCCCGTGATCTTCTACGACCAGCTCGGTTGCGGACGGTCAGACGCCCCCGAAGTCGACTCGCTGTACCACGTGTCCCGCTACGTCGAAGAAGTGGACGCGTTGCGCAGGGCACTGAAGCTCGACCGCGTCATCCTGTACGGCCATTCCTGGGGCTCGATGCTCGCCATCGAGTACCTGGTCACGGGGCACGGCAAAGGTGTCGAGAAACTGATCCTGGGCGGCCCGCTGGCCAGCGTGCCGCAGGCGGTTTCCGGCATGCGACGGCTGCTCGACGCGCTGCCGGACAATGCCGGCAAGCGGATCCAGGAACTCGACGCCGCGGGCCAGCAGGCTTCGCCGGAATATCAATCGCTGGTGGCCCTCTTCTACAGCCGCCACCTGTTGCGCATCGATCCCCCGCCGCCCGAGTTCATGGCGGCGATCGGCAACCTCACGAAGTCACCCGCCTACCGCATCATGAACGGCCCGAACGAGTTCACCATCGTCGGCAACATCAAGGACTGGGAACGGCGCGCCGACCTCGGAAAGATCAGGACGCCCACGCTGATCACCACCGGCGAGTTCGATGAAATCACGCTCGACTGCGCCGAGGCGATTCACCAGGGCATCAAGCGATCGCGCCTCGAAGTCATGCCAGGCTGTTCGCACATGACCATGCTGGAGAAGCCGGAGCAGTACAACGAAATCCTGCGGCGCTTCATCGCCTGACACTACGGGCGATTGAGTTCGTACAGGCAGATGTTCAGCGAGGCGGCCACGTTGAGCGACTCGATGGCGCGCGTGCCGGGGATTGTGAATGCCTGCGCGCGAAGTGTCGCCATGTTTTCCCGCGGCAGGCCGCGTGCCTCGTTGCCGAACACATAACAGTCGTAATCCTTGAATGTGCGCGAGGCGATGGCCTCGCCCGCGAGGTCGAGACTGGCAATGCGCGCGTAGCGACCCGGCAGCGCTTCCAGCGGAACATCGATCTCGACTGGCACATGAAAGACCGCGCCCATGCTGGCGCGCAGTACCTTGCCGTTGTACAGGTCGACACTGTCGGGGCTCAGCAGGCAGCGGAAGTTTCCGAACCAGGCCAGGGTGCGCAGGATGGTGCCGAGGTTGCCGGGATCCTGGAGCTCGTGCAGATAAACTGCGCGCTCACCGGCGCGCGCTTCCCGCGCGTCGAACATCGGCACCACCGCGGCGATGCCCTGCGGCGAACGCGTCTCGCTGATCTGCGCCATCTGCGCCGACTTGACCACGTGTATCGGCAGCTTGCTCGACCAGTGCGCATAGTCGCGCGTCACATAGATCTCGCTGTGGCGCAGACGCGCATCGCGCGCCGCGGCCTTCTCGAGCTCCTGCACCAGGTGTTCGCCCTCGACGACGAAGTGCCGCAACTCCGTGCGGAACTTCTTCTGGTGCAGTTTCTTGACGTCTTCGTATTTCATGCAAGAGCGCGGGCCACGGCCTCGGCTACTTTAATGCCATCGACCCCCGCCGAGAGAATTCCGCCGGCATAGCCCGCACCCTCGCCGCAGGGATACAGCCCGCGTACGTTGAGACTCTGCAGTGTTTCAGCGTCCCGCGTAATGCGCACCGGGGACGAGGTGCGGCTCTCGACCCCCGTGAGCACGGCGTCGTCACGATCGAAGCCCGCGATCTGCCGGCCAAACACCGGCAGCGCCTCGCGGATTGCCTCGATGGCGTAGGCCGGCAAGGCCGGGGCGAGGTCGCCGAGGCGCACGCCCGGCGTATACGACGGAGTCACGGCGCCCAGCTGGGTCGACGGCGCACCGCGCAGGAAGTCACCGACCAGCTGTCCGGGTGCGCAATAGTCGCCGCCACCCAGCTCGAAGGCCTTTGACTCGAGGGCCTCCTGCAGGGCCACACCGGCCAGTGGTCCGCCCGGGTAGTCAGGCTCCGGGTTGATGCCGACGACAATGCCGGCGTTGGCATTGCGCTCGTTGCGTGAATACTGGCTCATGCCATTCGTGACCACCCGTCCCGTTTCGGAAGTGGCCGCGACCACGGTGCCGCCCGGGCACATGCAGAAGCTGTACACCGAGCGGCCGTTGCTGGCGTGATGCACCAGCTTGTAGTCGGCGGCGCCGAGTTCCGGGTGCCCGGCAAAGTTTCCGAAGCGCGCCGTGTCGATCAGCGATTGCGGATGTTCGATGCGGAACCCCAGCGCGAACGGCTTCGCTTCCAGGAACACCTGGCGACGCTCCAGCATGCGGAAGGTGTCGCGCGAGCTGTGTCCCAGCGCGAGCACCACGTGTTTACCGTGCAGGGTCTCGCCGTTCTCGAGCACAACGCCTTTGACCTGTCCGGCCTCGATCAGCAGATCCGTCACCTTGCTCTCGAAGCGCACTTCGCCGCCCAGCGCGGTGATCTCGGCGCGCATCTTCTCCACCACACCGGTGAGCCGGAAGGTGCCGATGTGCGGCTTGCTGACGAACAGGATTTCCTCGGGCGCGCCGGCGCGCACGAACTCGTGCATCACCTTGCGGCCGTAGAACTTCGGATCCTTGATCTGGCTGTAGAGTTTGCCGTCGGAGAACAGCCCCGCCCCGCCCTCGCCGAACTGCACGTTGGAGATCGGATCGAGGACCTTGCGCCGCCACAGGGCCCAGGTGTCCTGGGTGCGCCGGCGCACGTCGCGGCCGCGCTCCAGCACGATGGGTTTGAAACCCGCCTGCGCCAGGATCAGCGCGGCAAACAACCCGCCCGGACCGAAGCCGACGACGATCGGGCGGTCCTGGAGCTCCGCCGGCGCCCGGGCGACGGGATGATAGGAAGTGTCGGGCGCGGGTTTCACCTGCGCGTCGCGCGCGAAGCGCCTGAGCACCGCCGCCTCTTCGCGCAGCGACACATCGACGATGCAGATGAAGCGGATCGCGGACTTCTTGCGCGCGTCGTAGCTGCGCTTGAAGAGAGTGCATTCGAGCAGGTCGGTGTCGCGGATCTGCAGGCGCTTGACCACCGCCTTGCGCAAGGCGTCAGGCGGGTAGTCCAGCGGCAGTGACAACTCGGTGATACGTAACATGGTCAACCTGGCCCGTGTCTCGGGCAAAGGTAGAATGCGCGCATCATGCCACGCTCCAAGAGCAGCAACGAATGGCTGCGCCGCCACGTCAACGATCCTTTCGTGAAGCAGGCGCAGGTCGACGGTTATCGCTCGCGGTCCGCGTACAAACTCATCGAGCTGAATGAAAAGGACCGGCTGATCAAGCCCAACATGCGCATTCTCGACCTGGGGAGCGCGCCCGGCGGCTGGTCGCAGGTGGCCGGCCGCCTCGTTGGCCGCAAGGGCCGCGTTCTGGCCACCGACATCCTGCCCATGGATGCCGTACCCAATGTCGATTTCATCCAGGGCGACTTCACCGATGACAAGGTGGTCGAACAGCTGCTCGGCTGGCTCGGTGAAGGCAAGTTCGATCTCATCATCTCGGACATCGCGCCGAACCTTTCCGGCATCGATTCCGCCGACCAGGCGGGCTCGATGTACTTCCTCGAACTGGCGCTCGACACTGTGCGCAAGACACTCAAGCCCGGTGCGACATTCGCGGCGAAAATGTTCCAGGGTTCGGGCTCGGATGAATACGTGAAGGAACTGCGCAAGTCTTTCGAGAAGGTGTTGATCCGCAAACCGGCCGCTTCGCGCAAGGAGTCACGCGAGGTCTACATCGTGGCGAAAGGATTCAAAGGATCCTGACAATAGAAACGAATTTCCGGGAGGACCGTCGCCAATGGATCAACCTGTTGCCCGCCGCTGGCGCTTTCGCCTGACGCGCGATTCGCTGTTGGGACGCTTCCTGTTCGAGTTCGTCGTCGTGGTCGCGGGCGTGCTCGTGGCACTGGCGCTCAACGCCTGGTTCCAGGATCGACAGGACGCCAAGACCGAGGCTGGCTACCTGGCACGGCTCAGTGGCGATCTGGATCGCACCATCGCCGACCTCACGACTTTCACGGCATTCGAAACCAGGCAGCTCGAGGATGCGACGCTGGTGCAGCGCTCCATCGCCAGGCTGCCGCCCACTGAAGATACCGAAAAGCTGTCCGAGGCCATGTCACACCTGGTGACCCGGCAGACCATGGTGCTCAAGAATTCGACCTACCTCGATCTCGTCAACACCGGACACCTGAGCCTGATCCACGATGCCGCGCTTCGCGATGCCATCGTCGACTTCTACCAGGTGACCAGTCAGCGCTTCGAAGTCATCAACCGCAACAACGCGTACTTCGTCGACCAGGTGTACAACACGAACGTGGTCATGAGCGGGTTGATCCAGCAGCGGGCGACGTCCAACCATCCCCAGATCGGACCCGACACCGCTGCGATGGCGGAACGGCTGGGGCCGGATTTCAAATTCGCTCCGGACCGGCTGTGGTCGATGCCGGCGAGCGCGCCCGAGTGGTCCATGGTGCGGTCCAGCCTGATGGCACGAATGCTCGTCTCGACGACCGCACTGCGGTCGGGCAGCGAGCGACTGGAAGCGGCGCGCAAGCTCGCTGCAGCAATCTCGGCAGCGAAGTAGTTGGTAGCGGGGCCCAGGATTTGGGCCGGCGACTGCGGGAGAGTTGGTAGCGGGGGCGCGACTCGGACGCCTATATATAAGGTGCAGCTAGGTTGAGCTCGAGACTAGTTATCCGGTTTCCTGCGATGTCGGGACTCCCGTGAAAATCCGTAAACTAGGGGCCTGCGGAGTCGATTTCCGGTGACCCGCGGGGATTGAGACATTGACCGACAGCCCTAACTTAACCGCTGTGTATAATGCCACCCGCAAACGATGCCACACGCCCGGAGAAGCCATGCCGCTCGGCCAGCGCTTTGACGCCCAAAAGGCTGTGGAAGCCATCCTGTACATCTGCTCGAACGTCGAAGACTCGACGATGCTTCGTATCTCTAAGATCCTGTACTTCGCCGAGAAGCGTCAACTTGCCGAGAAGGGCGTGTTGATCACAGGCGACTATTACTACGCCTTGCCGAAGGGTCCGGTCCCAACCGAGATCTACAATCTGCTAAAAACCGTGCGCGGAGATGAAAATCACCCAGCAGGAGACTTGGCCAAGGAAGCAGTGTCGATCATCCGTAAGTGCCGAGTCGTCGCCAAGCGGAAACCCGACATAAGCTACTTGAGCAAGGCGGACCTACAGAGTCTTGATTTCTCCATCGCCGCTTACGGAAGGATGCCGGACAAAGAGCTGAGCGACATCAGCCACGACGCCTCTTACGATGCAGCTGAGTCCAACGGAAGGATCCCGCTCGCCGCGCTCGCGTTTGGGTCGCCGAATGAACAGGAGCTATCGAAGTTCCTCAGCGATCCTTTCCCAGGCGAAGAGTCTTACCCCGAAGAAGACTCGATCACGCCAGCCCTTTAAGCAGGGCCTCGAGAACTTTCGGCGCGATTACGTCCGATTTCTTGAGGGCATTGCAGAAGCTCGCGCGCGACGCGGCGTTCAACTCGCCCTTCCTCCAGCCAGGATTTCGAATGAGGTGTTCGGTCGTCTCGCGGAAATCGAGGGAGTCGATTAGGTTGTAGCAGTTGGCGTAGCTGTGCAACTGCTTGTCGAGGAACGGATAGTCCTGCCGCGCCATCGACACCTGACACTCGGCGCATAGCGGGTTCATGTACCTCGGATCGGTATTGATGATGATCAGGCGGAATTCCGGGAACGGCACCCCGACGGCAAAAAACTTGGGCTTACCGCCTTTTTCCGCGAAAGGCGAGAGAAAGATCCGGCCTGGCTTCAGCCACGCGGCGACCTGCCTGCGCTGCTCGGGGGTAATCACCGATTGGCGTTTTTGGAGTTTCCCCGAATCCACGTCTGCGCGAGCCCCCCATAGTGCAGGTTTCGACGGCGTGCAGCGCACACCACCGACGTCAGTCCTCCTCCCCTTTCCGCCGTCTAATAAGAAAGGGCAGTGCCAACTTACAAAAAAGACGTTCTCGCGAACGCCTTCCAAGCTTGCCGCACCACCCCTCGTTTGTGCTCGAAAGATACGCCGCCGGATCGCAATGTCAACCGGCTTTCTGCATCATTTTCGCAGTTAAATTCGAATCTTTGACAAACGCTAACTACTCAAATCAGAACTACCCCCACCATTCCTTGAACATTCGCGCTCGCCGACGACCGTGCGCGACTCGTCGACCCAATCGTTGTAGTGAACGTTGTTCACCGATAGGTGACGGGAGCCGTCCCCACCAACCAAGTGACTGTGTCTGCGTGCTGCCATGCACCTGATTTTGCTAGAGAAACGGGCCGCCTGTCAGTTCTGTGAACCTAGCCGTAGCCCTAAGGTCTGACACCGCTATAGTAGATTCAGCATATAATGAATTCTGTATACTTCAACCCCCATGAAGGGGCTCGGTTTCTGCGGCAGTTCGAAGAAGACCTATCTGGGTTTTCCGGAGGAGTGCCATGACGACTTTGGGCACGCCATTCGCGTCCTACAAAAGGGTGACTGGCCAGCGATTGCGAAGCAGCTGCCCGAGGTGGGTGACGGCGTTGCCGAACTTCGGCTTGAGGTCCGCCGGGTGGCCTACCGCGTTGTTTTCGTCGTCAAATTCGGAGAGCGCGTCTACGTGCTCCACTGCTTCCAGAAGGACGCAGCGAAGGGCAAGAAAACACGCAAGCACGAGTTTGACGTGGTCAAGAAGCGCCTTCGGGAACTCAAGAGAGAGCTGGAGATCGACTAGGGAGGATTGGTAGCTGTATGCGTGGAAATCACTGAGATGAGCAATATTTACTTCGAGACCGGGTACGACAAAGACGTTGCGACGATCAAAGCGCTGCGAAGCGACCTCGCGCACGAGATCGCCCAGTTCATCAGGCGCCGGGGTTACACGCAGGTAGCGGCGGCTCGAGTATTCGGTGTCCCTCAACCCACAATTAGCAAGGTCATCAACGGTCGGGTCTCCGACATGTCTATGGAGTTCTTGCTCCGAATGCTGGTGCGAGTCGATATCCCTCTTGTTCTGCAGACGGGATCGACGGCAAACGATGCCATGGCGAAGGTCGCGGTGGGTGATCGAATTGAGATTTCGGCTGATGCACCTGCTACCGAGGTCACGCAAGGCGGGGACGGTGCCGTCGTGGTCGGGACCGGGTACAACATCGATTACATGGTGCTGGCGAGCAGCAGCGGGACAGAATTTAGCGGCAGGAAACTCAATGGCTAAGCACGTATGGACGCTGCTCTGCCAGCGGGCGGTCGTCGACAAGTTCAACAATCAATTGAGCCTCATCGATCTCGTCGAAGAGGTCCAGGTGCATAGGCCGAGCGCCCCGATAGATCCGAAGGCCAAGGCTAAGCCTGTCCTGCCAATCAGGTGGACGCTGGTTAGCTATTGGACGCGTTCGAAGCTGGACGTTCCGGAACGCTTCAGGGCTATCGTCGCCATTTCGGCACCCAACGGCACAAAGATTGGCGAAGCGGTCCAAGAGATCGATCTCTCGGAGTTCAGGAACGTACGAACGTTGTTCCAAGTACCCCCTTTGCCG
>Ga0315912_10005215_pt1 | contig 12014 bp, 16 predicted proteins | sample VfabasoilMG_FD_204469 | JGI IMG/M metagenome (GOLD analysis project Ga0315912, IMG submission 204469) | Garden soil microbial communities collected in Santa Monica, California, United States - V. faba soil | ecosystem: Environmental > Terrestrial > Soil > Garden | place: USA: California... | reverse complement strand
CGGGAACGCCCGGAGCGAGACTGATGAAGGTCAAGACCAAGGAAGACATCCGGCACCGGATCCGGGCCCGTATCCGCAAGAAGCTGTCGGGTACGCCCGCGCGGCCCCGCCTCGCCGTGTTCCGCAGCCAGGGGCACATGTACGCCCAGGTGATCGACGACGACGCCGGGCGCACCCTGTGCCAGGCCTCCACCCTCGACAAGGACCTGAAGGGCTCCGTCAAGACCGGGGCGACCGTGGGCGCTGCCCAGGCCGTGGGCAAGCTCATCGCCTCCCGGGCCAAGGACAAGGGTGTCGAGGCGGTGGTGTTCGACCGCGGCGGCTTCCTCTATCACGGCCGGGTGAAAGCCCTGGCCGACGCGGCCCGCGAAGCCGGGCTCAAGTTCTAAGGAAGACCATGCGAGCACCTATCGAGAAGATCGACGTGGCCAGCCTGGACCTCAAGGATCAGGTGGTCTCCATCAACCGCGTCACCAAGGTCGTGAAGGGCGGCAAGAACCTCTCCTTCAGCGCCCTCGTGGTGGTCGGAGACGGGGCGGGCCACGTGGGTTACGGCATGGGCAAGGCGCGCGAGGTCTCCTCGGCCATCAAGAAGGGCGTGGAGGCCGCGAAGAAGAACGTGGTCCGCGTTCCCATGACGTCCAAGGGGGCGACGGTGCCCCACGCCATCACCGGAAACTTCGGCTCGGCGAGCGTGCTCCTGAAGCCGGCCTCCGAGGGCACGGGCGTGATCGCGGGCGGACCCGTGCGCGCCGTGATCACCGCCGCCGGCATCCAGAACATCCTCACCAAGAGCCTCGGCACCACCACCGCCCACAACGTGGTGAAGGCCACCGTGGACGCCCTCCTCCGCCTGAAGGCGCCCGAGCGCGTAGCCAAGCTGCGCGGCAAGTCCGTGAGCGAGATCCTGGGCACTGCCGACAAGAGGGGCACCGTCGAAAAGAAGGGCGCGGAAGACAAGAAGGCCGAAGAAGCGCCGGCGGAGGCCCCGGTGGCCGCGCCGCCCCAGGCCTAGCGGAGACACGAGTTCATGGCGAAGAGCAAGAAGGCCGCGGCCGGCACCCTGAAGGTCAAGATGATCGGCAGCCTCATCGGCTGCACGGACAAGCAGCGCGCGAGCGTGCGCGGCCTGGGCCTGCGCCGGATGCACCAGGTGGTCGAGCGCGAGGACACGCCGCTCGTCCGGGGCATGGTCGCGAAGGTTCCCCACCTCGTCCAGGTGGTCGAGTAGGAGCGCGAAGGTGGCACTACACAATCTGAAGCCCGCGAAGGGCAGCACCCAGAGCCGCAAGCGCGTGGGCCGCGGCCCGGGCAGCGGCCTCGGCAAGACCTCCGGCCGCGGCGAGAAGGGCCAGAAGAGCCGCAGCGGCTACAGCCGCAAGCTCGGGTTCGAGGGCGGCCAGATGCCCCTGCACCGCCGGGTGCCCAAGCGGGGCTTCAACAACATCTTCCGCAAGGAATACGCCTTCGTGAACGTGGGCCGGCTGGAGATCTTCGACGTGGGGACGATCATCACCCCCGACGTCCTCTTGAAGCGCGGCATGATCAAGAAGCTGAAGGACGGCCTCAAGGTCCTGGGCGAGGGCGAGCTGACGAAGGCGCTCACCGTCCGCGCCCACAAGTTCTCCGCCAAGGCCCAGGAGCGGATCACCGGCCTCGGCGGCAAGGCCGAGCTGATCGAGGGCTGACGCCCGGGGATGACTTCCGTGGTGAGAGTGGGTTAACCGATGCTACAGAGCCTCAAGAACATCTGGGACATCCCGGACCTGCGCAAGCGGGTCCTGTTCACCCTGGGTCTGCTCGCGGTCTATCGTTTCGGCAACCACATCCCCACGCCGGGGATCAACGCCGCCGCCCTCGTCGACTTCTTCGAGCAGAACCGCGGGAACTGGTTCGGGCTCGTGGACATGTTCTCGGGCGGCAACCTGTCCAAGGTCACGATCTTCGCGCTCGGGATCATGCCCTACATCTCGGCCTCCATCATCATCCAGCTCCTGACCGTGGTCTGGCCCTTCCTGGAGAAGCTCTCCAAGGAGGGCGAGCTCGGCAAGCGCAAGATCACCCAGTACACCCGCTACGGGACGGTGCTGCTGTCGATCGTGCAGTCGCTGTTCATCGCGGCCTACCTCGAGCGGATGACCCTCACCAACAACTTCCGGATCGTCGAGACCCCCGGGATCGCCTTCAAGCTCCTCGTCATGCTCACCCTCACCACGGGCACCGCCTTCATCATGTGGCTGGGCGAGCAGATCACGGAGCGGGGCATCGGCAACGGGATGAGCCTCATCATCTTCGCGGGCATCGTGGTCGGCTTCCCCAAGGGCGCGCTCGACACCTTCGCCATGTTCCAGCGCGGCGACCTCGGCCTCCTCGCCCTCCTCTTCCTCGTCGCCATGATGGTGGCGGTGGTGGCGGCCATCGTGTTCGTGGAGCGCGGCCAGCGCCGGATCACCGTCCAGTACGCGAAGCGCGTGGTGGGCCGCCGGATGTACGGCGGACAGTCCACCCACCTGCCCCTGCGGGTGAACACGAGCGGGGTCATCCCGGTGATCTTCGCCTCGTCGATTATTGCCATTCCCCAGACTGTGGCGTCGCTGTTCCAGGGGAACAACCAGTGGATGCAGTCGGTGGCCGACCAGCTCCGCTGGGGGATGCCGCTCTACAACCTGCTCTACGTCACCTTCATCATCTTCTTCTGCTACTTCTACACGGCGATCGTCTTCAACCCCGACGACGTGGCGGAGAACATGCGCAAGTACGGGGGCTTCATTCCCGGCATCCGCCCCGGCAAGAAGACGGCCGAGTACCTCGACCACATCCTGGGGCGCATTACGTTCGGCGGAGCCATCTACCTGGCCCTCGTGGCCATCCTCCCCGAGTTCCTGATCACCGGGCTCAAGGTGGCTCCCATCCCCGTCATCGGGCCGCGCCTCGACATGTTCCTGAGCGACAACGGCCTGGGGTGGGTCACGGAAGGCCTCCATCTCACCTTCTTCTTCGGGGGCACGTCCCTGCTGATCGTGGTCGGGGTGGCCATGGACACGGTGGCCCAGGTGGAGGCGCAGCTCGTCATGCGCCACTACGAGGGCTTCAGCGGCAAGGGAGGAAAGAGGATTCGTGGCCGGCGCTGACGCCCAGCGCGTGCCCGCATCGCGGGCGCCCGTGATCTTCCTCGGCCCTGCGGGAGCGGGGAAGGGAACCCAGGCCGCGCGCCTGGCCGAGCGGCTCGGTGTGCCCCGCATCTCCACGGGCGACATGCTGCGCGAGGCCCTCGCCCAGGGGAACGAGCTGGGCCGCGCGGCCGAGCCCTTCCTGGAGCGGGGAGAGCTCGTGCCCGACCACCTCCTCATCAAGATGATCCGCGACCGTATCGCCGCCGCGGACTGCGCCCGCGGCTACATCCTCGACGGCTTCCCGCGCACGCTCCCCCAGGCCGAGGCCCTGGAGGAGATGCTGGGCTCGTCCGCACAGTCCTGCATCGTGCTGAACCTCGAGGTGCCCCGCGAGGAGCTCCTGAAGCGCCTGGGCGGCCGCGGCCGCGAGGACGACAAGGGCCACGCGGTGGAGCATCGCCTTCAGGACTACGAGGACCTCACCCGTCCGCTGGTCGTCTTCTACGAGAGCCGCGGCCAGCTCCATCGGGTGAACGGCTTCCGGGACAAGGACGCGGTCTCCGCCGACCTGCAGAGGATCGTGGAGGAGCAGGCGTGAGCGTGCAGAAGTCCTGGGTCGAGCTGCAGAAGATGCACCGGGCCTGCACCCTCGTGGTCGAGACCCTCGACCTCCTGGAGAGGGCGGCGGTGCCGGGCACGACCACCAAGGAGCTCGACCGGATCGCCCTGGAGAACTTCAAGAAGCACGGGGCCAAGCCCGCCTTCCTGGGGTACCGGGGCTACCCGGCGACCCTGTGCGTCTCCATCAACGAAGAGGTGGTGCACGGGATCCCCTCCGAGCGGCGCAAGCTGAAGGAGGGCGACATCGTAGGCCTCGACCTCGGCTGCGTGGTGGAGGGCTTCTTCGGGGACAGCGCGCGCACCGTGGCCGTGGGCAAGGTGAGCACCGACGCCCAGCGGCTGATGGACACGACGCGCGAGGCCCTGTTCGCGGGGATCGAGATGTGCCGGCCCGGCAAGCGGGTGGGCGACATCGGCCACGCGGTGCAGCGTCACGCCGAGGGCCGCGGCTACGCGGTCGTGCGCGACTTCGTGGGCCACGGCATCGGCACGAGCCTGCACGAGGAGCCGCAGGTCCCGAACTACGGCCCCGCGGGCCGGCGCGAGCGCCTGGTGCCGGGGATGTGTCTGGCCATCGAGCCCATGCTGAACATGGGGCGGGCCGAGGTGGAGGTCCTGAAGGACGGCTGGACCGCGGTCACCGAGGACCGCAGCCTCTCCGCCCACTTCGAGCTCTCGGTGGCGGTCACCGAGCACGGGCCGTGGATCCTGTCCGAGCCCTACCCCTACGCCCGCGAGGTGGCCCATGCCTGAGGCGGCCCGGGAGCTGATCGAGGTGGGGGGAATCGTGCGGGAGTCGCTGCCGAACGCGCTCTTCCGGGTCGAGCTCGAGAACGAGAAGCGCAGCGTGGCGGTGGCGCACGTGGCGGGCGGAGGGGGGCTCTTGCGGCTCCTGCCCGGCGACAACGTGCTCGTGGAGCTGCACCCGTACGACATGACCCGCGGCCGCATCGTGCGCAAGAGGGGATGAGGGATCGAAGTGAAAGTTAGGTCGTCGGTCAAGAAGATCTGCGTCAAGTGCAAGGTGGTGCGCCGCCAGGGGGTGGTGTACGTCATCTGCGCGAACCAGAAGCACAAGCAGAGGCAGGGGTAAGGAATGGCACGTATCGCAGGCGTCGACCTCCCGCGGGGCAAGCGGGTCGAGATCGCCCTCACCTACATCTACGGGATCGGGAACGCCCGCAGCAACACCATCCTGGGCAAGGCGGGGATCGACCCCTCGGTGCGGGTCAAGGACCTGTCCGAGGAAGAGGTGAGCCGGATCGCCAAGATCCTCGACGGCGAGGGGGGCGTGGAGGGCGACCTGCGCAAGGACGTCGCCATGAACATCAAGCGCCTCATGGAGGTCGGCTCCTACCGGGGCATGCGCCACCGCCGGAACCTCCCCGTGCGCGGACAGCGCACCCACACGAATGCCCGCACGCGAAAGGGCCCCCGGCGCGCGATGATCCGGGCCAAGAAGGCGTAGGAGAAGGGAATGACGAAAGTCGTCGGCTCGAAGAAGAGCAAGAAGGAAAAGAAGCACGTGGTGCATGGCATCGCCCACATCCACGCCTCCTTCAACAACACGCACGTGACCATCACCGACCTCGAGGGAAACGTGGTGACCTGGTCGAGCTCGGGCACCCTCGGGTTCAAGGGCTCGCGCAAGGGCACTCCCTTCGCGGCCCAGCAGGCGGCCACCGCCTGCGCCACCGTGGCCAAGGACTCGGGCCTTCGCTCGCTCGACATCCGGGTCAAGGGCCCGGGCAGCGGCCGCGAGTCGGCCATCCGGGCGTTGCAGGCGGCGGGGGTGGAGATCAAGTCCATCCGCGACGTCACCCCCATCCCTCACAACGGTTGCCGCCCGCCCAAGCGGCGTCGCGTCTAAGGAGTCATTAGCTGTGGCGAGATACATCGGTTCGGTTTGCCGCCTCTGCCGCCGGGAAGGAATGAAGCTGTTCCTGAAGGGCGACCGCTGCTTCACGGAGAAGTGCGCCATCGAGAAGCGCAACTACGCTCCCGGCCAGCACGGAAAGGGCGGGCGCGTGAAGAGCAAGCTGCAGGGCTACGGCCTCCAGCTCCGCGAGAAGCAGAAGACCAAGCGCCTCTACGGCATGCTCGAGGGTCAGTTCTCGCTGACCTTCGACCGGGCCAGCCACGAGAAGGGCGTCGTGGGCGAGACGCTTCTCAGCAAGCTGGAGCGGCGGCTCGACAACGTGGTGTACCGGCTGGGCTTCGGGGGCTCGCGCGCCCAGGCGCGCCAGCTCGTGCGCCACGGCCACATCCGGGTGAACGACAAGAAGCTGGACATTCCGTCCTTCCAGGTGCGTCAGGGGGACGTCGTCTCCCTCTCCACCCGGGCCGCCAAGAACGCCCTCGTGGCGCAGGCGGTGGAGGCGGTCAAGGGTCGCGGGGTTCCGAAGTGGCTGGAGCTGGACGCCGCGGCTATGAAGGGGAAGGTGCTGTCGATGCCCGCACGCGACGACGTCAACTTCCCGATCCAAGAGCAGCTCATCGTCGAGCTGTACTCGAAGTAAGGTAGGAGACCTGCAAGATGCTGTGGAAAGGGTTCCAGAAGCCGAAGCGCCTCGAGGTCGACCGGGAGTCGGCGACCGAGCACTACGGGCGCTTTTCCGCGCAGCCTTTCGAGCGGGGATTCGCGACCACGGTGGGCAACGCGCTTCGGCGCGTGCTCCTCTCGAGCATCGAGGGGGCGGCCATCTCCGCGGTCCGGGTGGAGGGCGTGCTCCACGAGTTCTCCCCGATTCCGGGGGCGATGGAAGACACCACCGACCTCATCCTCAACCTGAAGCGCATCCCCCTGAAGATGCACGTCGAGCATGCGAAAACGCTGTACCTCAAGACGTCCGAGGACGGCGAGGTGCGGGCGAAGCACATCACCCCCGACCCCGACGTCGAGATCCTCGATCCCGAGGCCTACATCGCGACCCTGGGCAAGGGCTCGACCCTCTCCCTGGAGATGCGGGTCAAGCAGGGCCGGGGCTACGTGTCCGCGGACAAGAACTTCGACGAAGACCTCTCCATCGGCTGGATCCCCGTGGACTCCGTCCACTCGCCGGTGAAGAAGGTCAACTACTTCGTGGAGAACGCCCGCGTGGGCCAGGCCACGGACTACGAGAAGCTCACCGTGGAGGTCTGGTCGAACGGCGCGGTCAGCCCGCGTGACGCCGTCGGCCTCGCCGCGAAGCTCATGAAGGACCACCTCGCGATCTTCATCAACATCGAGGAAGAGGACGAGGACGAGGAGACGACGCCGGTCGAGATCTCCGAGCACGACCGCGAGGCCTGGTCGGAGAAGCTTTCCAAGAGCGTCGACGAGATGGAGCTCTCCGTGCGCTCCTACAACTGCCTGAAGAACGCCAACATCCGCACCATCGGCGAGCTCGTGCAGAAGACCGAGGCGGAGATGCTCAAGACCAAGAACTTCGGGCGCAAGTCCTTGAATGAGATCAAGGAGATCCTCACGAGCATGGGGCTCTCCCTGGGGATGAAGCTCGACAACTGGCCGACCGCGCAGTAGGGCGGACGCTCGCCTAGAGGAAGCAATGAGACACAAGGTCGCACACCGCAAGTTGGGGCGGGTCACCCCGCACCGGATCGCCCTCCTGCGGAACATGGCCACCGCGCTCTTCGAGCAGGAGCGCATCCGGACCACCCTGGTGAAGGCGAAGGAGCTCCGGCCGTACGCGGAGCGTCTCATCACCCTCGCCAAGCGTGAGGACAACCGCCTGCACGCGCGGCGGCAGGTGCTCCGCGACATCCACGACGAGACCGTGGTGAAGAAGCTCTTCGACACCCTGGGCTCGCGGTTCGCCTCGCGTCCCGGCGGCTATACCCGCATCCACAAGCTCGGCCCCCGCAAGGGGGACGGTGCGGAGATGGCGATCCTGGAGCTCCTCGGCTCGGAGTACAAGCCGAAGGAGGACAAGGCCAAGGCCAGCAAGGACGAGGCCGCGCCCAAGGCCAAGTCCGAGAAGTCCGAGAAGGCCGCCGCTCCCAAGGGCAAGGCCAAGAAGGAGAAGGAGCCGAAGGCGGAAGCCTGATCGCACCTTCTCCGTGAGAAGCGAAACGGCGGGCCTTCGGGCCCGCCGTTTACTTTTTCAGAAGCGTGCGATCGACCGTCGTTTTCGGTCGCGGCCTCAGCGGGAGTCGGGCCGCACCGCGGCGGTCGCGTTGTCCATCGCGTACTTGAACTCGGCGACGAGGAAGATGCGGTCGGCCCGCGTACGGCGGAAGCTCCAGCTCCCGACGGCCTGCTCGGCGGCGGGCTTCAGGACGTCGGGTCCGCTCGATCCCTTGATCGAGGTGATGCCGGCCGCGTCCACGGAGAAGGCGACCTCGACCGTGCCCGTCGTCTGTGACATGCGGGCGAAGGGAGGCGTGACCGGCTTGCGGCCCCGGGTGAGGTCGGGAACACCGGGGGAGAGGGTCACGTTCGGCACCGCCGACAGGCCGTTCTCCGCCACTTCGGGCGGCGGGGGGGCGGTGAGCACCTCCGTGGCCGGGGCGGGTGCGGTCGGGCGCGGGGCCGAAGGCGGCGGTGGGGAGTCCGGTGCGGCGGTAGGGGTGGAGGGAGGGGCAGCCGGCAGGTTGCCGGCAGCCGTCGCTCCGCCGGCGGGGGCCGCGGGCGTCGCTGGCGGCGTGGCCGGTGTCGGGGCGGCGGTCGTCGGCGCGGCCGGTGTCGGAATCGCCGGGGGTGGCGGGTTCGTGGGCGCCGTAGTGGGCGGCGCGGCCGCGGGCGCGCCTTCGGGCTTCGAGGGCGCCGCGGAAGGCGGAGGCTCGGGGGCGGCGGCGGCGCTTCGAACCTGGCTCTCGCTCCGACGCAGCTGATCGAGGCGGAACTCCACCCGGGGGCCCCCTCCCTTCTCGGGCGGGATGAAGGTCGCCCCCACCCGGAAGGAAACCGTGGCCTCCGAGTTGTCGGACGCGAAGCGCCACGTCCGCAGCGCCCGGGTCAGGGACTCGGCGAGGGCCGGCGATCCCTCCACGATCCGCAGCTCCTCTACCGCGCCGTCGGCGTCGAGCGTCACCTCGGCGGCCGCCTGCCCGCGCTCGCGCTGATCGGCGGGCATCGGGGGAACGGCCCCGGCCCGCAGCTCGGGGATGCCCTCCTGCCGTTCCGCGATCTCGGGGAGCTTCATCGCGAAGAGGATGGGCACGGTGAACTTGACGCTCACCGGCTTGCCCTGGACCTTCGTGACCTCGTACTCCCACTGCCGCACGGCGGCGGTGGCCGGCTCGTCGAAGGGGGGCACGCTGCGGATCACCTGGACCGAGGAGACCTTGCCCTGGGTATCGATCACGACCTCGAGGATCACGATCCCCCGCAGCCCGCGGGCCTGCGCCTCCGGCGGATACTGGGGTGAGACCATCTTCGTGCGCTTGGGGACGGGGACGTCGTTCTGGCCCGCGACGAGGGGCTCGTCGGCTCCCGGGAGGGGGGCGGCGAGGCCCAGGATTGAGGCGAGAACGAAACCGTGGAGAGGCTTCATCAGGGTCTCCTCGAGAGCCGGCGGACGGGCGGGTTCCCGAAGATCATTCTAGCCCCTCCGTTGCGCGGCTACTCGCTCTCCTCCCGGGCCGCCCCCTTGTCCACCTTCGCGGCCGCGATCAGCTTGTCCTGCAGGGGCCCGGGCACCTCGTCGTAGTGGGCCATCTCCATGTGGTAGGAGCCGCGGCCCCCGGTCATGGACGTCAGCTCCGCGTCGTAGGAGAGCATCTCCGCGAGCGGGACCTCGGCCTTGATCACCTGCAGGGAGCCGCGAGGCTCCATGCCCTGGGGCCTTCCCCGCCGGCTGGAGAGGTCGCCCATCACCGCCCCCGCGTACTCCGCGGGCACGGCGATGTCGACCTTCATCACCGGCTCGAGCAGGGTGGGCCGGCACTTCGCGACCGCGTCCTTGTAGGCCAGGGAGCCGGCGATCTTGAAGGACATCTCCGAGGAGTCGACGTCGTGGTATTGCCCGTCGAACAGCTCGACCTGGAAGTCCACCATGGGGTAGCCCGCCACGAAGCCGCGGACGCGGGCGTCCTGGATCCCCTTCTCGATCGCAGGGATGAAGTTCTTGGGGATCGACCCGCCGAAGATGTCGTCCACGAACTTGAAGTCCCCGCCGCGGGGCAGGGGCTTCATCCGGATCTTGCAGTCCCCGAACTGGCCGTGCCCGCCCGTCTGCTTCTTGTGGCGGCCGTGGCCCTCGGCGGCGCCCTTGATCGTCTCGAGGTAGGGAACCTTGGGCTTCTTGAGGGTCACCTCGACCTTGTAGCGCTTGCGCAGCTTGGCCACCACGACCTCGATGTGCAGCTGGCCGACGCCGGAAAGCAGGATCTCGTGGGTCTGAGGATCGTGGGAGAGGCGCAAGACGGGGTCTTCGTCCATCAGGCGGTGGAGCGCGACCGAGATCTTGTCCTCGTCCCCGCGGGTCTTCGGCTCGATGGCGAAGGTCGTGGCCGGCTCGGGAAAGACGAGGGGCGGGTAGACGATGGGGTGCGCCTTGTCGCAGAGGGTGTCCCCCGTCTGCGTCTCCTTGAGCTTGGCCACCGCCCCCAGGTCCCCCGCGTGGATCTCGGGGACGGGCGTCTGGGTCTTGCCCTCCAGGAGCTCGAGCGCGCCCAGGCGCTCGCTGGTGTCGCGCGAGGAGTTGTGGACGGTGCTGTCGGACTTGAGCGAGCCGGAGTAGACGCGGAAGAGGGAGATGCGCCCGGCGTGCGGGTCGGCGATCGTCTTGAAGACGAACGCGGATGCGGGCGCCGAGGCCGAGGGCTCGCGCTTCGCCTCCGCCTTGTGGACGGGATCCGTTCCCGCCACCGGACCCCGGTCGACGGGCGAGGGAAGGAGGTCCACCACGTCGTCGAGCAGGGGCTGGCAGCCCACGTTGCGTGCGGCCGAGACCGGAAACACCGGGAACAGCTTCCCCGCGAGCACGGCCTCGCGCAGGCCCTTCACGAGGTCGTCGTGGGGAAGGGTCCCCTTCTCGAAGAACTCCTCCATCAGCTTCTCGTTCGTCTCCGCCACCATCTCCACGAGCTTGTCGAGGGCGGCCTGGGCGGCCGTCTGCACCTCCGCGGGCACGTCCACCTGCTGGAACTTGCCGCTGCCGTCGTCGGTGTAGACGTCCGCGCGGTTGGCGAGCAGGTCGGCCACGCCAACGAACCCCTTCTCCTCGCCCAGGGGGATGGCCACGGGAACGACCTTGCGCCCGAACACCGCCTCCAGAGACTCCATGGTGCGGGCGAAGGAGGCCCGCTCGCGGTCCATGCGGTTCACGACCACGATGCGGGGGAGGCCGAACTCCTCGGCGTACGCCCAGACCTTCTCCGTCTGGACCTCGACGCCGGCCACCGCGTCCACCACCACGAGGGCGCCGTCGGCGACCCGGAGCGCGGCCTTGGCCTCGGCCAGGAAGTTGGCGTAGCCGGGGGTGTCGAGCAGGTTGACCTTGGCCTTGCGCCATTCTCCGAAGGCCAGCGCGGTCTGCAGGCTGATGCGCCGCTCGATCTCGTCGGGGTCGAAGTCGGTCGGCGCGGTGCCGTCGTCGACGCGGCCCAGCCGGTTGACGGCGCCCATGTCGAAGAGCAACGCGGACACGAGGGAGGTCTTGCCCGCGCCTCCATGACCGACCACGCCCACGTTGCGGATGTTGGGAGCGTCGTAGACCTTCATGCGGAGTCTCCCTCCTGCATATCGGAAGTCGACCGGTCTCGGGGCTCCACCTTGGGGGGACGCCCCAGGCTTCGAAAACGCGCGGATCATACCACCGGCCCCCGGCGGGCGGCTCGGATCCATGCGGATCTATAATGACCGGGGGATGCGGCCCTTTTCCACGCAAACGGTCCTGGCCTTCGACCGCGATTCGGTCGGGGCGGCGGCGATCCGTCGCGGCCTCGGGAGGGCTCGCCTGCAAGCCCAATCGGTCGTGCCCGTTCCCCCGGGCACGCTCGCCGTGTCGGCCCACGGGACGAACGTCGTGGATCCCACGGCACTGCAGGCGGCCCTGCGCGAGCTCGCAGGCTTCCGCCCGGGGCGGCCGGCCGACGCGACCCTCGTCCTCCCGCAGGGGGTGGCGAAGACCAGCCTTCTGGACCTGCCGGCGGGTGCCACCGGCCGCGACTACGCCCGTTTCCGGATGGGAAGCTCGTTGCCCTACCCGGCGGACGAGGCGGTCGTGGACGTGATGCCGATCGGACGAGGCCGGGTCCTGGCCGCCGCCGTCCGCCGCGCCGTGATCGCGGAGTACGAAGAGGCCGCGGCCGCGGCCGGCTTTCCGGGCGCCCGGG
>Ga0315912_10005214_pt1 | contig 12014 bp, 5 predicted proteins | sample VfabasoilMG_FD_204469 | JGI IMG/M metagenome (GOLD analysis project Ga0315912, IMG submission 204469) | Garden soil microbial communities collected in Santa Monica, California, United States - V. faba soil | ecosystem: Environmental > Terrestrial > Soil > Garden | place: USA: California... | reverse complement strand
AACGCATGCGCACGTGCCGGCGCGCGATCGCCCGAGTCATCAGCGGCGGCACGGCGTTCCCGATCATCGCGACGTCGTCCTTCCAAGTCCCGCTCCACTGCCACTCGTCGGGGAAGGACTGGGGCTTCGAGTATTCGGGTCCCGTGAACCGGCGGCGCTCGGCCCAGTGCATCGCGCCGTGCATCGTGACGTTCGAGTCGTGGCGGACGATTGTCGGCGCGGCCCGGTCGGGATGGACTCGGCCGGCGCTGGCGCTCGTCGTCGATCCCGCCGATGAACTGCTCATGACGCATCCGCCCGAGGCACCCTCGCGCCCGCTGCTCGGGCGACGCGAGTGCGGGACCGTGGCCGTGACGGGAGCGCCGACGGCCCTCGTGACGCTCGCGTGGGCGGTGCCTCGGAGCGGGATCGTCGATGCCCAAGCGACAGCGCCTTCTCGGTGCTCATCATGTGCGAGCTGTTCCGGGCGTTCGCGTCGCGAGGTGCGTCGCGGGTCTACTGGCAGACGCAACCACTCCGGAACCTGCGGCTCGCAGCCGTCGTGACGCTCTCGGCCGGACTCCAGGTGGCGATCCACAACGTCGAGCCCGTTCGGCACTGGGTGCACCCGTCTGGTGCCAAATGGGTGCCAAAACACCACCGGCTTCGGTTGGTTTCGGCAACAACCATTGGTTCCATTCATGCCACGCGCAAGGCGATTTAAGCGGCAGTACAATCAGCAAGTTCCTGACGGCTCAGCGAGTTGGCTCGTTCTCACAGCCAAGGACTTCGAATCCGTCGGTCGGGGGGTCGAATCCCTCCGGGCACGCCACTTCTCGGGGAATCGGGCGTAGCATGCTCTCACGCGGCTGAAGCACGGGGAGGACGGACATGAGGAGGTCACCGGATCAGACGCGGCCGTCTCATCGGCGGCTGCGCATCTTCGCAATCGATCCCATGGTGAGCCGCAGCGGCGATCACCAGGCTACGGTGCAGGTGAAGTTCGAGGAGCTCGTGCGCGAGGCTCCGACGCCGCCGAGCTCCGAAGGCTCCGCGGAGCCCGCGAAGGCGCTTCAGGCCGTCAGCTTCAAGGGGCGTCGCATCGAGGTCGTCGATGTCGATGCGTCGGGGGCCTCGCCGATCTGGCTTCGGCCCGTCGATCTCGACGACGCGCACGTCGCCATGCAGCACGGGCTCGAGCCGTCCGAGTCCGATCCGCAATTCCACCAGCAGATGGCGTACGCCGTCGCGACGAGGACGCTCGAGCAGTTCGATCGAGCGCTCGGCCGCGTCGTGTACTTCCGCGAGCGCCGCCGCCTGCGGCTGGTGCCCCACGCGTTCCGCGGAAGCAACGCCTTCTATCATCCCGACCTGCGCGCCGTGTTGTTCGGCTACTTCCCGGCAAGCGAGTCGTCGCCCGGCGAGAACCTGCCGGGCCAGACGATCTTCACGTGCCTGTCGCACGACATCATCGCGCACGAAGTCACGCACGCCGTCGTCGACCTGTTGCGACCGTACTTCGGCGTGGCGACGAACCCGCAAGTCCGAGCATTCCACGAAGCGATCGCCGACGTCGTGGCCGTGTTCCAGAGGCTCACCGTCCACGAGATCGTCCAGCGCGCGCTCCAGGACTCCGGGGGCAGCCTGAGGAAGAGCTCCCAGCTCGTCGAGATCGCCGCGCAGTTCGGCCAGGGACTCGGAGGAGGCCAGGCCCTGCGTACCGCACTCGAGGACAAGAAACGGATCCAGGACGTGCACGAGGAGCACGATCTCGGGGCCATCCTGCTCGCGGCCATCTTCGAGGCCTTCCAGAAGACGCACGAGCGACGCAGCGCCGATCTCATCCGCATCGCGACCGGCGGCAGCGGGATCCTGCCGGGTGGCGCCCTGCATCCCGATCTCGTCGCCCGGCTGACCACCGAGTGCGTGCGCACGGCGAACGCCGTCCTCAACATGTGCATCCGCGCGATCGACTACCTGCCTCCCGCGGACGTGGACTTCGGCGCCTTCCTGCGCGCGCTCGTCACGGCCGACTGGGAGCTCAATCCCCTCGACGAGGGAGGCTTGCGCGCCGCCGTGGTCGAGGCGTGCAGGCGTCGCGGCATCTTCGCGGCCGAGGCGGGCTCGCTCGAGGTCGGGGCCCTGTTGCTGGACGGCCCTCCGCCAGCCGACTGGTCCGGGCACCAGGCTGAGTTCAGCAAGTGGGTCGATCTCGCGGTGCGGGTGAGCGCTGAAGAGCAGCGCGAACAAGCGCCGGAGGATGAAGCGCTCGACCTCGCCATGAAGGCCTTGTTCGCCCTTCCGTTCCACTACGTCGTGCAGAGCGAGGCCTTCGAGCGCGCCTCGGACGCCGAGAAGGCCATGGCGGGGATGGCCATGGCCGAGCTCTCCCCGTCGCTCGAGCTGCGCCGGCGCATCGGCGCCTGGTTCAAGAAGCTCGCTGACGGCGAGCGGCACCGCCTCGGCATGACCGCCGCGGAGCTCAAGTCGTGCGCCTTTCATCCCGGCCATCGCGTCGCCGCGGACGGCACCCTGCGCTTCGGCCTGGTCGTTCAGCTCGTCGAGCAGCGATGGGTCGAGCTCGACACGATGGCGCGGCTCGTGCCCACGGGCGCAACGCTCGTCATCGACGTCACGGGCCAGGTCCGCTACCTGGTCCGCCCACCACCGCCGAAGCAGCGCCGGGCCGATCTCGAAGCGACCGTTCGCGCGAGCCGCACGAACGCACTGGGCTGGACGCTCCAGGATCCCTTCCGCGATCCCTTCGCGGTCGACTTCCGTGGCCTGCACGCCGGGAGAAGGACATGAGCGCGTCCATCGCCATCCGCATGTACAACGTCGGATTCGGCGACTGCTTCCTCCTGCGCCTGCCGACCGCGGATGGCGAGCGCCGCATGCTCGTGGACTGCGGATGGCACTCGCAGGGACGCGGAGCGTACGACGACAAGGAGCTCGTGAAGCAGATCGCGATCGACGCAGGCGGCAGCATCGACGTCGTCGTTGCGACGCATCGGCATCAGGACCACATCTCCGGCTTCGGCGAGACGGATCTCTGGGCGGGCATCGGTGTCGAGGAGGTGTGGCTGCCCTTCACGGCGGGCCCTCCCGAGGCGGGCGATCCCCACGGCCTCGCGTCGTGGAACCGCCTGCTCGAGAGCGCGGATCATCTCGTGGACGCGAACGGCGCGCTCAAGGAGAGGGCCACGCAGGCAATGGCCGCGCACTCGCAGGCACAGCGCGACGAGGTAGCGTTCCTTCTCTGGAACGCCCGCGCCAACAAGCCGGGCATCGAGAACCTCACGCGCGGCATGCGGCGCCGTGACGGGACGCCCGCGCTGCGGCGCTACCTTCCTGCCGACGGCAAGGACGTGCCGGCCGCCTTCACGAGCGAGGCCCTCCCCGGCGCGAGGATCCACGTGCTCGGTCCGTCGCGCGATCCGAAGTACCGGCGCAAGACGGATACCTTGCCGCCCGGCTGGGGACTCGTGGACGACGGCTCGCTCGGCGCGCGCCAATCCATGCGCTCGCCCTTCGGTGACGAGTGGGCCATCCCGCAGGATCAGCTTCCGCGTCGCCGGCCCTTCAAGGACGAGAGCCTCGCGGGCATCCGGGGCTTCAACGACGATCTCCTGGTCGCCGCGCGTGCGGCGGACGGCTTCCTCAACGGGGAGAGCCTCGTGCTGTTGATCGAGCTCGGCTCCGCGCGACTGCTGTTCACGGGCGACGCGGAGGTCTCGTCCTGGACGAAGATCCTCGAGACTCCGGACCTGCTCGCGCTCGCCGCCGGCGCCACGTTCCTGAAGGTGGGTCACCACGGAAGCCACAATGCGACGCCCATCGCGTTCCTGCGCGATCACCTCGCGGCACGCGTGCCGGCCATGATCTCGACGCAGCAGGGCACCGAGCCCTTCCGCAACGGCATACCGTTGGAGGAGATCTTCGAGACGATGACGGCGAAGGAGATGTCGCACGTGCGCAGCGATCGCTCCTCTGCCGCCGCCGATCCCTTCATCGTCGACAGCCAGGATCGCTGGATCGACTGCTCGCTCCCCTGCTGACGGGAGCCGCGGCGCGCGGTGCCTGGCGCCACTGCGGGGCTGGCCTCGAGGCCCCCTTGCTGTCATGGCGTGCTGCGGATCCGTGGGCGCCCCGAGGGACGCGGCCGACGGCCGCGGCGGGACGCTGGATCGGAGGAGACCATGCGTGACGCATGCACTCGGTCGCTGGTGATCTGCCTGGCAGTGGTCGCGGTCTCGACACGCGCCGCAGCGCGGAACTTCACGAACGCCGCGAACTAAGCCAAATGACACGACGCCATCTGCAACGATGTCATTTGAAGCCTACTGACGGGGGCACTCCTCCGATCGGGTAGGCCAGCGAACCTACGCCCGGTCCGGGGATCCGTCAACCGACCTCAGGTCGCGCCATCGCGGCAAGCTCTCAGGAGCCTTGCCTGCCAGCAGAGCTCGCTCGCACTCAGAGGAAGAACAGCATCTGGATGCATGTCGTGGTGTTCCCGCAGAGATCCGTGGCGCGCCACGTGCGCCGGATGACATCGATGCCGGGACACGCGGCGTTCCTGTCGAAGAGCTCGTCGGTGAACGTGACTTTCACCAGCTCCGTGCCGCAGTTGTCGAACACCGTGGGCAGCACGCCGGGCACCCGCGACGAACCGCAGAGCCGGTACTCGGTCGGAGGGCACGTGAGGATCACGGGCGGCGTCGTATCCCGCTGCCGGATCTGCTGAGTGCAGGAGCTCTGGTTGCCGCAGCCATCGACCGCCGTCCAGATCCGATTGAAGCCACCCCAGAAGCCGTCCGCGCAGTGCGTGGCGCTGACGTAGTGCCCCGTGTCGGTGTACGTGATGCTCACTGGTCCCGACGGGCATGGATCGACAGCCGTCGCTGGCCCTCCCGTATCAGCGGGACTGATGCGATCGCACTCGGTGATCGCGGGCCCCGGGCACGTGATCACCGGCGGCGTCAGGTCGCGGACTCGGACGATCTGTTGGCACGTTCGGCTGTTCTGGCAGTGATCCCTCGCCGTCCAGGTCCTCGTGATGATCACTTCCCCGGGACAACCGCCCGGTCCGGGACTGTCCGACCACGAGACGATCGGGAACTCGTCACAGTCGTCCAGCGCCGAGGCGAAGCCGGCCGCTGGTGGATTGCTGTCGCCGCCACATGCGTTGACGACGACGTCGGCTGGGCAACCGATGGCCGGGGCCGTGGTGTCGCTGAGAGAGATGGCCTGCTCGCAAGTCGCCGGGTTTCCGCAAGCATCGACTGCCGTCCAGATGCGTTGGAAGCCCCCGAAGATGCCCCCAGGGCAGCCGAACGTGGAGTAGTGGCCAGTGTCCACGAACGTGATGGTCACCGGCGATCCCAGGCACTCGTCGATCGCGATTGCCCATCCCCCCTGATCGGGCCCCGAGTTTCCGCAGTCCAAGGTGATCGGTCCTGGGCACGTGGTGAAGACGGGAGGCGTGAGATCGCGAACACGGACGATCTGTTCGCAAGTTCGACTGTTCCGGCAGTGATCCCTGGCCGTCCAGGTCCTCGTGATGATCACTTCTCCGGGACAATCGCCTGGTCCGGAAGTGTCCGACCAGGAGACGATGGGGAATGCGTCGCAGTCGTCCAGCGCCGAGGCGGTGCCGGTCGCTGGTGGATTGCTGCTGCCGCCGCAAGCGTTGACGACGACGTCGGCCGGGCAACCGATCGCCGGGGCCGTGGTGTCGCTGAGCGCGATGTCCTGCGTGCAACTCGCCGCGTTCCCGCAACCGTCGACTGCCGTCCAGATGCGTTGGAACCCCCCGGAGATGCCCCCCGGACAGTCGAACGTGGAGTAGTCGCCGGTGTCCACGAACGTGATGGTCACCGGCGATCCGAGGCACTCGTCAATCGCCGCCGCCCATCCCCCTTGATCCGGTCCCGAGTTTCCGCAGTCCAGCGTGATCGGTCCAGGGCACGTGGTGAAGACGGGAGGAGTGAGATCGCGGCGCGTCACCTGCTGGCTGCACGTCGTCGCATTGCCGCACGCGTCGGTGACCGTCCACGTCCTCGTCAACAGGGTCTCGCCGGGACATCCGCCCGGCACCGGAACTTCGGTGGTCGCAAGTGTCACGGTGGGATCCGGATCGCAGTCGATGATCGAAGGCCATCCTGCATTCAACGGCTCGCAGGCATTCACGGTCATGTCGACCGGGCACGTGACGCTCGGCGCCACGGCATCGAAGACGTCGATGCGCTGAACGCAGGATGACTCGTTTCCGCAATCATCGACGGCAATCCACGTGCGCAGGATGGGCCCGATCGGGCATGCGCCGAAGTCCGGGAGTTGATCGCCGCCCCAGTACACCAGCGGGTCAGGGTCGCAGAGGTCGATCGCGCCGGCGGTGCCCGTCTGATCGATCGACGTGTCGAAGCACTCCCTCGTGAGATCCTGGGGGCACGTGATCTGCGGCGCCTGCACGTCGCGACGCTCGACGACCTCGATCAGCTCAGTCGCGTTGCCACATGCGTCCGTAGCCGTCCACGTGCGCGTCAGCCGGTTCGGCGTCGAGCCGTCATTCGGGCAGAACGCGGGATCGAATTCGAGCGCGTCGTCGTGCTCTACTTCTACTTCCCCTCCGCAGTCGTCCTCGAAGACGGGCGCAGGAGGCCACGGCTCGTTGCAGGAGATGACCCGGAGCGGCGGAGGACATCCGCTAGCGCAATGCGGTGGCACGACATCCGTGACCATGACGGTCGTGCAGCAGGTCGGAGCAGCGACCTCGGGGCAGTCGGCGACGAAGCACGCGTCGAACGTGCCGCAACCAGGGAGCGTGACCCCCGTCGTGGGCGAGAGGGGGTTGTCGAAGACCACGCCCTCGTCGTCGCTCGTCCAATGTCCCCTGCCACCGCCGAGGATGTTGCCGCCCCCTCCGTCGCAGCAGTCGCTCCATCCCTGAAGCACGGCGCGAGGACACGAGACCAGGTAGGGTCCGCCGGCATCGCAGCTCGGCTCGCAGCACAGCAGCGGCGTGCACTCGGTGAGACCCGCCTCGAACGTGCCGCCGAGCAGCGCGCAGTCCTGCGGGCTCAGGATCTCGCAGGTCTCGTCATGACAGCACGGGCCTGGGGGGCAGGCGACGCCGTGGAAGACCTCCACGAGACCAGTCCCGTTGATGCGATGGGCCCCGATCATGAGGTCCGACGAGCTATCGGCCTGCACGTCTCCAGCGGAGGCCAGGCCGGTGAAGTGGCTCGCATGCGCGAGATTACTGTCGTACGTCCGTGACCAGTCCGCGTCGTTGGGAGCCGCGCGACCCGGCGTGCCCCAGTGTTCGGTGAGGCCGCCCGATCCGCCGAGGAAGACGACGATGCGCCCCACGTCGCACATGCCGGACTCGTCATGGCAGGTGATGGGGAAATCGGGCTCGTATCCCCATCCCCCGATGGCAGCATCGTCGAACCCGTCGCAGTTCACGTCGCCGACGATGGCAACCGCCTCGCCGAACTCGTCGCCAGCTCCCCAGTCGATCGCGAGATCACCTGGCGCGACTTCGTGGATGACGTATCGCGGGTTCAGCATGGCCCAGTCGGCGTTGTCGGGGTTTCCTGGTGGTCCCAGACCGCCGGCCCCGCCGTACCAAGCGTAGGCCGCGCCAAGCCGCTCGTAGATGGGAAGAGGATTTTCAGGAGGGTCCGTCTCCAGGAATTGGTACGGGGCGCCTACCAGGATGTCGTCGTGACCGTCGCCATTGAAGTCGCCACCACCCGCGACCTCCCACGCGAAGTTCCCTGAGTATTCGTCGCTGGTCGCCTCCCAATCCGGAGAGGCTGCCAGTCCCACCCCGCTACGTCCGTACCAGACGAGCGCCTTTCCGTTGAACCACGCACCGGGGTGCTCGGGATTGTGAGTCCCTACCTCCGCCACGATGAAGTCGTCGATGCCGTCACCGCTGACGTCCCCCGCCCGGGAGATGGAGCGTCCCACCCCACCGGGGAATGCTGGCGACAAGTAGGTCCAGTCGGCGTTCGCCGGGATCCCTGGATCGCAAGGCTCGACTCCGTTCGGGCAGGGACCCGTGAGGGCACGGCCATACCAGACGTTGAGGCGGCCGTTCAGCTCGCTCGGGACGGCGAACTCCGGCTCGCCGACGGCGAGATCACCTATTCCATCTCCGTTCACGTCGCCGATGCCGGCACATCGGTGTCCATCCCATCCGATCTGGTCAGCGTCCTCGGTGAAGACGGCCCAATCGGGATCGTCGGCGGAGAGCGTTGGCGGAAAGCCGCCAGGTCGTCCATACCAGATGAACCAGGCCGGTGGCCCATCCGACCAGTAGTTGAGCGCACGCACTCCGAGCTCCTCGATCCCGTCACCGTTCAGGTCGCCGAGCGCGTTGACGTCGATGCCGAAGTGAAACGTGTTGTTCCCTACAGTTGGTCCCGTGATCCGCGTCGTGGGCACTGCCGGCAAGCCGCTCACGGTGCCGCGATAGACATCGACGCTATCCACGTGACCTGGAATGAAGCTCTCCATCCCGATGGCGACATCGGAGTAGGCATCACCGTCGAAGTCTCCCGACGTGACGGCATGCCCGTATCCCTGACCCGCCTCGCCGTCATGACGCCAACTCGGTGAGGTCGCCAGGGGATCCACGCTGAGCGGGAACGTCGCGCCACGATCGTCCATGCACAACGACAACACGTCGCCCGACAGCTCCATCCATGAGCGCACTGGCGCTCCGCTCGCGTCGGTGACGCGCAGACCGGCATAGCGGAAGGCCGCCACCTCGCCACGACACGCGAGCAGTTCGTCCGAACTCGGCGCCAGCACGGCGCCGTCGGCGCGCACTTCCATTTCGATCCGCAACACGTCGCGTCCTTCAGGAGCGAGGCGGACCTCGAAGCCGTGCTCGATCCCGTCGCTCCGCGAGCCGTGCCACTCGAGTGCCCAGCCAAGGTCGCGCTCCACGCGATCATGCACGCTGACTGCTGGCGCAGGCAGGGCTGGGAATCGGTTCGAACCGCGCGCGAGCCCGCGCAGCACGAAGTTCACGCGCTCCATTCCCATGGCGGCGGAGCGGTACGCGACACCTCTTGGCGAGAAAGTAGCCGCTAGCGCTTCCTCGGCACAGAACAGCGCAGCGCCACCATCGTTTCCCGCGAGCGGCAGTGCGGGATGGAGAACTTCGGTGCCCGACCATGCATCGCTGGCGACGAGGTTCAGGGTTGCGAAGAGTGGGATCACCAGCCATCGATGCCAGATCATCATGAGCGCCTCCACTAATGCGCAGTGACTCTGCAACTTCCCTCTCGTCCACCTCGAGCAACGCTCGAGTCCTCCCTCGGCACCGCCTCCCAGCGTCGATGTCAGGGCCCGACCTCCCGGGCCGCATCAACGAGCGGTATCGACAACCTAGCCCTCAATCCCCCGATGTGCAAGCCCGAGTGCATCCAGCGCGCCGTTCGATGACCGTTCCACTCGTCGGGGCGCGCGCTTGCCGTTGTCATCCGAACGCGACACGGCGGCAACGACGAACGCCATCGCTCGTCGTCGCCGTCTCAGGTCTTCGCGAGAGCTACTTGTTGCGCAGCGCCTTCTTCATCTGACCCGGCGGATAGAGCGGACCGGGCAGGTCCTGGCGCTCGAACGTGACGCCGGCTGCGGCCGCATCGACGGCGAACGCGTAGATCTGCGTCGGGAGTCCGGGGAACAGGTCGTTGTCGGTCACCACCAGCAGCACGTGCCGGCCGTCGGGCAGGTCCTGGCCCCACGCGAGGCCCTCTACCTTCTCGGCGATGACGTCCTTGACGGCGTGCGTCGGATCGACCATGTATCCGGGCGCCAGCAGGTCGAGGAAGAGCGTCTTGCTCACCGGCGTGATGCCGAGGCCCGCCAGCTCGCCGCCGGTCGCCGGAAGGCTCGCGACGTCCGACACGTCCGTCAGGCCGGGCGTGGCGAGATCGATCCTGTAGATCCGCTTCACGTTCGGCGTCTGCGGCGCGTTCGGCGGCGTCGGCACGAGGCTGCGGTTGTCGCGCTCGAGCACGAGGAACTCGTGGCTGTTGAGCGCGAGGATCTCGTTCGTGCCCTTGCCCTGGTTGATGGCGTCCACGACGTAGACGTGCTCGTGCGTCTCGCCCGTCACCAGGTCGATCGTGAAGAGCCTGTTGTTGAGCCCGACGCGGCCGGGCGGGATGGCGTTGTTGAGGCCGTGATCCTGGATCAGCGCGTTCTGCATCAGGCCGACCAGCGTGCGGCCGTCCGGCGTGATGGCGAGGCCCTCCATCCCGCGGTTCGCCTGCCTCCCCGACGTGTTCATCGACGGATAGAGCTCGAGCGAGTTGCCCGCGCCATCGATGTCGCCGCTGGGATTCTCGATGAGGAACTTCTCGGGGATCGGGAGCCGGCGCAGGAGGTTGCCCTGTCGATCGAATTGGAGGAGGTACGGGCCGTACTCGTCGGAGACGAAGAAGGTGCCGTCGCGGCCGACCGAGACGCCCTCCGGATCGAATCGGAGCGTGGCGAGCGGCTCGTCCACGTCGAACGCTGCCGAGCTCCCCACGAAGCTCTCCTGCGTCTCGTTCCGCAGGAAGCGCGTGTCGAGCAGCGTTGCGTCGATGTTCGGGAAGGGACGGCTCGTGTCGATCGCCAAGTGGAAGAAGTTGAACCGGTCGAGGTACGGCACGTCGGTGCGCCCATCGAACGGGCCGCGATCCGGCACCGCGACGAACACGCCGTCATGGCCGGTGTACGCCATGGCGGATCCGAAGCCGCCGAGCGTCGCCTCGGGGATGCAGTTGGCCGGGTTGTCCACCTGGCAGATCTGATCCTGCAGTCCCGATCGGTCGAGCGCGTTGCCGGGCACGAGGCCGCGGCCGACCAGGGTGATGCCGGGATCGGCGAGAGCCGCCGACGCCGTGAGGGTGAGCGCAACGAATGCCGTGGGCGAGATCCTTCGCATGATGTCTCCTGTCGTGATGTGGGAGTCCGGATGCTGGCCGGCGTCGATCAGGATCCCGTGAGCACGCGATGAGTCTTGGATGCAGAGGCGCGACGCGGGCGCTACCGCACGAGGAGGTTGCCGGGCGTCGCGGGATCCTCGCTGACGTGGATCACGTCCGGCGTGCCCGGCATGTCGGGATCCGAGTCGAAGGCGAGGAAGACGAGCGCGCCGTCGCCTCGCACGTACTGCGGCAGCTCGGCGTCGTGGTGATCCTCGACGTTGCCGGCGGCCTCGGCGCAGATGCCGACCTCCCCTGATCGCGTGCAGGGCTGCGTCGCGAAGAGCCTCGCGAGCTCGAGAGACGGCGCCGTCAATCGGCACGCTCGCAGGATCGCTGGCGTCGGCGGGAAGAGCGGCGCGAGCGTGAACGTCGCGCAGTTGACCTGATCCCCGCTGGTGTCGTCACGATCGTTCGCGGCGTTGGCGCAGGCGTGGACGACGATATCGCCATCTGTCGGAGGATCCCACTCGACATCCCAGCGCGCGACGGACGCCTGTCCCCTGAACGTGCCTCCGTTGTCGCCATCGTGTCCCGCGTACTCGCGACCGCCGAGGCCCGGGATGCGCGACCACGTCGCGCCGAGAGACGGAGCCGGGATCGTCCCTGCCGGCGAGCCATCGCCGAACGGCATCACCGCCTCGAAGCCCCATCGCATCGCCGAGTCGTTGGCGACCTCGAAGCGTAGCGTCATGCGCTGCCCTGGCGAGTAGCCAACCAGCGGCGCATCACTCGCATCGAGGAGCCGCAACATCGTGTGCGCATCGAGCGAGCCCGCATGACAGCCAGTGCAATTCCCATTCGGCGGATCGTTGGCTCTTCCCACCGGCGGCGATCGGCTCGTCGCCGAGGCCGATGCTGACGCGACGCCGACGAGCAAGCTCGCGAGCACGATCCCGTGCCTCCACCGGGCGACACGCCGTTCGGCCGCGCGCGTCAATCGTCGACTCCGGCAGCCCTGAAGCCAGCGAGTCGCCGCGCCCACTGCGCATGAACGCGCCATGACTTCACGATATCGGGAGCGCCCAACCCCGAGAG
>Ga0315912_10005213_pt1 | contig 12014 bp, 12 predicted proteins | sample VfabasoilMG_FD_204469 | JGI IMG/M metagenome (GOLD analysis project Ga0315912, IMG submission 204469) | Garden soil microbial communities collected in Santa Monica, California, United States - V. faba soil | ecosystem: Environmental > Terrestrial > Soil > Garden | place: USA: California... | reverse complement strand
CAACACTGCGGCAGACAGTCTGATTGCGAATGAAGATGGTGAGGTGATGGGTGTAGAGGCCATATGCAATGGGCAACGTGTGACCTACCACGCGCGGCGCGCGGTCATCGTTACCTGCGGCGGCTACGAGTACAACCAGCGTATGCGCAAGGCTTTTCTCGACGGGCCCGGCATTGAGGGTTGGGCGTTTTATGGCACACCCGCGAATACAGGTGACGGCATCCGCATGGCGTTGCGTGTAGGCGCGGCGCTGGCGAAAATCAGCAGCATTGCGGGGCGCGTGATTTGTGCCATTCCGGAACGGCGGCACGGAATCAAGATTGGATTGAACACCTCGGGCGTTGGTAAGCCCAACGAAATCGTGGTCGATAATCACGGGCGGCGTTATGCCGCCGAGCGGCGCGTTACCAAGGATCCCAGCCGTTACATTTTCTACAAGGAAGCGCTGCGGTTCGACACGCACACACTTGACTATCCGCGCATACCCTCGTGGATGATTTTCGATACGACGATGATCAAGAATGGTCCCATTGTTCGCCTGGGTGCGGCCGCCTATAACGGCATTGATTGGGGCCACGACAATATGAACGCGGTGCGTAACGGCTGGATACTCCAGGGCGCAACCATCGCGGAACTTGCGGCGAAAATTCGCGCGCATACAGACAATCGCGGCGCGATGGATACCGAAATATTGACTCGTACCGTTGATACCTGGAACCAGTACTGCGCGGCGGGACATGACCCTGATTTCGCAGCGGAACCCAAAACGATGGGACCGGTGTCTGAGCCGCCGTTCTACGCGATTCCGCTGTATCCGGGCGGTCCGAATACCAAGGGCGGGCTGCGTTCGAACGCGCAACGCCAAGTACTTGACTGGGATGACCGGCCGATTCGGCGACTGTACACGGCTGGCGAAATTTCTTCGGTGTTCCAGTTCGTGTATCAGGGCGGTGGCAATCTGGCGGAAGGCATTGTTTTTGGCCGTATCGCAGGCAGAAATGCGGCGGCGGAAAGCACGTATAAACAAATCGGAGTTTGAATCTATGTCACAGCAATGGGTAATCCTTGAAGATTGCGGCAATTTTGCAGTCATCACGCTGAACCGGGCCGATACGCAAAACGCGTTGAACCGCGCGGCGCAGTTGCAGTTGCAGGATATTCTGCGGCAATGTGTCGGGCGCTATGCGGCTGTTATTCTCACCGGCGCGGGCGCGGCATTTTGCGCAGGCATTGAATCCGAAGGCGGCATGGCTAACGTGGAATATTCACGGCAAGGCCACACCTGGACCGAGACGATAGAAATGATACGCAAACATCCATCGGTGTTTATCGCCGCGGTGAATGGTATTGCGTTGAGCGAGGGCGTATCACTGATCAATGTTTGCGATCTGGCGATGATTGCCGAGGATGCTGAAATCGGCATGCCCGAAATCACCAAAGCCTCCTATCCCACGATCGCCGGGCCCAGCACCCAGTTGCGCATCCTGCGCAAGCACGCGTCGTGGATGATACTCACCGGCAAGCGTATCGACGGACGCACGGCTGCACGTTGGGGGCTGGTCAACTCTGCCGTTCCCGCTGCACGGCTGATGGATGAAGCACGTGCGGTCGCGGAACAAATCGCCAAGTTCAATCCGGTGACGGTCGATTGGACCAAAAAGGCCATCGACGACATTCCGTCGCATATTTCGGACTGGACTGCTGCGCTGGAGTATGGGCGCGCGATCACGGCGGTGGTGCAGAATCAGATTGGCAAGGAAAACTTCATGCCGAAGAAGTTTTAGGCGCCGGGAGCAATCGATGTCCGAAGATCTGATCCTGTTTGAAGAGTTCAACAACTACGCCGTAATCACGTTTAACCGGCCGGAAAAACTCAATGCACTGAGTTCGCCTATGGTGCGGCAACTGCAAGAGCGGCTCGACGAATGCCGGGGGCGCCATGCGGTCATCGTCGTCACCGCGCGTGGAAAGGCTTTTTGCGCTGGCGTCGATCTCAAGGAGCGCAACGAGTGGGTGCGCAAGGGTGCAAAGATTCGCGGCGACAACGTGCGTAACCGTTGGTACGACACGATGGGTACCATCATTCGCAATCATCCCTCCATCTTCATTGCGGCGGTCAATGGATTGGCGCTCGGTGGCGGGGCAACCCTCGTCAATATCTGCGACCTAGCGATCATGGCCGACGACGCCGAAATTGGAATTCCGCAAATTGCATGGGGCATTTATCCGGGCATCGCCGGCGCGTCTACTCAAGTGCGCGTGTTGCACAAGCATGCTGCGATGCCGATTTTGAGCGGGCGCAGTATCAGTGCTGTGGAGGCTGTCGAAATCGGCATGATCAACAAGGCGGTTCCCGCTGACAGATTGCTCGACGAGGCGAAAGCGCTGGCAGCGCACATCGCACAGTTCGACCCGATCGCGCTCGACTGGTGCAAGAAGGCACTTGATCAGATTCCGGCGCAGATCGCGGACTGGTCCGTTGCGCTCGAATACGGGCGCGGTGTCACCAGCATCATCCACGAACAAATAGGAAAGAGCAGAGCAGCAGGCAACGCATCGTGAAGCGTATGCTTGCCATCATCGGCCCGTTGCCATTCATGGCATTGGCTATTTTCACGGCCGGCCTTGCGGCGGGTGTCGCGGTGTTCGTGTTTGAACAACTGCATGCGCTGGCCGCCTCGGTAACTGGTGCTACATCCTGGCTGCGTTACCCGCTGTATGGCATTGTTCTGGCGGCGAGTTATTTTGCCTATGGCCTGTCGCTGTTGCTGATTGCGCCGGCGATCAATTTTTTGCTAGGTGGCCGCTTGCAACCGTATCGCGGATCGGCAGTGTCGCTGGCGGCAATGCGCTGGTATGTGCATTGCACGATGACGTTGGTCGTGCGCTATTCGTTTTTGGAATTTGTCACGCCGTCGCCGTTTGCGGAGCTCTATTTCAGGTTGATGGGCATGAAGATAGGACGTAATGTTACGATCAATTCGACTGCAATTGCCGACCCATCGCTGATCGAAATGGCAGATGGTGTCACCATCGGCGGATCGGCAAGCATACTCGCGCACTATGCGCAGGGTGGTTATCTTGTGATCGCACCGGTAAAAATCGGCGCTGGGGCGACCATCGGATTGCGCGCCGTAGTCATGGGCGGCGTTGAAATCGGCGAGAAGGCCAGGGTGCTTGCGAGTTCGTTTGTGTTGCCCAACACTATAATTCCTGCCGGAGAAACCTGGGCGGGCATACCTGCGCGGCGCATCGAATTGGGCCGCGGCAAATCCGCATCCGTAGAAGTTTAGCGATACGCATTGAGTTCGATTTGCCAGACATTCAGACTGTGATTACGCGTGTGCTGCTGATTTTCGGCAGTCTCGCGCTGTGGTTTCTTTCGCAGCGCATGATAGGCGCGCGCAGCGTGAAGGACGGCGCGATTTACGATCATATGCACGTGCTCACCGCAGCCTGGAATGCGTGGCTGCATCGCAATCCCGGGCACGCGAATGCGTTGCTGATCGTGACTTCGCTATGCGTGGATGCGGCCACGCTGTTTGTGCTGATTTATGCGGTGGTCGGGCCATCGTTCATGCCGTTCTGGGGATTGTTTGCGTTGTTCCTGTTGCGGCAGTTGAGTCAGGCCGCTGTGGCGCTGCCGTTGCCGCAGGGCGTGATCTGGCGCGATCCGGGCTTTCCCTCGCTATTCGTCACTTACGGCGTTGGCAATGATTTTTTCTTTTCAGGTCATACGGCGCTTGCCGTGTATGGTGCCATGCAAATCGCAACTTTGCACATTCCCTCGTTGACCGCGCTGGCGTATGTCATTGCCGCATTGCAGGCGCTGGCGGTGATCGTGCTGCGTGCGCACTGGACGATGGATGTGATCGCTGGCGTGTTTGCGGCGATTGCCGTCGGTATTCTTGTAACTTAATTATTCCCGATACGACGGATCGATGCTGTCGAGCTTGTGCAGCAAGGCCGGCCATTCAAGCAGGCCGCGCTTCTGCTGCTTATGGCGGCTGCCGCCTGGCTGATACGCGCCCCAGGTTTTTTCGATGACTTCATCGGATAGCCGAATCATCTGCTGGTTGCACGACAAAAACATCACCTGCAAGTCGCATGCGCGCTTCAGCCAGTACATGTTGTTGAAGCATTCGGGTATATTTTTGCCGCATGTAAGCAAACCGTGGTTACGCAAAATCATTACGTTATTCTCGCCAAGGTCGTGCACCATGCGTTCACGCTCGTCCATGTTCACGATGCTTTCGTAGTCGTGATAAGCAACACCCTTGACCCAGCGCATGGACATTTGCGCGATGGGCAGCAGACCGCATTGCATTGAGGCTACTGTCATGCCGGTCAGCGTATGGGTGTGAATGATGCAATCAACGTCGTGGCGCGCTGCGTGGATGGCGCCATGAATGATGTAACCCGAACGGTTGACCTCGTAACCCTCCGATGGATTGAACAGTATTTCGCCTTCGAGATTGATACGGATCATGCACGATGCCGTCATCTGCTCATAGAGCACGCCATAAGGATTGATAAGAAATTCGTTGTGTTTTCCGGGCACGCGCACCGTAACATGATTCGAAATGTGATCGGACATGCCGTAGAGTTCTATCAACCGGTAACACGCAGCGAGATTGACGCGGGTTTCCCACTCTTCTGCACTCACGAGTTCGCGAACGTTTTGCTCAGGCTTGATGAAAGGGGTGTTCATACGCATGTCTTTTTGTCTATGCGGCCGCTAGCTTCGACCAGCCAGCGTTCGCTTGTGAAAGGTTTTCCGGCGAGTCGTGCGTTCATCCAGTCGGCAACCAGTGTCTGCGGATGTGGCCCCAGATGCGCGGACGGCACGTTGCCTACCGAGTGGCGCGAATCCTGATATACCACCAACTGTTTTGGGCACCTCAGTGAGTCAAGCAGGTGTTCAGTGTGCACCAGTGGACTCAGCTCATCCGCTTCGCCGGCAACGCATAGATATGGCACGCGAATGTTGCTGGCATGACCTTCCCACGTAAGCGTTTTGCAGAACTCATCGAACTTCGCTTCATCGGTGTAGCCCGACATGTACATAAAGCGGCGTTTGAATGTCGGCGAGGCTTCCTCGAAGATAGTGTGGCAGCCGGGTTCGAGGCAGGTAGAAACTACTGCGCACGCGCGAAAACGCGGTTCGTGCGACGCGGCGATGGTGCCGAAGAAAGAGCCAAAACTGCTTCCGGCGATGCCGATGCGTTGTGCGTCGAGTTCAGGCCGTGCCGCTATCCAGTCCATCACCGCTTTGCCGGCGTCGATCCAGTTCGGAACGCTGACGTGGATGCCGTTGACCGCGCTTTCATACTGGCCAGGGCCTTCGAGCGTGAGTACCGCGATGCCGCGCGCCAGCCAGCGGTCGCCGTAAAGCGCAACATTCGCTTCCTTGAACCCATCCATGCCCGGAATCGACCACACTGCTGGCAACCTGCCACCAGCGTAGCCGGGAGGCAGATGCAGCCAACCGGGCAGTGCTTTGCCCTGAAACGGAATCCACGCGGCTTCGACATGATGATCGGCGAACTTCGCATAGCGCGAGTAGCACTCACGCTTTGAGGCGTTAAGCGCGAGATTTTTTTTGTTGTTTTCGTCGTGCGGCCATTGCGACGCGGCGAACAGAATCGCCGCGTAAAAATAATTGTTGCGCGCGGTGACGAATTCTCCTGCTTCCTCGGCGGCACGTGCCTTGGCTTCGCGCCGCCGTGCAGCGATTTCGAATGCCGGCGAAATGTCGGCGTATTTTTTCACGCGCTCGCGTATGCCCGCGAAATCCGCGTTCGCTTCGGGGCCGCATGGCGTGTTGTACGAGATCGTGCGCGGCTGATCCCAGTCGATGCCGACGGAGCGAATAATGTTGTCGAGCAGCCAGCGCTGTTCTGTCCAACGTCGTGTCACTATGCCTTCGGGGTGATCGCTCATGGCGGGAGGTAAAGTGAATTACAACGTAACCATTTGTTTTAAAATGATATTTTTATTGGAGGTTTTCCACCTCCCAGCCGCGATTACATTGCTGGCCTTCTTATTGCCCGCTCGCGGCGACATCAAACTATGCACGATAATGTAGCGGATAATTCATGACAGGTCTCAACAGAGTTTCACACGATGAATTTGCAATTGAAGGGTCGCCGCGCGCTTGTTACCGGCGCCAGCCAGGGCATTGGCCGTGCGATTGCACGCGGGCTTGCGTGCGAAAACGTGCGCGTAGCCGCGGTCGCGCGGCGCAAGCCGTTGCTTGATGAACTGGCTGCTGAGATCGCACGTGCTGGTGGAGAGCCGCCGGTATTGATTGAAGCTGACTTCTATCCTGAGAACGCATCGGAAACAGTGGCGGCGCGTGCTTTAGAGGCGCTGGGCGGCATCGATATTCTTATCAATTCCGCTGGCGGCAGCCGCCCCATCAAGTTTGACGCGACCAAGGAGCAGTGGCACGAGGGCATGACGCTCAATTTCTGGCGCATACGGGAGCTCACGCATGCCGTGGTTCCATCGATGAAACAGCAGCGTTTCGGCCGCATCGTCAATCTCACGGGTACGTCGGAACCGAAGATACTCAATGCTGCGTTCTCCGCGAAGGCCGCGGTACATGTGTGGGCCAAAGGCCTGTCGCGCGAGCTCGCGCCGTACGACATCACAATAAACTCGCTGCAGCCGGGCCGTATCCGCAGCGAGCAAATCGACAAACGTTATCCAACCGATGAAGCGCGGCGCGAATTCTCGCAGGCGGAAATCCCGGCTGGGCGTTTTGGCCAGCCGGAGGAAATCGGCAACCTTGCGATTTTTCTCGCCTCTCCGCTCGCTGGTTACATCACCGGTACAGTGATCCCCGTGGATGGTGGCATGAGCCGATTTGCATTTTGACAATTACGCAAATACTCCATCATGGCTTGCCAACTACCGGAATGGGACAATCCATTGCCGCAGTTCTGCGTGCCGGTATTTCTGCGCGTGCCAAGTGCACATCTTGCGCGAATTTGCAGCAGTCTATCGGGTAGAATAGGTATCAGAATACGGGGCATTACGATAAGATAACGCCTGCTCCCCGCTAGGGTGCGAATGCTGCCGGAAGGGCAGGGTATCCAAAGCCCCGGACACATCATGGACATCAAGACCGATCACGTTCTGTCAAAGACTGCCAAGGGCATTGATGCGGCGCGCAGCGGCGCCGGATTGTGGGAGCAGGCCACGGCGCTCTTGAAGCTGGTTGACGGTCGCAAGAGCGTCTCCGTCTTGAACACGGTGGTTACTGCGGCGGGAATGTCTGCGTCCGATTTCCAGCTTGCGCTGCGGCAATTGCAACAAGGCGGTTATGTGCAGAATCTCGAACGGCCTGCCGAAGTCCAGAGCGGTGTCATGGATGCTGAGGTCGAAAAGCAGATGCTGGTCACGCTCGACTTCACCTCCGAGTTTGTCGAGCAGAAGCAAAAGGCACAGGGTATTTCCGGCAGTCTCGCCGTAACGAAAGCCCCGGCCGTCGCCGAGGATGCCGCGAAACGGCAGGCGGAGGAGCGTGCGCGTCAGGCAAAGGCGGCACGCATGAAGCTCGAAGCCGATATCCGGCAGAAACTGGCGGCGGTCTTGCGCCCACAGATCGAAGAAGAGTTGCGTGGCAAGCTGCGCACGAAACTTGAAGAAGAGTTGCGCCCGCAACTGATTGCGGCACTGCGTCCCGGGCTTGAAGCCGAGGTTCGTACCCAACTTCAACAGGAATTAACGCCGCGCGTCGAACTGGAACTCAAGACGCGCATGGCGCGAAGCATGGCTAATCAGATGCAGAACACGATACCGCCGGCGCCAAAGGCGGAGGCAGTGCCCAAGAGCGAGGATAACGCCGGCAACAGAAAGTTCGAGCGTGTGCTCACGAGCTTGAGCGAACCGGTATTCAGTATCGACAAGGATCTCAAGTGCATGTACCTGAGTGCAGCGTGGGCGCCGCTCGCGGGTCTTCCCGCGGATGCGGTTGGCCGGAAATTCTCTGAGTTTTTCGAGGAAGGTGACCGGCGCGGGGTGGAAAAGATGCTCAATGGCGTATGTGAAGGTACAGGGCTGCGCTTCGATTATCAGGTGCGCCTGACGCGTAAGGATGGGCCACCGTTGTGGGTGGAGTTGAAAACCGCACCGCTGTATTCGTCGGAAGGCCACGTGGACGGCGTATGCGGCACCTTGCGTGATGTAACTGACGCCCGCCGCATCGCCGAAGACATGGAACTTTCTGGCGTACGTCTGTTACTGCTTATCGACCAGATCGATACCGGCGTGCTGCTCGAGGACCGCGATGGGAACATCCAGCAGGTCAATCCGGCATTTTGCGCGTTGCTGTCGGTCGATGCTGCGCCGTATTCGCTCGAGGGTTTGCCGACTCGCGACCTGCTGAGGCAGATTGCCGGCGTGTTCATCGACCGCGAGGGATTCGAGCGCCGCATGGCCGAAATCCAGCAGGCGGGCGCAGACGTCAAGAGTGAAATGATTATGCTCGCCGACGGCCGCGTGGTCGAGCAGGACTATCTTGAAGTAAGCGCCGACGGCGGTAGCGGGGGGCACATATGGTTGTTCCGCGAGATACGCCGCGGCCAATGATGCGAACCGCTGCGGCCAGTCCAGAAAAAGAAATCAAGAATTGATGGTATTAACCTCCGGTGCCGCCGCGAACTGCGGCAAAGAGATAGCACGCGGCGCGCCCCGCGTGCTCGGTGCTGGTCACCGCATTGAACAGCCGCGAGGAGCGTGTCACGGGCATACAAGCGGGCGCGGACGATTTTTTGTCCAAGCCTGTAAGCCGCGAAGAACTGCTTGCGCGCGTGAACTCACTGGTGCGGCTTACACTGGCGCGCAAGGCGCTCGAACACGAACGGTTGGCTGCCGGGGCGGCAAAAACCGAGCGCATGCGCTCCACATTCGAGCGTTACATGGCGCCCAAACTGGTGGAGCAGATTCTGAGCACACCGGACGCGGGCGAGATACTTATGACGAGTGATGTCGCGCGTACCGTGCCCGATTTGCCGCATGCGCTCGACGCGGAACAGATGAACCCGGTCGATCTGAAGGGAACGGATCAGCCTGTGGCGTACTTCCGCGTCACGCGCGAGGCCTGCACGGCGCGCGAGATGACGCGCATGAGCGATACCGGAAGACTAGTCATTTCGATGGCGGGTGCCAAGTAATGGCCCCACGTGTTCTGATTATCGACGATTCAGAGGACTTCCGGCTACTGGTCGGACAGTACATCGCCGTCGAGTGGCCCGATGCCGAGATCGATGAATGGGATCCAGTAGCGAACGGCGACATTAACGACGATTACAAACTCGATCGCCATGACGTGATTTTGCTCGATTACGTGCTGGGTAAGGCCGATGGGCTCGATTGGCTCAAGCGGCTTAACAAACGAGATGATTGTCCACCGGTGATTTTTTTGACCGGCGCGGGTAGTGAACAGGTAGCGGTGCAGGCTTTGAAAAACGGTGCCGTCGATTACCTGCGCAAGAACGATTTGTCCAAAGCGCGGCTGGTGGCGGCGCTGCGCGAGGTGCTGGCGGCGCGCGATGAAAATGCCGACACCTTGCCACTTGCACGGACCACGCGAATCAGGGAAGCCACCGCGCCGATTAATGCCGGTCAGTTTTCGCTGAGTGAAACGCAGACCAATGCCGATGTTGTCTCGATCAATGGCTATCGGGTTCTGCGTAAAATCGGCGCGGGCGGCATGTCGACCGTGTATCTTGCCGAACGGTTGCAGGATAGCCAGCAGATCGTGATGAAGATACTCGATGCCAAACTGTGCGAGGACAATGAGTTTTTGATGCGTTTCATTCAGGAGTACGGGCTAATTTCAAAACTCGAAAGTCCGTACGTGGTGCGCATCTTCGACCAGGGCTTTACCGACCGGCATGTCTATATAGCGATGGAATATTTTGCCAACGGCGATCTGCGCGCACGCATGAAACGCGGCGTGACGCTGGCCGAATCGCTCATGTTGCTGGAGAGCATCGCTTTGGCGCTCGAGGCGATACACGCGCATGGCATCATTCACCGCGATCTGAAGCCCGAGAACATCATGTTTCGCGCGGACGACTCGCTGGCGATCGTGGATTTCGGTATAGCCAAGCAGGTCAGCGACGCAAGTTCAATTACGCAGGCAGGGCATATACTGGGCACGCCTTACTACCTGAGTCCGGAGCAGGCAAAGGGGGAGACGCTCGATGAACGTTCCGATCTGTACAGCACCGGTATCATGCTCTTCGAGATGCTCGCACGCCGGCGTCCGTTCCAGGCCGACACCCCGATTGCGATGGTACATAAGCATATCAACGAGCCGATACCGCGCTTGCCTGCAGGCCTTGAGCGTTTTCAGGAACTGGTCGATTGCCTGATGGCAAAAGACCCGGCTTCGCGCTTTGCCAACGCGCGTAGTCTCGCGGATTACATCGCAGAACTGAAAACGCAGTGAATACGGATTTCCCTGTGCTGTTCAAGGAGACGTCATGACAGAGAAGATCAAGGTAAAGATCAGCAAGGATATCGAGGTGCTTGTGCCGCGTTATCTGGAGCGACGTCACAAGGAGATCGAAACCTTTCGCGCCGCGCTCGCTGGCCAGGATTTCGAGGCACTGCGCATCGGCGGCCATAGCCTGAAGGGCAGCGGTGGTGGTTACGGGTTTGATACGCTCACCCTTATTGGCGGCCGTATTGAAAAGGCGGCGCAGCAGCAGGATGCACCTGCGATAGATGCCGCGATCACGGAATACGCCGACTACATGGCGCGGCTGGAGGTCTTTTTCGACTGACGGCCGAATGGAAGGATCGTGGAATTATCCCGTGTTATCGCAGCTTTATTTTTCGGCGCATTGCTCGCGCCAGATTTCCTTGATGCGCTCGGGTAGCTTGATCGGATCAAACGGCTTGGGAATTACCGCGCATGCGCCGCTCGCCAGATACTCACGTACTTCGGCGGGCTGAACTTTCGCTGTGAGATAGATCGCAGGTGTGTGTTCGGTTTGCGGCAGCTTACGCAGCGCTTGCAGCGTAGTTGGCCCGTCCATGCCGGGCATCATCACGTCGAGCAAAAGCAGATCCGGTCTGAATGCGGTTACTCGCTCCAGCGCTTCGGTCCCGGAGCGGCAGATGGCGGCGTTGAAACCACCGCCCGAGAGCGCGAGCTCGAGCACCATACGTATGTCTTCATCATCCTCGACACAGAGGATGTATTTAGGCGTATCGGGATTCATGGTTGTCCGGCGCTGCTTCGCGTCAGGCAAAGTCGGGCAAAATCACTGTCAGGCACCGGAATCCTTGTTGGAGGGTGAGGGTCCCGAGGACGGTGCGGCATTGCGCTCCGCGATGTATTCAAGCCGGTAGCCTTTGTGATAGACCGTGCTTAACTCGAATCCGCGCTCGGGTGTGAGGCCCAGCTTGGTTCGCAGCCGGCTAATGTGAGTATCCACGGTGCGCGTAATGACATTTGGATTAGTGCGCCACACGTGTTCGAGCAACTCCTGCCGTGACAGGAGGCGGCCCCGATTGGTGAGCACATATATGGCAAGTTCGAGTTCCTTGTCGGTGAGTTCAATTGCCTCGCCGTCGACGGTAACCCGGTGCGTCGAGCGATCGATTAGAATGCCGCCTACGGCGATGAGCGCATGGGGGCTCGCTGTTTCGCCTCGCCTCATCAGCGCACGTATGCGCGCGATCATTTCCTCACGGCGCAGCGGTTTGATCAGATAGTCGTCCGCGCCTTTTTCGAGGGCATAGACCAGCGAGCCTTCCTCGCTGCGCGTGGTCGTGAACATGACCGGCAGCTTGGCACTGACCGCCTGCCGCAGCCAGATGAGAACCGCGACGCCATCGTCGTCCGGCAACATCCAGTCCAGCAGTACCAGGTCGTACACGCTTTGGCGAATTCCATGGCGGAATTCCGCGCCGGTTGTAAAATGGACACATTCGATTCCGGCATCTGCAAGCCAACGTTTGACCAGCTCGGCTTGAAGAATATCGTCCTC
>Ga0315912_10005212_pt1 | contig 12015 bp, 13 predicted proteins | sample VfabasoilMG_FD_204469 | JGI IMG/M metagenome (GOLD analysis project Ga0315912, IMG submission 204469) | Garden soil microbial communities collected in Santa Monica, California, United States - V. faba soil | ecosystem: Environmental > Terrestrial > Soil > Garden | place: USA: California... | reverse complement strand
GGCCGTGCCGGCACAACGCAGCCCCGGACGGCGAGGACTTCAGCCGCGAGCGGCCAGCAGCGGCAGCAGCGTGTGTTCGAGCCGCGCGTACAGCTCGGCCGTGGCGAGCACGTCGCGTGTGCAGTACTCGGCGATCTCGTCGATGCGCCCGGCCTCGTAGAACTCCTGCACGCGCGAGCCGTCGATGCCCTCGCCCTTGGGGCTGGTGATGCCGAACCTGCGGCACCAGTAGTCGAGCCGGTAGTTGGTGCGCGTGGCGCCGAAGAACGTCAGCACCTCCGCCAGGTCGCAGTGCGGGTTGAGGGCGAAGCGGTAGCCCGCGAGGTTGACGGTCGGCGCGATGCCCAGGATGGCCGACCGCAGCATGAGGTAGGGCCCGTCGAACTGCCGGCCGTTGTAGGTGACGACGCGCGCCGCGTTCTGGCCGAGCATGCGCCAGAACTCGGTGAGCAGCTCGCGCTCGTCGCCATCGAAGCGCTTGAAGCCCGGCGGCCCGGCATCGGTCCAGCCGCGTGACTTGCCCTCGACGAAGACGCCTCCCCGGTCGGCGGTCACGTTGCGCATGCCGATCACGATGACGCGCCCCGTGCCCGGGTCGAGCCCGAGCCGGTGCGGCACGGCCTCCTTCTCGCCCTCGCTGTTCGCTCGGCCCAGCAGGTACTCACGCGTGGGTTCGTCGAGCGCCTTCCACGGCACGCCCGCCGTCTCGATGTCCACGACGTAGGTGTGCCCGCGGGCGGCCATCAGGCGAGCTGCAGCAGCGGGAAGGCGTCGGTCAGCTCCTCGACTCCGGCACGGGTGCGGGCCCTGACCTGCTCGTCCCCGGGGTTGTGCAGCACGTCGGCGATGAGGTCGGCCACGCGCGCGAACTCGGTGGGCCCGAAGCCGCGCGTGCACAGCGCCGGAGTGCCCAGGCGGATGCCCGAGGCCTTCATCGGCGGGCGCGTGTCGAAGGGGATCATGTTCTTGTTCGCCGTGATGCGCGTGGCGCCCAGGGCCTGCTCGGCCTCGGACCCAGAGAGGCCGAGGCTGCCGACGTCCACGAGCAGCAGGTGGGTGTCGGTGCCGCCCGAGACGAGTCGCAGGCCGCGCGCGAGCAGTCCCTGGGCCAGTGCCTGGGCGCTGGCGAGGACGCGCCTCTGGTACTCCACGAACGAGGGCATGGCCGCCTCCCGCAGCGCCACGGCCTTGCCGGCGATGACGTGCATGAGCGGTCCGCCCTGGATGCCGGGGAAGACGCGCGAGGCGATGGTCTTCATGGGCTCCGCACGGCCGAGGATCATGCCGCCGCGCGGACCGCGCAGGCTCTTGTGCGTGGTGAGCGTCACGACGTCGGCCTGCGGGACCGGGTTCGGGTGCACACCCGCCGCCACGAGGCCGGCCACGTGCGCCATGTCCACCATGAAGACCGCCGAGACCTCGGCCGCGATGGCCGCGAAGGCCGCGAAGTCGATGTGCCGCGGATAGGCGCTGGCGCCGGCCAGGATGAGCTTGGGCCGGTGCTCGCGCGCCAGGCGGGCCACGGCGTCCATGTCGATGCGCTCGTCCTGCGGGCGCACGCCGTAGGCCACGGGCCGGTAGAGGCGGCCCGAGAAGTTGAGCGGGTGCCCGTGCGTGAGGTGCCCGCCGTGGGCCAGGTCCATGGCGAGATAGGTGTCGCCGGGCTCGAGCAGGGCCATGAGCACCGCCATGTTGGCCTGGCTGCCGCTGTGCGGTTGCACGTTGGCGCGCTCGGCCCCGAAGAGCGCCAGCGCGCGCTCGATCGCCAGCCGCTCGACCGTGTCCACGTGTTCGCAGCCGCCGTAGTAGCGGCGCCCGGGGTAGCCCTCGGCGTACTTGTTGGTGAGCACCGAACCGACGGCCTCGCGCACGGCGGCCGAGACGGTGTTCTCGGAGGCGATGAGCTCCAGGTCGGCGTGCTGCCGCTGGGCCTCGGCCGCGATGGCCGCATGGATCTCGGGGTCGACGTCCTGGAGTTCGCTCATGCAGGCTCCTCGCCGGGTTTCACGCATTCGGCGCAGGCGCAGAGCTCACCCAGGGTCTCCCAGGTGAAGATGCCCGTGCCGTGTCCATCGCTCCACTCGATCTGGATGCCGTAGAGCCCCACCGGCTCGATGCGCAGGGGCCGCACCTCGGGAGGCACCCGGTCGGGGTCGAGCGTGCGCTCGCCCGACCACTCGTCCACGCACTGGGCGCAGCGGCAGGCGAGGCGCAGCGCGCGCACGCGGTGGCGCCCGTGGTGTCCGTTGCTCCAGGCCACCGTGAGGACGCCGGGGCCGTCCTGTCCCAGCCGCTCGGGGTGCACGCCGGCCTCGACGCGCATCAGGCCTGCCAGGCCATCGAGAGGCTGGAGCCGCGCGACTCGCCGGCGGCCTGCAGCCGCGCGAGCACCTGTTCCGCGACGGCGACGAAGGCGCGCGCTGCCGGGCTGTCGGGCGCGCGCAGGACGATGGGCATGCCCTCGTCGCCGGACTCGGCCACGCCGGCCTGCAGCGGCACCTCACCCAGGAAGGGCACGCCGAGCTCGGTCGCGGTGCGGCGCCCGCCTCCGCGCCGGAAGATGTCGTGCTCGGTCTGGCAGGAGCCGCACACGAAGTAGGACATGTTCTCGACGATGCCGAGGACGGGCACCTTGACCTGCTCGAACATCTTGAGGCCCTTGCGGGCATCGACCAGCGACACCAGCTGCGGGGTCGTCACGATGACCGCGCCGGAGAGCGGCGCCTTCTGCGTGAGGGTGAGCTGCGCGTCGCCCGTGCCGGGTGGCATGTCGACGACGACGACGTCGAGCTCGCCCCAGTCCACCTGCTCGAGGAACTGCGTGAGCGCGCCGTGCACCATCGGTCCGCGCCACACCATGGGCGTGTCGGCGTCCACCAGGAAGCCGATGGACATGAGCCGGATGCCGTGCGCGACGAGCGGCTTGATGCTCTTCTCGCCGGCGGGTTCGGGGCGGCCATGGGCCCCCATCATGGTCGGCATCGACGGGCCGTAGATGTCGGCGTCGAGCAGCCCCACGCGCTGGCCGAGGCGGGCCAGGGCCACTGCGAGATTGGCTGCCGTGGTGCTCTTGCCGACGCCGCCCTTGCCGCTGGCCACGGCGACGACGTGACGCACGCCGGGCATGACGCGACGCCCTGCGGCCTGGGCTGCCGGTTGCACCGAGCTGCGGACGTGCACGCTGCTCACGCCCTTCAGGCTGCGCACGGCCGCCTCGCAGGCGGCCTGGAGGCCTCGCACCTCGGCTTCGGGCACGTCCGGCGGCAGCGGCAGGACGAGGTCGAAGGAGACCGCCCCACCCGAGATGACCAGGCCGCGCACGGCCGCGGCGGCGACGACGTCCTTCCCCAGGCGCGGGATCTGCACGTGCTTGAGCGCGCTGAAGACCTCCTGGGTACCGGGCACGGCGACCTCCACTCGGACGACTCGGATGAACCGGGCAGCATACCAGCCGGCCGGCCGGGGTCGGTAAGGCGGGACGGCCGACGCCGCCTGGAGCGGCGCCGGCCGTGAGCGTGAGCAACGACTGTTGCGCTGATCCCCTCCGGGATCAGTAGCGATAGTGCTCGGGCTTGTAGGGCCCGTTCGGGTCCACGCCCAGGTAGGCCGACTGGGCCGGGCTGAGGCGCGTGAGCTTGACGCCGAGCTTCTCGAGGTGCGCTCGCGCGACCTCCTCGTCGAGGTGCTTCGGCAGCGTGTACACGCCGATCTCGTACTTCTTCGGGTTGTTGAACAGCTCGATCTGTGCCAGGACCTGGTTGCTGAACGAGTTGCTCATCACGAACGACGGATGCCCGTTGGCGCAGCCCAGGTTCACCAGCCGTCCCTCGGCCAGCAGGATGATGCTGTGCCCGTCGGGGAAGGTGTAGCGGTCGACCTGCGGCTTGATCTCGACCTTCTTGATGCCCTTGTAGGCGTTGAGCCCGGCCACGTCGATCTCGATGTCGAAGTGCCCGATGTTGCAGACGATGGCCTCGTCACGCATCTTCGCCATGTGCTCGATGCGGATGATGTCGCGGCAGCCCGTGGTCGTGACGAAGATGTCGCCCTCGGGCAGCGCATCCTCCACGGTGGTCACCTCGAAGCCCTCCATGGCCGCCTGCAGCGCGCAGATCGGGTCGATCTCGGTGACGATGACGCGCGCGCCGAAGCCGCGCATCGACTTGGCGCAGCCCTTGCCCACGTCGCCGTAGCCGCAGACCACCACGCGCTTGCCGGCCACCATGATGTCCGTGGCGCGCTTGATGCCGTCGGCCAGTGACTCCCGGCAGCCGTACAGGTTGTCGAACTTGCTCTTGGTCACGGAGTCGTTGACGTTGATGCACGGCTTCTGCAGCTTGCCGGCGGACCACAGCTTCATCAGCGCGTGGACGCCCGTGGTCGTCTCCTCGGTGATGCCGCGCACCTCCTTCATGAGGGCGGCATTCTCGGGCTTGTGCATCATCGCGGTGAGGTCGCCGCCGTCGTCCAGCAGCATGTTGGGGCCCTTGCCGTCCGGCCAGCGCAGCGACTGCTCGATGCACCAGTCGTACTCGGCGAGCGACTCGCCCTTCCAGGCGAAGACGGGGATGCCCGCAGCGGCGATGGCGGCGGCCGCGTGATCCTGCGTCGAGAAGATGTTGCACGAACTCCAGCGCACGTCGGCACCGAGCGCCTTCAGCGTCTCGATGAGCACGGCGGTCTGGATGGTCATGTGCAGGCAACCCGCGATGCGGGCGCCCTTGAGAGGCTGCTGGGCGCGGTACTTCGCGCGGAAGTACATGAGGCCGGGCATCTCCTTCTCGGCCAGCATGATCTCCTTGCGGCCCCACTCCGCCAGCTTCATGTCCTTCACCTTGTAGTCGGTGGTGGCGAGGGTGTTGGTGTTCGTCACGGCATGTGCTCCTGGTGGTGTCGGTGGGTTGGCTTGGTTCGTGGTGCGGGTGGTCAGGCTGCGCGACGCGCGCAGGCGAGGAACAGGGGCAGTCGGATGCGTCGGCCGGCGGGGCTCTCGACCACGTAGCGGTCCGAGATGAGTTCGTGGCGGCAGTCCTGGAGGCCGACGTACCGCATCTCGGCCAGCAGTTCGTGCGGGTCGAGGCCGAGGCGGGTGTCCGCCATGCTCTCGTGCATCCAGGTCTCGTGGTGCGGCAGCAACTCGACGCACACCACCGCCCCGCCGGGCCGCACGACGCGCGCGAGCTCGGCCAACCCCGGGCGGGCCTGCGGCAGGTGGTGCAGCACCATGTGGGCGCAGGCGGCATGCACCTCGCCGTCGCTCAGCGGCAGGGCCTGCATCGAACCCTCGCGGAACTCGAGTTCGCAGGGCAGCGTCGCCAGCTTGGTGCGGGCCTGGTCGAGCATGGCGGCGCTGGGATCCACGCACACCACGCGGCGCACGCGACGGCCCAGCGCGGCCGTGAGGTAGCCCGTGCCGCAACCGATGTCGGCCACCACGAGATCGGGGTCCAGGAGGCAGGTGAGGGCCTCGAGGCGCCCGGTGCCCTGCTCGAAGTCGCTGCCGATGACGTCCCAGTCGCCGGCCACGCGGTCGAAGAAGGCCCGGCTGTCGGCGCGCTCTGCGAGCACGATGGCCAGACGGGCCTGATCGGCCTCCCGCTGGGACAGGCCGGCCATCGAGGGCTGGAGCGCGCTCCAGAGGGCCTGCATCGGGCCCTGCGGCAGCTGGAGCCGGCAGAAGGTGAAGCTGCCCTCGTGGCGCTCTCCGAGCCAGCCCAGGTCACGCAGGATCTTGAGGTGGTTGCTCACCCGGCTCTGGCCGGTTCCCAGGCAGCGCGCCAATTCGCCCACCGACAGCTCGGCCTGCGCCAGCAGGCTCAGCATGCGCAGGCGGGTCTCGTCCGAGAGAGCCCTCAGGGCGCCCGAGAGTGTTTCGGCGGCAGGCATCACGACATCATAACCTGCTGATTCCGGCCTGCAAGCGATGCCTGGGCGGTGCGGCAGTTGCTTCTGGAAACGGCACGACCCCGGGGACGCGTGCTGCGTTCCCGGGGTCGTGGGAAGGCCCGACGGCAGAGGTCGTTGCCGCGGACAGTCTGCCTCAGCCGTCGGTCGGCGCGGCCTCGCTGACCTGCTCGTCCGTGAGCACCTGGCCGGTGCCCAGGCTGCAGTCGAGCGCGGACACGAGCGTGCTCGTGAGACGCACGTCGCCCACGCCCGAGGCGAAGCGGCCCTGATCGAGGCGGCAGGCCTGGAACAGGAAGTCGCCGGTGCCCGAGTCGCCGAAGAAGCTCGCGAACTCGCAACCCTTGGCCGCCCACGAACCGGTGCCCATGCTCACCTGGACACGGGCGGCAGCCGAGTCGGTCGAGCGGATGTCACCCGTGCCGCACTCGACCTTCAGCTGGTCCACGCGGCAGGAGGAGACCTGCACGTTGCCCGTGCCGCTCTCCAGGTCGAGTTGCGCGGTGTTGTCCACGAAGCTGGTCACGAAGATGTCGCCCGTGCCTGCGCGCAGGTCGAGCGAGACCCCCTCGGGGAGGCGGCCGCGGATGGCGTTCACCAGCACCGCACCGTCCATGCCGGACGTGACCTGCAGTTCGCCACCGGAGAGTTCCACTTCGCCGTCGCCCTCGAACTCGGTGTAGAGGTCGACGACGAGCTCGAAGGTGTTGCCCGGGCCGCCGACGAGGTCGATCGATCCCGTGGGCACGTTGAAGCGCAGCGCGGCGATCTCGCCGAGATCCCCCTGCAGCGTGACCTCCCGGTGGAAGTCCACGGGGGCGCCGTCCACGAACAGGCGCCCGTCCTGATCGGACACGTGCGAGCCCTGCATGTGCATGCCGATGTGGCAGGCCGAGAGCGCCGGCACCAGGATCGCAAGGGCAAGAGTCTGCCAGTGACGCAACATGGGTGAATCCTCCGCTGGGCTGCGGCGCCGACGAGGGGCCGGCACCAGGGTCCCCTGTCGGCCTGCCGCGCTCCGGAGTTTAGCCGGGTTGCTCCCTGTCCCCCGCAGCCGAGTCGTCTCCGCCCCGGTATCGCCGCAGCCAGGCCTGCTTCCAGGGGACGAATCGATTCCTCTCGATCTCGTGCCGGCAACCGGCCATCAGGTCCTCGTAGAACTGCAGGTTGTGGATGCTCGCCAGGGTCTCGAAGACCGGCTCGTGGGCGTAGTGGAGGTGTCGGAGCACCATCCGGCTGTAGTGCTTGCAGGTGTAGCAGGCGCAGCGCGGCTCGATCGGCGAGGGGTCGTTCTTGTGGACCCGGTCGCCGATGCGCAGCCGGCCGCGACGGGTGAACAGGGTGCCGCCGCGCGCATAGCGTGTGGGGATGACGCAGTCGAACATGTCCATGCCGGCGGCCACGGCCTCGAGCACGTCTTCCGGCAGGCCCACTCCCATGAGGTAGCGCGGGCGGTCCTCGGGCAGCAGCGGTGCGGTCCACTGCGTCACCTGCACCAAGAGGTCGTGTCCTTCGCCGACGCTCACACCGCCGATGGCGTAGCCGTCGAAGCCCAGCTCGGTGATCTGGCGCGCGCTGCGCCGGCGCAGGTCGCGATGCACGCCGCCCTGCACGATGCCGAACAGGTGCTGGTGCGAGGCGATCCTGGTGTCCCTGCAGCGTCGAGCCCAGCGGGCCGTGCGTTCGACACTGGCCGCCACGTACTTGGTCGGCGCGTTGTGGGCGCAGCACTCGTCGAAGGCCATCACGATGTCGGCGCCCAGACGACGCTGGATCTCCATCGACGTCTCGGGGTCGAGCTGATAGCGCGGCTTTCCCTCGCCCAGCGGGAACGAGACGCCGTCCTCCGTGACCTCGCGGCCCGGGAGGCTGAACACCTGGAAGCCCCCGGAGTCCGTGAGGATGGTCCGATCCCAGGCCATGAACGTGTGCAGGCCGCCGATGCGCTCCACCAATTCGGTGCGGTCGTCGAGACTCAGGTGGTAGGTGTTGGCGAGCACGACCTGCGATCCGATCTCCGCGACGTCGCGCGGGAGGACCGCCTTGACGCTGCCCTGGGTGCCCACCGGCATGAACGCCGGCGTGTCCACCTGCCCGTGGCTCGTCCGGAAGACGGCGCGACGAGCGCCGCATGCATCCACCCGTTGGAGCGAGAACGCCAGACGGTTCGTCACGGGTCAGAGGCCCCGCGCAGCGACGGCGAGCGAGATCCATCCGCCGATCAGCGCGAGGCCACCCAGCGGGGTGATCATGCCGACGGCGCGCGGCGCCCCGAAGGCCAGCGCGTAGAGCGAGCCGCTGAACACGACCGAGCCCCACAGGAAGAGCAGCGTGGTCCGCCCGCTGCCCGGGCCCCCGCGCAGCAGCGCGGCGACGAGCAGGAGGGCCAGGGCGTGGTAGAGCTGGTAGCGCACGCCGACCTCGAACACCTGCAGATGCTCCGCCGAGAGCCTTTCCTTGAGGCCATGGGCCCCGAAGGCGCCCAGGGCCACGGCGAGCCCGCCGAGCACCGCTCCAGCCATGCTGGCACTCACGGCGCCGACACTCCTCCGGGCTTCCACAGGCGTTCGTCGCCGCCCGCAGCCCGTCGGGCGAGCACGAACAGCAGGTCGGAGAGCCGGTTGACGTAGGCGAGCGCCGTCGGGTTCACGCGCGCGGAGCCCTCGGCATCGCACAGCTCGACCAGGCGGCGCTCCACGCGCCGGCACACGGTGCGCGCGAGGTGATAGGCCGTCGCCAGCGGATTGCCGCCGGGCAGGACGAAGCTGGTGAGCGCCGGCAGGCCGGCGTTGGCCGCATCGATCTCCTGTTCGAGGCGCGTCACGAGCGAGCCGGGGAGCCGCAAGGTCTTGCGCTCGCTCGGCGGGATGCACAGGTCGGCGCCGAGATCGAAGAGTTCGTGCTGGAGGCGCGTGAGCCGGTCGCGCGCCTCGGTTTCCTGCTCGTGGTCGAGGCAGTGCGCGAGGAGCGCGTTGAGTTCGTCCACCTCGCCGTAGGCGGCGATGCGTGCGCTCGACTTCGGCACGCGCGTCCCGTCCCCCAGCGAGGTCTGCCCGGCATCACCGCCGCGCGTGTAGATCTTGTCGAGGCGGACCATGGGTCGGAGTCGCGGGTGCCTCAGCCGGGCAGAGCTGAGAGGGGATGTCGGGCGCTGCGAGCGTCCCGGCCGGCTTCAGGCGATGCGTTCGTACTGACCCCGTGCGATGCGCTTGAAACGGGAGTCCTTGGCGAGCGTGTTGCTCACCATCATGTTGAAGTTGCGCGACGTCGTGCGGTAGCCGTTGGCCTGCACGAGCTGCGAAGCCTCCGCCGGGCTGACGACGGCCCGTAGTTCCATCGACTGCGCGAGGGCGTCACCCAGGCTCATGTCGTTGTGGGCGCGGCTGCGCCCCGGCCGCAGTTCGGAGCGCCTCGCGACGCTGCCGGTCGTGCCCAGTTCCGTCTCGATGCGTTCGAGTTCCTTGAGCAGCTTCTCGCGCTTCTTGAGCAACGCCTTGTAGCCGCCCGCGCGGCGCTTCAGCTCGCGATTGAGTTCGGCAGTGGGTACGGACTTGAGGTTCATCGACTCACTCTCGCGGAGCGTGGCGGGGCATGGGCTGACCTGGACTGACCTGGACTGATCTGGGCTGACCTGGGCAGGTCGTCGGGCGGAACGCGGGGCAGGCCAGCGGCCGACCAGCGCATCGAGCCTGGCAGAGCCGCCCCTGCCCCTCGCGAGCGCGACCGAGTCAGTTCACCACAGGGGGTGCGCGACCGTCAACGATGAGCTGCGCGCCGGGCATGGCTCCCCAGGTTGGACTCGAACCAACGACCCTCTGATTAACAGTCAGATGCTCTAACCAACTGAGCTACTGGGGATCCGATCGAAGGTCGCGCGGAGTCTAGGTGCTCTTCCCCCGTGACGCAAGACTGCGCCGACGCCGCTCGGGCAGGTAGCCGAGCAGCTTCCCGATGGTCGCGCGCAGTTCGGGACGCGGGACGATCATGTCGATCTGTCCCTTCTCCAGCAGGAACTCCGCAGTCTGGAAACCGGGAGGCAGCTTCTTCTTGATCGTGCCCTCGATGACGCGCGGGCCGGCGAACCCGATGAGCGCCTGCGGCTCGGCGAGGATGACGTCGGCCGCCATGGCCCACGAAGCCGTCACGCCCCCCGTCGTGGGGTGCGTGCAGATCGACAGGTAGAACCCGCCCTCCTCGCGCAGCCCGGCGAGCGCGGAGCAGGTCTTCGCCATCTGCATGAGCGACAGGATGCCCTCGTGCATGCGTGCCCCGCCGGACGCAGCGACGAGCACGAGCGGCAGGCGCTGCTCGATGGCCAGCTCGACGGCGCGCGTCACCTTCTCGCCGACGACGACGCCCATGCTGCCCCCCATGAAGCGGAACTCGAGCACGCCGAAGACCACTTCGCGGCCCTCGATGCGCCCCCGCCCGTAGCGCATGGCCTCGCGTAGTCCCGTGCGGCTGGCCGAGTCGTCGAGCTTCTTGGCATACGGCACCTCGTCCACGAAGCCCAAGGCATCCACCGTGCTCATCCCGGCGTCGTACTCGCGCCAGGTCGCGGGGTCGAGCGTGTAGGCGATGCGCAGGTGCGACGAGATCGGGAAATGGTGGCCGCACTTCGGGCAGACCTTGAACTGGTCGTCGAGGTCCTTGCCGAAGAGGGTGGCCTTGCAGCCGGTGCATCGCACCCACAGGTCACCCGGGATGTCCTTCTTGCGGTGCCGCAGCCACGGCAGCGAGCCCATCGTCGTCTCCTCCTAGCTTGCGTCCGGACAGGAGGCGCCGACGCTGAGGCGGTTGCCGGCCAGTTCGCGCATGCGCCTGATCGTGCCCTCCCAGTCGGGCGAGCGGAAGATCGCGGACCCGGCCACGAACACGTTGGCTCCCGCTGCGGCGGCGTCGCCGATGGTCGTGGGCGAGATGCCGCCGTCGATCTCGATGTCGCCGGCGAAGCCCCAGCTGCGCAAGCGCTCGATCTTGGGCAGCACCTCGGGCATGAAGCCCTGACCGCCGAAGCCGGGGTTCACCGACATGACGAGCACCATGTCGAGCCGCGGCAGGAGTTCGCGCACCGGCGCGATGTCCGTCTGCGGGCTGACTGCCAGGCCGGCCAGGGCGCCGGCGGCGCGGATGAGGTCGATCGCCTCCGGCTGGGTCTCGAGGTGGCAGGTGAGCATGTGCGCGCCCGCCGCGACGTAGTCCCGCGCATAGCGCACCGGGTCGGTGATCATGATGTGCACGTCGAGCGGGCGCCGGGCCACGGCCTTCAGCGCCGCGACGACCGGCGGGCCGATGGTGAGGTTGGGCACGAAGTGCCCGTCCATCACGTCCACGTGCAGCCAGTCGGCGCCGGCGTCCTCGACGCGTGCGACGTCTCGCGCCAGGTGCGCGAAGTCGGCCGACAGCAGCGACGGGGCGATCTTGACGCTGAGCGGCTTCGTCGCGGGACGCGGCATGCCGTCATCCTCGCATCCGGTGCGGGTTCCCGAGAAGCCCGCTGGCCGCGGCGCACGTCGGGTGGTCAGAACGAGTGGCCCAGGGCCACGAGTCCCGGCAGGGCCTTGCCCTCCAGCAGTTCGAGCGAGGCGCCGCCTCCGGTGGAGACGTGGTCGATCTGGTCGGCCAGCCCGAACAGGGCCACGGCCGCTGCACTGTCGCCGCCGCCGACCACCGTGTAGGCCGAGGAGGCGGCGACCGCCTGGGCCACGCCCCGCGTGCCGGCCGCATAGGCAGGCCGCTCGAAGACGCCCATCGGACCGTTCCACACGATCGTGCCCGCCTTCGACAGCGCGGCGGAGTAGTGCCGCACGGTCTCGCTGCCGATGTCGAGGCCCATGAGCCCGTCGGGGATCGCTCCCTTGGCCGGTCGCGCCTCGTCGGACTCGAACTTCGGTGCGCACAGGTGATCCGACGGCAGGAGCACCTCGACGCCCGCATCCTCGGCCTCCGCGAGCAGCGCCTTCGCCTCATCGACGAAGTCCGCCTCGACGCGCGAGGCGCCGACCTTGGTGCCGCGGGCCAGCAGGAAGGTGTAGGCCATGGCGCCGCCGAACATCAGCATGTCCACCCGGCCGAGGAGGTTCCGCACGACGGCCAGCTTGTCGGAGACCT